>JGI24702J35022_10000364_pt1 | contig 26918 bp, 25 predicted proteins | sample TergutTh196P4_FD_35022 | JGI IMG/M metagenome (IMG submission 35022)
CCCGCCGCCCCGGCTCCAGCCCCTGAGTCGTGGCTCGGCAGACCACGCCGTAAAGCTCCAGGGTGCCGCTGTCGGTTTTGACCAAGCTGCCCAGTGCCGGGAGTGCCCAGAGTTCATAGCTCTGAGCGATAAAAGAAGCCGTGGCGGCTTCGATGACCTCTCCGATACGCGTGTTTCTCGTGTTCATGACTGCCCGCCTTGATTTTTAATCCCTGTAACAGATTATATACTCTTGGGACTCACACCCAGCGGGTCCGCTTGCTTTGGCTCTTGGCGGAGGTAGTCTGCGGCAGCCGCTCGGCGATAAGCCAGTGCTCCAACATATGCTGGAAGCTGGCGCGGTCGACTCCCGTTACCACGGCCTGTTCATGAGCCTCAGCGAGCGCTACGGGGTAGCCGTTGCCGCGATGACACTGATCAAGTATTAGGGCATGGGTAAGCGCCAGCTTTTCGGTGTCCGTAGCTACCCATTGCGGTACTTCCACGCGGGCGATCTCGTCAGTGAGCTTTAAGTAGTAAAAATGGACCCGATGCTGCCCATAGCGCCCCGAGATCCGAGATTGGCTGTAAAAGACCGCTGAGCGCTCGTTATTATTGAGCAGTCTGCCGAAGAGGTCGCTGTCCTGAAGCCCGGCTACGAACTCGCAAGGCCGGATGTCGCTGGGGGTGTTCTTGCAGTGCTTATCACAGTCAGCTACGACCTTGGGGCAGCGGACGAGGCGTAGGGAGTTGACCACATCCGCAGAGCGTGGGAAGCTGATATAGCTAGCCAGGGCGATGCATCGGTGCTCGGCCAGCAGGCGGAACTCCTCCATAGTCTGGAGGTAGCCATTTTCCAAAAGCTCTTGCGAGACGAAGTCGGGGTATTTTTCGCTGGCCAGCCCCCACAGAATGAGCGAGCCGTCCACGAGGGCTAAGGCGCTCCTCTCCGGCGGCACATCCCCAGACATTGTAGCCAGATGGCTGAACTCGGCCAGGGTACGCTTTATGCCGAGCAAGGTGCTCTCTACGGCTTGCTTGTGCAGACCATTGCTTAGATACATTTCGGCTTTGCCTGCATAGAGCTTTGGAATATTGGACAGCTCGGCACTGGCGTCATCACCGTAATTTAGCCTCACCTGTCCGATGTTGATCAGATAGCAGCGGACGGATTGGTGGCGATCTACATCAATATGGGAACCATCGGTGGCCAGGACGGTGTGATTGGGTGGGGTGGGGGGTTGAGGGAAGCGTTCGCCAGGCGGTCCTACCAGCCCGGCCATGAGCCAGGGGGTCTTTTTCCCCGAGGTCTCAATCTTCTGCCTAAGCGTCTCAAAATCGAGGCTACTCTTGTCCAGGAGATTTGTAACATCATCCAGACGTATTTGGTGATCGACTTGTCCGTCACGGAGGTGGTCGATGGCGGCATTTGCTTGGGCAGCCACTTTTGTTAGATCCAGCACGTCATTATCCCCTTGGGGCGGCTACTGGCACGTAAAAGTGCCAATTGGTAATCCTCTAAGGCTAGTATAGACGAACCGATGGCTGGGGCTCAAGAAAGGTGGACGAAAACAGAAAGGCCCCCGAAGGGGCCTTTCTCCTGAATTCTGTTATCCTAGTATGATTGGTAGGCCATGCGGCGGCCAAGCCACAGACCTAAGACGAGTGCGATGATGATACCCAGACTGTACCAAACGTGGATGAGCCAGCTTGGCCAAATGAAGCCGATGTTAAAAGTGCTGGCAGGGGACCAGTCGCCGACATTACCTGCCCCGTCGACCGCTCGCACACGCCACTGATAGGCGTTGCTACCGCTGGCCGAAGGCAACTTCGGGTCGTCTGGCAGGGTGAGGGTCGTGCTGGAAATGCCTAACTGTTCTAAGATGAGAACTTCGAAAGTCTCATCCTGGCTGAGTTGGAACTCGTAGGTTACACCGCTGGGGTCAGCAACCGCTTCCCAAGTAAACTCCACCGGTTGCTTTGGCTTGGAGGCGAGGGCCGGTTTGAGTAGCACGGGTGCCGACGGGGCGGTGTTTTCAATGACGAAGTCGAGCTCATGGGTGGTCGTGCCGTCACTGATTCTCATCTTGTGGGCGCCTGCCGTTAGGGGCGGCACCTGTATTGAGGTGCTGAATGAGCCCTGGGCGGTGGCGGAGGTCGTGGCAACCACAGCGGGGTCGCTGTCGAAAGTAATGGTGATGGATGAGTTGGCCCTAAAGCCTCCTCCGGTGACACCCATGTTCATCCCCACCCAAGCGGGATCGGCGTTGGTCGCCGATTGATCGAGAACCACGGATGTTTGTAGGGCAAAGGTGGCTGTTGCAGAGTTGGTGCCATCACTGGCGGTGATGGTGATATTGCCCGCCGGCAGAGATGGTACCTCGAAGACGAAGAGGGGGTCGTACCCGAAATAGCCCCAGGCGTTGGAGTTTACGGTGCCCACGACCTGGTTGCCAAAAGAAATGGTAACTGCGCGGTTGGCGGCGAAGCCTGCGCCTGTTAGGTATACTTGCTCCCCGGCCTGACCGGAGTAGGAGCTGAGAGTGTTGATGGTCTGGTTGATGTTGATCTGTGCGGAGCCAGATTTGCGCTCCGTGTCGCTGTTATTGCCATCGGTAGCCTGGACGATATACTGGCCTTTAGGCAGGAAAGGGATCTTAAAGGCGGCCTCAAACCCGCCGAAAGCATCGGTGGTGACTGTTCCCTGGATAGCGGCTAAGGAGTATTCGCCGAGTTGGAAAGTCATGGTTTTATTAGGACGGAAGCCGGAACCGCTGATGGTGATGGTATCATCCGGACCGCCGGAAGCTGGGCTCACGGCCAACTTGGGGTCGACGGTGAATGTGCCCGCGGACTCACCCTGTACAAAGAGATTATGTGTGCCGAATGAGGCATCATTTGGGATGGTGATGGGGGCGTTGGTAAAGGAGCCGCTGTTATCAACGGTTGCGGTCCCTATTTGAACACCGCCCAAAGTGACATCGGCGCTCCCCGGCGTAAAGCCCGTGCCGCTTATAGCAATTGTCTCTCCCGGGGAAGCGCTATTGGTGCTTAAAGTAACATTGCTCGTAACGTTGATGGTGGCGGTGCTGGGGGTGCCGTTGCCCACTTGAGCCCGGATGGTGTGCTCGCCCTTGGTAGCTGCCGGGAGAGGGAAAGTGACCTCAAAAGCACCGCTGGATGAGGAATAGGGGGCGGGGGTGATGGATATCTGCACTCCATCTAAGGAGATAACCACTGCTTGGCTCGGTCCGAAGCCACTCCCGGTAACTTTGATATCTTCACCTACGGATATGGCCGTGAGCGGCGAGATGGTTATCTGTTGGTTGATGGTGAAAGTAGCTGTTGCCGAGCCACTGTTGGTCCGGGCTTCAATGGTGTGCGCACCGGGTGAGGTGGCGGGGATTTCAATAGTGGTGCTGAAGTAGCCGGCATTGGTTCCTGATGATGGTACAGTAGTTTGTTTGATAAATTGATCATCAAAATAAATTGAGACGTTACCGCCGGCAAAACCAGTGCCGACCAGCTCTACGGTGTCACCCACGCTACCGCTGGTGGGGTTAACGGTAAGCCCGGCGGTGACGCTGAACCCAAATTCCTCGGAGGCTTCGCCGTTGCTGTTTCTGCGATCTTCTATGGTGATGTAGTGCTTGCCGCGGGTCAGCCCGCTGGGAATCTCAATGCGGAGATTGCTAAGCTTGCCGTTGCTGGTGCTTATGGCGCCATTAGATATGGGTGTGACGCTATTGCCATCAATATAGACATAGAGAGACGGCGCAGAGTTGGAGGTGCTAAAGCCGTCGCCCGCAATGGTAATTACGGTACCTATGGGCCCCTCCTCCGGGTCAATAGAGGTGATCCGTGGGGTAATATAGAATGGTCTAGAGTAGCTTTGGGAGATGGTGCCGCTGGCGGTGGAGCTTGTTGTTCGAACAGCATAGATATTTATTGCGCCGCCAAGGCCTTCGGGAATTTCAATGAAGTCTTCCCAGTCGCCAGAAGAGTCTGGGTAAATTCGTATTTGATTGGCGGTGTTCGTTGAGCTACCGAAGCGGATATAAGCATAAGAACTAGTGCCATCAAGATGCCCCTTGGCATAAATCTCGGTACCAATGGGTCCATAGTTGGGGTCAAGCGTCATGCTGTTGGTTGCCATAGCCGGTATTGTTTGAACAACAACTCCAGCCATTGTCAAAGTAAGTGCGAGTAACAGAGAGCAAAATAACTTGGGAAATCTCATGGTATTGCTTCCTCCTCTTGCCGTTTTAGCATTTGATGCCTTGTGGCTCTTGATGACCAACGTGCCAGACGCACACTAGGTTCATCATTTCGAGCACCAGCTTAAATTGATTATAAGTTCCAAGCGAGATTTGTCAAGTAAAACGATGAGCATCGGCTAAAGTTTGGGGCAAAACTGCGCGCGACTAAAAAATCTCCCTTTTGCATCCGACTTCTAATGCCGTCAGGGCGCACCATTGGCATAATACCATGGACGATCCGATGCCACTAATAAATGCGCGCTGAGCGTGTTCTTTGAATCCCTCAGAGTGGTTACCGTATAATTTCAAGCTATGCCCCAATTTGAAGTGATCTCCGATTTTAAGCTCACCGGTGATCAGCCGCAGGCGGTAGAGCGACTGGCGGAGGGAATTAAGCGCGGTGATCGGTGCCAGACTCTGCTGGGGGTGACTGGCTCTGGCAAAACCTTTACCATTGCCAACGCCATCGCTGCCGCTCAGCGCCCGGCCTTGGTCATGAGCCACAACAAGACCCTGGCCGCTCAACTCTATGCCGAGTTCAAGGAGTTCTTTCCCAACAACGCGGTCGAGTATTTTGTGAGCTACTATGACTACTACCAGCCTGAGGCTTATGTTCCCTCTAAGGACATGTATATTGAGAAAGATGCCGATATCAACGAGGAGATTGACAAATTGCGCCATGCCGCCACCAGAGCCCTCTACGAACGGCGGGATGTGGTCATCGTGGCCTCGGTATCCTGTATCTATGGCCTAGGGGAGCCTGAGGAATACCAGAGTTTTATTCTGCGTTTGGAAGAGCATAAGCGCTACGCCCGCCGCGAGGTGTTGCGCCGCCTGGTAGACATGCAGTACCAGCGTAATGACATAGACTTCTCGCGCGGCAAGTTTCGCGTGAGGGGCGATACTCTGGAGCTCCAGCCGGCCTACGAAGAGCAGGTGTTGCGTTTGGAGTTCTTTGGAGATGAACTCGAACGCATCACACGAGTGGATTCCCTCACTGGTGAGCTCTTGGAGGAACTACCCCGGGTGGATATCTTCCCCGCCAAACATTTTGTTACCTCGTCGGAGAAACTCATCCGTGCCGCCGGCGACATCCGCCGAGAGCTTGTGGAGCGCCTTGCGGTACTCAAGGGGCAGGGCAAGCTCCTGGAGGCGGCGCGGCTTGAGGCGCGCACCAACTATGACTTGGAGATGCTTGAGCAGGCGGGATATTGCTCGGGGGTGGAGAATTACTCGCGCCATTTGGCGGGGCGAACTGCGGGCAGTGCCCCCTGGACGCTCCTTGACTATTTCCCCAAGGATTTCGTGCTTGTCATCGACGAGTCGCACATGACTATTCCTCAGATCCGCGGTATGTACCACGGTGACATCGCCCGTAAGCAGACACTGGTGGACTTTGGCTTTCGTCTGCCTTCGGCTTTGGATAATCGGCCCCTCAGTTTCGGCGAGTTCAATGAGCGTGTGTGCCAGGCGATCTATGTCTCTGCCACACCTGCTGAATATGAACTTAAGCAGAGCACTCAAGTGGTGGAGCAGTTCGTGCGACCCACCGGCCTTTTGGAGCCAACGGTGGAGATCAAGGCTACTCATGGGCAGATTGACGACCTGCTGGAACAGGTGAAGCGGCGGGTGGAAAAAGGGGAGCGTTGCTTGGTGACGACCCTTACCAAAAAACTTGCCGAGAAATTGGCTGAGTACCTAATTGAAGCAGGCATCAAGGCCCACTACCTCCATTCCGATGTTGATACCCTGGAGCGGGTAGAGATCCTGCGCGATTTGCGCCTGGGTGTTTACGATGTGATTGTAGGTATCAACCTCCTGCGCGAAGGATTGGATCTGCCGGAGGTTAGCTTGGTGGCTATTCTGGATGCTGACAAAGAGGGATATTTGCGCTCGGAGCAGGCTCTCATCCAGACCATGGGCCGGGCGGCTCGCCATGTCGATGGCCACGTGATCATGTATGCCGATGGGATTACCGGCTCAATGGCGCGAGCTATGGGTGAGACTCAGCGGCGCCGTGATATCCAGGAGGCCTTTAATCGGGAGCATGGCATCACGCCGCAGGGTATTAAGAAAGCCATCAAGGATATCACCGAGCGTGTGCGTGCGGCGGCGGCCGAGGAACCAGTAGAACACAAAGATGCCTTCCACTCGCGTGCCGAGGCCGCTCGGTTGGTGGCGGATTTGGAGAAGCAAATGAAAAAGTTTGCTAAGAACTTGGAATTTGAACGGGCGGCGATGTTACGTGACCGTGTCATCGAGCTTAAACGCCAGCTCTTGATAAAAGATTTGCCGCCTATCTAGGAGCAAGACATGCAAATAGCTGAAGGCAAGTTAGGGCGAGTGTTTGTTCTACGGTTGGAAGATGGCGACGCGGTGCCGGATTGCCTTGAGGAATTTGCCCGCGCTAAGGGCCTTACTATGGGGAGTGTGCTACTTATCGGCGGCATCGGCGGCGGTCAGGTGGTTTCGGGGCCGCGCGATTCCGTAAGGCTCCCGCCTGAGCCCATGCTTTTGCCGATAGATGGTGCCCACGAGATTGTTGGGGTGGGGCTTATTGCGCCAGACAAAGATGGAATCCCAAGGATGCATATGCATGCTGCGCTGGGGCGCGCCGGCCAGACCAAGGCCGGTTGCGTACGGCCTGGTATTATCGCCTGGCACGTGGGCGAGGTAGTTATTTATGAGATACTGGATGTTGTGGCGGCTCGCCTGCCAGACATTGCGACCGGCTTTGAGCTTTTGCAGGTGGGATCTTGGCATGGCTAGCGAGTACCCTGAGCCCCGCCAAGAGCGGCGCGAGAGAAAGCATCGGGCGGAGCGCGAGCGGATGGCCAAACACGGTAAGGGCTTGGCACAAGTGTACAAGGACGCTGTCTTAAAGCGGCCTAGGGGCAAACAGGCGGAAGGTTAAGGTCAGTTGCGGTTTATATAGTCGGTCACGTTGACAGCCATTTATCCAATCCCTAAAATCCCCCCATATTTCGTTGTTAGAAGAGGCTACCTGTGATGTCTTGGAAAACACTTAAGGCGTGGATAGAAATCCAGAAGATTCCCCGCCACTCCAACGATATTTTTTCCTGTGTCCTGGGGGCGGTGTTGGCTTGGTATCATGTGGGAGTATTCCATTGGGGCATTTTCCTCTGTGCCCTAGTCGCGGTCTTCTTCATTGCGAACGGCATCTATCTCACCAACGAAGCTCAGGACTACGAAGGCGACCGACTCAATATGGGGCGCATCGGCGGGCGGGGTGGTATGGGCCTTACGACCACCGGCGGTACGCAGGTGCTGGTAAGGGGATATCTTAAACGGGAGCATGTGCAGGTGGTGGGGATGCTCTTCTTCGCCCTAGCCATCCCATTGGGGCTTATCATCCAGTTTGTTTTCCATGCCCCGCCGTGGACTATTCTCTTGGGTGTTGTGGGGATGTTTGTTACCTACAGTTACTCCAACCCACCGATCAAAGCTTCCTACCGTGGTCTAGGCGAGACTTTCATGATGGCAGGCTATGCTCTGCTGGTTTTCACTGCCTACTATATGCAGGCGGGTCCAAGTTGGTTCCCGCTTATCGTGGCATTGCCGCGAATCATTACCGTGCCTGCCCTAAAGATTATTCGGGAGTTTCCCGATCGCGCCGCAGATGAAGCTTCTGGCAAGCGCACCTTGGTGGTCATCCTAGGGCAAGGACGTATGGCACGAGTCTATACGGCGCTTATTGTGCTGGCGCTGATTGCTTTTATCCCTACGGCGGTGGTGACCCGGTCCCTTTTTGCCGTCCTAAACGCATTGCCGGCGGTTTATCTCGTCAGGAGTATCGTTCCGATGGTGCGCGGCCGCTGGCACAATCGCATCGAGTTGGAACAGGCGTGCTCAGCGGGCTTTATCGGGCTCCTCTTGACACCGGTGACGCTTACAGCGACTTTCCTGCTGGATGGCCTCTTTAGCTTCTAGAACCACTGTCTCGGGTGTTCAGGGCTAATAGCACTGCCTGTTGCCGGCTGGCGATGCCTAGCTTGGAGTAAATGTTGTTGATGTGGTTCTTGACTGTTTTTTCCTCAATATTTAGGGTTCGGGCAATCTCACGGTTGTCGCAGCCGGTGGCGATCATTTTCCATATCTCATCTTCTCTGGCGGTCAGTTGATGTGCAACCGCAATTCCTGACCATTGGTCGATGGTCGTCCCGGGAAACAACTCCTCAAGGGGAGGGGTGCATATAGAGGCACCAGCACCGGTGGCCATGACTGCGGTGACCAGACTTTCGGGGGTAAAGTGTCCGTAAACCAGATAGCCGGCTGCTCCGGCGTTTAAGGCGTGAGCCAGGACAATGGGATCATCGACCACCGTCAACACCAGAATTTGTATTTCAGGCATCAAGCGCTTTAGTTCACTTGTTGTTTTGATGCCGTCCATTCCGGACATGCGAATGTCCATCAACACAACATCTGCGCCGATTTGCTTAATTGTCCTCAGGGCTTCGGTGCCGGTAGAGGACTCGCCGGCAATGGTGATGCCGACCTGAGCGCTAAGGGTGCTACACAGGCCGCGGCGGGCTACGAAATTGTCATCCACTATAAAAACCTGTATCTGTTTCATCGTGGTTAATCCGTCTGCTTGCCGCTGTCTGTAATAGGGATATGGGCGGTGAGCATGGTGCCGCCTGGGCTGCTCTCGACACTGAAGCGGCCGCCGGACATCTCTACGCGCTCTTTCATGCTTATCAGGCCTAACCGGCCCTGGCGGGCAAAGGTATATATATCCCGCAGATCTGCATTGAAGCCGCAGCCATTGTCGCATATTACAATTTTTAATATGCCATCTGCGGCATCAAGGGCAAGTTTAACCTGCGAGGCATGGGCATGGCGCTGTATGTTGAGCAGTGCCTCTTCAAGTACTTTCAAGATGTTATGCGCCAGTCTCCAGGGCAGTTCTGGAATACCATCGCTGTGAACGAATGTGAGTTCCGCTCTGCCCTCCCGTTGCCATGCGTCAGCTAGTTTGTAGATGTGTTCAATGATATTCTTTGATGTAGTCTCTTCGCGCATCTCAAAAATGACATCTCTTATTTCACGGCTGACCTGGCGGCAGACATTTTCGACATATCTTGATTGTTCATTTGGTAGAGGAGTCGCTTCGGAGCTTTGTTGTTGTCTTATGGCATGTGTCTCCAATGCCAAACCCTCTAGGCTTTTCAGAACGCTGTCGTGCAGTTCATTAGAGATACGGCGTCTTTCAAGCAGCAGGGCGCGCTCGGCGGCCAGTTGCTCAGCCTGGTGGCGGTGGTGCCGCCACTGGCGGACGACCATTCCCACCATCAGAGAAACAAAAGACATCACACCTACAGTTAGTATGTAGTCTGCCAATGGATATGGCACGTCCCAGAAAGCCATACCGTACTGCCTTATTCCCAAAAAAACCAAAGAAAAAAGAACGTCAGCAATAAGACTCCCTTTCAAGCCAAAACGAATAGCAGCCTCAACAATCATTGGGGCAAAGATGATATACAGGGCGGTATGCCCATGGCGGATGCCCAAAATGATCACCCAGAAAGCTGCCAGTATATCCACGGCCAAGAGCCCCAAGCTCAACAGCGATTGTTGGCGTGGAGAAATGTCGCGGCGATAGAAGTATCTGGCGGCAATGTTGGCTAATATCAAGAGGCATACCACAGCGGCAATCGATGGTGGGTACAACCAGTCGTAGAGGAAAGCGGCGAACAGAACGGCGGGGACATACAGCCACCGCTGGAACATCAGCACCTTTTCCAGCCTTTTGGCTTCTGTCAGTTCCCGATCTGGTTTGCTCGCCATATCCTCTTCTGGGCTCGCAATGTGGCCTATTGATGGCATTTCTATGTGCTGTCTTGACTTTTTATACGCCTCATTGCGGTATTCCCTGTTTATACGGAGGCTCGGTGGTCTGACGCAGAGCGATCAGATATTTATAGATGTCTTCACCGCTACGATATTTACTGCGGTCATATTTATCGTAGTGTACGATCTCATCCAGCGAGCGGCGATAGGATGGTTTTGGCTGGTAGGCCGGATAGCCTATGGCCACAAGTGTGTGCACTTCCAGTATCTCAGGTATGTCCAGAATGCGCTTAAGCGCTTGCCCCCATGGGCGATTAACGCTTACCCATTCTGAACTCAGCCCAGCAGCAGCGGCTGCAAGATGCAACATTTGGGTAGCGTTAGCCATGTTTTTTAGATAAATGGCATCAGTCGCACCTTCTGTCACCAGAAAATTGGCCCCCAGTACGGTAGCTTGGTATGTACGCCGATCGCCCACCGTTACGATAATTGTCGGTGCACTTTGGAATGGTGGAGTGGTTAGGGGCGTGCGCATGTCGTGATGGCGCAGCTCCGGAACACGTGTTTGCTCAATGACATAGGCCTCCTGGTTGGGTGCAAGCCACGAGTCGACGATACGAGTGCGGGTATTGGCATCTTGTACCACCACGAATTCCCAAGGTTGGGCGTTGGCGCCAGACATAGCCCAGCGCGCTGCCTCCAGTAGTTTCTCCAGCAGTTCTGGCGGCACTGGATCTGGCCTGAAGCGACGCACGCTGCGGCGGGTTTTCACAAGATTCAGAAAATCATCAATGTTCAAAGGTCACTCCTTTTTCGGCATATAGCCTTGCTGATATGGTTTTTCCGTTGTACGGCGGAGTTCATATATGAAGTGCTGGACATCTTCGGCAGAACGCAGTTTACTGAGGTCATATTTATCAAAATGCACTATCTCAGATAAGGGGCGGCGCTTGGCGCATAGCGGGGTATAGGCGGGATAACCTAATGCTATCATGGTGTGTACTTCCAGTATGCTTGGGATGTCCAGGATGCGCTTGATTTCATCTGCCCACATATGCGTGATACTGACCCACATAGCCCCTAACCCCGCGGCAGCGGCAGCCAAGTGCATGTTATGCGTGGTATTAGCCATGTTCTTCAAATATATGGCATCAGTAGCGCCTTCTGTTGTCAAAAAAGCTGCTCCCAGCACAGTAGCTTGGTCAGTGCGGCGGTCGCCGACTATCGCAATGATGACAGGTGCGTCCCTGAAAGCGGCGGTAGTGGCAAATTCTCGTAGCGGCGGCAAGCGAAGTTCTGCCATGCGCATTTGCTCAATGGCGTACATTTCTGTGTGTGGCTCAAACCATGACTGCGCCAACTTGGCAAGAGTATCGGCATTTTGCACAACCACAAATTCCCAGGGCTGGGCGTTGGCCCCCGACATAGCCCAGCGTCCTGCCTCCAGTATTTTCTCCAGCAACTCAGGTGCTACAGGGTCTGGTTTGAAACGGCGGACACTGCGGCGAGCACGCGTCAGTTCAACGAAATTGTCTATCTGCATCTATGTAGCATCTTTACTGTAACGGTCGTAAGCGGGTTTGGTAGACTCGCGCAAGTCGTACAGAAACCGCTGAATGTCTTCTGACGAACGGTATTTATCTAATTCATAATGGTTGTGGTGCACCATTTGTTCTAATGGGCGCCGCCGCCCCGCTTTTGGCGGCGAAGCCGGATGACCTACAGCTACCAGCGTGTGTACATCCAATATGTCTGGAATACCAAGAATTTGCTTTATAGTTTCGCCCCAGATGCGGCTAATGCTGACCCATTGCGTACCCAATCCAAGTGCTGCTGCCGCTAAATGGAGCATCGTGGTGGCGTTGCCAACATTTTTCAGATAAGTGGAGTCTGTGCCGCCTTCCCCCCACAGATAGTGAGCTGCCAGTACGGTGGCTTGGTATGTACGGCGGTCACCTAAAACAACGATGAACACTGGAGCATCTTTGAAATTGGGCGACACCTCTAGATTGTATGAGTTTGGGTGGCGCAGTTCGGCTAGGCGCGTCTGCTCAATAACAAATGTCTCTTTGCGTGCATCGAGACGTGATTCTACGATGCGTTCTTTAATGGCGGCATCATCTACTACTACAAATTCCCATGGCTGGGCATTGGCACCCGACATGGCCCATCGTCCTGCCTCCAGAATTTGATCTACTACTTTCGGGGGCACAGGATCTGGAGCAAAACGACGCACACTGCGGCGCGAAGATGCCAATTCGATAAAAGCGTCAATCTTCATCCAATTACCACAATTATATGTAGTTGTAGCTGATTGGTAATATGCTATTTACTCCAGCGATCAAACTCGGTTTTAGCTAATTGGCGCACGTTGCCCATAAACTTTTGGATGTCTTCTGCCGAACGAAATTTCTCTGTTTCATACTGGTTATGGTGCACTATTTGCTCCAACGGACGTCTCTGACCATCTTTGGGGGGTATGGCCGGATGCCCTACTGCCACTATAGTGTGCACATCAAGAATATCTGGGATTCCAAGTATCTGCTTGATTGCTTCTCCCCAGAGACGGTTGACGCTGACCCACTGTGTGCCTAGCCCAAGAGCCGCTGCCGCCAGATGTAGATTCTGGGTGGCATTACCCATGTTTTTCAGATAGTTGGAGTCTGTGTTGGCCCCACCTTCGCCGCATATATAGTTTGCAGAGAGGACTGTGATTTGGTATGTGCGGCGGTCGCCTAACACAACGATGAATACAGGGGCGTCTTTGAAGCCGAGTATCACTTCAGGTCCACGGAAATGCGGAGGGCATAGGTCTGGCATCCGAGTATTTTCAATGACGAAGCTCTCTTTGCGCACTTCTATCCACGCTGTAATGATGCGTTCTTTAATGGCGGCATCATCTACTACTACAAATTCCCATGGTTGGGCATTGGCACCTGACATGGCCCATCGTCCTGCCTCCAGAATTTTTTGGATGTCCTCCGAGGCAACAACGGCGTTCGACTTAAATTTGCGCGTACTACGACGGTTTTGTACCAGCTTTAGGAAAGCATCTATTTCCATGTGCCTACGGCCTTTGCTTTAAGTATTTTTCCGTGCGTGGTTAGCATAGTTGTGCATTCTATCATCGTTAGTTGTTTGGTGTCTATGGGTCCCTGGGGCTCATGACTTTTTTGGAACTGCGCGTTATAGTAGCAGGCACATTTAACCATCACCGCTTTGTCTCTTGTTTGCCGTGGCGGGTGGTAATTTTTGCAAGGAGGTGGAGATCATTGAAACTCAACAAGTGGATTACCTCGGTTTCTGTTATGTTGTGCCTATGCTTGCTGCTCATGACTGCCTTGGCATGTAAGCCTAAAGAAAGTGTGGTCAACATGTCAATGGCATCATCTTTCAACACTTGGTTGGCCACTTATGCCATCCGTGAAGGAAAAATAAACTCGGATTTGGTGAACGTCAACATTAATATTGGGTCTGACCACGATCTCCAAATGAGATCAGGCAAATATCCCATGGGAGTGTTGAATACGTCGGCTTTTGCAGGTGTAATACAGAACGAGAATCTGTCGTTTGTGGCGATTAGCACTTTTATCATTCACGAAGGCGCATTGACGCGCGAAGGTGTCAATTATTTATTGACCAGGGTTGACAGCGACATTAACTCCCCGGCTGATCTGGTGGGCAAGAAGATTGGGGTACCTGATCTCCAAGGCAGTGGCACCAGTTGCTTTCTCGCACTACTCCAGGAGAACTATGGCATCGGCGCTGATGATTTTTCATCGCTAGTGGATTTCTCCAATACCCAACTTACGAACCTTCTTGCGCGCGGAGACCTTGATGCGGCGCTAATAGGGCAAAACATCGGTGTGCAGGCCACGTTGAATCCGGCGTTCAAGGTTGTTTGGAGTATTGATGATGCTTTCTTTGCAAAGTTTGGCACGCCTTGTGTGACTTCTATGCTGGTGGTCGACTCTGATTTTCAGAAGCGGAATCCGGAGTTGGTGAAAGCAGCCTATGATTTGCTCATGGAATCTGTTATTTACGGAGAAGAGCATATAGACGAACTGGCACCTCTGTATGCAGTTGAATACGGAGATGGAACGGACGCAGATTTCTACAAGATGATATATAATGCCCATTCACGCTGCAAACTCGGTGAGATTAGCGGCAATGTTTATGATGCCGTGGTGGGCCTTTTCAGCTTTGTGATGGCTCGCGGTTCTATCGACTCCACGCCAGATCCGGCGGTCGTGTTCAGTAAACCCTAAAGGTGGTTTTGCTGAGGTAGGTCGGCGAAGTCTTAGCTGATCTATCTCAGGAGTCCTACTGTTAAGGTCTAAGCAGGTTGTTTGGTAGTTAGGCGACACAGCGACACAGGGGGGTTAGTTGCAAAGAAAATGCGTAAAGTTTGGCAAACACTTCTAGCGCTTGCAGTTTTTGTCATTATCTGGTGGTTGATAGCTGCGTCGACGTCTTCTGCGTTGCTACCCAATCCGCAACAGGCGGTAGTAGCTCTTTTCCGGCGGCTAAGTGCTCCGGGTGGGTTACATCATGTATGGGTGACGGTCTATCGTGTTTTTCTGGGTACGTTGCTAGGGGCGTTGACTGGTACCGTGTTTGGTGTTGCTACGCGCTATAGCAAACTAGCAGAAGTCGCGGTGCGCTCCGTGATTTATCCTCTGTTGCAAACAGTGCCAACCATCTGCTGGGCATTGATGTTTGTGTTGTGGTTTGGATTACAGGAAGCTACTCCTATCCTTTCTGTCTCGGTAGCGACGGCCCCTTTCTTTATTATCAACGTGTGGGAAGGCATGAAGGAACTGGATACCAGCCTTATTGAAATGGCATCCTCATATACACGCCGCCCGTTTAAGATCCTTGGTAAAGTTGTTATGCCTATGCTGTATCCGTACATTTTTGCGGCCACCAAGAGCGGGTTTATGATTGCTTGGAAAATCATTGTACCAGCGGAGATCTTTGGGGCTACTGCTGGTATGGGCTACATGTTGAATTTTGCTTTCCATAATTATCGTATCCCCGATGTTTTTGGTTGGACACTGGCTTTTGCGGGTATTTTAATATTCTTTGATTATGGCGTGTTCAATTACATTGATAGGAAATTTGTGCGCAAATGGAAGCCACGGGAACTGAAGCAGTCGTAGTTAGCGGTCTGTGCAAGAACTTTGGCCGCCTGAAAGTACTCTCTGGCATCACTTTTGATGTGCGATGGGGAGAGTTGGTGTGCATACTTGGCCCGTCTGGTTGCGGTAAGACTACTATCTTACGCATTGTTGCGGGTCTCTTGCCTTTCGATGGCGGCGCGGTGTTGCTGAACGGTGATGATATACGAGAGACTCGCGATTACTTGCGCCAGGTTGCATTTGTGTTCCAAGAACCGCGCTTATTACCTTGGCGCAACGTTTGGCAGAATGTACGCCTGTCTTTAGAACTGCGCCAAGATACGGTGGCAGCAGGCGACGAGCGATTGGTGGAACAAACATTGGCACTGGTTGGGTTGTCTGAATTTGCAGTTGCCTATCCACATCAGCTAAGCGGCGGCATGAAGCAGCGCGTGTCGCTTGCGAGGGCACTGGTTACGAGGCCCCAAGTCCTGTTTATGGATGAGCCTCTCACAGGGTTAGATTTACGCAACCGAGAGGAATTACAGGATGAGATAGTGCGCATCTGGGGCGAAAAGCAGATGTCGCTACTGTTGGTTACACATGATCCGGCTGAAGCAATCCATATGGCCGATCGCATAATTGTGTTATCAGAGCGTCCCACGCGCATACGTGACATCATATCTGTATCTATTCCTCGCCCTCGCCCACGCGGTGCGGCTGAGGTTTTGGTGTTAGAACAGGCTATCCGTAGCCTTTTCAGCAACGACTAATTATGCAATGTAATGAGAGGTAGGCCGGTTTGGTCCGGTTACCCTTTTCTTCCAAGCTGGTTGATCATCTTGTAGCTCTTCCGCTCGGAGTGCTTCTTTGAAAAAGGTAAGATATCAGCGAGTGGCGGCAAACCTCTGAGCTGATGCCCGGAATCTTGGATGGATATGCTTCTCTCGGAAACTATTGTCCGCATGGTGCATGTGCTCCCTGAGGCAGCTAGGATTTAAATTGAGGATGGGCTTATTGCTTTAGGCTGTGCTACAATACCGTATCACGCTCGCTAGATTGAGGAATTCGCCATGTCCGAGTCGTCTATGCCAGAGTTGCCAAAAGCCTACGAACCACATGACGTAGAGCGTAAGTGGTACAAGTATTGGTTGGAGAGAGGCTATTTTACGCCTCACAGAGATCCAGCAAAGGTGCCATTTGTCATCATCCAGCCGCCGCCTAACATCACGGGCGATCTTCATTTGGGGCATGCTCTGACAGCTACCATTGAGGATATCATGACCCGCTGGCATCGTATGAGGGGGGAGCCCACCCTCTGGCTACCTGGCGAGGACCATGCAGGTATTGCAGCGCAGGTGGTGGTGGAGCGGCTGTTAGCCAAGGAGGGCCTCACGCGCCATCAGATAGGGCGTGAGGCATTTTTGGCCCGTGTGTGGCAATGGGTGGGTGAAACGCGTGACAATATTGCCAATCAACATCGCCGTTTGGGGGTGTCGTGTGACTGGACGCGCGAGCGCTTTACTTTGGATGCGGGGCCTTCGCGGGCTGTGCGCACGGCCTTTGTACGTCTTTATAATAAAGGTCTCATCTACCGCGGCGAGCGCATCATCAATTGGTGCCCGCGCTGTGCAACCGCTCTATCTGACCTGGAGGTGGAGCACCAGAACGTACCCAGCAACCTGTGGCACATCAAATACCCCGTGGTGGGTGAGGATGGCTACTACGTGATCGTGGCCACCACTCGTCCCGAGACCATGTTGGGGGATACGGCCGTGGCGGTTAATCCCTCGGACGAGCGCTATGGTGGTATCATAGGCAAAAGTCTAATGCTACCCATAGTAGGGAGTGTCATCCCCGTGGTGGCGGACGAGGCGGTGGCGGTGGATTTTGGCACAGGTGCGGTTAAGGTGACGCCTGCGCACGACCCCACCGACTTTGAGATTGGCCTGCGCCATAAGTTACCGATAATCAATATTTTAAACCCCGATGGTACCATTGGTGAGAGCGGCGGTAAATATCAAGGGCAGGAGCGCTTCGCTGCCCGCCAGGCGATTGTAGCTGAGCTTGAGCAGATGGGGTTGCTGGAAAGAATTGAGCCGCATACTCATGCTGTGGGCCACTGCCAGCGCTGTCGGACAGTCGTCGAGCCGATGGCTTCGCTTCAGTGGTTTGTAAAGATTGCCCCGCTGGCTGCCCCGGCCATATCTGCGGTAAAGGATGGACGCATTAGGATTGTGCCAGAGCGCTTTACCAAGGTCTATCTAAATTGGATGGAGAATATCCGCGATTGGTGCATCTCGCGCCAGCTTTGGTGGGGACATCGCATTCCGGTGTGGTATTGCGCATGCGGTGAGATGGTGGTTGCGGTGGACGATCCTAAGATATGCCCCCGATGTGGCGGCTCGGAACTGTGCCAGGATCCCGATGTGCTGGATACTTGGTTCTCCTCGGGGCTTTGGCCGCACTCCACTCTAGGCTGGCCGGACGATACTGAGGACCTCCGCTATTTCTATCCCACGACGATCATGGAAACGGCCTACGATATTCTCTTCTTCTGGGTGGCGCGCATGATCATGATGGGGATTGAGGATACGGGTGAAATCCCGTTCCGCTTTGTGTATCTCCATGGATTGATTCGCGATGAGCGCGGTGAGAAGATGAGCAAGACCAAAGGCAATGTGCTTGACCCATTGGTGCTGATGGACCGATATGGCACTGATGCCCTGCGGTTTGCTGTTCTATGGGGCACATCGCCGGGCAATGATTCCAAACTTGGTGATACCAAGCTCGAGGCGGGACGCAACTTTGCCAATAAGCTCTATAATGCCGCCCGTTTCGTGCTACGTTATGCTACCCAGGATCGGGGCCAGCGGCTGGAGAAAGTGGCACTCACCTTGGAGGACCGCTGGATACTCTCGCGTTTGGCTCGTGTCAATACTTCCGTCACCGCACTTATGGAGGAATTCGAGTTCGGCGAGGCCCTCCGGCAGATGCACGATTTTTTGTGGGGCGAATTCTGCGATTGGTATATCGAGTTGACCAAAGGCCGGTTGCAGAGCGGCGCGGAACCATCGCCTCTGCCAGTGCTGGTGCACGTACTTGAACAGTCCCTGCGCCTGCTCCATCCATATATGCCTTTTGTCACCGAGGAGCTGTGGCAGAGCCTGAAAACAGCCACGGGACAGCAGAGTATGGCGGATTCTATCATGATCTCCCATTATCCCGTTGCAGATGAAAGCTTGCACGATGACGACGCGGAGCGGGTGATGGATGGTCTCGTTGAGATCGTGCGCGCCGTTCGCAATACCCGTGCCGAGTATGATGTTGCCTCTGAGCGTATGATTGAGATCCAGATCTATGCTGGGGTAATGACTGACTCATTCCAACCCTACGTGGCTGCTATCGAAAGTCTGGCGAAAGCGAAGGTAGCGGTGCTTGCTACCCATCGCCGCGAAACCTCTTCGCGTGCCTTAGCGTTGGTTCTTAAGGCGGCCGAGGTAGTTATCCCTATGGCGAGCCTCTTTGATTTGGCGGCTGAGACCGCTCGATTGGAGAAAGAGATAGCGGAAGCCATGTGGGAGCAGGCAAGGCTTGAAGCCCACCTTGGCGACGAAACGTTCCTGGCTCGTGCCCCGGAGGCGGTGGTAGTCAAAGAAAAAGAGCGCCTCGCGATGGCGATGGACAAGCAGGCGCGCCTTAAAGAACATTTGCAGCGGCTCGGGGAATAGATTTAGACGATCGGCAAGATTGCGGCCATAGCCGTCTTGCTCCTCCTAAAAAGCACAGCTATCCATTTTGGGCAGTATGTCTGCAAGTTGCCCAAATACCTTAGGTGCCTGCTGGCACATGATAATGTTTATGCGCGCGGCTACTGCTCTCATCTCAGGCATAGCTGCCCGGCCTGAGCGAAGTTTCAATATATGGCGGATTTCGCGGAAGTTCCACGTACATATGATTTCCGTAGCCCAGGCGTTAGGCAACACATACCTTGCAATTTCCGGTTTCAGGCCGGCGTCAAGCAGACGGCGGTAACTGGCGTAAGCCGTTGCCATCGCATGTTTGAACTCTTCTTGGATATCCTCGCTCCCGGTTAAAATTTCTGGAGGCAAGATATAACCGTTCGCTTCTTCGCGCACGTAACGCTGGCTGCGCTGCGAATAGCTGGCTAAGCGATGGCGCACCAGTTCGTGGGTCAAGGCCCGCGATGCCCGGATGTAGAAAGTAGCCGAGGCATGTTCAATGAGACTTTCATGTCCCTGCGTTATACGTAGGTGCAACCAATCTGCTTTTTCTCCGATCTTGTGTCCGCTACCGTAACACAACCGACCTGCCTGCTCAAGCAATCGCTCGCTGTCGGGGGTAATGGATAACAGTTTCACTTCGATATCGTAATCTGCGTTCTCTGTCATAATAAGCCTCTCCTCTATAAGCCTGTCACACGGCAAATCAATCCCCCCGCCTGCGCTATCTGCTGAAAATGGCATATCGTTTCAGGGGAATAGGGTGATAGGTGGCTATACGAATCTTCTAGGGTACCACATGGCTGGAATTGCTGTAAAACATAACTTTCGCCCGAGGCCAACCCCCGACTTATCTGCAAAATGTCGTCTTCCTGTACCAATCCAGGTACACAGGTGGTGCGAAATTCATGCTCTACTGGCGAGTTGTGTAATATCTCTACACTACGCTGTAGGCGCTTAATACTGAGAGGCACCCCGGTAGCTTGCGAGTACTTCTCCCAGGAGGTTTTAATATCCATCGCTACATAATCTACACAGTGTGCTTCCAGCAGTTTCCGCAATATCTCTGGGCGATAACCATTGGTATCTAATTTTAGCGAAAACCCCAGAGTTTGCACCTGCTGCATAAAATCCATCAACCCTGGTTGCAAGGTTGGTTCCCCGCCGGTAATCACCACCCCATCTACAAATCCCCGACGCGCTTCTATTTCTGGCCAAAACGAAGCAAGGTCTATTTCTGGTAGGATATCTCCCCGCGCCAGTTGGGCATTATGACAGAATGGGCAACGGAAATTGCAGGGGCTCGTGTAAACCACGAGCGCCACTCGCCCCGGGTAATCTATCAGCGACGTTGGCTTCATCCCCAAAATACGCATCAGTCACTTCTCCTTCATTCAGTTGCGCCGCAAACACGGCGCGGTCCTTGAATTCCTGCGCCTTCCCATTATTCCATTGACTCACCGGACGGAAATAGCCGACTACGCGCGAATAAATCTCCGTTTCTTGCCCGCAATTGGGGCAACGCTCAACGTTGCCGCGCAGATAGCCGTGTTTCTGGCAAACGGCGAAAGTGGGCGTTAGAGTGAAATATGGCAAGCTGAAACTCTGGGCCACGCGCATCACTAGGCGGCGTGCTGCCTGTACGTCATCTACCCGTTCACCCAAGAAGCAGTGGAACACTGTGCCCCCCGTATATTGTTGCTGCAGTTCATTCTGCAATTTAAGAGCGGAGAACAGGTCCCCACTAAAACTGACTGGCAACTGCGTGGAATTAGTATAGTACGCTTCTTCCGCTCCGGATATGATGATGTCAGGGTAGCGCCGCTTATCCAGCTGTGCCAGGCGATATGTGGCCCCCTCGCCTGGCGTGGCTTCCAGATTGTACATATGCCCAGTTTCGTTCTGGAACTCATACAGTTTCTGCTTCATAAACCGTAGCGTGCGGAGCGCCAGATCGCCACCTGCCTGACTGGAGATATCTTGCTTTATCAGGTTCAGGCATGCTTCGTTCATACCGATGAGACCAATGGTTGAGAAATGATTGTCCCAAAATTTATGATAGCGCTGCTTCACTTTCGACAGATAGAACTGAGAGTAGGGGAACAATCCCTCATCAGTGAGACGCTCCAGGGCTTTGCGTTTGGACTCTAAACTGTCGCGCGATAGGCACATCACATTTTCCAGTTCGACCAAGAAGCGCTCTTCTGTGCCAGTGCGATAGGCTAGCTGTGCCATATTGACAGTGACCACACCAATACTACCGGTCAGAGGCGAAGCCCCAAACAACCCTCCGCCGCGGCGTTTGATTTCGCGTACGTCTAGGCGTAAACGACAGCACATGCTACGGGCATCTTCGGGGCGCATGTCAGTATTCAGATAATTGGCAAAATAGGGCGTGCCGTATTTGGCCGTCATCTCCCACAATGCTTCCAGCGCCGGCTTGGTTGGATCCAGGTCATGGGTGATGCTGTAGGTCGGAATGGGAAAAGTAAAGATGCGCCCCTTGGCATCGCCATGCACCATCACTTCCGCGAAAGCCTGATTGAGCATGTCCATTTCTGACTGGAAATCAGCATAGCAGGCATCCTGCACTTGGCCGCCAATAACTACCCCCTCCTCTCTCAGATACGATGGTGGGACTAAATCGAAAGAAAGGTTGGTAAATGGTGTCTGAAAACCAACTCTCGTGGGAACATTGAGGTTAAACACAAACTCTTGCAAGGCTTGTTTGACCTCGGCATAGCTTAAATTGTCATAGCGAATGAAAGGGCTGAGCAAGGTATCGAAATTGGAAAAAGCCTGGGCTCCAGCTGCTTCGCCTTGCAGAGTATAGAAGAAATTGACTATTTGCCCCAGCGCACTGCGAAAATGACAGGCCGGGGAACTCTCTATCTTGCCGCGCGCTCCCTGAAAGCCCTCTAGCAGCAGATCGCGCAAATCCCAGCCGCAACAATAGGCTCCCAAAATGCCCAGGTCGTGCAGATGTACCATGCCATTCAAATGGGCTTCGCGTATCTCTGAAGCGTAGATGCTGTTCAGCCAATAGTGTGCCGTAATATCGGAGGAAATGTAGTTGTTGAGCCCCTGCAAAGAGTAGCTCATGTTGCTGTTTTCCTTGACGCGCCAGTCATTCTGATGCAGATATCCCTCAATCATGGAGTCAGCTGCTACCAATAGATCGCGAGATCGGCGTATTTTGGCATGCTGCTCGCGGTACAGGATATAGCTTTTGGCTGCCTCGGTGAACCCGTCCTTCATCAGAATATTCTCGACAAGATCCTGTACTTCTTCTACATCTGGCACACGCATGCCGCGACAGGTGATTTCCAAAATGTCGCATATTTGCAGTGTTACCTGGTGTGCCAAGTCAATGTCTGGTTGGCCTGTTGCCTGAAAGGCCTTGAACACGGCCCGTGTAATTTTCTCATCATCAAAGGATACGATGCGTCCATCGCGCTTACGAATTTGGGCTACCTTGCTGAGTAACACATGTGCCTCCTAACATCACAAAAGCCCCATTCCCAAAAGGAACAGGGCTTTATGACACGCCATACTGTCACTCCCATCCCCCCGAGGAGCATTTATGCTAGCATCTAAGGTAGGTCTACCGACTCTCAGTTTCATCCTACTGGCGGCTCCTTCCCAGGCACATGCCCAGTGGCTTGATGCCGCTTGCGTCGCTGATTACGGTTGCGGGGACAGTGGCGGACTCGCACCGCCTTCCCTGTTATGCTTAAAAGCACCCCGATGCTATTCAGTTATTAATTGCTCAACTATAGACTAAAATCTCCGATACTGTCAAAGCAGCCATTGATGCCTTTACGGCTTTGCGCCACCCAAATAGGGTAATGCTTTAAAACATCAATATGTTCAAGGCCATTCAGGTTGCGCATATTTGGGGAGGTCAGTATTCTCGCTTTGTCAGATGGGCACTTGGCTGTGTTGTTGACAACCTTGGTGGGCATAGGTATAATCGTTAGTTGAAAATGATTTTCAACTAGAGTGATGAGATTGCCAATTAACACCATCTACCACGATTTTAAAGCTCGGGGACTGAAGGCCACTCAGCAACGCCTTGCCGTACTCGCGGCGGCCGCTCATGCTGATGGCTATTTTACGCCACAGGGTTTATATGAAACCTTGAAAAACCAGTGCGCTGCTGTTGGACTGACAACGGTGTATCGTGCGCTTGAAGCGCTTGAGCGTGCTGGACTAATTTGTCGAATTGAGAGTACCAGAGACGAGCGTCTCTATGCTTACTGCTCCCGTGTTCACCATCACCATATAATATGCGATGGATGCGCTCAGGTAGTAGAACTTGATGACTGTGCGCTTCCGGGCTTAGCGAGGCAGCTTGAGCGTGAGACTGGTTTTATAATTCGTAGCCACACCCTGGAGTTCCATGGTCTGTGTTGTACTTGCAGACTTGAGACACAAGGCAATTTGCGGGGGGTCGCATGAAGAAACTGAGTCTGGTATTGGCCATGCTGGTTGTTCTTTGCCTCTTGCAGCCAGCATGCCGTTTGGATGAGGATGATGATGGCCGACTGCGCATTGTTGTGACCTACTCGGTGCTGGGAGCCTTGGTGCAAGAGTTGGTAGGTGAGGATGCACGGGTGATTATCGCCGTTCCCAACGGAATGGATATGCACGAATATGAGCCTTCCGGGCGGGATATTGAAACCATAAATCTGGCTGACTTGGTGGTGCGAAACGGATTAGGTCTTGAAAGTGGCATGGAGAAAGTGTTTGCCGAAGCCGAGAAGCGAGGGATTAGGTTTTTCACGGCTGCGGATTATATTGACATAAGATTAATTGGTCCTGGTGAGGTCGTCCATGGCGACGATGGCCACGATCATCAGATTGGTGCCCCCGATCCCCATCTCTGGACCGACCCCCTAGCTATGAAAGCGGTAATCGCGGCGCTGGCGGCGGAGCTGAAAGCCAGCTTTGATCTGGACGTTAGCGACCGAGCGGAAACCCTCAACGCGCGCCTTGAGAGTTTGGATGAGACTATCCGTGCCGAGCTTGCAGTCATACCGGTAAATATGCGCAAGCTCGTTACTGGGCATGAATCGTTGGGCTATTTCGCTCGTTGCTATGATTTCCTTCTCATCGGGGCAATTGTTCCCAGCCTATCGCCACAGGCCGAGGTTTCCGCCGCCGACATCGCGGCGCTAAAACAACTTATCGCCGAAAACCAGATAGGAGCTGTCTTTACCGAGATGGGTACTTCTGCTGCTGTGGCTGCGGCTGTCAGTCGTGAAACGGGAGCGCATCTGGTGGAGATCAACACCCATTTCCTGCCAGCAGACGGCTCCTATTTTACCTTTATGAACGATCTGGTGCGAACGGTAGGTGAGGCGCTACAATGAAGCGGACTAGTGAGTTATGATCTATGCCTAGTTTCTGCACAATGTCAAGCCCATAGCTTGGGAGCGGTTAGTATGGACATTTTTATTACACCTTTCTACGCCAACCATTTCATGCTCCAGGCGCTAGCCGCAGGGGTATTGGTGAGCCTAGCCTGCGCTGTCGCTGGGACGTTTATCGTGTTACGCGGACTGGCTTTTATCGGTGATGCCCTTTCCCATGGGGTATTGCCTGGTATTGCCTTGGCACTTTTGCTGGGCTTCCCTGGCATCTTGGGTGCGGCAGTTGGAGCCATTTTCATGATCGGCGGCGTTACTCTTATTACCCAGCGCTCTCGGCTTTCCTCGGATACCGCTATCGGGCTTCTTTTCGTTGGCATGCTTTCACTCGGCGTGGTCATCGTCTCCCGGTCGAGCTCATTTTCAGGTGATCTGACCCGCATACTGTTTGGCGAGATTTTGGGCATCAGCCAGAGTGCCGTTCTCATCCAACTTATTGCCACGGTGATTATAGGGCTGGTCGCTCTCGTCTGCGCCAGGCCGTTTATGCTTCTCAGCTTTGACCCCGACCAGTCCCAAGTGGCTGGCTTTTCACCCCGACTCTATCACAATATTATGCTTTTTATGATTGCTACCGTTATCATCATCTCTTTCCAGACGGTGGGTACTCTTTTGGTCTTCGGGCTGCTGGTAGCGCCGGCCGCAGCGGGGGCGATGATTGCGCGGCGCATTGGGGCCATGATTGCTTGGGCGGCTGTTTTTGGGGTACTTTCGGTTTATTTCGGACTGCTTTTGAGTTATCACCTTAGCCTCTCAGCTGGGGCGGCCATTGTGCTCGCGACTACCATCATTTTCTTTGCGGTCTTTGTCATTCAGAATATCCGACGTCATACGGCTGAGGTGGAAGCATGAGTGAGGCGCAGGCGGCACTGATTCAGGCCCGTGGCCTTAGCATTGGCTTTGGCGGCCGAGCAGTGATTTCAGGCATTGACTTCGACCTTCCCCCAGGGCAAGCCTTGGCCCTTATTGGTACCAACGGCTCAGGCAAAAGCACCTTGCTTAAGACTTTGGTGGGGCTCTTGCCATCGCTGTCCGGAGAGGTCAAGGTTTTGGGGGGGCTCCCCGGGGCACAGACACGGCGCATTGCTTATCTGGGGCAGTGCCATACTTCAGGTTTTGTCTTACCGTTGCGTACTGTTGATGTGGTGCGCATGGGGCGCTTTCCCAGACGGGGGCTCCTCGGGCGCATGGGCAGCGAGGACGAAGATGCTGTCCGCTGGGCTATGCGTATCATGGGCATTGAGGCGCTGTCCGACAGGCCTCTCCGCACCCTCTCCGGCGGCCAGCAACAACGCACTTACTTGGCGCAGGCACTCGCACACCAGGCAGACATTCTGGTCTTGGATGAGCCGACGTCGGGGCTAGATGCGGGCGGACGCGAATTATATTTGCATGCGGTGACCGATGAACTCCGCCGCGGAGCGTCTATGGTGGCAGCTACCCACGATATCCATGAAGAGGCGGCGTTGTGTCAGCAGGTGATGCTCCTGGCACGGAAAGTGGTGGCGGTAGGGCCGTTGGACAAGGTACTCACCCCTGATGCTCTGCGCGAAACTTTTGGCATTGTTCTCGAAGGAGAACATCGACCAGCCGTACTTGAGTGCCGCCATGGGCATGACGGGGGTTAGGTGCCGTGAAAGTCTATCATATCGTTTATGAGCCGGCTTATCGGTCGGCAGATATTCATTTCTGGACGGCGTGCAATCTTAAGTGCCGCGCTTGCTACACGCGCTTTGAGACACTGGATTTTGGCTTATATGACGATCCTATCGCCCGTATTGCGGACAAGACTCCAGATGAGCCGCCGCAGCGCTTTTTGTCATGCGAGGAGGTGGAAAGCAAGCTTAAGGATTTGCCTCTGGAGCGGGCGATATTTATCGGTACCGAACCTGCCCTTGATCCGGAAATGCCATGCCTAGCCAACATACTTCATCGCGAGTTTGGTTGTTATAATATCTTACTTACCAACGGGCGGCATTTGGCTGAGCTTACGGATATTGACGAGATTATCTTTAGCATTAAGGCTGTCTCGCCCGTGTTGCACCGGATTTATACCGGACGGGATAATCGGCGCATCCTGGACAACTTTGCCCTGCTCGCCCGAAAGGGGGTAAGGATGCAGGCGGAGACGGTGCTCATTCCGGGACTCATTGAAGCCGCCGAGGTCGAGCGGGTGGCGGAGTTCGTGGCAGGGGTTGACCCGAGCATCACTTTGCGTATTGACGCCTATTTCCCCGTACCGGGTTGTCCCTGGCGGGCAGCGTCTCGAGCGGAGGTTGAGGAGGCCGCTGAACTTGCCCGTCGCCATGTGCAGAAGGTGTCTATCCTGACCTTGGATATGAAGCGCACTGGTGAGAAGCCGCTTCGCCTGGTGTAGTCAGCCTGAGGCAAGTGCCGGGTTCCAGACTCGTTAATTGATGAGACAGGCAGATTGACACAGGGTATAGAAAAATGTATAAGAAATAGACTCACTCCTCACTAAGTTTCTGGCTGGTTTAGGTTATAATGCGTAAATGGTTATTGCTTGCCTCTGTCTTGTTGCTGGTAGCGTCCCTGGCCGGCGATGTGTTCTTT
>JGI24702J35022_10000365_pt1 | contig 26893 bp, 17 predicted proteins | sample TergutTh196P4_FD_35022 | JGI IMG/M metagenome (IMG submission 35022)
CGGTGCGTCAGGCATCGGTGTGAGAACAGGCGACGGCGAAGGATCGGGCGACGGCGAAGGATCGGGCGACGGCGAAGGATCGGGCGACGGCGAAGGATCGGGCGATGACGAAGGATCGGACGGGCACGGTGCGTCATATAACAGGCGGTCCGGGCTTTGCCTCGAGACGCAGAGCTGGCCGGACGCGGTCAATAAGCCTTTGTTTCCCGGCTGCATCTTGCGTATGGGCGAGGTATATGACCATATAACAACATATAAATTTAGCACCTAAGCGCGGCGTCCCCACGTTAAGTACCACAGCGCGGCGCAACACAAACAAATAACAAGATTTCTATCTGCGCTTAGGTACTAACGCCGCGAGAAGCGCGGCGCGCCGGAGCGGAGGCGTAAATTCGCAGGGCGGATTCATTTCGCCCGTGAGCGAATTTAGCCGGAGCGCGCGGCGTCCGGGGTGTGGGGGTGGAACCCCCACGTTAAAGAAACGAGCTGTTAACCTATGTATATCGCATTTGTGGCATCGCTGATAATATGCTGCGGCATCGCATACATCCTCGGCCTGTTCTGGTTCAGCAATAGCTCGAACCGGCGCATGCTCAGCTTTTTCCTGCTTGGCATTGAAATATTCATATGGACGCTCTTGAACGCAATCACGATGGTGTGCGGCGAAGAGAGCTTCCCCGTCATATATTCGATACGCATGGCGTTGGTATGCATCGTGCCCTTCGGGATCACATGGTTCATACTCAATTTCATCGAATCCAAGCTATGCAAAAAATGGGTCCGCGGACTGTTCGTGGCGATACCTCTTGCGGACATCATCATCATGGCGACCAATCCCTTGCACTATAAGTATTTTGCCGACTACAACGCCCCGATACCTACGAGGGCGCTCATTTTTTGGATCCATACCGCGACGGATTTCTTTTTTATCAGCTTGGCGTTTGTGATATACATCCGCTTCATAACAAAAAGAGCGCAGCGCTTGTCTCGGCTGGTGCTTGCCGCTGTCGGGATGCTGATTCCATATGCAATCAACATGCTATATAGCTTCGGCGCGCTGCCGATTACATTTGACATTACGCCAATCGGCTTCTTTTTCACATTTATTTTATTCGTTTACGCGGCCTTGCATTCAAAAATATTCAGCATCAACCTCTTTGAGACCGTGCAGCGCACCGTTACGGAGATATTCGAGAGCAATCCGCACATGAATGTCATGTTTGATTCGGGATTTAAAGTTCTGGACTGTAATCCTGCGGCATACAAGTTTCTGGGGTTTAAGAACAAACAAGAGATGGCGGCCGGATTCTTTGAAGCGATGGACGCAAGCATCCCGAAAGTGCTTTCCAGCGGGCGCGCGTCTCGCTCGATGACGGACGTTCTCACTTCAGTAGCCGAAGGCGGATACTTAAAAAATGAAATCGAAATAATTATAGACGGAAATTCGAAGATCATAGATATGGAGATCAAGCGGATCCCATATGGCGATACATTCGCCCTGCTCGCGTATATGATGGATTTGACCGACGCGCGCGAGCGCGAAAATGAAATGCTGCGCCACGACAACCTCATGTATATCGTCAACGATGCGGCCGCGCTTCTTATGAAATCTGATATGGAGAGCTTTGAGGGCGCCATGAGCATAGGCATGGAGGTCGTCGCGAAGTGCCTGGAAGTCGACAGGGTCGGCATATGGAAAAACAGCGCGGGGAGCGATGGCCGCCTGTATTATACCCTGGCGTATCAGTGGACGCAGGAGGAAGGGCAGCATGAGATTGCCGTCGGCACGAAATACGCGTATGATGAGGCTTTGCCGAACTGGGGTCCGATCCTCTCGCGCGGCGAAAGCGTGAACGGTTCGCTTAGCAGCTTTTTGGTCGAGGAGGCGGCGCATTTATCGGCGCATTCCATTCGCTCCGTCCTCGATATTCCAATATTCATGGACGACGAATTCTGGGGGTTCGCAGCGTTCGAGGATTGCTACGAAGAGCGCGTTTTCAACGAGGGCGAAGTGCTAATTTTGCGTTCGTGGGGGTTGATTGCCGTCGGCGCGATCAGACGATATGAAATCGCGATGGCGCTGGAGGATGCAATCAAAACCGCGGAGGACGCAAACCAAGCCAAATCGGATTTTCTCGCGAACATGAGCCATGAAATCAGGACGCCCATGAACAGCATTATGGGATTTGCGGAGCTTGCGCTGGACATTGCCGTGACGTCGCAGGTTAAGGACTATCTTGACAAAATCACCGACAGCACTAAGTGGCTTTTGCGGATCATCAACGATATCCTCGATATATCAAAAATCGAATCCGGAAAGATGGACCTCGAGAGCATCCCGTTCGATCTCGATAGCATTTTCACGCGGTGCCAATCTGTCATCCTGCCAAGCGTAAACGAGAAAGGCCTGGATCTGCATATTTATGCGGAACCCACGAGTGGGAAGCGGCTGCTCGGCGACCCGGTCAGGCTCTACCAGGCGCTGATGAACCTTTTGTCAAATTCAGTGAAGTTCACTAATTCCGGCTCCGTCAGACTATCGTCGGCAATTCTGGACATCGGCGAGAGGACCGCAAAAGTATATTTCGAAATCCGCGACAGCGGCATTGGCATGACGCCGGAGCAGATGAGCAATATTTTCGATCCGTTCATCCAAGCGGATTCCAGCACCACTCGCAATTATGGCGGCACGGGGCTAGGGCTGACGATCACGCGGAACATCGTTGAGTTGATGGGCGGCATTTTGTGCCTCGACAGCGAGCCGGGGGTCGGTTCCGTTTTCAGTTTCGCGCTGACATTCGACACGATCGATGCCCCTGAAGGTTATGTTGACGAAAACGAGGTTTCCACGCTATTGAGGCCATATTTCAGCGGAATGATACTGCTATGCGAAGACAACTCGATGAACCAGCAAGTCATCAGCGAGCATTTGGCAAGAGTGGGCATCAGGACGGTCATCGCGGAAAACGGCAAAGCCGGGTTTGAAATTGTGCAGGAGAGGAAAAACAAAGGCCTCGAGCCGTTTGATTTGATATTCATGGACGTGTTCATGCCTGTGATGGACGGCGTTGAAGCGGCTTCAAAGATCAACGAGCTGGAGACCGGGACGCCGATCGTCGCCATGACGGCCAATGTGATGACAAACGAACTCGAAAAGTATAGAAAAAGCGGAATGTCGGATTATGTGAGCAAGCCATTCACATCACAGGAATTGTGGCGATGCTTGCTGAAATATATGAAGCCTGTCGCGTCCGCCAATGCCGGTTTTGGCGACGAATCCGAGGGCAGGCGGGAGGCCGATACCCTGCGCGCGAAGCTACGAGTACAGTTTTCAAAGGACAACCAGAACAGGTTTGCGGAAATAGCAGCGGCCGTCAGCGCGGGCGACGTGAGGCTCGCGCACAGGCTGGCGCATACTTTGAAAACAAACGCAGGGATGATTGGCAAGGCGGAATTGCAAAAAACGGCGGCAGGTATGGAGGCTATGCTGGGCGCGGAGGTCTTACCGGATGCCGAGCTTTTGGAAACGCTGGAGAAGCAATTGAGCGAGGTGCTTGCGGAGCTGGCTCCGGAAGCCTACGATGCCGGGAGGCCTCTCGCTGTGGGCGGTCTCGATGCGGAGCGTGTTTTAGTCTTGCTTGGGGAGTTGGAGGAAATGCTGGATAATATCAATCCCGCCTGCGTCGATATGGCGGACGAGCTACGAGCTATCCCGGGGACGGAGGAGCTGCTGCGGCAGATAGAGGATTATGATTTTGAGGCTGCCGCATCGACGCTGCGAGATGTGAGAGAGCTGATAAGAGGATAGGGAGCGCGCGGGGAAAAGCGCACAGAGGTGGGAGCACGCGGAGATAGGGAGCGCACGAGGACAGAAAAAAATTGGGGGCAAGGAGCGCATTAAAGGGGTGGAGAGAATATGATAGATACAAAGAAAAACAGCGTCCTCATAGTCGATGACGAGAACGCAAACATTTTGGCACTAACGCACATTTTAAGCGCGGAATATACGGTTTATGCGGCGAAGAATGGGAGCAACGCAATCATTGCGGCAGAAAAGTACATGCCGGATGTGATATTGCTCGATATTATGATGCCGGAAATGGATGGCTATGCAGTGCTCAGAACATTAAAGAATACTGAGGGCGTCAGCGATATCCCGGTCATTTTCATTACGGGGCTAAGCAATTCCAATGATGAGGAAAAGGGGCTCGACATGGGGGCCGCGGACTATATATACAAGCCATTCGGCTCCGCCATTGTCAAATTGCGCGTTAAGAATCAAATAAAAATGATCAACCACATACAAACGATTGAGCTTTTGTCCATGATAGACCAATTGACTTCCATATCGAACCGGCGCGGTTTCGACAAGAGGATGGACATGGAATGGATTAGGGCGATGAGGGATAAGTCGAGCATCGGGTTTCTGATCATGGATGTCGATAAGTTTAAGGTTTATAACGATGCATATGGGCATCAGCAGGGCGACATCGTGCTGCAATCGGTTGCCAGAACGGTCGAGCAGTCGCTGAACAGGCCCGGCGACTTCGCGGCGCGATGGGGCGGCGAGGAGTTTGTCGTGCTGCTTCCGAACACGAACATTGCAGGCGCCGTGCTTGTCGCGGAGCTCATACGTACGAATATCGCCAGCATTGCGATTCCGTGTTCCGATGGGTCCGAGACGAACGTGACGATCAGCATCGGTGCGAATTCTGTGATTCCAAAGATGAACACTTCCCGCGATGCTTTCGTCGCCGATGCGGACAAGGCGTTGTACAGGGCGAAGGAGACGGGACGCAACCGCGTTTGCTGCGCAGAATGAAAACCACGCGGCGAGCATAGGGCACGCTTCGCGCAGCTTTCAAGATACTCAGCATTCATGACATTCGTAGCTCCTAATTCGTCGTATCATTGTCAGTTAATGCTTAATTGTTGCTGACATTCATTATATTGTCGGATTAATCATAGCGTGATTATAAACAAAGAAAGAATGACAACGGTATGCATATTCGCAAAATCGCGGCCTGCCTTGCGGCGCTGGTTTTTGTAGCCTTTTGCTTCGTGCTTTTCGGACCAACGAGAGGAATGCAAGTGAGAGCATTGAAAAAGATGGTTCCGGAAGTGACGGAGTATGTAGGAAACAATGAGGAGTTTTTCAATGCGTTGCTGAATGCGCATCAAAGAGTAATCGAGATTGTTGGACAAATATCAGACAATTCATACGGTACATGGTATTCGATAACTGTAGATAGAGGAACTGTCACTGACGAGTTGTACGGAGCTTTAGGTAATTATAATAGAAGCTCCTTTCTTAGCGACGACGAGTGGCAGTTGGTTTCTTCCACATTACTTCAATCTAACGCAGAAATGGATCAGTGTAGTATAAGCATTTCCGCAGACACAGTGGATTTTACATACTCCAGATCAATGAGCACTCACCTTATCATCCGCAGCCCTGCAATTGCAATCAAAGATCCGATTGTGTATACCCAACCATTCGAATTCACCATACCGGTCAATTATGATTGGTGCATTTATATTTGTAATTGGCATTGATATCGAGGAAGAGAGGTCAAACGTGGAAAAGCGCATTATATTGATTGGCCTGTTCGTACTTTATTTGATATGCCTATACTTCGCTATCTTCGGACCGACGCGGCGGATGCAGGTCAAAATCCTTAAAAAGCGAATGCCGGAAGTGCTGACATACATTGAGAAGAATATCGAGTTTTTAGTTGTTCTGCTCAACGCCAAAGAAAAGCTCCGCGCACTCAACAACGAGAACACGGAGGTCTATTCGCCAAATCCTTGGTATTATTACATGAAAATCAGAAACGGTCGCCTCCTGTCAGGCACCGATGCTGCAGAAACAAACGACAACGGAGGCTTGTCACTGATGACTGAACGCGAGCGGAACACTGCAAATATCGGTTTGCTGTGCATGCCCGGCGAATTGGGAAGCGTTTACATTTATAAGGATAGAGTTGATATCTATTACGATCATTTTATCAGCACGTGGATTGTCATCAAAAATCCTGTCGTAGAGATTGATGATCCGGGAAAGTACGGAGGTAGGTTTGAGTTCACGGTGAAAGCAACCGACGACTGGTGCATATCGATATGCACTGGTTCATAGACGCGGAGATTGAGCCGTATAGAATAATTTATCCAAAGGCGCGCTCAGAGCACGTCTGCCGAGCGCAAGGGCCTGAAAAGTCGCTAATGAATATATGTATAATCACGCGGCGAGCTTTGCTTATAGTCCGGATTGGATTTGGTTGCTGCCGTTGATGATGAATGCGCGGACAGCTTCGCTGTCTATGGAGATCCCTGTTCGCTTTATGCAATCGTCTATCATTTCGACAGTCGGGACCGGCAACAGACGCGCAATGCTTAACGCACAGCGGTCTTGTTCCGTAAGTTCTCGGAAAAAAGAAATCAACCTATCATTTGCCCTGTTCAGATCTTGCGGAATGCCGCGAGCGAACAGGGCAATATTATTATCGTAATTCGGGGCCATGCGCAGTATCGCGCCAGTTTCAACATCGCGCAATACGCCGTAATTCTTTGTGTGCCTGTCCATGTTGAAGCAGAGAGTATCAAGGTAGACGATCTGCATGTATTGTTCCGCCAGGGCCGTTGACAGATCATAAAAAACGCGAAAGTTAAACAGATAATCCTCATCGTCGCCGACGAGCCCTTCTGCCGCTTCATAATTGACCGTAGCTCCGTCAGTAAAGTCCGGGCTCTTGACAGTGCTATCTTCATGCATGTAATCAGCCATTGTGAATCCCAGAGCCTGCCCAAGACGGCAGATGAACAATTCGGAGAAGCGCTCCAAATCGTTGCCTTGCTTGACCATCCACCATCGGCCATCGACAAGCCGCCAGCATTTTTCAAAACTTCCGATGTTCGTCAATTCGGGCGTGGGGGAGTATGGGCGGTTGAAGCTGTCGGGGGCTCCACGGAGGGCAAGTTCATCAAACAGATTTTCATTGAAGCGGACGTTCTCGTATTTGAGGTCGGAGTCTTTCGGGCAAAACCAGTATGTGTCAGTTATTGTCGCGGCATTGACTTTGAGGACCGTTGCGATGTCGTCCGCTGCAGAAATGCGCAGCGCCTTTTTCAGAAGGCGCGAGTTTGTCCTGTGGGAGTCGATGGCGCGTCCTTTGAGCCAGCTTTCGATGTCCCCGGTTTTTTTGAGATATAAGGGAAGCAGCGCCTGGTCGGACACGGCCATGCGGCCGTTTGTCACGATTGCGGCGACTGCGTCTCTTGACATTATATTACCGCTGATATCAAGCATTTTTGCTCCTTGTATCACATATACCACCACTATTCACGCCCTTGCGCTCGGCAGACGTTTTTTTGCTTCCTCATCGCTCAAATGCGCATCCATGCGCATATTCGCGCCGCTCCGCCTCCTTGCTACGCGGTCGGAAGTAGAATAAACGTCTACCTCACCGGGCGTGAATTGTAACTATGTATCAACCCTAACGTCTCAGCCGATGAAGCTCTGTGACCAGTATAACGTGCCGTTGCCGTCCATCGTGACGCCGACGCCGAGGCTGGTGAATTTCGTGCTCAGAATATTTGCGCGGTGCCCGGGAGAGTCCATCCACGCTTGGACGACTTCATCGGGCGTATATTGCCCCATGGCAATATTCTCGCCGGCAGTATAGTAGCTCACGCCGTTTTCCTCAAAAGCTGTGAAGCAACTGCGGCCGTCAGGCCTTGTGTGCGAGAATGAGCGAATGATCTCATTTGCGCGTGTATAGGCCGTCTTTGTCAATGCAGATGTTTGGGAGAGCGAGCTTGCGCCGTTGCTGGCGCGCTCGACGTTGGTCAGCCTGATCACTTCGCTTGCGAACGCAGCCAGATCGACGACTTTGACCGTTCTGGAGCCGTTAACGCCGTTGGCCGCTGTGGCTTTGATCGTGACCTCGCCGCCCTCGACGCAGGAAATCGTGTTCGCACCGTCATATGTGGCGATGGCGCCTGTCACTTCGATACTATAGTTTTGGTTTGTGGCGTTGTCGGGATATATTCTGACGGAGAAGGTGAATTGTTCCCCGGTGGAGTATCTGCCTCTTGTCACGCTCACGCCTACGAAGGTCACGGGGATCTCAGGAGGAAGGACAGGAGTGGGCGCAGGAGTTGGCGCTGCGGGCGGAAGCGGCGCGGGCGTGGGGGATGGCGCGGGGCTCGGAGACGGGCTCGGTGTGGGCGCGGGGGCTGGCGATGGCGCGGGTGCGGGGGATGGAGTCGGCGATGGAACGGGGGACGGAGTCGGTGCGGGTGCCGGGGATGGGGTAGGACTCGGGCTTGGCGCGGGCGATGGTGCGGGGGAAGGGCTCGGGCTCGGGGTTGGAGTCGGCACGGGAGCTGGCGATGGCGCCGGACTCGGGCTTGGCGCAGGGGAAGGACTAGGTGTAGGTGTTGGGGACGGGCTTTGCGTGGGAGATGGCGTTTGCGCGGGTGATGGGCTCGGACTCGGGGATGGAGCAGGATTCGGAGTAGGCACCGGGCTCGGAGTCGGGCTCGGGCTCGGAGTCGGCGAAGGAACCGGGTTCGGAGAAGGCGGTGCAGGACTCGGACTACTCGCCGTAATGGACGAAATTGCGCCAACAGCCTGGTCCGCAGGAATGCCTCCCTGCGCGACCACGCCAATAGCATTCGAAGGCTCCATGCCGGGCAATGGCGCAAGCGGAACATCACCGTCATCGATAATCTCAATCGATCCTTCGGTATCTTCAATGATATCCGATGCTACATCGATATCGGGCGAACTGTCGGGAGCGGAAACAGACGAATTGTCAGGCGTTGCAACAGATGCGGGCGATGGCGCAGGGCCGGGCGCAGGCGCGGGAGAAGCGGATTGCGCGCCGCCGGATTGCGAAGCCGCAGAGGGCGGAGAGGGCGGATATGAAACTTCTGAATCGGCATCACTCGACGTGGGCGCGCCTGCGTTGCCATAAAACAACGCGGAGGGCAGGCCTGTTTGGAGCGAGCAGCCGGACGAAGCTAAAATGAGCAGCAGAACAACCAGGAGTGATAGTGCCTGACGGACGCGCAATACCAATAAATAACAGGTAGTTTTTGGCCCGTTAGGTACTATCGCCGTGCGAAGCGCGGTGCGCTGCGTAGCTGCGTGAGGGACAAGCGAGTAGAGCGAATTCATTTCGCTCGTGAGCGAGCTGTCCCGATGGGTTGTGGGGCGCGAGCCCCACGTTAGATGCTTTTTCATGCAAAAAATACCTCATACGTCATCGGATACGGACATTATACACTATATCTTGCGATATGTCACTAAACTATTTCAATAAAACGGAACATTTTTCGCTCGCGAGCATAATAACGGAGTTTGGCGGGACTTGCGTCGGCATGCCTTTGACCAATCGTTTATTTCCATCCGAGTATGTCCCGTTCGTCGACGTGTCCGTGACCGTGTACATGTTCGACACGCGGTCATATGCAATCGTGCAGTGCTTACGGCTGACATTTATATAGTCATCCGTAAAGGCTATGTGCGACAATGGGTCTTTGCCGAGGTAGGCCGGCGCTCCATCAGTAAACACGAGCGTTGTCCCTTTAAGCGTGCCCGTGAGCACCTCGGCTCCGGCGCGCGATTGCTGCTCCGCGTAGTTGATATCGTTCCCTGTCATGCCGGGGGGATAATAACCGTTTCGGTCGGGAGTCGGATAGCCCTGCTGCACCGGGGGATAGCCCTGCTGCCTCGGGGGATAGCCCACCCGTCCGGGTCCTTGCCCCAAGCGCGCGGGACCTGTGGCGTTTGCCGCCTGCCTGCTTTTGCTCGTGCTTGTAATCAGCACGACCGCGACGGCAATAATGATGAATAACACTATGATGACGATTGCAGCCGCTGGGACGCCGCCGCTCTGCCGCGGAACAACGCTGCCGGGGCCGGGGCCTGGAGATATTGTGGGCGGAGGAGTGACGGTGACTGTCGGAACGATCGGCTGCCTTTGCGTGTTTTCCGTGAATCGCGCCACCATGACAGCATCGGAGCGGACGCTGAAGCGGTATTCCGGCTCGGCCGTCACGAGAGAGCCTCCCTCATACCAGCCGAGGAAGCTCTCGCCCTGCTCAGGAGTGGCGGAAAGGTTTGTGTATTCGCCCTTGTAGCTGAGTCCGCCGCCGACGGCGAAGCCGTTACCTTCAACTTCGAGCTTGACGCTGTATATTGCGACGTTATCTTCCGCGAGATCCTCGTCCGGGGCGATTATTCCAAACGGGCCTGACAGTTCATAGCTTGTGGGCGTGAGGTCATCGTTGACGGCGTCAAGGTTCGCTTCAAACACATCGCCCGCTTCGAGCGGTATGTCGTAGTAGTTGACAAGCCGTGTGTTCATGCCGAAGTCGCGGCTGTATTCCGCGATGGAAAACGTCATGGTGCCCGCGTCCGTCGCGACGACCTTTATCGTATATCCGCTGTCTGCGGGAAGATACAGGATTTTTTGCCCGTTTTCGTCGAACGATAGAGAGATGCCCTCGTCCGCCAATTCCTGCGGCACATTGTCCACGATGGTGCCGAGCAGCAGGCCGTCCTCGTCATATACTTCGATGTTAACGGGGCAGTTGATGTGGACGATGCGGTAATACACGGGATTCCTGCGCGCTACTCCGCCGAAATAATCAGCCGGCAACGAGCGCATCCACGCGAGGTAGAGCTCGGGGAAGTGCCCTTGCATCAACGCTGCGGCGTTGTTCGTGACCTGTGCCTTCGACTGTGAGGGCGTTATGCTCTTGTTATTGAAATCTTTCGAATTAATAGTGATTGGGATATTTCTATCGCTGTCCGCAGGGACTATTGACACAAGCGTGCTGGCGACAGCGCCGCCGCTCATTGCACGCCAGAGGAATTCATCTGTAACAGCGTCCTGAATCGGTTTTTTTAGCACCCCGGCCACTTGAGTGAGAGCAAAACTCTGGGCTGCAGTTATCTGGTCGACCATCGTTTTTTGATAATTGTTTACGTAATTATTTCTTGACTTAAAAACAACATCAAATAGAAAAGGGCAGAAAAGCTGGTCGAAAAACACGTCCATAGATATATCAATGCATTCGTATGGACCGACATCATAAAGCTTCCCCTCAAACCCATTGATGTTGCCCTGATGAAATCTAAAATCATCTATCAGGTACCAATCCGGCCGATATCCGGAAAGCACGTCGAAGTCGCCGGTGAACTGATCGAGCATGTCTTTTTCCAATTGCTTGAACTTGTATCCTTTATGTGTGCCAAGGCTCGACGGCAGCTCCTTCGTGACCCCATAGCGTGCATAGCCCCATGAAGCCGGAGCGACGCGAGAGACAATGTCGCTGGGGTTGACGACGTTGAAAATGTTTCCATATTCTGTTTGAAAATTAACAAATGCATAAATGTCAATAAATGGGAATGTGCTTTTATACCCCGGGATCTTGCTCATCGGAGTAGCGAAGCAATATGAATATATGTTGTCCTTGCTTATCTTCCAGGAGGTTTCGCGCGTGTATTGCGCCGCGCTGCTGGAGTTTGGCCGCCCGAGTACAAACGGCGAGCTGCTCGCGCTATCGTTCATCGCGGCGGACACAAGGTTCGCGACGGCCGCGCCCCTGCTGTAGCCCGTGATCCAGAGTTTGACGTTTTCGTTGTCGAGCAGCCCTTCTGCGTCAATATAATCCGAGAACCGGCTGACTACATAGTCCTTCGCGGTTTCGAAGCTTTCGTGGGTCCCGCCCGTGCCAATCAGGAAATCGCCGCCCCATTCGGCCTTGTACTCGCCGCCGCGCACGGCAATGATGACTAGCTCATATTCGCCGCCGCTGTTGTAGATCGTCTTATGCCCGAAGACGGCGGCGATGGAGTTGGTCGTCGGGGTCGGCCGGTAGTTCACTGCCGTGACATCCTGGAATCCCAGCCCGCGCATGCGGGGGTCGTCCGCGTTGGGGTCGTTGCCCAAAAGCGCGATGACGTTGGCGGCTTGTTCTTCGTCCGTGCCATAAGGAAGGTCGTTCCCTTGCGAGTCAGCGCGCCTGTTTGTCCCGAACGCCGCCATCGCTATCTCCAGCGACATGGTAGCAAGGTCATGGTCATACTTTGTCGCGGCATGGTTGAACATATCGTCATAATAGAGAAATTCCTCTGTTTCCATCGTGCCTTCGTGGTGAGTGCCTGAATACTCGAAAAAGCCCTTTATGTCGGGCTTGATTATCTCCTTTGCTGCCTCTCCTATTTCATAGATGAGGTCTTCGGGGCTCTCCGCATCGTAGAACCCCCTGCTTTGAATGTCGTTCATGACCTGCTTTGCGAATCTGAACGATTCGGGCTGCTGGTCCAGATTCGTGAAGCAGCCTAGAGTATAAATGTTGTAGCCGGAGCTCTTCAGCCTTTCGGCGGTTTCATAGACGACGTTCGCATGCGCGTAAACCATGATGCCCGTCGCCATGACGTAGAACGAGTGGTAATAGCTGAAAGCGGGATCGGTATAATGCCCGTAGTCGGAATGATCGCCTGCTGCTGGAAGGCAGCCGGAGAAGAAGAGGATGTTGCGGATGGTGTCGGGCCTGTTCGCGTTTTGAAGCAGGCCATCCGCAAGCTCCAGCGCTTCATTGAAGTTGGAAAACCCGGCGGCAGAGCCGCTGTATTTTTCGGGCAGATTATTTATCGTGTTCGTCAAAGCGCGCACGTCGCCTGTAAAATCGGAGACGACTTGAGATGCGTCCGTGCAGGTCACGAGCGCGACGTAGTTGATCCCTTCCGCCGAGAGCACTTCCTCGACGAATTTGCACGCCGCTTCTTTCACCTTGTCGAGGGGGGAGCCCACTGTCACCGTCGTAAACCAGTCGGGCGTGATCGTATACTGCCCCGTAGTGTCAAGGATGAGGACGGTGTATCGCGTCACGTCGCGGGCGGACCTTGCCGCCAAGGCAGTGTCGGATGCGGGCGCAATCAGCGCAAATGTGATGATAATGATGAGAAATATGGAGAGTATTCGTCTTTTCATGCTCGTTCTATCCTTTCAACGTTCCTCTTGGGCTACGGCTGGTAGTAACAACACTACCATGTATTTTCAACATTTTGAGGCGAGTTGTCATTTTTGGTTGATTTAATGGAAAAATTGTAATATTATGTAGAAATTCTGAAACGAAGAGGTATGTGTATATGAAACTTCAAAACAGGTTTTTGATCCCGATATTGCTTGTCCTTATACTTGCGTTCGGGCTCATCAGCGTAATGGCGATTTCCGTCACCGGCACCACGACCGACAAGATTCTAGATTCCCAGATGCGGAGCGTCGCGGACTCGGTCAGCAATCAGATACGCATGACAGACGAGATTGTGGCAATCACGCTGAGCATGATGGATCAGAAGAACATCTCGCTTGCGAAGAGTCTGGCCTTTATGATCGGCGAGGACCCGGGGAAGCTGGAATATGACCAGATGGTCATGCTCGCGGCGCTGTTCGACGTCGACGAGGTCCATGTCACCGACGAAAACGGCGTGTTGCTGTGGGGGAACATGCAGGGGTTCTATGGGTTCGACTTTCACGGCGACGACCAGACCAGGCCGCTGCTGGCCATATTGGACGATCCAAAACTGATGATCGCGCAGGAGCCGCAGCCAAGGGGCGTCGACGGTGTCATGTTCCAATATATCAGCGTATCGAGGACGGACCAGGCGGGCATCGTGCAAGTGGGCGTGAGCATGGAGCGCATCGACGACATAAAGGCGTCGATGAACGTCCAAAGCTCGATCGAGGGCATGAAAATCGGCCAGAACGGCGGGGCTTTCGTATTCAATGCGGAAAAAACAATTATGGCGGACAGCTCGAAGGTCATGCTCGGGCAGGATCTGTCAAATCAGGATTGGGCCGATACGATGGTTTCCGGCAAGGAAGGTCGGTTGAAGTATAATTACGATGGCAAGGATTATGATGCATATTACCGCGCCATCGGCGACTCCATGATCGTCACCTATGTGCCGATGTCAGAACTCAACGGCTATTCGAACAATGCGCTCTTCAGCATCGTGCCATTGGGGATCGCCGCGACGGTCATTGTAGCGCTCATAACGATTTTGATGATTCGATGGGTCATGAACAAGGTCTATTGGTATGAGAGCATCATTGACAGCATGCCGTTCCCGCTGTCAATCACGGACATGAAGCGCAACTGGACGCTGATCAACAAACCTGTCGAAGATATGTTGAACGTCAAGCGCAAGGACGTCATCGGGAAGCAGTGCAGCGCTTGGGGCGCGGGCATTTGCAACACCGCGGATTGCGGGCTTGAATGCTTGGATCGCGGGAAGCCGACGACGAGGTTCAGCCAGGCGGGAATGGACTTCAAGGTCGACAGCGGCTATTTGACAAACAAGCAAGGGCGAAGGGTCGGGCATGTGGAAATCGTGCAGGACATCACCGAAATCGTCGCGAAGCAGAACGCCGAGGCGGAGCTGGTCGCGAACATCAGCAACGTGAGCAGCTCGTTCGTAATGTCGTCAAAGCAGATAGCCGACGGCGCGCAGGCGCTCGCGCAGGGTTCGACGCAGCAGGCGGCTTCCGTGCAGCAGCTTTCCTCTTCCATCACCGAGATAGCGAATAAGACGCGCGAAAACGCGCAATTGGCGACGCGAGCCGCATCGCTTGCGGGGACGATCAAGGAGAATGCCGAAAAGGGCACTCTGCATATGGACGAGATGATGGAGGCTGTCAGAGACATCAACCAGGCGAGCCAAAGCATAAACAAGGTCATCAAGGTCATTGACGATATCGCATTTCAAACGAACATTCTCGCGCTCAACGCCGCCGTCGAAGCAGCGCGCGCGGGGCAGCACGGAAAGGGGTTCGCTGTGGTCGCGGAGGAAGTACGCAGCCTTGCCGCAAAAAGCGCCGAGGCGGCGAAGGACACGGGCAGCCTGATCGCGAACTCAATCGAAAAGGCGGAGCTTGGTTCGCGCATAGCGAACGACACCGCAGAGAGCCTCGTCGAAATCGTCGCGGGCATCAACGAGAGCAACCAAATAGTCAGCCAAATCGCCACGTCGTCCGAGGAACAGACGGCCGGGATCGAGCAGATCAACCTCGGGATAGACCAGGTGGCGCAGGTCGTGCAGCAAAACAGCGCGACTGCCGAGGAGAGCGCCGCCGCTTCGGAAGAGATGAACAACCAGTCGGAGATGCTGGAGGAATTGATCGCGAACTTCCGCGCGGATGGCGGGAGCACGGTGGCAGGCCTGCCGCCGGCAAGGAGATAACGTGGGCATGCATATGTTGACGATCGCTGAGCTGTTCGAGCCGCGGAACACGGTCGCGTGGGAGCATCTCTCCCGGCTTACATACCCTTGGGAAGCCTTGCCGATCATACATGATATCATTATGGAAATCGGCGCCTCGCTTGATGGTTCCGAGTATGCGATGTATGAAAACGATGTTTGGATACACAAAACGGCGACCATTACGCCGTCGGCGTTCATTGGAAACGCAGTCATAATCGGCGCCGGCGCTGAGATTCGCCACGGAGCGTTCATTCGCGAGAACGCGCTTGTCGGGGACAACACGGTCGTCGGCAATTCGACCGAGCTGAAGAACGTGATTTTGTTCAATGGCGTGCAGGTCCCGCATTATAACTATGTCGGAGATTCGATCCTCGGGTATAAGGCGCACATGGGGGCGGGGGCCATAACGTCGAACGCCAAAAACGACCATTCGTCAATATCCGTGTCGTATGGCGCGGGCGCGGGCGATGGGGCGGCGCGAGGCATGGGAGCCGCGCGGCTTGGGCGCGGTGTCGACGGCGGCGCGGGCGCGGACGCGGGCGATGGAACCGAACACGCGTTGAATGCAGCGCAGCTTGGCGGCGGGGGTGTCGACGGCGGCGCGGGCGCGGGCGCGGGAGATGGAACCGATAGCGCTCAATTCGGTAGCGGCGGCGCGGGAGTCGCCGGATCAGAGCAGACTGTTAACGCGCTGAACGAGGGAGGGCGCATCGAGACGGGGCTGCGCAAATTTGGCGCTATCCTCGGCGACCATGTCGAAGTTGGCTGCAACTCCGTGCTGAACCCGGGCAGCGTGGTGGGCAAGGGGACGTTGGTCTACCCCTTGTCGAACGTGCGCGGATATGTGCCTGCTGGCTGCATTTATAAGCGGCAGGGCGAAGTCGTGGATATTATTCCGAAATAGCTGCCCGGACGCGCAGGCGGATGCCGAGCTTTTCGCATAAGTTTTTGCAATCGTCGATTTCCGCTTTCCCGATGGAATCGACGATTGTGAAGCACGTGTCCTTGAAACAGCGCTTGGATTCGAGCGCGAAGAAAAGCATGGCATCAAAAGAAGATTCGCCGAAAACAGGGCGGCAGATCCGTTGATATTCTGTTTTATTCGATGCATTCAGGCTGATGGACGCCATGTCAACATTTTTCGACAGCAATTCCGCGGTCGGCTTGCCGTTTATAAGGTCGCTCAGGCCATTTGTATTAAGGCGGGTTCTTTGCGTTGGGTGGTTCTCCTTTATGTAGAAGGCCACTTCGAGCAGCGTGTCCAGCCTCTCTGTGGGCTCGCCGAAGCCGCAGAACACTATTTCGTCGTAACTTGCGATGTCCCTCGCCCGCAGCGCGCCAATTATCTCGTCATAGGTCGGCTCCCTCGACAGCCAAAGATTCTCGCCGATGTTGACCCCCGTTTTGTCTTTTCTGACGCAAAATATGCAGTCGCACGGGCAGCGGTTTGTGATGTTGAGGTAGAGCCCATGCCCTGTTTCATATGCGATTACATCGCTCATTTTAGTTGCCTCCGGCCAAATTGTGCTTCCATCAGTCTGTAGCGCGTCTCCTGTTATCCTCATTCCAGCAGATCCTCCACCTTGCAGCCCAGCACATGGGCGATCCTAGCTATTGTGGCGGCTCCAGCCATGTTGATGTCCTGTTTTCGCTGCTCGTAAAGCTGTATCATTCGGAGCGCAGCGCCGGATTCCTCCGCAAGTTTCTTTTGCGTCATGCCGCTTGCCTTGCGTATCCTCTGTAGGTTGCTCACAGCTTCAGAGCGGTTCTTCTCAATAATCTGATTCGCAATAGCCACGAATTTCGAAATATCCGCCTCGTGGAGCGTGGGGTACAGGGACAGTAAGCGTTCCATGGTCAGGCCGAACTTTCGCATGTCGGTAAAACGGAGCGCCGTATACCACTGATAATAAGCCAGGCTCCAGCCCGCCCAGTATTCCGCGCTCTTATCAATCTCTTCCGAAGGGGGAATATCCGGCCGCATCCCCTGTGTCCTGAATATTACCCCGGCAGCCAGCTCCGGCCCCGAAAGGCCAGCCACATATTTGGGGTTTCCTTTTTCAAAAGACTCGGCGATGCCGGAGACGATGAAGTGGGTAAAAAACTCCTCCGCCTCATACCCGCAGTCGTGTACCGCATAATCGAACATGTCGCCAAGGTTGTTCATGGCGTCATCCAGATACGTTTCTTCGTATGCGCGCGTCATCATTATCCCACCTCTCTCTTAGAATATCTATCAGGTATATCGAATCGACCGCCCGTTGCAAGCCCTGCTCTTTTCGGTAGGCCAAGCGGGCTTCTTTGTCCCTTGCGCTTTTCTGCGGATAGTAGACCTCGCGGTCGGCGGCCTCGCTGCGAACGAAACGGATCCGCTCGAATGATTTTTGGGATTTAAGTACGGTTTGCTCTCCCAACTCACCCAGATACATCGCATTCTCAAGCTGCGCCAGGGACAGCGTATTATTCAAAAAGGCGTTGGCAAACGAAAAATATGAGTCGTCTGCACGATAACCGATAATCACGTCATAAGCTCCCGCGTCCGGCAGAAACTTTTCCAGCAAATACGCCTTGCCTTCGGCTGCGACGTTGTTCGAAATGCGGAACGTTCGGTTATTGAGTAATACCGCCAGCCAGTTGAGTATATTGTAGTCCGCGCCCGACAGGCGCATGACGGCCAGATTGGTCAAATCCAAGTCGTATTGATTCGCATATCCGCTTTTTTCTTCCGTGCACGCCCATTCTTTGGCAAGCTCGATCTCATAGGTACAATAGAAGCCCAGCCCATAGTCATTGCGGGGATTTCCCTCGCCAAACACAGGCTTTTTGATGATTCTTTGTGATCCGTGATATATGATAGCCGTTTTAGACACCGCGGTCACTTCCTTAGTACACCATTATATCGTTATAACGATATAATGTCAAGGGCAAATTGACTTTTTATAGGTTTTTGTTCGTTAATGCTCGTTAGTTTACAACCATCTTTGTCGGAGCGAAGCGGACGGACAAAAAAAAGCGGCTTAGGGTTAGTTTTGTGAATAAATTAACCCTTCTATTTTATTCGGAAGTGTGTATGATGAATATGTGGCGCAAATTCCACCGGGGTAGCCGTTGACGCAAACGGTTACATCCGGGGGTCATGCCACATGACACAACTATTTTGAGGGAGGAAATCAAAATGATAAAGAAGACAATCTCCATCGTTCTCGCGCTGATTATGGCGCTCAGCCTGCTTGCCATCACCGCGTCTGCGGCAGGAGGCGATGCGCCCTCGTCATGGGCCGTCCCGGAAGTGGACAAGGCAAAGGACCTGGGGCTCGTCCCGCCGACGCTGCAATCGAAGTATTCCGACGCGACCACACGCGCTGAGTTCTGCCTGCTCGCCGTGACGCTGTATGAGAAAGTGACGGGGACGACGATAACCGGGCGCGTCAAGTTCACCGACACGACCGACGTGAACGTAGAGAAGGCCGCCTTCATCGGCGTGGTCAACGGCATGGGGAACAACAGGTTCGACCCCAACGGCACGCTGACCCGCCAACAGGCGGCGACGATGCTCGCTCGTCTCGCGGAGTCCGTCAGCAAGCCCCTGAACAAAAAGGCGGCGACGTTCGTCGACAAGGGGAGCGTGTCGACGTGGGCGATAGAGGCAGTGGGCCAGTGCGAGGCCGCCGAGATAATGGGCGGGACGGGCAACAATCTGTTCTCGCCGAGTGGCCCGTACCAGCGCCAGCAGAGCATAGCCACGATAACACGCCTGTACGACTACCTCGACGGCACAGGCACGCCGAACCACGCGATGGAGGTAACGACAACGACCCCGACACCTACGCCGGAGCCGGAGCCTACGATGCCGACGACGACACCGCCATATAACGGGAATTCAAGTATTATTGGGAGTTGGACATGGACAGAAGAACCCCAAAGCCCGGTAGACACTGCTGGTAGATATTTAGAGTTTAAGAGTGATGGTTCATACTATTTTCGCTACAGATTCTCTGGAACTTGGCAAGGTAGTGCTACATATGTAAATTTGGAAGGAATATTAACAGAAACTGGCAAGTATACGGTTCAAGGCGATACTGTAAGCTGTTCAAATATCATACGATCAGTAGAAATAACGTATGGTGACACTGGTGCTGGTTTCAAGAACAAGTCATACTCAAATTGTGACAGAAAATTCTATTTTGAGGATTCACCTCATTGGCTATATACAGAGTTAAACTTGATTCCGTTGCGTATTGATATGCACCATCCGAGTGAAAACCCTGACTGGGTTCCTGCTGAATTTCTATCATTTGTTAATCCTGTAATACTTAATGAATCAAGCGGGATTATTGGATGGCCAAAAGAGCTACCCGGTAGTATATATCCCACAGGACTTACTGGAACGGTAACTACTAATTATGAGCAAGAAACAATTTCAGAGAGATTTGCCGCCCATCAATATGTACGGTTTACTGTTAATGTAAATTCAAAAGACAGAAGCGTACTAAATCCGTATTTTGAACAATTGCGTCAAAACGGGTTCGCTTTTCCATATGGTACAGATAGTGTTTCTGTTAAAAAATCAATGACTATTAGCGGTGTGAGGTATGAAGTTACTATTGACCGCAATCATTTGGGTGTAAATCCAGATGAAGTAGTTCTTCATTTTGTTTTTGAACAATATGATTCGCCGAGTTGGGACTGGGAGTGGGATTAACGGTCTTAAAAAAGCCAGCGGGACGGTTCTCAATGTCCCATACGATGTTCCAAACAGGCTAGCAATGCAACTACAACGCTTCGGTCCAAGTCGGTCCGAAGTGGGCTGACAGCCACAGTACAGGCGGCGGCATACCAAAATCATATTGCGTGTTTGTGGCAAATATGGTATCATAGGGCTATCACAGAAGTATGCGCATCGCAATCGGCGGTCAATGTGCGGAAGGGACAGCCAAAATGGATAGAATCTCGCCGACAGGCGATCTCGCTTTCAAAAAAGTCCTCGCGAGTGAGGAGAACAAAGACATCCTTGCGGGGCTTATCGGCGACTTTTTCAACGTGGAAGTTGAGGAACTCGCCATAGAAAATCCTTACAGCATAGCCGCTTACGTTGAACTGGTCAAAGGCGAGGAGATAACAGTGCTGCGCAACACGCTAAAAGACGTGGCGGCTACGTTTAAGACGGCGGACTTTGTCTCCGAGTGCCAAATCAAGAAGACGCTCTTTTATGCCGAGCGTTCGCTATTGTACCCTCTTGAGCGTTTTTGCCAAAATTACAACAAGTCGGAGCTTATGCAGATAGATAAATCAGGCAGGTTGAACCGCTATTCCGGGATGAAACCCGTGTATTCGCTCAACATATTGGGATATAACCATTTTGACGATGAGGACGCCCTGCGTATCTTTGAACTGTACGACCCGGAGCGCAACAAAGGGTTTGAGAAGCGGCTGCTTCGCCTGGGGTACTTCGAACTAAAAAAGCCCAACGTCGAGACATTAAACCAAAAGCATTGGTATGACTACTTCAACACGGGCGCGGTCAGCCCGGACGCCCCGGAATATATTCAAAAAGCAAGCAGGATAATTGATTTCGCAAATCTGACGGAGGAGGAGAGGACCGTGGCAAAATCACTTGAACGCGCCCAGGCGGATTACGATTTGGAAATGTATAGTTCGTATGTGGATGGGGATACAGATCGAAAAACAAAAACAGCAAAAATAATGTTGAGCGAGGGATTGCAACCGGAACTGGTGGCAAAGTGTACAGAGTTGCCGTTAGAAAGCGTAATGGCGATATGCCAATAAGCCCAAATGATGAGGCTTGACCTTATTCATTGGCCATGGGGAACGTCTCCCAAAAAAATAGCATAAGTAGTGACTTGGGGGTAGTTTTGTGAAAAAATTACCCCTTCCATTTTGTTTAGAAGTGTGTATGATGAATGCATGGCGCAAATTCTGCCGGGGCGAGACGTTGACGCAAACGGGGTGTCTGGGGGATCCGGGGCATCCGGGGTTCAAGCCACGTAACGCAACTATGAGTCTCCTCGAAAACTCCCATTGTCATCCTGAGCGATAGCGAAGGATCTTGTCTGGGCATATACGAAATTACGGAGGTAAAGATTCTTCGCTTCGCTCCGAATGACAGATTTTGCAAAGATTTATGATTTTTGAGGACACACAACAATTTTAGGGAGGGAAACAAAAATGTACAAAAAGACAATATCCATTGTTCTCGCGCTGATAATCCCCTGCTTTCTCAGTCTTGACTTTTTGCCTTTGATGTGCTAGTTTTGTCCGGAGATATATAAACGATATGGAGGAAAACATTTTGAAGAGAATAATCACAATCGAGACGCGCGACCTGAATTGCAGCCTGGAGGACGGTGGATGCGGGGAGTGCCGCACATCGTGCCAGTCCGCATGCAAAACGTCATGCGGCGTTGCGAACCAACAATGCGAGAACCCTGAATTTTCCGCCGATACAGAGAATTAGCACAGTTCACGCGGATGATACATGCATATAAACTCAATGGGTTGAATATCATACTCGACATCGCGAGCGGTTCGGTGCATTGCGTCGATGACGTTGCATATGATGCAATAATCGCATATGAGAGCCGCGGCAGCGAAGGCGCGCGAGAGCTTTTGCGCGCCGGATATGGCGATGGCGACGAGCGCGGCAACGGGGAATCCGGCGGGAACGGCACCAGGGAATCCGGCGGGCGCGGCAACGGGGAATCCGGCGGGCACGGCACCAGGGAATCCGGCGGGCGCGGCAACGCAGATAGGCGCGATAACGCAGATGGGCGCAGCAACGCAAATGGGCGCAGCAACGCAAATGGGCGCAGCAACGCAGATGGGCGCAGCATTACCAATAACCTCGAAAGCGCAAATGGATCTCAACGCATCAGCGATGGCGACCTTGATGAGCTCATCGCTGAGATAGAGGAGCTCATATCGCATGGAAAGCTCTTTGCCAAAGAGGCCTTCAGCAACCTGTCGGAACAAGAGCGCGACCCACCGCTCAAAGCGCTGTGCCTGAACGTGTCGCATGCATGCAACATGGACTGCTCATATTGCTTTGCAGGCCGTGGCGAATATGGCGGCGGCGGATTGATGCCCCTCGAAACGGGGAAGCGCGCCATCGACTTTTTGATTGAGAACTCCGAAGGCAGAAGAAACCTTGATGTTGATTTCTTCGGCGGCGAACCGCTGTTAAATTTGGATGTCGTCAAAGGCGTCGTTAATTATGCAAGAAGGGTGGAGCAGAGCAGCGAGAAGCTGTTCCGCTTCACCCTAACTACAAACGGGCTGCTCATCGACGACGATGTAATCGAATTTGCCAACAGGGAAATGTCCAACGTTGTGCTGAGCCTGGACGGCCGCCGCGAAACGAACGATTCCGCCCGACGATTACCGGACGGAAGCGGTAGCTACGATGCGGTCGTGCCAAAATTCAAAGAGCTTGTCGCAAGGCGCGGAGGGAAAGATTATTACATACGTGGCACCTACACGCGCGGCAATCTCGATTTCGTAAACGATGTCGTCCATATGGCGGACCTGGGCTTCACCGAGCTGTCGTTGGAGCCGGCCGTTGCAAGGCCCGGGTCGCCGAACAGGCTCGAAATGGACGATTTGCCATATTTGTGCGAACAATATGAGCTGCTTGCCTCCGAGATGCTCCGCAGGGAGAAGGCGGGAAATGGCTTCAGGTTCTATCACTACATGCTCGACCTGCGGGGAGGGCCTTGCGTATATAAGCGCCTTGCGGGGTGCGGCTCCGGGTCGGAGTATTTGGCCGTCACGCCGAAAGGGGAGCTTTATCCCTGTCATCAATTCGTAGGCGACGATGCCTTTTTGATGGGCGACATATGGAGCGGCGTTGCCGATAATGGGATTCGCGAGTCTTTTCTAAAGAACGGCATGTATTCGCGGCCGGAATGCGTCGCGTGCTGGGCAAGGCTTTATTGCAGCGGGGGATGCGCCGCGAACGCATATCACGAGACGGGCTCGATAGGCGGGATATACCGTTTTGGCTGCGAGCTTTTCAAGAAACGCATCGAAAGCGCGATCGCGCTGAAAATCCAAAGCGGTTTCAGTGCTCACGATTGATAATGCCTAAAAGGCCGTAAACCGCTGAAAAATAAGCAAATATTGAAGCCTTTAAAGTAAAAATGTGGGTATGGAATCCCCACGTTATAAGGTACCAACGTGGTGGGTGCCTCCCCACGTTATAAGATACCAACGTGGGGATGGAACCCCACGTTAATATTGCCTCGCCTGATGCTGCTGTATGAATTGGAAAACCTGTCTTGCCGCAATGTAGAATCATTTGCGTAAATAGCTGGTTTTGGTGCAATGCATATATTTTTACCTACCATTTGCGTGCGGGATGCTTCGCCGTCGCTATTGCGACAAGACAGGCCGTCCTGAGCGTACACTGTCCGGATTGGGGAGCAGAGCACAGCTCCATATTCTCATAATACACACATTTAAAAATAATGGTAGGGTTAATTTATTCACAAAACTAACCCTAAGCCACTTTTTTTTACTCTTTTTTCACTTTTTTTCAATTTCGGCTCGATTATTTCCCGTTTAAAGCGTCGGGAGAGGGAGCTTCGTCCGGGGGCGCGCCGGTTTTTTATCCGTCGGGAACGTCGGGAGAGGGAGCTTCGTCCGGGGGCGCGCCGGTTTCCGTTCCACCATCGCCGCCGGCATTATCATTGTCGCCTGTGGTGGTCTGGTTCCCGGTATCTATCTGGCTGCCGGGACCATCGGTGAAGAACTGGTCATCGATGTCGATGCCGTCCGTCCCGTCTTCGCCGCCGGTGCCTTCATTATATTCATTGTCGCCAGGTGCGCCATCCTCGCCGTCCTCGCCATCTACGCCTTCCACGTCGTCTATGTCTTCCGGTTCTTCGGGCTCCTCCGGCTCATAGACGAATAATATGACGTTCCTGGAAGGGTCAACGGATAGCGAAATGGTCATGGAAGGTTCGCTGACAAGCACGTATCCCTCGATTTCGGGCGCCTGTTTAGTCACTTTGCGGTTCGCTATGTCATATCCCGTGTCCTCGCGCAGGACCTCGCCTTCGGCATCGGCGCATCGGACGGTGTATTCGATCCTGCTCACGCCCTGAACAGGCGGAATGTAATAGCTGCCTTGTTCGTAGAATGGTTTTGACTCGAGCCCCTCGTGAATGGGCGACATGATGCGTTTCCATATCTGCGCCGCAGGGTTGCCATTTACCCTCATGGTCGCCGGCATGTCATAGCCGGTCCATACTGCGCACACATAATAAGGCGTGAAGCCGACAAACCACCGGTCTTCGCTGTCGGTGGAAGTCCCTGTTTTCCCTGCCGTCGGCATAAAGCCGAGATTTGCCTCATATCCTGTCCCATTCGTCGCCGCATCGCGCAATAGGTCAGTCATCCAATAGGCAGTTTCTTCGCTGATGGCCCTGTTGCTGACCGTTCCGTTATCGAGGAAAACGTTGTTGTCCGCATCATAGACGACGCTGTATGTATGCAGCTCGACGCGTTCGCCGTTGTTGGGGAACATCGTGAAAGCGGAGGCCATCTCGCGAACCGTCGCGCCGTTCGTGAGCTGCCCGGCCGCCAACGGCGCGTAGTCCTCATCGGCGGGATGCAGATTGAAGCCGAGCACGTCGCGCAGGAAGCGGTACGATACGGACGGAGTGAGCTGGTCGATGACGACGGCCGGAATCGTATTCAGCGACATGCGTATAGCCGTCCTGACGTCGACGATGCCGCTATAGCCTCGATCGGAGTTTTTAGGCATCCAGGTCGTCCCGCTCAGCGTGACATATTCGCTGTCCTCATATAGCGTCCCAGACGTCAAAATCCCCTTATCCATAGCGGGAGCGTAGGCAGAAATCGGTTTTAGCGAGGAACCGGGCGGCCTGCGCGTCATTGTAGCGCGGTTCAGCAGCATGTTCCTGGTCTTGTTGCCAACGCCTCCGGACAGCGCCTTGACCTCGCCTGTGTACGGGTCGGCAATGATTATCCCGGACTGCACCTGTTGCGAAGAGCCGGTGATGGCGGGGAGGGAGTCTACATCCGTATATACATTGTCAACGATATCTTGAATGTTTGGGTCAATAGTCGCATATATTTTCAAACCTCGGTTATATAGCCACATTTTTGCATATGTTTCCGAATATCCCATTTTGTCGATCATGTCTTGAATGACATCCCTGATGACTGCCTCTTCAAACCATGTATAGACGACTTGCTCGACTGCCGTGTCGTCGCCGCGCTTGAAGTTCAGCCGCTCGTTGATCGACCGGTTGTACTCTTGCTCCGAAACGATGTAGCCGAGCTCGTACATCCGATATATAATGTCCTCTTGCCGCTCTTTGTTCGCTTCACGGTCCGCATATGGGCTGTATAGCGACGGATTGTTTGTGATGCCGATGATCGCCGCGCTCTCCGCGAGCGTCAATTGCGACGCGTCCTTGCCGAAGTAGTAGTTTGCCGCCGCGCCTATGCCATAGCAGCCGTGTCCGAAATAGACGAGGTTGAGGTAGAGTTCAAGGATTTCTTCCTTGCTGTATTGCCGCTCGTATTCAATCGCCCTGAAGATTTCCTGGAGCTTCCTTTGGATCGTGACATCATCTTCGTTCGTGAGGTTTTTGATGAGCTGCTGTGTGATCGTGCTTCCGCCAAACGTGTCCCTCATGCTGAGGAACATGTTCATGAACGCGCCTGCCGTGCGGTACCAGTCAACGCCGTGATGGTTATAGAACCTATGGTCTTCGATGGCGACGAGCGCGTTGATCATGTGTTCGGGGATTTCGTCGTAATTGACCCATCTGCGGAATTCGGTGCTTTGCAGCGTGACGAGCTCCTTTGGGCGGTTTGTCGCGGGGTCCGTATAGTATATGACACTGGACAGGCTCATGGAGAAGTCAGCGGGGTCGACCTCCAAGCCGGTCGTCAGGTTTGCTTTAACGTACATGAGGAATATGCATGAGAACAGAATTCCCGTAGTTATGGCTATCAGGAACAGCGTGCCCATTGTTTTGATTATCAGAAAGACTATGTCGGAGATCGCCCACGCGCCTGTTTTGGCGGTCTTTTTGACGATACGTTTTGCTTTGACGTTCATTGAGATCACCACCTCGTTGCGTGATTGTGGTTATAGCCATCCGTTGGCCGGGGCCATCGGAGGCGAAGCTGGTAAGTACAGTATACCATCATTTGTTTAATAGTTGTATATTTTTAATGAATTATATGCGGGGTTGGTCTGGGAAAACAACAAAAATCCAGCAAAAACTTGTCGAGTCAATAACTTGTCGTGTCAATAACTTATCGTGTCAATAACTTATCGTTGTAATTGTCATGCCGCTTGTGGTATACTGTAATAGGAAGGTCAGGTGCATATATGGACAACAAAATGTCGCTGCTGCCTGTAAAATCGGATTTCGTCTTTAAGCTCATATTCGGAGATCAACGCAACGTTGATATACTGGCGGCGTTTCTCCGCTCAGTTTTAGATATTCCCGATGATGAGTACGATCAGTTAACCATCGTTGACCCATATCTCAAGAAAGAATCCGAGGATGACAAATATTCGATTCTGGATGTGAAACTTCATACGGTCAGCGG
>JGI24702J35022_10000366_pt1 | contig 26831 bp, 10 predicted proteins | sample TergutTh196P4_FD_35022 | JGI IMG/M metagenome (IMG submission 35022)
GTTCATATCGGTTCTTGACGCGCTGACCATAGCGCCTCTGCTCTCGGCTTACATTATTCCCTCGCATAAAGAACAAAGTAAAAAGAAGCTTAATCCGGTTGTCGCAAAAGTCAGCGGACTGTTCAGGCTTTTGACCGTCGTATGGTTTGATAAGGTATTTGAGATCATACTCAAAATATACGGGAAGGCGATAACTTTTATAGTAAAAAATAAAAAGAAAATTCTTTTTCTTACCGTTTTGGTTTTTGCGTCTTCTCTTCTTCTGATTAAAAAAATCCCGACGAATTTTATGCCTGTTTCCGAAGCCGGAGAATTCAGAATAGCCGTTGAAACCGCTCCGGACGCTTCTCTTGCAAGAACAAACGATACGTGTATACTGATAGAAGATATGATAATGGCAATGGATGAAGTCGAGTTTGCCGTTGTGGCTATCGGCAACAATAACAAAGAACTTAATGTTGCCGATATTTACGTAAGGCTTGTCGATTATAAAAAAAGAACAAAAACGACCGAAGAAGTTAAAGATGCGATAAGGGCTAAATTTGACGGAATGTTTGATAAATCCGTAATTATTTCTTTGAATGAAGCGGGAAGCGGTATGGTCGGCAATCAGAAACCTTTATTGCTGATGCTTTTCGGCAGAGACACAAAACAGCTTTCAACTCTTGCGGACCGGCTTATGGCCGAGTTTAAAAAAGTTCCGGGAATTGTGGATTTGACTACAAATTTTCGTTCCGGAAAACCCGAATACCAGATCGATATTAATCCGGTAAAAGCAAAACAATTCGGCGTAAATTCCGTTATGGCAGGTGCTGAACTCAGGGCTATGGTGGAGGGAAATCTGCCTGCGGTATTCAGGGCAAACGGTCTTGAATATGACGTGAGGGTCAGATTCCAGGAAGGACAGAGAGAAATAATGGATTCCTTCAATAATCTATATGTTTTCAATATGAATAATAAACGTCTTAAACTTTCAAGAGTAGCGGATCTCAAGCTGGCCGAAGGTCCTACGAAAATATACAGAAGGGACAGGATAAGATACATAGAAATTTCAGGAAATTTAAGTAAAGGATATACGCTGGGCCCTATACAAAAAGAGCTTGAAAAAATAATGGACGAACATAAAAACAATCCCGAAAATAAAGATCTTTGGAAAGGCGTAACAAGGCAGTATTCCGGAAATATCGAAGAAATGCAGACTTTAAGAGATAATATTATTATGGCGGCGATGCTTTCGGTCATTTTCATTTTTATGGTTTTGGCAAGTTTGTATGAGTCGATAATAACGCCTTTTACGATTATGGTCGCGCTTCCGCTTGCGGTGGTGGGCGGGCTGATCGCTTTGTTTTTAACGAAAGGGTCAATTGACATGTTTACGATGATAGGTTTTATAATGCTGTTGGGGATCGTGGCTAAAAATTCGATTATTCTTGTCGATTATATACAACAGCTTATGCGCCGCGGCAGATGCGTTGAAGACGCGATCGTCGAGGCAGGCAAAGTAAGGCTGCGCCCGATCCTTATGACTTCTTTAGCTTTGGCCGCAGGAATGCTTCCGACGGCGCTGGCTTTAAGCGAAGTTGGAAAATTCAGGCAGAGCATGGGCATAGTTATTATAGGCGGGATTATAAGTTCCACGTGTCTGACGCTTCTTGTAATTCCGGCAATTTTTGAGTACATGGAATCTTTCAGAGTCTGGTCAAGAAAAAAACTCGGAAGGCCGGCAAAAAGAAAAATCGACACCGAATTTGATAAGGAAGCAAAAGTCACAAAGTGCTGATTTAGAGGGGCAAGCAGGGCATGCGCGGTAACGGCCGCTGGGCAAAGCGCGGTTATACCTCACGCATTAAGCAAGGTATTTACACAATAGTTCAAGCAGTCTGGCTATCTCTACCGGTTTTGTTATATGCGCGTTCATTCCGTTCGCCAAAGCTTTATCCATGTCTTCTTTGAAAGCATTAGCCGTAAGAGCTATTATAGGCACTGTTTTTGAGTCGGCACGGTCCAATCTCCTGATTGCCGCGCTTGCTTCATATCCGTCCATGTTCGGCATCTGAATATCCATAAGTATAATATCATACGTATCTTCGGGCGAATCTTTAAATTTATTTAAAGCCGCTGTTCCGTCTTCCGCTTCGTCTACTATCACTTCAGTGGTCTGCAGCATGGCTTTTACTATCATTCTGTTGATTTCAATGTCATCAACAAGTAAAATTTTCTTTCCGGCAAATTTTCCGGCAAGATTGGAAATGTTTTGCTGTTCGCGCGGATCTTCATCCGCATTTTTAAACCATATTGAGAAAGAAAAATCGCATCCTTTTCCGGATCCGCTTTTGACGTTTATATCTCCGCCGAAAAGACGTACAATGCTGCGGCTTATGGATAGACCGAGTCCGGTTCCGCCGTATTTTTTTGTAATTGTTATTCCGCCCTGTTCAAAAGGATTGAAAATATTAGCCAGAAGATCTTCTCCTATTCCGATCCCGTTGTCTCGTATTGAAAATGATATGAGGGTTTTATCGGATTCACATTCTTTTTTTCTTACTTCAAATTCAATTTTTCCCAGTTCATGAGTAAATTTTACGGCGTTTCCGAGAAGATTAATCAAGACCTGCCTCAGGCGGAGAGGGTCGCTTAAAAATGACGAATGCGTAAATTCGTCGGTTAAAACGGAAAAAGCGATATTTTTTTCGTCGCATCGCGGTTTTATTATTCCGGCAACCGTATTTAAAAGCTTATTAATATCCATCGCTTCTTCCGCAAGCTCTATCTTTCCCGCTTCTATTTTTGAAATATCCAGTATGTCGTTTAAAAGGCTCAGCAAATGCTGCGATGAAGATTCAATTTGGTTCATTCGGAATTTAATTTCGTTTATTTCGGATTTATTAGAACTGACGCAGTCTAATTTATTCTGCACTATGTTTGTCAGACCTATTATAGCGTTCATCGGCGTGCGTATTTCATGGCTCATCCTTGCAAGGAATTCTCCCTTATGTTCGTTTGCCGTATTGGCGTCATTTACCGCTTTTTCAAGATTTATCTTTGTTTTTCGCAGTTCTTTTTCTATAGCTACTCTGGCCGTAACGTTTCTTGCAAACCCGAATAATCCGATAAGCGTTTCGTTTAATACGTCGTATACGGGCGTACGCACGCAGTCAAGAATTTCTTCGTGTCCGTCCGCAAACAATATTTTTTCTTCCGTGTAAAGAGGGAATTTTGCCTGGATCATGCGGATATCGTTTTTAATAAAGTTTTGAGCAGTTTCTTTGGGAAACATTTCCAGGGCGGTATGACCGGTAAATTCTTCAGGCTTTTTTCCGGTTATCGACGTAAAGCGCGGATTAACGGCCAGATATCTGCCTTTCGTGTCTTGATACCATATGAGATCCGGAGAAGACGAGAAAACTTTGTCAAGCATAGTCTTCTGTTCTTCTATTTTATTTTTTTCGAGCAGCATTTCGGTCACATCGTATGTAATAATATGGTAGCCTATCTTTTTCCCGTTTTTGTCCAAAAAGCAGTTTGCGGTTCCCCGTATATAGCGGCCTTTGTTTTTAATATAGTAAATTTCGGCTTCATGTCCTTCTTTCAAGGCTTTTATCGGGCAGTATTTAGAATTTGCAGGATATATATATATGCTCTTTTCCGAATACGGTTTTCCGATTACTTCCAAAAGTGTTTTATTTATGAATTTAAGAGCGGCTTCATTCATGTATATTATTTTTAAATCCATGTCGGTAATGGTCAGCGGATTTTTTACGCTGTCAATTATGCTGTCTGCCATATCGTCGAAAGAATCCGCCAATGTCCCAAACTCGTCTTTAAGCGATTTATTAAAACGGAACTGGCGTTCTCCTTTTCTGAAACGCAGTATGCCGTTAATAAGATTTTTGATATTTCCGGTAATAATGAGCGCTATCCAGATTGCAATAAGCACTACGACAACAATTAAAATGCCGGTGATTATTATAAGATGCCACAAAATATGTTTAAGGTTTTTGTTTATCGTGCCTTCAAGTTTTTTCTCGGTTTCGCTTGCCGGACGCGTAAAATCTTCAAGAAGCGCGCCTATTGCCACAAAGCCAAATCCGCGTTTTGAATATCCGTTATCTGCCGAAGGGGCATATTTTCCCGTGTAATAAGGTATCGCTGCCGCGGTAGTAAGTTTGTTCAATCCGCTCCATAGTATGTAAAAAGAGCCTGAACCGCCGTCTTTTGTTAAATCCATCCAGCCCGTGCATTGAGGAGCATTATTTAGGTATCTTCCGTCAAGTCCGACAAGTCCTGCTTTTGTAAGATCGGGAGCGGGTTTTTTTGTTCTTGATTGTTTGTCAAACGCTGGGATCTCTGCCGTGAATTCATGCCATTTCTTTTTGCCAGATGCTTTCCATGCTTCGTAGATCGAAGATTCAAGCCACGGTATTTGCGGGTCTCCGGTTTGGGGATCAAAGCCTGCTATCGAATGATGTCTGGGATGGCATATGCTTCTGCAGTTGTAATCCCATATAAAAGCATAGTTTCCGTCGTTTGCGTTCGGGAGTTCGGTGTAACGTTCATTCATAGGCGTGATATGGTCGACAAATTCCATAAGATGATCATGATTCAATGCAACGGTTACATAGCCGGATATTTTTCCGTTTTTGCCGGTTACCGGAGCAGCCCATCTTATTATGCCTTCAAAACGTTTGCCGTTGGGGTTTTCCTTTCCCGCGTAAGCCTGGGCGTAAGGGTCATAAATTATTTCATATCCGAGGCTTTCTGCGGCCTGTTTTACGTTTTCCGGAGCGTACATTCCTATATAATTTGTTCCTACATAGACGCCTATAACGTCCGAAACGTATATGCTGCCCGATTTAAGATTTTTCAGCTCTTCAAAATAATTTTCGGCTTTTACATAAGTATTTTCCTTTTTAGCAATGTCGCGTTTTTGAGGATTTACCGGATAGTTGATTTTTGGAGAATCCTCCGCCGTTATTTTTATAAGTTCTTTTCCTGCCGTATCTATAAAAGTGATTTCGTCGTAAAGAGGAATGGATCTATATTCAAAATTGTCAGGCTTGCGGTAATTAAAACCGTCCATGTTATTATTTTCATTGTTTGAAGACTGCATATCCGCATATACGATTGCGTCATTAGTTTTTTTTATCCAATGCGATTTGTCCGAAGACAGTTCCCAATCGCGTTGAACTGTGACGAAACCGCGTTTCCCTTCAATAAATTTACGATATTCTGTTTCGGAAGGAGTTATTTCGGCAAGATATAAAATATCATTGTCGCGTTCGTAAAGGAATTTTGCCACGTTTTTTGCGGCGTCGGTTGTCATGCGCTCTATGTTTTCGGTGGCGCTGCGGTTAAGGGCGGCAGCGGAATCGCTTACGGCTATGCCTCTTAATGATACTCCCAAAATATTGATCTGGTTCCACGCGATGACCGTCAGCAATATGAGCGGTATAATTTTTACGGCGATAAAAATAATGATAAGCTTGGTCTGCAATCCAAGCCCAAGCTTATAAAAAAGATTGTCTATGATATCATTTAAAAGTTTTCTGATTTTGTTCATTTTTTAATAAAAACTCAAATAATACATAAATATTTTGTCTGTGAATTATAGTTTAATCGTTCAATAAATCAATAATTTTTTTCTGCGCTAGCTTGTTGATCTTTTAATGTTTAGAATTTTAATAATCGGCGAATCTTTTAAGTTTGCCGTATTTCAACTCCGTTTCCGTGCGCGGCGGCGCTATGTAAATTTTGATTTATTATAACATTTTTTGAGTGTAAATGTTTGTGAAGCCGGATAAATTTCATAAGAAAGTCGAATAAAAATGTGGTACAATAAAACGAAATATTTGAATAGAAGGTATTAAAAAAGAATGAGAATATTATCGGTATTGATTATCAGCCTACTATGTTGTTTGTTGAGTTCCTGCACAATAATCGGATAAAATATGACTTTTATTGAACTTTTTATTCTTGCCGTCGCGCTTTCCATGGATGCTTTTGCCGTAGCTGTCTGCCTAGGTTTAACTATGGCTAAAGCCACTGTGAAAAAAGCATTGATTGCAGGGCTGTATTTCGGCGTATTTCAGGCTGTTATGCCGATAATCGGATATGCATTTGCAGCGCAATTTGCCGACAAGATTACTTCATATGACCACTGGATAGCGTTTGGGCTGCTGTTTTTTCTGGGCTGCAAAACGGTTGTTGGAAGTTTTAAAAAAGAAGGCGGAAAAAAAATTGATAATAAAGAAGTATCTCTGTCTCTGCCGCAAATGCTGCCGCTTAGCCTTGCTACAAGCATTGACGCTTTGGCCGTAGGCATATCTTTTGCTTTTTTACAGGTCAGTATTATTTCTGCGGTTTCGTTAATAGGAATTGTTACGCTTGTGATATCAATGATCGGCGTAAAAATCGGCAGCGCATTTGGAACAAAATTCAAATCTAAGGCGGAACTTGCCGGAGGCGTCATGCTGATATTGATAGGTTTAAAGATATTGCTTGAACATATGAATATAATATGAGCTAAAAAGCAGGAAAAAGAGACAAAATATGGCGTATTGGCTGGAGTTGGTTCTGATTTTTGGTGCGCTTATCGGTTTCTTTGCGGTAATCGGGCTATAGTATATTATTCAATTGTTGAAGACAAATTTTATTCCATCGTAAGATCGTGGGATGAAGTCAACCCAGCGTTGTTGCAGAGCAAAGATTGCCTGCTGTTTGGCAATCTTTGTATCAGGTAATACCGCAACCGTAAGGTCATCGGAATTTTATTTACACTATGTGACGGAGAGAGAGGGATTCGAACCCCCGGTAGGATTTCTCCTACAGTAGTTTTCAAGACTACCTCCTTAAACCGCTCGGACATCTCTCCATTCACTGCGTTCATTGCGCGATGCCCAGGATGCGGTTCCTGGGCGCTCACAGGCACATTGTGCCCTCGCGCCTGCGGCAGACTCGTGCTTCCCCGATTACAAATTTCGAGGACAGGCTCTTATTCGTCGCACTGCGTATCCGCTTTGCTCCGACCCTGGGTTTTCACCGTCTCAAACCCGTCGCCGGACTTGTCTGCCTTATTCGGCAGACGGCGAACCGCTCGGACATCTCTCCATTCACTGCGTTCATTGCGTGATGTCCAGGATGCGGTTCCTGGGCGCTCACAGGCACATTGTGCCCTCGCGCCTGCGGCAGACTCGTGCTCCTTATTCGTCGCACTGCCGCCCGCTCGGACATCTCTTTGTTTGTTAGAAATTTACGTCATAAAATACGGTTTGAAGATTATACAAATATTTTAAAATCCGTTCAAGTTTTAACGCGATAGAAACACGGCAAATGACCGAAGTACTTAAACTACTCTATAATTATATATTCTCCATTCTCCGCAGTTAAAGCTATTCCACAAAAATTTCCACTCTTCTGTTTTTTGCTCTTCCTTCAATCGTTGTGTTTGTTGCAACCGGAAGAAGCGAAGAGAATCCTATGTAAGACATTTTTTTCGTTGGAATTCCTTCTTCCGCAAAAATGTCAAATACCGCCTTAGCTCTTTCTCTTGACAGCCTTTTATTTACCGCTGCGCTGCCGGTTGAATCGGTATGCCCTTCAATTGTTATTTTTTCAAAATTGAATTTTTTTATTTCCGCCGCCTGGAGCCTGATATTATTTTTTGCCTTTTCCGTAAGCATTGATTTGCCTGTCGCAAAATTTGCCATATTAAGGCTGAAAGATTTAAGTACCGGTTTGCTTCTTCTGAGAGCGGCTTCTTTCTGCTGCTCTTCAACAACCGTCTCGTCCTCCATATTTATTTCTTTGACGGGTTCTTCCTGTTTCTTCGGAGCGTAAAGCAGCGCGAAAGCTGCGTCATATCCATCTTCTTCAAACTGCTCATTTGGCGAATTAAGCAATTCCAAAGCCGGATCGTATTCATCCGAGGTAAGAGGCTTTTCTTCAAATGTTATTACCGCGTCAACTTCCTTTGGTTCAGCAGAATCTTTTGACAAAATATATGATGCCGGATCATAATTGTCTTTTTTCGGTTTTAAAACTTTAGATTTTATTTTATCCGCTGAATGACAGAAATTCCATCTAAGCCCTATATTTCCGTACAAATTCTGAAAATGATCGGCGCCGTAATAACTTCCGTTAACAAAAAATTTAAGTTCTTTTGTTATCCTTATGTCCGTGCCGGCTGTTATGCCGAAAATTATATTTCCCTCAGCCGCTCCCCTGCTTCTGAATATTACATCGGTATCGGTAAAAACGCTTTCAATTTCCGGAGATTCTCCGGACAGAAGATATTTTAATTCTCCGTTTAAGCGCCAGCTAAATATATTGTTGTCATAAACAACTCCGCCTCCGGTTCTTACGGCTGAGCGGATATAAGAATCTCCGGCAGCTTCAAGGTTAAGGCTGCCGGCATCTTTTTCTTTAAATCCGTTATAATGCGAATTTTTCGCTTCAATTCCTATGTACGGCCTTATACTTATATACTCTTCAACGCTGAATTTCATTGCTCCTTCAATATCCATTCCGAATGTCGTTCCGTCAAAGTCCGCTTTTGCTTTTCTGTCAATAAAAGGTATTTTTCTTTTTGTGCTGTAATTATCACGGCTTCCAGAAACCAAAGCCTTTACTTCCCATTCATTTTTTATGAATCCTCCGTAAATTCCGAGTCCGGCGTTTGTTATATCGGCGCTATTTAACCCTTGTTTTATGTCATGCGTAATATATTTTCCGTAAACTCCAAGCATCATGTCATTTTCTTCGCTAAATCTGTCAAAACCTATCATGACTCCGCCTGAAGTATCATTGAAGTCGTTTAAAGAATTTTCGTCTTTGGAAAAAGTTGTCGCTGCTCCTCTCAGCTGCGCCCAAACCCCGTTTTCGGCGTTTGCGTACATACAATGATTTTTTATTCTGTCGTAAATTTCATTATACTCTGCGTCAGCTGACGCGCTTCTTATTACGTTTGCGAGAAAATATCCGGAAGCCTGCGCCAAAGCTTTTTTCTGTTCATTTTCGTCCATTCCCTCGATAAGAGAAATTATCGCGTCCAAATCTCCGGTACTTGACGCTGAAAGAGCATCATACGTTTTTGCCGCCTGCCTCTGATTAAACGAAATTCCTCTAAGCGACGAGAAATCGGTTACGAAATTGTTGCCGAGCAGCGTTAAGGTTATCCAATCTTCAAAAACGTCTCCGTAATTTATTAACGGAGCATAAGCGAATGAAGGAGTTGTAATAGAAACAGATCCGAACGCGCCGTTAATGCTTTCCGGAGAATTGATCAGCATATACGTTTTTTTTCTAAAAGCCGTATCGGTTATATCGGAGGCTATTTCCAATGCGCTTGAGGATCCTAAATTGACGGTTCCCGAAGAAAATATTCTGTCGTTTATTCCGGATTCAAAAAGTTCCATAGCCAAAGTTCCGTCAACGGTCAACGATAAAACTTTTATTGCGTCAGAGGTATTATTCACGGAGTTGAATCTTGAGCCGTTTCCGACTGCAAAATTCCCCGAATCGATCATTCCGCCGTTCATAAGATTGAATGAACTTCCTGCTGTTCCCGAAAGAGTTACGTCAACCGCGCTTAAACTGCCGTAGAGGCTGAATGTTCCGGCTCCCGACAATACAAGGTTTGAATTGTTTCCGCTTCCGGTTATTGAATCGTACATTTCGACCGAGGCTGCGGAATCCGTGTTGAATTCCGCTAAACTGAAATTATCAAGATAGAGAGCATTGGACAAATTTCCGGCTTTATTGTTTCTAAAAATTGTTTTGCTGTTTGTGTTGACCGTGAGTTTTGCCGCTGCGGATGAATTTCCGGAGATATATACTGCTCCGCCGGCAGATCCCGCCGCGTTTCCGTCAAAAATCGCGTCGCTCAAAACGACGTCAGAGTTAAATATCGCTATAGCGCCGCCGGAATTTTCGGATTTATTATTTGTGAATGCGGCGGAGCCGTCAAACCGCAAATAGGATTTTTGAGCGGCATAAATTGCTCCTCCGTTTGAAATCGCAGCGTTTCCGTTAAATTCGGCAGCTTGGGAAAAAGTTATCGTTGAGGCGGAAACGTCTATGGCGCCGCCTTCCGCGTAACTTGAGTTTGAATCAAAGAAAGTTTTTTCGTAGAAATTTATGGTTGACGAGTAGCCCGAAGAAAACGCTCCTCCCGAGAATTTTCCGAAATTTCCGGTAAATGCCGCTGTGCCGGTAAAGACTATATCGGACAGAATCGCGTAAAATCCTCCTCCTATGTCCGAACTGACATTGTTAACGAAATCGGCCGAAGTAAAACTTATTGTTGATCTGTACGCGTAAAAACCCGCTCCGTTATTGTCTATGGTTTTGTTGTTTATAAAAGACGCGTGTCCGTTAAAAGAAACTATTGAATTATAATCGGCATGAAATCCGCCGCCGGTGTATTCCGCAGTGTTGTTGTTGAATTCCGCGTAATCGTTAAAAACGACCGTTGACCTGCTGGAATAAAATCCGCCTCCTTGATCTGCCGCAAAATTCGAATCGAAAATAACCGCGCCTGAAAAAACGAGATAAGAATTATTGTTAGCCGAAACGGCGCCGCCGTCGCCGGCATATCCGCGCGTAAATGCTGTCTGGCCGCTAAATGATGCCGTTGAACCAGTTAGATTTAAAAATGCTCCGCTGCCGGAACCTGAGAAGTTTTGAAAGTTTACATTTGAAAATGCCAAGTTTGAGCCGTTAGACGCCGTAAAACCTCTGTATGAGCCGGAACCGTCAATTAAAGTTCCTAAAAGACTTTGAAAAATTATACTTTTATTTAAAATCGGCGAAATATGTCCTCCCAAAGTTATTGAAGGCGTTGAAAGGTCGATCGTATTTATTACGGGATTGTCTGAGGCGGCGTTTATTGCGCCGTTTAAACTTGTATAGTCGTATGCATCGACGGCAAAAATAATATTTGCAGGCCAAAATATAAATAGGCCGAAAAAAATAAATTTAATAAGTCTTTTCATGCCAAACCCTTTCCGGTATAAACTGTTATATATACATAAATAGTTTATAATAGAAGGAGTGAAAAATCAATAAAAATCATTGAAAAATGGGTATTTTTTAATACATTAAATATTGTCTTTAAACGGTTTTTTTAAATTTTTTTCCGGTTTGATTTGACCAAATGAACTGTTTGTTCAAATAATGCAATTTTTTTTGTCAATAGAATTATGATAGAATAATAACGGCAGAAGAAATGCGCGGATGTATAGAGATATGGAAACAATAAAGACAAAAAGCAGCTGTTGTGCGCGCATAAATATAATAAAAGAGCGTGAAGAGTGAAGCTGCTGTGTTTTCGCTTCGCCGAAACACAGCAATTCCGCACTACACACTATTTTAGAGGAGAATGAAATGAAAAAACAAATTTTAGCCGTTTTGGCATTTTTAATGATTTTCGGCATGTCTGTGTCGGCAAAAGAAAAGTTTGCAAAAGAAATAAAACTTCAGCAGCCGGATTATTCCGGCGGTAAAACCGTTTTGCAGGCCATGAAAGACAGACATTCTTCAAGAGAGTTTGCCGATAGACAGCTTGATAATAAAACTCTTTCGGAACTTCTGTGGGCGGCAGGAGGTATTAACAGGGATGACGGAAGAAGAACGGTCCCTACGGCAATGAACAGCCGGGAGATCGACATATACGCCTTTCTTAAAGACGGCGTCTATCTTTACGCGCCGAAAGACAATAAACTTGTTTTAGTTTTAAGCGGGGATAAAAGAGCGGCGACAGGCAATCAGGAGTTTGCGGCGACGGCAGCTGTGAATCTCGTTTATGTCGCGGATTTGGAAAAAATGAAAGGCGGCGATAATGAACAGAATATGATGATGGCCGCTGTTGACGCCGGACATGTTTCCGAAAACGTTTATCTTTACTGCGCTTCGGCGGATCTTGCGTGCGTAGTCAGGGCGTACATAGACGGGCAGGCTCTTTCTAAACTTTTAAATCTGAAAAAATCCCAAAAAGTAATCGTATCACAGTCTGTCGGGTATAAAAAATAAATGAAATATAAAAACAATGTAACAATATACAATATGTACGAAGGCGTAAAATGTTGTAAAGGCGCTGAAATTTTTGATACCATTGTGAAGGGCAAAGCTTTTAAAATAGAGAAAATAGTTTCAAACGGCGCAGTAAGTCCCGAAGGTTTTTGGTATAAACAGAAACTTGACGAGATTGTTTTTTTGCTTAAAGGCAGGTCAAAGATTTCATTTTATAATGGCGAAATGATAAAATTAAAGTCAGGCGATTATATATTGATCCCGAAAAACGTTAAACACAGAGTTGAATACACAAGTACAAGATCAAAATGCGTGTGGCTGTGCGTTTTTGGGAAATTTTTATAAATTATGAGAATAAAGAGGATTAAAATGAAAAGTATTTATTCAGTCTTTTTTGCGCTTTTTACCGCCGGTTTTTTGGCTGTTAATGTTTATGCAGGCGATGTCTCTTATTACAGAATTTTTCAGGATGAATTGAGCAGCGGCATCAGTGTCAATATAACGCCAAGTGATATTATTAAATCAAGTACGGACACTGCAATTACTACGACTATCAATATTTCGACTTCAGTGTCTATCACGGGTAACGGCCGCATAATTGATATAAACAGCGTAGGAAATATGTTTACAAGCAGCGCTACAGGTATCACTGTTACGGTGAGTTCCGTAAACGTTTTAAGAGGCAATAGTATTCTGACCAATGGCGGAGCCATAAATATGGTTGCCGTAAACACAAGATTAAATGTTGACGGGGTTTCTTCTTTCAACAGTAATCGCTCCGGATTTTACGGCGGCGCTATATATGCCGGAGTTAACTCCAATCTTGTTTTCACGGGAAATACTTCTTTTAGCAATAACTCGGCAGTCCTGGACGGCGGGGCAGTATATCTTTCAGCAGGTTCAAACGCTAATTTTTCGGGAACTGTGCTAACTGCTTCAAGCAATAGTACGGTTTCTAGTAACGGCGGATTTTTATCCGCGGTTTCGGCAGGCACAATAACTTTCGGCACGGCTACATTCACCGGCAATACTGCGACTTCGGTCACAACATTTTTAAGCGGCTACGGCGGAGCAATATATTCATACGGCAATACGAATATGAATTTTACGGGAAACACAAGCTTTATAAATAATTCGGCATATTCTGCAGGAGCCATGTTTATTACAACCGGAACGATAGCAACTTTTTCCGGAACAAATACTTTGTTTCAAGGCAATCAAAGCATGGATGCCGTAGGAGCTTTGCTGGTAAGACACGGCGCCGGAGTTATTTTTCAGGGAGAGAACACAATATTCAAAAATAATTTCATGACAAACAATGCGTTTGGCACGGGGGCGGTCGACATAGCTTATAATGCGTCCGCGGATTTTACCGGAACTAATTTAACGGCTCAGCAAAATAATGCTGGCAACGGCGGCAAGGGCGGCTTTTTATGGTCAGACAGCAGCAGGGTTCTTTTTGGCAATGTTCTGATAGGCGGAGAATATGCAGGAGACGGCAATATTGCCTATTACGGAGGCGGAATATTTACAGGTAATAGAAGTACAATGACTTTTACCGGAAGTAATACAATGTTTAGAAATAATATAGCTTATGCTGACGGCGGAGCAATGTATATAACGACAAATTCCGTCGTAACTTTTAACGCCGGTTCTTCGACAAATACGGTTTTTCAAAATAATATCGCAATCAACAAGGGCGGCGCGGCATTTGTTACTGCGGTATCCACTCTTTCATTCCAGGGGGCGGGAACGTCTTTTTATGATAACAGCGCAAGTATCGGAGGCGCGATCAGTATTGAAGACGGAGGCACGGTAGAAATAACAAACGGAAATTTTGTAAGAAACGCTGCAAGCTTGGCCGGAGGCGCCGTGTATTTAAACGGATCAAACTCCGCAAGGACTGCCGTTTTCCGTTCATATACTACGGCGGCAGGCGAAGGAAGAACCGTATTTTACGGCAATACCGCAGGCGGAGCAAGAAACGCGTTTTATCTTGATGAATACAGCCGCGCGTACTTTCATACCGACGCAGGAACTTCCGTTGAAATGCTTGACGGTATATCCGGAAGTAACAATATTACGACATATTTTGAAGTTGCGGGAGCGGGCGATTTTAATCTCTACGGCACGTTTGATACTTTGGATCTGCATGTATTAGGCAGATTTAATCTTATGGAAGGTTCTTTAATGGACGCAAATACCGTAAATGTCAATATCGGCGCAAGGTTCAGCATGCAAAATGATATCGCCGACACTGCATATATGAAAGCATTAAACAGTTCGGGCACCATAGCTTTAGACATAATAAGCCCGAGACAAAATGACCGGATAATAGTATCCGGAAATATGAACCTCAACAGCATAATACCAAACGTTTTGGAATTAAAAGCCGACGATATGACCGATATAAATTTCAGAAAAAGAATATACAAGCTCATAAATTATGAAAGCTATACGGGGGGAGGGTTTAGCACGGCGACTATTTTATCTCCCGCGGCGCCGTCGTCATATGTTCTTGGTTACGGCGACGCATATGCCGATTGGGTGACATTATCAATATACGGAAACCAAAATTCGACCGAATTCGGCAGAAAAATAAAATTGGATTCGTTTAACCAGAAAGAAACCGCAAAAGCTTTGGATAAAATATCGGAAACGGTCGTTAATAATTCGGAGTGGGATTTAGCTTTGGCGGACATTGAAGCATACGACAATGACAGCATTAAAAAAATACTTTCGCATCTTGCCGGCTATTTTCTTCCTAATATCATAAGAAATGCGGCTGCCGACAGCCCGAACAATGAAATATACGACAGAATAAAAAACCATTGCGTGGAAAATCATCTGATAAGCAACGGCATATGGGTTCAGGCAAGAGCAGGAATTGAAACGTTTTATGAAAATGACAATTCCATAGGTGATTATAAGGATACTTCCGCGGGAATTATGGCCGGATATGACAGATATATGGAAGATTTAAATCTTATGCTCGGCATATATGGAAGATATAACAGCGATTCCATTGAGCAGGGAAAAAACAAAGCTGACGGAACCAAAACGGGCGTTGGAATTTACGGAGGATATATCAAGCAAGACTGGGAACTTAAGGCTCTTACTCTCGGAAGTTTTGACTCTTTTGAGGCAAAAAGATACATATATTACAGCGGGGCTACGGCGGAATCGGAAATTAAAACCGTAACATTAAGCTTTGATGTCGAAGGCGCTTTAAAATTTGATATGACCGCTTACACAAAATTCAGACCTTATGCCGGATTTGAACTTGCGAATGCCAGCTATGGAGGTTTTAAGGAAAAAGGAGCCGGGATTTTTAATTTGGATGTTGACGGCGGAAATTATTTAAGAACTTCGGGAAGGGCTGGAGCCGGTTTACAATATGAAAAGGATATATGGAATTGGTATGCGAATCTTGAAAGCAGGCTTTTGTTCAGCGGTACAGAACCCGAAATAGAAAATGTGTTTAGCGGAACAAACGCTAAATTTAAAACAAGAGGAGCCAAAGAAGGCGCTTTTGAAATAGGAATAGGCATTGGAGGAGCGCTGAGATTAACCAAGAGTTTGAAAATATTCGCAAACGCAAACTATTACGGAGCGGACAAATATCAGAACATGTACGGCAACATAGGGATAAGGTATACGTTCTGCAAAGCTTCCGCAGCGGCCATTTATGATCCTTCTCTATATGATGAAGAGGAACCCCGGGTTTCCGGCAAGCTGAAATCCGAAGATATTGATATGTTTGACGAAAGGATCGTGGAAGAGCAAAAACTTGAAGCGCAAAAAAGAAGAGAAAAACCAGTGCTTAAATCGTACAGCCTTAACATGGCGAGCTTTGACGTCGATAAATCCGATTTGAAGCCTGCCGCTAAAAAGGACATAGAAAGAGAAGCCGATGAGATAAAACAGTTTGATTACAACAGAATAATAATTGAAGGGCATACCGATTCAACGGGAAGCGACGCTCACAATAAGGAGTTGTCAAAAGCCAGAGCAAAAGCCGTTTTTGACGAATTTGCGCTGCATGGTATTCCCGGAGATAAAATGTACTACATAGGTTTTGGGTCTACGATGCCCAGAGATACTAACAGTACTGAAAAAGGAAGAGCTCAAAACAGAAGAGTAGAAATTTTTGTAGAATAATTTTAACGGCAGAGAACAGAACGGCAAAACGCATGAAAAAAGCGGAAATTTGATTTGCCGCCGCAGTTATTTTTCTACATTAAAGTCAGGACAATGGAAAAGACATGCAAATACATAGAAGCATATGTATTTGCCGTGTTCTCTGTCACTGTCAAATCATTTAAAAAAGCTGCCGAAATATATTGTGGCAGTAATTGTCTTTTGTTTGCGAAGGCAAGCCTCTTGTTTCAGTTGATCCTTGGATTCTTGCGTCAAAAACAATGTCTCCGTGTCACATGCCGGAGGATTTATCATATGTTTTTGTCTTCTTTGACAAATGTCCAATATGTTATGAACTACTACAGGGGCTTGACATATTTTTTTGTTTTTGTTAAAATTCTCAAACATTGATTTTTTGTAACGGTTATATTGTTAAAAAGTCAAAGACAGCAAGATGCGCAAGCATTAAAAGGGAGCTTTGCTCCTATCTTGCCGAGACGAAGAATAAATTAAAAAATTAAATTTAAACTTCTCTCGCGGGAAGTTTTTTTGTTTTTAAGGAATTTGAAGATATACAGGAGTAAAAAATGCCAAATGTAAAAAATCAGCAGGAAGTTAAAAACTTAGCGGAGAAATTTAAAACTATGAAGGGTATGATACTTACCGAGTATCACGGCCTTTCCGTGGAAGAAATTTCAGAGCTTCGTTCAAAGCTTCGCCCTTTAAACAGCGAATACACCGTTGTAAAAAACACGCTCAGCGAAATTGCATTAAAAGAAGCGGGTATTGAAGCCGGTGATAATTTTTCGGGGCCTACGGCTTTGGTTATTCAAAACGGCGATATAGTGTCGCCGGCGAAAATTGTCATGGAATTTGCGAAAACTCATGAAAAATTGAAGGTAAAAGCCGGTTTCATGGAAGGAAAATTTATAAATGCTTCTATGGTTGAGCAGCTTTCAGCCCTTCCTTCAAAAGAAGTTCTTATTGCAAAAATGCTCGGCACCATAAATGCGCCTATAAGCGGATTTGTAAACGTATTAGCGGCAAATATCAGAGGTTTGGTAACGGTTTTAGACGCGATCGGCAAGAAACAAACAGCGTAACTGTAAGTAATAAACAGAAAGAAGCAAAACTAAAAAATATGCGCGTAAGCGCACAATAATTACTAATTATTAACTGTTAATTATTAATTGTTGTTATAAACGGAGGAACAGTAAAATGTCAGCATTATCAAAAGATCAGTTGATTGAAGCGATTTCGGGAATGTCGGTTTTGGAACTTTCGGAACTTGTAAAAGCTTTGGAAGAAAAGTTCGGCGTGTCGGCGGCGGCTCCGGTAGCGGCAGCGGCAGCTCCTGCGGCAGGTGCGGCAGCGGGCGCAGCGGTAGAAGAGAAAACCGAATTCAATGTTGTTCTTGCCAGCGCAGGCGCAAACAAAATAAACGTTATTAAAGTTGTAAGAGAACTCACCGGTCTCGGCTTGAAAGAAGCGAAAGACTTGGTTGACGGCGCTCCTAAAACGGTAAAAGAAAACGTTGCAAAAGCCGAAGCGGAAGAAATGAAGAAGAAACTTGCCGAAGCAGGCGCGGCAGTTGAACTTAAGTAATGAAACAAAAAATATGTTTTTTGTTTCATTGTCCCCAAATGTCTTAGCAGGGGATCTATTTTAGATAGCGGAAAGTCAAAAGGGGTTATCTTATTTCTGAATCTGCTGTTAAAAAAGCATTAAAAAATCAATAGGTAGTTGACAAAAAATATTTATTATGTATAATAAATATTTATTTGTCATTTATGCACAAATAATAGGCGTCTTCTAAAAAAATCTTCTTTTGTCATCCTGAACATGCTTCGGGGGCTGTTGTTAATATTTTTGACGGCGCAATGCTGAGGTTTGGTAACATGGATTCCCCTGTAGAACGCCCGGGGATGACACGGCAAAGCGTCTCAGTTCGGCATGACAGGCTTTAAGGTTTCACATTTTTCGAATTTTTAGAAAAACCCTAATTTATAACAGGTTGAAATACATGAACAAAGTAAACTTTGGACAGATCGGCGCGCCGATAGACCCGCCTCTTCTTTTGAAGATGCAAAAAGATTCTTTTGCGGAATTTCTGCAGAAGGATGTCGTTCCTGAAAAAAGAAAATTTCAGGGGCTTGAAGGTGCTTTTAAAGATATATTTCCTTTAACAAACTCCGACGGAAGTTTGGTATTGGAGTATGTTTCTTATTCTTTCGGCGAACCTAAATATTCAGTCGAAGAATCAATCGCCAGAGACGCCACGTACGCGCTTCCTTTAAAAGTTAAGCTCAGGCTTATGCATAAAAAGGAAGACGGAAAAGAAAAAGAGCTGTCGGAACAGGAAGTATATTTCGGCGATATCCCGCTAATGACGGATACGGCCACATTTATTATAAACGGAGCCGAAAGAGTCGTTGTCAGCCAGATACACCGTTCGCCGGGCGTTATTTTTGAAGAAGACGAAGAAAAAAGAGTTACCGTTTTGGGCAAGCCTTTGTACTTTGCGAGAATGATCCCTTACAGAGGCGCCTGGGTCGAATTTGAATTTGACCAAAACGGCATATTGTTCGTAAGAATAGACAGAAAAAGAAAAATATTCGCGACCACGTTTTTGCGCGCTCTAGGTTTTGAAACCGACGAAGAAATTTTGAGCCTTTTCAGAGAATCAAAAGAAGTGCAACTGGATTCTCCGCCTTCGGTTCTTGCAAACGAATATATCTCCGAAGATATTTATGATAAAGCCACGGGCGAAATTATTGCCGACGCCGGCAAAGAGCTTAAAGAAGAACTGGTAAAAAAACTTCAGGCAAAAGGTTTTACTTCGGTCAATGTTTTTAAAGATTCGACAATTCTTCTGACGCTGAAAAAAGACGCCATAAAAAGCCAAAAAGAAGCGGTTAACCATATATATAGAGTATTGAAAACTCAGGAATTTATCATGCAGGAAAGAGCTCAGGGATTTTTGGAAGAGCTTCTTTTTAAATCGGTGAGAAGATACGACCTGACCACGGTCGGAAGATATAAAATCCTTAGAAAGCTTGCTCCGATTTTTGAATATTACGCGAAAAATTTTAAGCTGAATATTCCCGCTGAAAATAAAAGGACACTCACAAGAGAAGACGTTGTTGCGGCATTAAGATATCTTCTGATGCTTTATAACGGCGAAGCGGAATTCACGGAATCAAAGCAGACGATAAAAATAGGTCTTGACGATATAGATCATTTAGGCAACAGACGCGTAAGGTCTGTCGGCGAACTTTTGGAAAACCAAATCAGGATCGGGCTTGTTCAGATGGCAAGGCTTGTAAAAGAACATATGAACAATCAGGATAAAGCCAATGTAACGCCGAGATCNCTCACAAATATTACGCAGTTTGTCGCGCAGATAAGAAAGTTTTTCGGAACTTCNCAGCTTTCGCAGTTTATGGATCAAATTAATCCTCTCGCGGAATTGACCCACAAGAGAAGACTTTCGGCTTTGGGGCCCGGAGGATTGAACAGAAAAAGAGCGGGCTTTGAAGTCAGAGACGTTCATCATACCCATTACGGCCGCGTTTGCCCTATTGAAACTCCCGAAGGTCCTAACATCGGTTTGATAACATCCCTTTCCACTTTCGCAAGAGTAAACCCGTACGGTTTAATCGAAACTCCGTATAAAAAAGTTGAAAACGGCAAAACAACAGATAAAATTGAATATCTTACGGCGGATAAGGAAGACGAATTTTTTGTCGCTCAGGCAAACACGCCCGTAGACGGCAAAGGCAAGCTTACTTCTGAAACCGTTCAGGGACGCAAATGGGATGACTTTTTGTTTCAGTCTCCGGCAAAAGTAGATTATATGGATATTTCTCCCATGCAGGTAATATCGGTTTCCGCGGCATTGATTCCTTTCTTGGAACATGACGACGCGAACAGAGCTTTGATGGGCTGCAACATGCAGCGTCAGGGCGTTCCTTTGCTTGTGACGGAAGTTCCTTTGGTCGGAACCGGCATTGAAGAAAAAGTTGCCAGAGATTCCGGCGTTGTCGTTGTTTCAAAAACCGACGGCGAAGTAGTGTCCGTATCGTCCGATGAGATAATGGTTTACTCCAAAGGCGGAGAAACGGAAGTATACAATTTAAGAAAATACGCGCGGTCTAACCAGGACACGTGCATTAACCAGAGGCCTTTGGTTACGCTCGGCGACACGGTAAAAAAAGGTCAGATTATCGCCGACGGCCCGGCGACAAAAAACGGACAGCTTGCTCTCGGGCAAAATCTCCTTTTGGCTTTCATGCCTTGGGACGGATATAACTTTGAAGACGCGATGCTTTTATCCGAAAGATTGATCCAGGACGATAAGTTTACTTCGGTGCATATAAGAGAGTTTCAGACGGAAGCCAGAGAAACAAAAGGACGTCCGGAAGAAATAACGAAAGATATCCCGAATGTCGGCTCGGAAGATTTGTTGAATCTGGACGAAGACGGAGTTATTAAAGTCGGGTCAATGGTTCAGCGGGGCGATATTTTAGTTGGAAAAACGGCTCCTAAAGGCGAACAGCAGACAACTCCCGAAGAGAGACTTTTGAGAGTTTTGTTCGGAAAAAAAGCCGAAGACGTGCAGGACGCGTCTTTAAGAGTTCCTCCGGGAATATCCGGAAAAGTTATAGCCGTAAGGACATTTGTAAGGCTTGAAAAACTTACGGATAAAGAAAAGAAAAAAAGACAGGAAGATATGTACGATGTTTATGACGCCGCGAAAAATAAGCTTCGCAAAGATAAAAAAGAGCTTCTTACAAAAGCAAATAAATCCGAAAGCGCGAAAATAGAAGCCGTTTATAAAAAGAAAGAGCAGGTTCTCAAAGAAAATTATGAGAGCGACAAAGAAAGATTTAAAAAAGGCGACGAACTGCCCGTTTCGGTAAATAAAATAGTTAAAGTTTACATAGCTTCAAAAACAAAAGTGCAGGTCGGCGACAAACTTGCAGGAAGGCACGGAAACAAAGGTATTGTCGCAAGAATTCTTCCGGTTGAAGATATGCCGAGGCTTCCCGACGGAACGCCTGTTGACTGCGTTCTCTCTCCTTTGGCTATTCCTTCGCGTATGAACGTGGGACAGCTTTTGGAAGTTATGCTGGGCTGGGCGGGTAAGACGCTTGATACGCAGATGGTCACGCCCGTTTTTGACGGAGCCAGCGAAGAAGAAATAAAAAATTACGTCGAAAAAGCTAAAGCGCAGATTTTGAGCAATAAAAAGAAAGATTTGTCAGCCAGAGGATTGAAAGGCAAAGAACTTGAAGAAGCTCTTTCGAAATTCGCGTATGAAGCTCTTCCCACAAACGACTGCAAAATTACGCTTTACGACGGAAGAACCGGCGAACCGTTTATGGAAAAAGTTACGGTCGGCGTGATGTATGTTTTAAAGCTTAACCATTTGGTTGAAGATAAGATGCACGCAAGATCTACGGGTCCTTACTCGCTGATTACGCGCCAGCCTTTAGGCGGAAAAGCGCAGTTTGGCGGACAGAGGTTTGGAGAAATGGAAGTCTGGGCTGTGGAAGGATACGGCGCGGCGCATATTTTACAGGAGTTTTTGACTGTTAAATCCGACGATGTCGAAGGCAGAGTCAAAATGTACGACTCCATTATCAGAGGCGAGTCTATATCTGACCCGGGCGTTCCTGAATCGTTTAAAGTTTTAGTAAGCGAACTTAAAGCTTTAGGATTAAACGTGGAACTTATGGGAGACGCAAACGCCGCGGGAAAACAAGAAAAAACTAAGGGTGCGGGCAAAAAATGACTAAAATAAATTTTCAAAATCAAAAGAAAAAACCAAATAATCTCAACTATTCGAATTTCGACGCCGTTAAGGTTACGGTCGCGAGTCCCGATCAGGTAAAAACATGGTCTTTCGGGGAAGTTAAAAAACCGGAAACCATAAACTACAGAACGTTTAAACCCGAGAGAGACGGTTTGTTCTGCGACAGGATTTTCGGTCCCACAAAAGACTGGGAATGCCATTGCGGAAAATATAAATACATAAAACACAAAGGCACTGTCTGCGACAGATGCGGAGTTGAAGTTACCGAATCTAAAGTAAGAAGAGAAAGGTTCGGTCATATCGACTTGGCGGTGCCTGTAGCGCATTTGTGGTTTTTGAGAAAGCCTCCGTCAAGGATCGGCATTTTGCTTAATATGAAAATTTCCGATTTGGAAAAGGTTATTTATTATACGAAATACGTCGTAACCGACGATCTTAAAGACCGCGCGGGAGTCTGCTCTTTTGTTGAAAAAGGCATGCTTTTGAAGGAAGAAGAGTTTGACCTTTTTAAATACGGCATAGACAGCCCTGTAGTTAAAGAAGAGTTTAAAAACATTTTCGACGGGATAGTTTCCGAAGAAGTAGTTCCGGATGAAGATTCAACCAAAGCTTTAAGACAGCTTAAATCTTTGGTGAAAAATCAGGCAGACCAGTTCGGTATGTCCGCCGACGAAGCCGCGAAGAAAATAGCCGCAAATATTGAAAAAGGCGACATATATTATAAGTGTTATTTTAAGGCTCACAGCGTATATTTCTACGGTGATTTGGATTCTTCGCAGCGCGGTGAAATAAAGAAAATTTTGTCCGAAAATTTTGAGAAAGGCGAAACGGTTTTGATTTCCGAGCCGGACAAAAAAATAAGAATAGAGTTTTTTGATATGGAAAAAGATAAACTGTTCAATGAACTCAGAAAAAATTCCGAAGGGCTTAAAAAATATGAAGGCCGTTTAAGAATTGAAATATCAAGAAACGACATTCCTTTCATGAAAAATTTTTCCAAGCCGGAGAACTTTGTTCTTTTAGAAGAAAGCGATATAAAAAATCTTCAGAACGGTTTCGGCGACAATCTTAAAGTCGATATCGGAGCCGCGGCGGTAAGAAAGCTTTTGGAAGAAATAAAACTTGAAGAAGAAGCAAAAAGCATTCACGCGGAAATCAAAAAGACTAAATCCGACGCGGAAAGAGCGCGGCTTATCAGAAAACTTAGAGTTGTCGAAGGGTTTTTAAATTCCGAAACAAGGCCTGAATGGATGATCCTTACCACTCTTCCGGTAATACCGCCGGATTTAAGGCCTTTGGTTGCTTTGGACGGCGGGCGTTTTGCAACGTCGGATTTAAATGATTTGTACAGAAGAATTATTAACAGAAATAACAGACTTCGCCACATAGAGCAGCTGAAAGCTCCGGCGGTGATGATAAATAATGAAAAGAGACTTCTTCAGGAAGCCGTTGACGCGTTAATTGACAATGATTCAAGAACAAGGCCGGTGACGGGCGCCGGAAACAGACCTTTGAAATCGCTTTCCGATACATTGAAAGGAAAACAGGGGCGTTTCAGACAGAATCTTCTTGGAAAAAGAGTTGATTATTCCGGAAGAAGCGTTATCGTCGTAGGTCCGAGCCTCAAGCTTAACCAGTGCGGACTTCCTAAAGAAATGGCTTTGGAACTTTTCAAACCGTTCATTATAAAAGAACTTATTAAACAAGAAAACGCTACGCTGAAATCGGCCAGAAGAATGCTTGAAAGAGGCGACGCGAAAGTATGGAATATTCTTGAAAAAGTGACAAAAAACCATCCGGTCCTTTTAAACAGAGCTCCTACGCTTCATAGGCTGGGCATTCAGGCTTTTGAACCGGTTTTAGTCGAAGGAAAATCAATTCAGCTTCATCCGCTGACCTGCGCGGCGTTTAATGCCGACTTCGACGGAGACCAGATGGCCGTTCATCTGCCTATTTCAGTCGAAGCGCAGCTTGAAGCTAAAGTATTGATGATGGCGACAAGAAACATATTGTCTCCGGCTTCAGGAAAACCTATCGCGGTTCCTTCGCAGGATATGGTTTTGGGAAGCTGCTTTCTGACGAAAGAAAAGTCCGGAGTCCCCGGAGAAGGTAAAATATTTTCTTCGGTCGACGAAGTGATAAGAGCATATCAGTCAAAGAAAGTCGACCTGCACGCAAAAATCAAAGTTGTAGGTCTTACGAATATCAGGGACGAAAAACTCAAAGACGGCGAACAGTCCGATATGGCAAAATGGAAAAATCATAAGTCCGAAGACGGCAAAGAAATTATAAACTACACTACCGTCGGAAGAATTATATTCAATGAAAATCTTCCTAAAAACGAAGACGGTTCGTATGCTTTGGGGTACCAAAATAAGAGCATGACGAAAAAAGAGCTCGGCAGTTTGGTTGACAGATGCTATAAAGAGCTCGGCCAGTACAGAACTGTCGTTCTTTTGGATGAAATAAAGAAAATGGGTTATAAATATGCGACCCTTGCCGGCGTTTCCATTTCAATAGACGAAATGAAAATTCCGCCGAAAAAAGAAAAGATGGTCAAAGAAGCAAAAGCAAAAATCAAAGAAATTGAAAAGCAGGCGAAGCTCGGTTTGATAACCGAGTCCGAAAGGTACAATAAAATTATCGATATCTGGACGAGAGTTACCGACGAAGTCGCCGATATTATGTTTGACGAAATGAGAAAAGAAGAGACTGAACCTTTGAAAAAAGGCGAAAATCGCTTCAATTCGATATTTATGATGGCAGATTCCGGAGCGAGAGGGTCCAGACAGCAGGTAAGACAGCTTGCCGGCATGCGCGGACTTATGGCAAAACCCCAGAAGAAACTTACCGGCGGCGTTGGAGAAATTATCGAAACTCCGATCATTTCAAACTTCAGAGAAGGTTTGACGGTCCTCGAATATTTTATCTCCACTCACGGAGGACGTAAAGGTTTAGCCGATACGGCGCTGAAAACCGCCGATGCGGGTTACCTTACCAGAAGACTTGTCGACGTGGCGCATGATGTCGTAGTAAGAGATCCTGACTGCAAAACCGTTAACGGCGTATTTATCGGAACTTTGCAAAGCGGCGACGAAATTGTCGAGAAAATTGACGAGCGCGTTGTCGGAAGGATCGCGCTTGATAACGTAGTTGATATTATCCATGACGAGTTGATAGTAAAAAGAGGAGAACTGATCACTCCGGAAAAAGCGCAAAAGCTTGTCGAGGCAGGTATCGATAAAATAGGGATCAGAAGCGTTTTAACGTGCGAATCGGAGCATGGCGTATGCGCGAAATGTTACGGCGTAAATCCGGCGACCGGCAAAATGGTTGAAGTAGGCGAAGCGGTAGGCATTATCGCGGCGCAGTCGATCGGCGAGCCTGGCACGCAGCTTACTCTGCGTACGTTCCATATCGGAGGAGCCGCGAGCCGCGTTGTCCAGCGCTCTGAAATTTATGCCGAAAACAACGGCACGGCGGATTATTATAATTTAAAAACGATCAAAAACAGAGACGGCGAAACGATAGTTCTGAGCAGAAATACGGAACTTGCGTATACGGAATTTCCGGTGCACCGCAGACAGGTTTACCAGATCCCTTACGGAGCTATAATTGAAGTTCAGGATGGGCAGAAGGTTGATGTTAAAATTGACGCGTCTACGGGAATGAAGAAACATGTTCTCATAGCTAAATGGGATCCTCATTCAAAACCGATCATTTCGGAATTTGAAGGAACAGTTCAGTTTGTAGATATTAAAGACGGCGTTACGCTGCAAAAAGAAAAATCAAAGATTACCGGACAGATCGAAAGAGTTATCATAGAGCATCCTTCGGACAGAAAGAGCCCGAGGATCGTTGTTAAAAAAGACGGAAAAACTGTTGTGGAATATCCGCTTCCGGTTGAAACGACTCTTGTCGCTCATGACGGCGACAGGATAAAAGTCGGCGATGTTTTGGCAAAAATTCCTCAGGAAGTTTCCAAATCAAGAGATATTACCGGCGGTCTGCCCAGAGTTGCCGAACTGTTTGAGGGACGCAAACCGAGAAACTCGGCCGTCGTCTCGGAAATTGACGGCATTATTCATTTAGGCGGTCCGACCGCGAAAGGCAGCGTAAAGGTTGAAGTTGAAAATCCCGATACGAAGATGAAAAAGGATTATCTGATTCCGGCAGGAAGACATTTGGTCGTTTATGAAGGCGACAGGGTAAAAGAGGGCGAGGCTTTGTCTGACGGAGCCGTAAATCCGCATGATATCCTTAAAGTTAAAGGCCCTAAAGAAGTCCAGGAATATCTTGTTAACGAAATCCAGCAGGTTTACAGGCTGCAGGGCGTTACGATCAACGATAAACACATTGAAATAATAGTAAGACAGATGCTGTCCAATGTCAGAATAACGGAATCCGGCGACAGTAAGTTCCTTAACGGCGAAATCGTTTCAAGATACAAATATGAAATGGGCAGAAAAGAAGTTAAGGCTAAAGGCGGAAAAGCGCCGGTCGCGCATTCCATTCTTTTAGGCATAACAAAAGCGTCATTGTCTTCGGACTCGTTTATTTCTGCCGCCTCGTTTCAGGAAACGACAAGGATCTTGACGGAAGCTGCTGTTTCCGGCCAGATCGATACTCTCAGAGGATTGAAAGAAAATGTGTCCATAGGACATTTGATACCCGCGGGAACCGGACTTAAACAGATAACTGCGGATTTGAGAAAAAAATAAGAAAAGACGATTAACAATCGGGTCTCTCTAAAAACCTATATAAAGTGGTGTCATTCCCGTGAAAACGGGAATCCATTTTTGTCGTTATCGTCGGACACATTTAAAAGCAGCATGGATACCCGTTT
>JGI24702J35022_10000367_pt1 | contig 26825 bp, 28 predicted proteins | sample TergutTh196P4_FD_35022 | JGI IMG/M metagenome (IMG submission 35022)
GGGGTCAGGGATCCGGCAGGGGANCTTACCGCCGGCAAGGGAAATAAAGGACAAAAGGCCCGTTCCGGCGGTAAAACTTACGTCGGTTTTGAAGGCGGTCAAATGCCCCTGTACAGACGGCTGGCTCACCGTGGATTTTCCAATTACCCTTTTAAAAAGACTTTTCAGGTAGTGAACCTTGATGAAATTGATAAGCGTTACAATGAAGGGGAAACAGTTGATGAAATTTCTCTTTATGATGAAGGCTTAATTAAAGGCAAAAAGAAGGGAGGAATTTTTTCATCTGACCATCCAGTAAAGATTTTGGGCAATGGTAGTTTAACCAAAAAGCTCATCTTTAAAGTTACGAATATTTCAGGTTCAGCCAGAGAAAAAATACAAAAGTCCGGCGGAGAATTGGCTGCCGGGATCGAAAAGGCCGCTGTTAAAGAAACTTCGGCTGAAGTTTCTTCGACTGAAGTCTCTTCGTAAAAATAAGCAGGGTGTTACATGGCTAATCCATTATTTGGTATTTTTAGGGTAAAGGAACTCCGGGAGCGCATCTTCTTCACCGCCTTGATGCTGATGGTATTTAGAATTGGTGCGTTTATTCCCATACCGGGGATCAATGTCCGGGAGTTAAATGCCTACTTTTTATCTCAGCAGAATTCAGGTAATGCCATTATTGATTACCTCGACTTTTTTGCCGGCGGCGCATTTTCGAATTTCTCGGTTTTTATGCTGGGGATCATGCCTTACATATCAATGTCGATTATTATGCAGCTCCTCATTATTGTATTCCCCAAACTGAAGAAACTTTCCCAGGAAGAGGGCGGAAAAAAGAAAATTCAGATGTACCAGCGTGTAGGAACCGTCGCCGTTTGTCTGATTCAATCATTCGCGGTTACACAGTATGCCCAGAGCATTTCCCGCAGTGTGGAAAATCTTCTTTCCATGAGTCTAATCTCTTTTACCATCATTGCAATAATTACAGTTACAACCGGAACCATGTTCCTGATGTGGATAGGCGAACAGATCACCCAGCGGGGGATAGGTAATGGCATTTCTCTCCTTATTTTTGCCGGTATCGTTGCCAGGCTTCCCAACGCTGTTTGGGAATTAATTGGCCGGGTGAGGAACGGAGATCTTAACCTCGTTTTTGTAGTGGTTGTGTTTGTCATGTTTATAGCGGTTGTAGCCCTGGTTGTTTTTGAGCAGCAGGGTCAAAGGAAGATACCGGTAAATTACGCCAAACGTATTGTAGGCCGCAGAATGTACGGCGGCGCCCCCAATGCTTTTATTCCATTTAAAATCAACCCGTCAGGGGTAATTCCGGTAATTTTTGCTTCATCAATTCTTACCTTTCCCCTCCAGATAGCGTCGACTATCGGCGGGAATGTAGCCTGGCTTGCTGCAGTTTCCAGGGCATTAACACCCAGAGGTACATTGTACAATATTCTTTATGTACTCTTAATTGTTTTCTTTGCCTATTTCTACACCCAGGTCAGCCTTAATCCAATGGAAATTGCCAAGCAGATTCGGGAGAATGGAGGTTCCATACCGGGAATACGTTCCGAAAAAATCGAGGAATATCTTACAAAAATTCTTAATCGCATAGTATTGCCCGGTTCTCTTTATCTTGCGATTATTGCAGTACTTCCGACTGTTATACAGTACTTTTTCAATTTTCCTTCTTCCATTTCCTACCTGATGGGAGGTACTTCCCTTCTGATTTTGGTGGGTGTTGATCTTGATACCATGAGTCAGGTTGAAGGGTTGCTGAAAATGCATCATCATGAGGGATTGACCCGAAAGGGGCGGCTCCGGGGCCGTAATTTATAGAAAAAATGTTAAAAACTTAAGTTTTAATATTTTTGGTTGACGAATTGTATGAAATTTGTATTATTTGATTAAGGTATTGAATTTAGATTCAAGGGAGTTATTGGATGAAAGTCCGGACTAGCGTTAAACCAATTTGTGACAAATGCAAGGTAATCAAGCGAAACGGGATTATCCGCATCGTTTGTCAGAATCCCAAGCATAAGCAAAAGCAGGGGTAGGAGAATTACATGGCGCGGCTTGTGGGAGTAGACCTCCCGAATAAACACGTTAATATCGCTTTAACCTATATTTTTGGCATTGGAAGATCCAGTGCGGACGAAATATGCGTTAAAGCAAAAATTGATCCTATCAGGATGATCAACGATCTATCCCAGGAAGAACTCAATGAATTAAGGAATATCATAGAGGCAGATTATAAGGTAGAAGGACGGCTTCGTACGGAAGTCGCCCTAAATATCAAACGTCTTATGGATATAGGCTGTTACCGGGGTTTACGGCACAGGAAGGGCTTGCCTCTTCGCGGCCAACGGACCAGGACCAATGCCCGTACCAGAAAGGGCAAGAAGAAGACTGTCGCCGGTAAGAAAAAGTAAGAATCCAAATCAAAACAGAGTCTTGATTTGGATTAGGAGGAAGAGTGGCTGGTACATCGAAGAAGAAGAAAGAGAAAAAATCCGTATATGAAGGGAACGTTTACATTCAGGCAACGTTCAATAATACCATTGTGACAATTACGGATCTTATGGGAAATGCGGTTTCCTGGGCGAGTTCGGGCGGGCTGGGATTCAGAGGCGCCAAAAAATCGACTCCGTTTGCTGCGCAGACAGTTACAGAAACGGCGGCACAGAAGGCCCTGCAGGTAGGGCTTCGTGAAGTTCATGTCTATGTAAAAGGTCCCGGGATTGGCAGGGAATCTGCCATCCGTCAACTCGGCGCGCTGGGCATAAAAGTAAAGTCAATTAATGATGTTACTCCAATCCCGCATAACGGCTGCAGGCCGCGGAAGACCCGCCGTATTTAAGGCGGGGTACCATAAGGTTCAAGGGGAAGGAAACATGGCGAGATATACTGGACCTGTTTGCCGGCTATGCCGGACTGAACAGAAAAAGCTGATGCTTAAAGGGGATCGGTGTAAAAGCGACAAGTGTCCCATAAATAAAAAGAGGGTAGCTCCGGGGAAGGATCCCAAAATCCGTCAGGGGAAACGTTCCGATTATGGACTTCAGCTTCGGGAAAAACAGAAACTTAAGAGAATTTACGGAATGCAGGAGAGTCAGTTCAGTCTTTTCTTTGAAAGGGCCCTGCGTATGCCCGGCATCACCGGTGAAAATCTTTTTGCCCTTTTGGAGAGGCGTCTTGATAATGTAGTATACCGGCTGCGTTTTGCTGTGAGCCGGAGTCAGTCCAGGCAGATTGTACTCCATGGTCATATCAAGGTAAACGGGAAGCGGGTTAATATACCTTCCTATCTTGTAAGACCGGAAGATATAATAGAGATAGATGAGACCAGCAAAAGCATTAATTTGTTCAAGGATGCGCTTAAAGAGTTTGGCAAGTCCGGTGTGATGCCCTGGCTTCATCTGGATCCTGACGCTATGAAGGGAAAGTTCCTTGCAATTCCCAGGCGAAGCGATATTACCGATTTGGCGGATATTAAGGAACAGATGATTGTAGAATATTATTCTAAATAAGGAGTCCCCATGGCCCGTAAGAACCTCCTTAAAGGATTCAAGCGTCCCAAAGGTATTACTTTTGAGCACAGTGAAGTCAAACAGAATTATGGCAAGTTTACCGCAGCTCCTTTTGAACCGGGATTCGGTACAACAGTGGGAAACACTTTGCGCCGGGTTCTTCTTTCTTCAATTCAGGGATACGCAATTACAGCGGTAAAAATTACTTCCTATGATGAAGGCGGCGTTGCTCATATGGTTTCCAGTGAATTTGAGATAATTCCAAATATTGTCGAGGATACCCTGGAGGTTATTAACAACCTTAAGCAAGTCCGGCTTAAGCTGCCCGATGATGTAGAAACGGACATTCTGCTTTACGAATGGTCCGGTAAATGTGAAATCAAGAGCAATGATTTTGCCCGTCCCGGTCAGGTAGAAATTTTAAGCCCTGGTCAGCATATCATGACCCTTATGGATAACGCCAAGCTGGAAATTGAAGTCCAAATAGATCTTGGCCGGGGGTATGTTCCTTCCGAGGTGAATGAACGTTATGTGGATGTAATCGGTACCATTCCAATGGATGCAATCTTCACGCCGGTCAAGAAAGTTAAATATGCTGTGGTTCCTACCAGGGTGGTTCAACGCAATGATTACGACAAGCTGGAACTGGAAATCTGGACCGATGGAACAATCAGGCCGGATGACGCGCTTGCCGAAGCAGCCAAAATTGCCAAGGATCATTTTTCGGTGTTTATTAACTTTGATGAAAATAATCTGGGGTCTGAAGATGATTTTGACGAGGACGATGAGCGGATACGCCAGATCCTTAACACCCCGGTGGAAGAGCTGGAACTTTCAGTTCGTTCATCCAACTGTCTAAAAAATGCAAATATAAAAACCATAGGTGAACTAACAAGAAAAACCGAGGATGATATCGCCAAGACCCGTAATTTTGGGAAAAAATCCCTCCAGGAAATAAAGGAAAAACTCAAGGAGTGGAATTTAAGCCTGGGAATTACCGATATGAACGTTCTAAAGAATGCTGTTAAGGTAACATCCCAAAAGGAAGCAGAAGATGAAACATAGAAGAGGCTTTAATCCCCTGGAGCGAATGGCAGCCCACCGGAAAGCCCTGCACCGTAATATGGTAACTTCGCTCTTCAGGTATGAACGGATAAGAACTACCAAAACAAAAGCACTGGCAATCAGGAGAAGCGCAGAGAGGCTTATTACACGTGCCAAGGTTGATAATGTTCACAACCGCAGGATTGTAACCGGCCGTCTCTTTGATGATGGTATTGTTGCAAAACTTTTTACCAATATTGCCGAGCGGATGAAGGAAAGACCTGGCGGATATACTAGGATCATTAAGCTGGGTGAACGTCCGGGCGATGCTTCTGAAATTGTAATTCTTGAACTGGTCGACTATAAACTGAATGCCGACGATGCGTCAGATAAAAAGGCCAAGAAGAATGCCAAAAAAGAAGCCAGGAAGGAAACCAAAAAAGATACCAAAAAAGATAAAAATGCAGCCGTTGGTTCAAAGACCAAAGAGGAGAAGAAATAGATGGCAAAACCCCACAGAGGCAAGGGAATTCGGGAATTGCCTTCCCGTGGCCGTGGAGAATGTCCGGTTTGCAAGAGAAATAGTGTAAAGATCCTCTATGAACAGCAAGCAGGAGACAAGAAGGTCAAGATTTGCAAGACTTGCAAAGCGGCCATCAAACACGGCAAGAAAAGTGTCATTGACGTAAGCCATGCCCAGTAGATGATTAAGGTACTGGCAGAATTGCTGTCAGTATTTTAAATGGGTTAAATAAAATCTCTTTGTCTTTCAAATAAGCTGCACTGAGGTTTGAAAGGTAATCCATGGTCAGTTCTTTTTTTCCCTGATTTTTCCAGTGTTTATCGAGTAATTCATCTGAATAATCATAGAGCGGATAAACTTTGAATTCTGTAAAATCTTTCTCGTAATGGGTCACAATAGGAATGGCTCCGGCGTCCATGAAGATAATACCATCAGGTTCCTTTCCGCCTGGGGCAGGACCTGTCTTTTTTATCCTTATATAGGCAAGGGCCCCAAGAAGGGTAGGGTTCTGGGTTTGGGCAGAGACCAGGTTTCCCAGAGAATAGAAGCATAACATGAATCTTCCATCGGGCCTGAGTATATATTCAATTGATTGAAGAACATGGGGGTGATGTCCGATTACCAGGTCCACCCGGTGTTCTGCAAGAAAAGCGGCAAAATTTTCCTGTTCTTTTACGGGGTTGTGATTGTACTCATCCCCCCAGTGCATTGAAACCACAAGGAAGTCACAGAGGGGGCGCAGAGCGTCGATCTCTTTTTCCATAATTTCTGTATTAATAAGAGATACAAGAAAAGGTTTTTCCCGTGGCACAGGAATACCATTTGTTCCATAGGTATAGCCCAAGAATCCAATTGTAATATTATTTTTTACAATTAAAACAGGAAAGCTCCGCTCTTCTTCCGAGCGGTGGATACCAAGGACAGTTATCCGGTTAATTGTGTCCCAGAAATCCAGAGTGGCGGTGATCGCTTTTTCGCCCTTGTCCATGATGTGATTTGTTGCGTGATTTATTACATTAAACCCGGCTGCCGCAATTGCCCGCCCTATTTTCTGGGGGGAATTAAACCGGGGATATCCTGAGAAATCATAATCCTTTCCTGCAAGAAGAGTTTCCTGGTTAATAAAGGCAATATCCGCCGCCTGTACAAGAGGCTGAATTTCCCTGTAGATTGGTTCAAAGTTTCCCTCTTCTCCGTCACGTATCATAACGTCATGGAACAGATTGTCTCCTGCGGCAACGATTGTCAGGTAGCTTTCCCGGAAATGGGTTTCTGTTTCATGGAATGGGATTGATCCTTCACCAGTAATTGATGGAACTCTCTCAGTCCTGTATAGAGCCGGTTCATGAACAACATTACGGGTAGCGCAGGAAAACAGAACAAGGGGAAGAAAAATCAACAACCCCGCCCTGAAGGGACGGGGTATGTACCCCTCTCCACGAATCAAAAAAACATGTCTATTTCCTGCCATTTTATGTTTGTCCAATTACCAGAAAAAGATACACTTTAAGGGCGAAAAGAGGAAGGGGAGCATTAAAATGGAAGTGTTGTTTCCCCTATCCATAAAAAAGCCTAATTCTGTTTCTTTCCGGATATAACCCTTTCTTTTCCTGCGAGGTCCCTGTGAATACTTATATCCCCAAAACCATGACCTTCAAGGAGAGTCTTTATTTCCGGCATTTGCTCCGGGGCGGCTTCCAAAAGGAGAATTCCGCCCGGAAGCAGACGGTCTCCTGCTTTTGAAATTATCTTTCTGATAAGTTTAAGGCCATCCCGGCCCCCGTCAAGCGCAAGCCTTGGTTCCCGGTGTACCTCAGGGGTCAGTCTGTCAATTTCCCCTGTTGGAATATAGGGCGGGTTGGAGACAATTATGTTGAATTTTCCGGTGATCCCATCGAAGAGATCGCTGGCAATGAAATGTACTGCTCCGTTTTCATTCAGTAAATGGTTCTGACTGAGGCGTGCATCCATGGCGGATATCTGGATTCCCCCGCCCAGGAGCCGTTCAGCGTTAAGAGCTGCAATTTCCAGGGCCTCATTGGAAATATCCGAGGCTGTAATTTTTAAAAAAGACCGTTCCCTTTTTAGTGAAACTGCCAGGGCCCCGGAACCTGTGCAAAGATCCAGAATGTAAAAGTTTTTTTCCCGGCAGGTTTTTTTTAATTTATCTATGCCAGGACTCGAAGAATACAAATCTTTGGATCCTAATTCCTGTCTTTGCGCCTTTGCATCTCTGTGTGATGAATAACGATACGTCTTTGCGTCTCTGTGTGACGAATAACGATAGGAATTACCTGCAGTATTTATCTGTGAATCTATATATTCCAAAGCTGCCTCTACCAGAATTTCCGTTTCAGGCCGCGGAATGAGTACCCGGGGATTTACAATAAACTCCAATCCGCGGAATTCCCTGCGGCCAAGAATATAGGCTACACATTCACCGCTTCTCCGTCTTTCCAGAAAGCCCAGATATTTTTCCTCTGCCGGTTCTGTTATAGGTTCATTTAAGCGGATTATAAGCTCCTCACGGCTATAATGCAGAGTTTCGGCAAGAAGCAGTGATGCATCAAGATCTGGAGTATCGATAACAGATGATGCGGAGGGAGCTTTTAGCAGTTTTTTCCCTTCCGTCAAAATTTCCCGGATAGTCATGAGGGCCGGATTAACCGGAATTTTGCATATATTGAATTTTCGCCGGATAGATTTTTTTCAGGAAGCAGTTGCACGTAAAAGTTCTTCCCTTGCGGACAGTTTCAATGCATCGAAAAGCTCTTCTACATCTCCCTGCATTATAAGATCAAGCTTATAAAGGGTCAGGTTTATCCGGTGATCTGTGAGGCGGTTCTGCGGAAAGTTATAGGTTCTTATCCTTTCGGAGCGATCTCCTGAACCTACCTGGTTCTTCCGGGCTTCGGCCCTTTCTGAAGCTGCCCGGGCTTCTTCCATCTCATAGAGTCTGGCGCGGAGTATACGCATGGCTTTAGCCTTGTTTTTGATCTGGCTTTTTTCGTCCTGACAGTGGACTACTATTCCGCTGGGAATATGCGTTATGCGCACAGCCGAATCCGTTGTATTAACGCACTGGCCGCCCGGACCACCAGCTCGCATCACGTCTATGCGAAGGTCTTCCTGGTGAATATCAATTTCCGTTTCATCAGCTTCAGGAAGCACTGCTACTGTAACAGCAGAAGTATGAATACGTCCGGAAGCTTCCGTGGCAGGTACACGCTGAACCCGGTGTACCCCCGATTCATAACGTAAATTCTCGTAAACATTTTTCCCGCTGATGGAAAAAACAATTTCTTTAAAACCGCCGAGCTCCGTCTCATTTGAATTCATTATTTCAAATTTCCAGTTTTTGGTTTCGGCAAAACGGGAATACATGCGGAAAAGATCAGATACAAAAAGGGCCGCTTCTTCTCCGCCTGTTCCGGCACGGATCTCCATAATAATGTTTTTTTCGTCCAGAGGATCGCGGGGGACGAGAAGAAATTTCAGTTTGTCTTCAGCATCCTTGATTCTGATTTCCAGAACCCGGATTTCTTCCCTGGCGAGTTCTTTCATTTCTGGATCTTTTTCGTTTTGGACAAGGATTTTTGTACTTTCAAGCTGTTTTGAAAGATCCGTTACTTCACCGTTGACAGAGGCTATCTCGCCAAGCTGGGAGTATTCTTTCATTATTTCGCGGTACTTTCCCGTATCCCTGGCCAGATCAGGATCTTGAGTAATTTGACATAATTCCTCATACCTTAGAAGCAGGGAATCCAGTCTTTCATTCACGTTCAGTTTTCTCCATGAATTGAGGACAGGAATAGACGACCAGTTCCATTGGATTATTGGACTGGGAAAAAGCCGCCATGGATTGGGTAAGAACATCCTGAACCCGGCAATTCCCGGAAGATTTACAAATGGGGCAGGCACCGTTGCCCCTGGCATTTATTTCCACTTTCATAAAACAATTATAGCAAAAAAGAGAATTTACGCAAAGGGCCCTGGGCAAAAATTCGAACATAGCTCAATTACCTATGAATTCCCGGTATTTGTGTTATACTGGATTGATAAGATGAATCCGTCTCTATGGATAGAAAAAACAATAGTTGTTCTCAAAAAAACCACCGGTCTACTCCGGGATTTTTGGTCCGGAGTATGTGGAATTTTTAAAGGTTTCCTGGATAAAATTACGGATATTACCCGTCAGAGTGACAGAAATCAGGGCAGAAAAGATCAAAGTATAAAAAACCAGGATGCAATCGGCAAAAGCAGGCAAATTTCAGGATTTCAACCTAACATTCGAAGTATTCTGTCCGGGAAATTTGGTTTTTTAAGAGATAAATTTCTGGAAGCCTTCAGCGCAGACCATGTTCCGGAGGGGAAAAGACGGGCCATGATTTTTGGGCTTACAGGTCTGGCTGTATTGTTTTTGATCCTTGTTATTGCTGTTTTGGCTTTAAATTTTGGGAAGAAAAATAATACTGCAAATCAGAATATTGCTTCCGGCCTTAACATACCGGCAGAAGAACTTTTTTTCCCTGCAGAACCTGATTTTCTTCCGGAATTTCTTTTTGAGAAAGAGATGCGGACTTCCTGGTCACTAGAGGATATTCGTCCTTATTGGAAGAATCCGGGCGCCGCAGAATCCGGAGCAGCCGGCAGAAACTCTCTTCCGGCTGACTCTGAACGCTGGAGAGAAGAAATCAAATCTACGGTTGATGAGCTATTGGAAGGTGTTCTTTGATGAAGAAAAGATTTTTGTTTTGTTGCCCAAAAAAGTCTATCTTTCCGGTTTTGTTTTTATTTGCAGTTTTATTTTCCTGCAAGAGTAATGCTCCCACTACAGCCAATTTGGACGAAACAGGCGGAGATCAAAGCTCAGGGCCTCTGGAAACTGTTGCAGAGCTTCCCGCTGAAGTTCAGGGAAATTTTGATCTGACTTCTGAGCCTTCTGTTGAGCCGGACTACCTGCGAGCGGATGAACAGGAAACTCTTCCAGGGACCGGTGACGATTACTTACTCCCGGCAGACAGAAAAGACGGTGCAGAATTTCCTGCAACAAATCCGGCTTATGACGCCCAGGGCGAGGCCGATGAAACAGATAATGCTTTTATTCAGCCGGAGGTTACAGTATTGGAAGAATCTTCGGAACCTCGGATGCAAACGGATACCCAGGAAACATTGCCTCAGGATTATTCTCCTCCGGTACCGGCTGAGCTTTCTGTACCGGTTCCTTCAGCAAGTCCCCAGCCTGCAGAATTATCTCAAGCTCCGGAATCTCCGCCGGCAGCTCCGCAGCCTGTGGTTCCTCCACAGCCTGTACCACAAACTACAGCTCCGCTGTCTGCGATACCTCCACAGCCTATACCACAAACTGCAGCTCCGCAGCCCGCGGTTCCTCCGCAAAGGCCGGAGGCTCCCCGTGAAAGTCAGCCTCCTCCCGTATCCCGGGAACCGCCTCCGCCTCCGCCTTTTTTACGGCCCGCTGAACCGGAGATCATTTCCCCGGCTCGTGAACCTGTACCTGTTCCTATTAATCCGCTTCCGGAGCTGCCCGGCAGACAGCGTCCCGAAACTGTTGAAGAACAGATAGTGTTTTCCCGGGTTGTCAGAGTTACCGCCGGACAAATGATAGAAATCCCATTCAGAGGTACCGGCTGGGTATATCTGGGCGAGCTCGGGAACCGCAGAGGCATTTCGTATGATTCGCGCAGGTTGGATATTGCCGGAGGTTCTTCCCAGGGTTATGTCGAGGGACAGAGCTTTATTTTCCGCGCTGAATTGCCTGGAACTTATATTCTTAAGTTTTACAAACAAGATTTTATCCAGGATTATATAATCAATGACTATGTTCAGATAATTGTGGGGGACGACCTTGAATATTCCGGACAGGGACGATTTGGCTTTCCTGTTGATAGGGGAAGGGTGGTTGCTGAGCCTCGCTGGCCAATGGATTCTGATTTGAGCTCCGGACTGTCGAGTTCTTCCTTGGAGGGCGGCGCTTCTATTGCCGGGTCCCAGGACATTGCCTTGTCAACCGGGGCGGATCCTTTTGCTGCCTCACCGGCTCCGGAAACAGGATCCTCTGATTCGGAAACAGGTACTGTCAATGAAATGCGGCTGCCTGCTCCTCCTGCGGGAATTGCGCCGGCAGGAATTACTCCTTCGGCAGAAATTGCCTCGGTACCCAATGCAACTTTACCCAATGCAATTATACCCAGGCAGTCCGCAATAGATGAAGGCATTGTTCCTGTAGCGCCGCCTCAGGCTGTTTCCTCCCCTGAACCTCAGCAGGGTCTTGTGCCATTTAATGCTTCTCCGGCTGAATATGTCCGTCTGGCACAGCAGGAATTTGATGCCGGCCGGGTAGAATCGGCCCTAACAATTCTTGATGCCATGAAACAGCGTTATCCTTCGGGAACCGATGAAGCATGGTGGCTTTTCGGCCAGCTGCTTGAGGCTAACAGTTCAAGCCGGGATGTACGGCTTGCCCTGGAGTATTACCGCCGCCTTGTCAGAGAATATCCCCAGAGCATCAGGGCGGGAGATGCCCAGCGCCGCATAGCTTATTTGGAAAGATTCTACCTTAATATTCGATAGGTTTATCCACTCTTCAAATGCATCTGTTATTTCCGGTATAATCTGCTTATGGCGAATTTTGACGCTTCGAAAGAGTGGGTTATCCTTATTCCGCCTGATACTACCCATATAAGCAAGGCAGTGGAAGATCTTTCCCGTTATATAGGTCTTTTGTCCGGTTTGAATGGATTGAGTTTATCCAAACAACCGGCAGTGGTTCCTGTGACTGCAACGACAGCCAAGCCAACACCTGGCGGAGCTGTTATTGTTCTCACTAGTAAAGGCGGGGAGCCTATGCGGAACGGGTTCTCCTGGAAAGCTGGCCCTTCAAAGGTTGAAATTGACGGTGAATCTGGCCGGGGACTATGCAATGGTATTTATAGTTTCCTTGCTGCTCTTGGGATCAGCTGGCCAGCTCCGGGACAGGAAATACTCCCTTCGTCTGATGGGAATTCAGGTTCTGCTTCATGTTTTCCTCTTACTGTTGATAAATCCTGTGAGCCCTCCGGTTTTGAAGACAGTGATTCCGCATTTGTTCCCTTGCGTCGTTTTATCCCCGCCTCGAAGGAGACGATAAACAGAATCCTGAAAAAAAGCGGAATCTTTGCCGCCTGGGCTGCCAGGCGGCGTTATGATGCACTGGTCTTACCCCTAACGGTTTTCGCTTCAGGGAGTACCGGACGGAAAATAAAGGAACTTTATCAATTTGCCGGAGAATACGGCATTGCTCTGGAAGCAGGCGGGCGGGATTTTTCTTCTTTGGTGCCCGGGAAATTTTTCTTTTTTCATAAAGACTACTTCCGTATGTTGGAAGGCAAGAGGGTAAAAGGGCATCACTTTTGTCCGACCAATCCCGGAACCATCCGGCTTATAAGCAATGAAGCAGGAAGGCTGTTTCTGGCAGCCCGGGGAATAGATGTGTTTCATCTCTGGCCGGACAAGGGAGCGGAAACGACCTGGTGTTCCTGTCCTACCTGCCGGGCTTTTACTCCCGCGGAGCAGAATCGTATAGCGGTTAACACAGCTGCTGATGTTCTTGCCTCGCTTAAACCTGGCGCTATTATTACTTACTTTGAAAAGGACGGAGAAGAAGGAAATATTCCCATGAGGAAAAACCTCGTCAGGATGGCTAGGCTGCCTGAGGAAAAGAACTTCCGGGAATAACCAGAGTCTGAGTAAAGGTATTATTAGTATGAGCAATTTTCCGCTAAACCGGAAAAATTACCTCGTCATAAATAAGTATCAGAAACAAAGTAATCAGGAGTATAAAATTCCCTCAGGAATTCGGTATGGTCGATGTTGAACCTTTCTTTTTACTTTTCTTTTCTTCTCTTTTTTCCTTAAGAGTCTTTTGAGGAGCTTTTTTTGACTCTTTTTTATGCATTACATGTTCACCCATATTAACCCTCTCTCTGATAAAATAATATTACAAGCAGGGTAAATAATCAACCTTTATTCGTCATGGTATTTCTACTATACTGTAAATGTTGATTTAGGAAGATGAGGCTTTTTCAAAACTTCAATTTTAAAAAGCCTCGGATGGAAAACATGTATTTAGGTAAAAAGTTTCTTAAATACTAAAGGAGATGCTTATGACTGAAAATGCAGAGTGTGAGAGCTTCGAAAAGATGGAATCTTTCATGAAAGATGTTTTTGTTAAGACAGGTGTACCTCCGGAGGATGCCGCAATTTGCGCTGATGTGCTGATCGAATCGGATAAACGCGGTATTGATTCTCATGGTGTTGGAAGGTTTAAGTCTATTTATATTGATCGGATTAAGGATGGAATTCAAAATCCGGTTACAATATTTGAGGTTGTAAGGGATCATTTGGCCGCGGCCGTGGTAGATGGTCATGACGGTATGGGTCAGGTGATTGCAAAAAAATCAATGCAAATGGCCATCGACAAGGCAAGGCAATTTGCCCTGGGCATGGTAGTTGTGAGGAACTCAACCCACTACGGAATTGCCGGGTATTATGCGGGCATGGCAGCCAAAGAAGGAATGATTGGCATTACAGGAACAAATGCACGGCCTTCCATTGCTCCTACCTTCGGGATCGAGAATATGCTGGGTACCAATCCTTTGACTGTGGGAATACCATCGGATGAGGAGTTTCCCTTTATTCTGGATTGTGCTACCGCTGTTTCACAGCGGGGAAAGATTGAACATTATGAACGGATAAACAAAACCATGCCTCCCGGTTGGGTTATTAACCGGGATGGGAGCACTGAAACGAACCCATCAAGGGCACTTGAAGGCCTTATCCGGGGAACAGCTGCTCTTGCACCTTTGGGCGGTCTGGGAGAAGAAACTGCCGGTTATAAGGGATACGGTTATGCAACTGTTGTGGAAATTCTGTCTGCTGCTCTTCAACAAGGGCTGTTCCTGAAAGCCCTGAACGGGTATGATACCAACGGCAGTAAAATTCCCTATCACCTTGGACATTTCTTCATTGCCATAGACATCAGCGCCTTTGTGGATTTGGAAAAATTCAAGAATACTACCGGTGACATTTTGCGTGAGCTGCGTGCTTCTGCAAAAGCACCCGGACAACAGCGTATCTATACAGCAGGTGAAAAAGAATATTTAGCCTGGCTTTCGAGAAAGGATACCGGCGTGCCAATGAATGACAGCCTAAAAAAAACCATAAAAGAACTGAAAGAGGAATACCGCCTGGATTCCTATGAATTTAATTTTTAGCAGGGGTTTCTCCATCTGCCACGGATGTTTTTAATGAAAAGAGACAGTGCATGTATTGTGAATGTGTATGTATGCCGTTTCAGGATTATCCCTTAAAGGTTTTTCCATGTTTTGCTTTTATAAACGGATAATCCTTGAATCGGTTAATACTTCGGCGCCGGTTTCAGTGACAAGGATATCATTTTCCAAACGGCAGCCTCCGTGGATCGGATCGTAAAGACCGGGTTCAATAGTGATAATCATACCTGGCTCCAATATCCATTCATTGTCTGTCCGGCTTCGCAGGGAAGGCGCTTCGTGAGCTTCAAGCCCTATACCGTGGCCAAGGGCATGGGGCATAATTTTTTTGTATCTCGCAAAATAAGAATCTACAGCTAATCCTATATTTCTTGCAGACTCGCCGCCTCTTATCATTGAAATAGCAAGTTTATATGCCTTTTCTGTCAAGGTTAGCATTTTTTCCTGGGTTTTTGTCAAAGGTTCACCAGCGAAGGTTAGGGTAACGTCACTTGTATAGCCGCCGTATTTCAGACCGAAATCCAGAATTGAAAGTCCACTTCCGCCAAAAGTCTCCCCGGTATAGGCTGGAAAGGCATGTATGCCAAAACTTCTCGCAGGACCTGCAGCCAGGGTCTCAAAACCTGTACCTTCACAACCCCGTTTACGGCCTTCCGCTTCAATAAAAAGGGCAATATCAGCCTCGGTTTTCAATTTCCCCGAGCATATGTGTTTTTCCAGAAGATTGATTATGTCATCGGTTAATGCAGAGATCTTGCGAAATATTTTAATTTCATCTTCATCCTTTACAGCCCGGCGTTTTTCCAATTCTGTCCATATCCCGCATTCACGGCAAATAATATCAAAATCCGTAACCTCTTCTACATATTTCAGGAATTGTGGATATGGCATTGTGCAGGGAATTTCTATTCGCGACCCCTTGGGTATCTTTAAACGCTCTACAGCGCCAAGGAGCGCCTTTATGGGTTTACGCTCAAATTCCCCGTAGGGTAACATTATATCCACTTCAGCGTGGAGCAAAGCCATATTTATGTCCCATGGGACAAGAAGAGATTTCCTTTCAACTGACAGGAAAAGCAGGGCGTCGCCTGGTTGTCCCGAAAGCCATCGCAGGGCTGGATTTCTGCAAGTCTCAAAATCTTCGATCATTACCAGAGATATACCGTCCTGGGCCATCCAGTCGTAGATATTTTCACGTCGTCTTTGAAAGATGTTCATTTGGTCTGTCCCTGCTGGCATTTTCCAGGTCTCTGAGAGTATTTTTCAGGTCTGTCCCTCAGTTCTTGAAGGTATTTTCCAGGTCTGTCCCTCATTAATTGTTACCTTTGCAGCAAAAAGCCTCTCTGGAGGCAGTTAGTATAGCTTCAACTTCAGTATCTCCTATCCAGTAATGGGTAACAAACCTGAATACACCGTTTTCTGGAGGGCTAATAATGATTTTGTGTTTTTTGAAGATTTCCATTATTTTTTGAGCAGTATTTCTGTCTCTTGAAGGAAGCCAAGTAAAGAAAACCATATTTATATCAGTTTCTCTGGGTTTTATAATGAGTTCGGGTATTTTTGCCAGTTCCAAAGCAATTATTTTTGCATGTTTGTGGTCTTCAATGAGAAAAGAGGTCTGTCCCTCTAGAGCTATGATCCCGGCAGCAGCAAGAATACCAGCCTGCCGCATGCCACCTCCCATTATTTTTCTTTTAAGTCTAGCTTCTTTGATAAACTTCTTCGGTCCTGCCAAAAGAGAGCCTACCGGAGCGCATAGTCCCTTAGAAAGACAGAACATTACAGAATCAACCCGAGATGCTATGTCCCCAGCTTCACAACCGAGAGCAATAGCAGCATTGAAAATCCGTGCTCCATCCAGGTGAATTGGTAGTTTCCATTCATTAGCTATTTCCTTGACCTCATCCATAGCATCAAGAGGGACGGATCTGCCCATGGAATGAGCGTTTTCTAGGCAAATAAGGGAAGTACATGGAGCATGAAGGTCTTGTTTCCGTATTCGTTTCCGAAGTTCTGCGACGGTAAGTATCCCGCTGGGAGCCGGAATTGGCCGAGTTTGCACTCCGGAAATTATTGATGCTGCCCCGGCTTCATGTTGGATGATGTGACATTCTTCACCAACAATGACCTCTGTTCCTCGTTGGCACCAGGTAAAAAGAGCCAGCTGATTACCGAATGTCCCAGAAGGTACAAATAATGCAGCTTCTTTGCCTAACATTTTTGCACCTAGTTCTTCTAATTTATTTACTGTAGGATCATCTCCGTAAACATCATCTCCTACTTTGGCTTCAGCCATGGCTTTACGCATGGTTTCAGTAGGTTTTGTTACAGTATCGCTGCGTATATCAATCATGATTATCCTTAATTCCTTGTATAATTAACAGAGGGACAGACCTTTGTTATTCAGAGTATTAGTGCGTAATAATAACCGCATGGAATATTAGAGGGACAGACCCATTATTATGAATACTATGAGATGCTCCATTTCCGGTGATTATCGAATCTCCCTGCTTTATTTGAACCTCAATTCCGTCGTCATTCACAATTCCAGATCCTGAAAGGATAAAATAATACTCTGTTTCTGAGTTGTGCTGGTGATACCCAATCGAACACCCTGGTTTTAGGGTAATTTCTGCGAACATTCGAGCATTTTTTTGAGTGTTACCATCAAGAAGGTATACTAAATGAGTACTTCCCTCTCCGTCCCGCATGCGTTCTTTTTCTTCAGTTTTCATTTCATTTCGGTGAATGACCATAGAAACCTCCTATATGTAATAACCTAAAAAGGTTTATTCCTAATTATTATCGAAATAACTTGACAATGAATAGATGCTGTCATAAAAAGGAATGCAGATACTAGAAAAGATATTAGGAGATATAGGATTGCGGATTATTTTTGATATATATCGGATTTTAATAATTTTTCTTGTTCTATTGGGGTTAGTATTTATTGTAGGTACCATATATGGTGTATTTTTTCTCCCAAATCCACCAGGATTAGTGCAGGCAGAGGGATTACCAAATAATACTCAAAATAATGTACAAAATAATTTGCTGGGACAGACCTTTACTGGCATTGGTCTACTTAGGGTTACCACAGTGGATCCCGAGCCTGGAATAGTTGTTCTCTTTGTTTTATTTACATATTTTCCTGAAGACAAGGCATTTTCTGAGGAATTAGCGTTAAGAGTAAAGGATTTTAGAGAGATTATTGTGAGCTACATCGGTTCATTTTCCCTCATTGATCTTCAGAATCAGGGAGAAGAAATAATAAAAACTGAATTATTACACCGTTTTAATGCTATTTTACGACTTGGACAAATAGAGACACTATATTTTAGTGATTTTATGATTGTTGGGTAAATGGCAGCCTAAGGAACATTCTACTGCGAGAACGATATACTTACTATTTCTGTAATTTCATTTTTATAATGCCAGAGTCCTCCATACATCCAGTCTTCAGGTTGTTTTACTATGCCTGCAATAACAGGATTAAGATTAATATATGAAAAAACGCGCATATAATCTAAGATTCCTTTGATTATTCTGGAAAAAAATCTATCTCCCCATAAATGACCGGATAAGTTATGCTTTTTATTCCATAATTGAGCATATACCCCCAATAACCATTGCATTATTTTTGAAAGTGAATTTCCACATTCTGGTTTTATTAGCAAGTGGACATGATTTCCCATTATACAGAAATTTTCTATGGAGAAATTGAACCTTTTTTTTGCCCTTTTTAGTATGTCCATAAAAAGCTCTCTATCTTCCTGGACTAAAAAGATCTTTTCTCCCCGGTTTATCTTAGCTGTAACATGATATTCTGCTCCATCCTGGAGTTCTCTTCTTTTTCTCACATTATATTATATGGCATGAAAGATGGAATTTGCTTTGGTTTTTTGCTTTTTTCTTCGATTTTTAAATAAATAAAATTATGAGGGACAGACCTCTTTTCCCAAGAAAGGGTCTGTCCCCAGTTGTTTATTATCAATAGCTATCTCCATTGCCAACAAATACATTGACATTCCCCTTATTGGGGCATACTCTTTATCTATGAATATTTCAACATATACTGTAAAACCCAAACTCCCTAATTCCTTAAAGCCCTTGGAGGAAATAGCCCGAAACCTCTGGCTTTCATGGAATTTTGACGCTGTCCAGCTTTTTATAAGGCTGGATTATGATGTCTGGCTCCATTCCCAGCAAAGCCCTGTACGGACCCTCGGTATGGTTAGTCAGGAACGGCTTGCGGAAGTTGCCAAGGATGACTCCTATTTAGCGGCACTTCAAGAAACCTATAACCGTTTTTTGCACTACAAAAAAGCCAATACCTGGTACCGGGGGCCCAGAAAAGAGGTAGTTGCTTACTTCTCTATGGAATACGGAATGGATGTGTCCCTCCCTATTTATTCAGGGGGTCTAGGTATCCTTTCAGGAGACCATATGAAGACCTCTTCAGACATGGGGCTTCCTTTGGTAGGAGTGGGATTACTCTATCGGCAAGGATATTTTAGACAGTACCTTAATGCCGACGGATTCCAGCAGGAAACATATCCGGAAAACGATTGGTACAACATGCCGGTTGAGATTAAAACCAATAAAACCGGGGAACCAATAAAAATCTCTGTGGAGATGGGAGGACGGATAGCGGTAGCACAAATTTGGGAAGTTAAAGTCGGTAGAAGTTCTCTCTACCTGCTTGATACCAACATACCGGAAAATGCCCAGGATATACGGAATATCACCGCTACTCTGTATGGGGGAGACAAAGAAACCCGGATCCAACAGGAGATCTTGTTGGGCATCGGTGGAATAAGGGCATTACGGGCATTGGGGATCAACCCGGCTGTTACTCACATGAATGAGGGCCATTCAGCTTTTCTCATATTGGAGCGTGTACGCGAGATCATGTTAGAGAAACACTTTAACTTTGATGAAGCGCGCGAGGCAGTATGGCCTACCAATATTTTCACTACCCATACTCCGGTACCTGCAGGAAATGAACGGTTTGAAATCAGCCTTATGGAAAAGTATTTCAGCAATTGGCCGCAAATTTTGGGTATTTCCTGGCGTGATTTCCTAAATCTTGGACGGGAACGAACATTTGATGATCATGAAACATTCTGTATGACTGTCCTTGCCCTCAAAATGGCAGCCTATGCCAACGGTGTTGCCCGGCTTCATGGGAAAGTTTCCCGCGACATGTGGAAAGCCTTGTGGCCCGGTCTTCCATTGGATGAAGTTCCTGTTGGACATGTAACCAACGGAGTTCATCCCAGAACCTGGGTTTCCAGCAATATGGGTGAACTATTGACCAGGTATTTTGGTCCTCATTTTGACGAAGCGCCCACGGATCTGTCGGTTTGGAATCGTATGGACCGGATTTCTGATGAAGAACTCTGGCGTACCCATGAACGCCGCCGGGAACGGCTGGTTGTATTTGCCAGGGAGAGAATACGTCAGAACCTCAAGAGAAATGGTGCGGTGGAACGTAGAATCGCCCGCGCCGAAGATGCCCTTTCTCCTTATGCCCTGACTATCGCTTTTTCACGGCGCTTTGCTACTTATAAGCGCGGTAATCTTCTTTTAAGGGATCCTGAGCGGCTAATTAAGCTCTTAAAGGACAACGATAGACCCATTCAGCTTATTTTTGCCGGCAAAGCCCATCCTATGGATATGCCGGGGAAGGAGCTCATTAGGAGCATTGTTCACTTTGCGGAGCAAAATGATGTGGAAAGTCGTATTGTTTTCCTTGAAAATTACGATATGTCCATGGCTCATTATCTTACTGCCGGCGCGGATCTCTGGCTTAATACCCCAAGGCGGCCGATGGAAGCATCCGGAACCAGTGGTATGAAAGCGGCAATGAACGGTGTTCTTAACTGTTCCATCCTGGACGGTTGGTGGGACGAAGCCTATAACCCGGAGGTCGGCTGGGCCATTGGTCAAGGAGAGGAATACGAAGATACCAATTTGCAGGATGAAATTGAAAGCAAAGCTCTTTATGACCTTTTGGAAAGGGAGATTATTCCCCTGTTCTATCAGAGAGGCAGAGACGGCCTTCCCAGAGAATGGATCAAGAGAATGAAGAATTGCATGCGGGAAATCGGCCAATCCATGTCAAGCCATAGAATGCTGATGGATTATTTCAATAAATTCTATTTCCCGGCTCTAAAAAATTATCGCCGAATAATTAAGGAAGATTATAAGGAATCCAAAGCCCTTGCAGCATATATGACCAGGCTGCGCCAATCCTGGGATAATATTTCAATTTCCAGGATCGAATCAAATGCGAAACCAGTTATGCAGCGGGGGGATTACCTTACAGTTACTGCCAGGATTGGGCTTGGGCCTCTTAAACCGGAGGAAGTTCTTGTTGAACTTTATTATGGTTCTGTGTCAAATCAAAGCAACAGCATTAATAATGCCCGCCGGGCTGAAATGAAGGCTATTGGACAGGAAGGAAATGTGTACCGCTACCAGGTTAAGGTGGAATGTGCCGATACAGGGTTCCAGGGACACACGGTTCGTATTCTTCCAAAACATGAAGCTTTAGTTCATCCCTACCGCAGCGGCTTCATTAAGTGGGCTTAAATCATAGTATTTTTTAACTGTCTGACCAAAATAGTTCTTTTTTTGGTCAGACAGTAAAGTTTTGCCGCATCCGAATTGTTTAATTATCCACAGAGGGACAGACCCCCGAATTAGCAGTTTATTGACAAGCGAAGTGAGAGTCGCGACCGAGTTTACTCGGGCATGCCCGAACGAGCGCAGCCAAAACATGGTTTAATCAAGAGGGGAACCGCGCATCTTTGATGCGACGCCGCGTTCCCGGCTCGGTTGAGGTTACCCCGCCGAACATTCAGTTCGCGCTTGCTGCGGAAAGCTCCGTCAGGCCCATCCCGCGAAGCTGGTCAGTGCAGGGCTCTGCCCTGTGGTATTAATACCTTTTATTTCTTTTCCCGGTATTCTTTTTTGTCCAAAGGATACAGGTTAACTACAACTATGGCTGCTATTAGAATTACTATTGGGATGGGACCGATTATTATTCTAATAGCATTAAAAACCGATGACGGTTGAACCACAGTTCCCTCCCCAGCCTGGGAAATATAGCCCCCTAACTGCAGAATCTGGCCGGAGACAAATATGGCCAGGGCGGTGCCTAATTTGGAGATAAAGGTCCACATGCCGTAATAGGCGCCCTCGTTACGCTTACCTGATCTGCGAGCCTCATATTCGATGGCATCCGGTACCATTGCAAAGGGCGCTACATAACTAAATCCCACACCGATTCCTGCGTATACCATAAGGGCAAAGAAAAATTCTACAGGCATGAGGTGTCCCAACAAAAATATTATTCCACAGGCGCTGGCCAGTATTATGAAGCAAATTTGGTAGGTCCTCATTTTTCCTATTTTTTTTGATATCAGAACTGATATGGGGATAAAAACCATCGCCGTGACTAAAAGTAGAATGAGTGCAATTGTTGTTATGTCGTTCCGGTTAAGTACGTAATTCGTATAATAGGTGAGTATTGTTGTCAAAAATGATATGCCGGTTATGTGCAGGGCATAGGTTAAAAGGAGAAGCACAAAGGGTTTGTTGCGGAATACAGCGCCAAAGGTGGAGAAAAAACCTTCCGTGGGAAGATCTTCTTTGCGGTATTTCTTTTCTTTGGTACCCAGAAAGGTGAGCAGGGTCACTACCATCATCACTGATCCAAGGATCAGCCCCATCATGGAAAAGCCATGTTTATCAATTAGAGGATTTGCCGCGCCTGGTCTGGCAAATATTTGTACCAGAGGCTCGACCGCACCTGCGCCTGCAATGGTTCCAAACACAGCACAGCCAAAACGGTATCCGTTTAATGACGACTGTTCATTGTAATCGGTTGTAAGCTCAGGGGTAAGAGAAGCGTAAGGCACATTTATTATGGTTGACGCGGTGTTAAGAAACATCAATGCGACTATCGCCCAGGCGATGTGGAGTGTCGAAGGAAGATAATTTGGTGCAGTAAAAAAGAAAACCATTGAAAGCATCATTGGAACCGCGCCGAAAAGGAGGTAGACGCGTCTTCGTCCCCAGCGCGACAAGGTACGGTCCGAAACAAAGCCCATCATTGGATCTGTTACAGCATCCCAGGCTTTACCGATCATCACAGCAACCCCAGCCCAGGCTGCAGCAATTCCTACAGTATCTGTCAGATACTTTAATGCCCAGAAAGACATCAACGTAAAGAGCATATTCCCGCCAAGATCAAAAATGCCAAATCCGAGCTTTTGTTTTACGGTTAGCCGCCCGCTAGTCATAATTAAACCTCACTTTTTGGATTTATATTAAACGGGGAGTCCTGCAAATCCATCCAACTGGTTGGACAGAACTTGCAAATTTATCCAACTGGTTGGATAAATTTGATTATTCTCCGCCATTTATATTTATCTTGGAACTATAAACAAAATTGTTTTTATACTTATCCTCCAAGAATTTCATAGAGCCTGTCCAGATCTTCCATGGAATAATAATCAATTATAATTGACCCTTTATGCAGATCCCCGTTGATTTGTACCTTAGTTCCCATACGGGTTATAAACTTTTCCTCCATGGCATTTAGTTCCGGAGCTCGGCCCTTTCCTGTAATTTTTTTTGGTTTTTTTGTTTGATTCCCAAGAGAATTTGCCTTTTTCTCAGTTTCCCTTACGGAAAGGCCCTTTTTTAAAATTTCCCTAAAAAGGGCTTTTTGCCCCTGTGCGTTTGGGACAGAAAGAATCGCCCTGGCATGGCCCGGGGAAAGTTCTCCTTTTGTGATACTTTCCTGCATTTCAATGGGAAGCTTAAGAAGCCGGATTGTATTTGCCACCGTTGCGCGATTTTTTCCCACTCGGGCAGCTACTTCATCCTGTGGCAAGGATTCAATCTGCATTAGTTGCTTATAAGCCAGAGCTTCTTCAATTGGATTCAGGTTTGAACGCTGAATATTCTCAATTAGAGAGACAACAATACGTTTTTCGTCAGAATACTTTCGAAGTATTACCGGAACTTCATTTAGACCTGCCAGCCGCGCTGCTCTGGCTCTACGTTCTCCCGCTATTATTGTATATTTCCCGTCCCCGTTATCTTCCGCAATGAGGGGCTGGATTATTCCCTGTTGTTTGATGGAATCTGCCAATTCTGTCAGTTCTTCGTTATCAAAGTATTTCCGTGGCTGCCCGGGGTTAGCTTTGAGTTTTTCCACCGGGATGAGGATTTCTGCGCCATTTTTACCATCAGTGGGGACAGACCTGTTTTTAGACCCGCTTTTCTCGGGGACAGACCCGTTTTCTTCAGGAAATCCCTTCTCCCGGAAGCCTGAAGTTTCTTCATTTTCGACCGGGAGCAGAGCGGAAAGGCCCTTCCCAAGGCCCCGTTTAAATGCCACGGTCAAGTACCTCCTGTGCCAGGCTGCTATACGCCTTCGCGCCGCTGCATGTGGGGTCATATTTTGATATGGGAAGCCCATGTGAAGGCGCCTCGGAAAGCCTGATATTGCGGGGGATTATAGTGGAAAACACCTTATTTTTGAAATAAGCACTTACTTCCTTTACTACCTGTTGGGCAAGTCTGGTTCTGGTATCATACATGGTAAAGAAAATCCCTCCTATGTCCAAACCCGGATGGAGGTTTTTTTGAATCCTTTTTACTGTCTGAAGAAGGTGGGTAAGCCCTTCCATGGCGAAGTATTCACATTGCATGGGAATCAGAACCGCATCCGCAGCTGTTATGCCATTGAGGGTTAGCACTCCAAGCGACGGGGGACAGTCAATCAGAATATAGTCATATCGGTTTTTGGCAGGTTCCAGGGCTTTTGACAGAAAATAATCCCGTTCTTCCTGCTCTATTAGTTCAACCGCTGCTCCGGAAAGATCCACCCCGGAAGGAATTACCGAAAGACCTGGTATCGCTGTAGGCCGGATTACCGTTTCAAGAGGTGCGATGCCGGAAATAAGCTCGTAGACTCCAGGTTTTGCATCTTTTTCATTGATACCAACACCACTCGATAGATTAGCCTGAGAATCAAAATCTACAAGAAGGACCGATTTACCCGTTTCCGCAAGAAAAGCCCCGATATTTATGGCGGAAGTGGTTTTTCCTACTCCTCCCTTCTGGTTAACAAAAGCAAAACTCTTACCCATTTTTACATTATACATGATATAATTATTCATTACTATTGAAAAGTATAGGTTTTAGAGGTTATTCTTATATCATGAATTCTATTGGTTATTCATTACCCCGCATTTTAGCTCTGGATCTGGACGATACTCTCTTGCGTTCGGATCTTTCCATTTCGTATCGTACAAGGAATGCCATTAAGCGCCTGGAACAGGCTGGAGTTACAATAGTACTGGCATCGGGCCGCATTCCGGAAGCTATGGATCGTTTTTCCCGTCTTCTTGGCATGCACAAAAAATCCGGCTACCTAATCTGCAATAACGGCGCTTTTATACAGGAAAGCAATACCGGCAAAGTTATTCATGAGGTTCGAATTGATGCCCAGACAGCTCTGACAATATGCGATCTGGCAAGCGCCGAAGGTTTTCCGGTTCAGATGTATGAAGATGATGTTATGTATGTTTCCAGTCAGAATGAATACTCTAGCCTTGATCAGAGAGTTACGGGTCTCAGGCAGGTGGTTGTGGAAAATTTCCGTGCAATGGTGGGAGAAGGCTGCTATAAATTAATAATACCCGGTGATCCCATGCTCCTTGGTCCTCTGGAGATGCTGATTCGTACCTATCTTGATTACGATGTGACTCTTTTTACCAGCCGCCCCTATTTTCTCGAGATCTTGCCAAAGGAAACGGATAAGGGCACTGCTTTGGCCAGAATTGCGGAAATTCTGGGTGTGAATGCCGAAGAGACCATGGCAATAGGAGATTCAATGAATGATGAAGCCATGATTCGCTGGGCCGGCATTGGCGTTGCCATGGCGAACGGAGATGAGAGGGTGAAAAATATTGCCAATTTTGTTACGGACCGAACCAACAATGACGATGGAGTAGCTGAGGCAATCGAAAAATATTTCTTTGGGAAAGGTTCTGCAGATGAGTAATAATACCCCCCCTATTTCAGAAGATATTCCAATCAGTACAGTTGATTCTCCCTCGGTAGTACTTGAGCTCATCTACCAGTTAAAAATCAAAGACGTAATGAGCAGTGCAGTTATTACTGCAAAAAGAACCGATTCCATGCGTCACGTCCAGGCTTTGATGCGGGAAAATTATATAACCGGCCTTCCTGTTGTTGATGATAAAAAACTTGCCGGCATAGTTTCTATTGAAGATCTCATTATGGCCCTGGATCTTCATTCCATTGATAACCCCGTGGAAGAACATATGACCACTGAAGTTATTGTTCTGGAAGCTGAAATGCCCCTTTCCTTTGCCATATCCTATCTTAACAAGTACAGATATGGCCGTTTCCCGGTGCTTAACAAAAATAAGGAACTGGTGGGGATTATTACATCGAAGGATGTTATCCGTTCACTGCTTGTGGAAATGAACCGGGAGGTTTTGCGTCTTGAAAAACTCAGCCAGAATGGGATTCCCCATCAGGAAAAATATTCAGAGATGAATTTTACCACCGTACGTCACGATTTTGAACTCGCAGGAAGAGCCTCCACCGAGATAAAGAAAGCTTTAAAAATCCGGAATATTGATCCCAAGATTATCCGGCGGGTGGCTATTGCCAGTTATGAGCTGGAGATAAACCAGGTTGTACATTCACTTGGGGGAACTATTAGCTGTTCCATACAACCTGACAAAGTGGTTATTGTCGCTTCTGATTCAGGCCCTGGAATAGATGATATAAACCTTGTTCTGTTGGAAGGATGGTCAACAGCCGATGAATGGATCCGTTCTCTGGGATTCGGCGCGGGCATGGGAATTCCGAATACCAAACGTGTCTCTGACGAATTCTCCATAGAGTCAACACCCGGTGCCGGTACCACTGTCCGCTCGGTGGTTTTTTTTAATTCCCCCAAGGATGAGTAATATGACCATTCGCGAAGCCTCAGCCGCCCTTAATTGCAAAATTCTTCATGAAGATTTTGAAGACGAAAACCTATCAGGCGCCTACACATCTGACCTTCTTTCGGATGTTATGGCTTATGCAAAGGAGGGCGGCGCCCTTATTACCATTCAAGCCCATAAAAACACTGTTGCAGTTGCTTCGCTGGCTAATATTTCAGTTATCATTATCTGTAACTCTCGTCCCATCCCTGATGATATGCTCGCCGCTGCAAAGAATGAAGGAATCGCCGTTTTACTTTCCAAAGAGAATCAATTTACTGTGTCTGGGAAGCTCTATGGGCTGCTCAATAAACAATAATTTATCGAACTGTTTGCTGCAAATGGCATTGAGTAAACATACAGATGCTGGAATCCGCCCATTCGGGTAGTTGGCGGATGTGGCATTATC
>JGI24702J35022_10000368_pt1 | contig 26730 bp, 25 predicted proteins | sample TergutTh196P4_FD_35022 | JGI IMG/M metagenome (IMG submission 35022)
AAGTATTCAGGCACGATCGGCCGTTGATGTTGTTTCTGGGGCAGATAAATTTGACGATAATGTTGGACGATCGCTAGCACAACCAGCAGGATCGTCAGACCAATCGAAATCATCCCAACGATGAATACCCAATAAATCGTCTCCGGTTCGGGCACGACGAAAGCCCCGGGTTGAAAACCTAGCACAAAAGACAGATTCTCGGATGGTTGAAGCGCGCGACCAGCGGTCACCGTCACCGAACTACCGTCCGCCGCGACCGCGATGGTGCAGTTTTTCTCATCTGATCCGTACTTACCAATGTAGCAGGCGGTTTCGCCGGTAAACGCGGCAGCCGTGGCAGCGTCAAAATGAATCGTCGCGGAAACCTCGTCAAAGCGCTGCTTCCAATCAGTCCCGTTAACATCCCAATAGAGCTCCTGATGATCAGTAAAATCCGTGATCACCCGATCCAACATGTATTCAAAACCATAAGTCTGCTGGCCGCGCAGATAATCGTCAGTACCGGTCGCGACCAGGTAATAATCTCGGGTCCGTTCGGTGCTCCAAATCGGCTCGGCCTGCTCATTGCGGGTGACGACGACGTTCGTATCGGTCAGCACGACATTGGCGCCGTCCTGGTTAGCCAAAGGAATCGCCCGCTCGATACCTTTATTCTGATTGAAGTCCGGGAATCTCGCCACCAGAGTTTCCTTGACCTGCATTTTTGACAAACCATCCGTTTCTCGCCACAGATAAAAATCCGTGTGCATGCTGCTGAAATAAAAATCATTAACGTCAGCCGCCGCGACAGGTTGAGCGGTAGCGAAACTCATGAAAATACTGGCTACAATGGCCAACCCGAACAGCCCCACAATCAGTCGACATTTCCCCAACATACCGCCCTCCTTTTATTAGCCACTTATATCATAGCACAGAAAGGGCTATGGGCTTGCCAAGATTCAATTCGTCATACACCGCCTGAATTATTTTGTCTGGGCCGTACAGATCATTCTTCTCTTGCATTATGGTCAACAAGGTCGAGAAATGTTCTTCGGCATTCCAGTATGGACTATGAATGAGATAGAGCACACCTTCTTTATCGCGCAAACCCTGGACATCCCCTACGGAGATTTTGCGCTCAACAATTGTGTCGGCTATTGTAGCCTCTAGTTTTTCAAGTTTTTCCTCACCAACAAAAACGTCAACACGAAAAGCATACGTGGCACCAATGATGTCGTGTTCACAGATGACCCATTGCACGCCATTGAAATTAACTAGCCGGCGATAGTAGCCTTTGCCGTCTACGCTAAGAATTGTAACAGCCCGAATACCTGTTGCTGATGGCGCCGTATCAATACATAACATAACATCATCGCGTCGTGGATCGACATTTCGGAGCACAGCCTCAGATTCAGGTTTTTCACTAGTGCCATCTGAAGGTGTCCCCTTGGCATCTGGGGCGCTCGTTACTTCTGTTGGCGCCCCAGACAAACCGGGGGCACTAGCACTATCCAAAGCTTCTGCAACTAGTCGCATCGCTTTTTCTTCTGCTTCTGTCAAAGCACCCGGTGGAGCGGACTCCTCTTTCGCTTCCGTTGCCGCTTTCTCTGCTTCTTCCGCCTCTCGCGCTGCCCGTTTTGCCTCTTCCTTCTCCGCTTGTTCTTTTTCTTGTTCCAATTCTCGCACGGCCAGGACAATACCTTCCATAGCAGGACATTGAAAAGTCGCGAGGTCAACAAGCTCGGACCAACGACCAACCCTTGCCGCGCCAAGCCGTAGTTGCTCGTCGCTCAAATAGGCATTGTCGCCCTTCCGGATGCCGAACAAATCGTAAATGTGCTCTAGGGTGGACATCCCTGGAAACTCAGATTTGGTCTTGTTCTGGTTAGTTCCGTTAGAACTTGGGAAATACTTAGCGATTGTGCTGGCAATGTGGATCCACATGATCTCGTTACCTGGATCGTTTGGCGTCGACTGGCCCCAGCGCAGCAAGCGCAAATAGCCAGGTAAATCAAAAACCTCGATGGATTCACTGCTGAGCACGTGGTTATTCACCAAGGCTTGGCGAAGATCGGTTAACCCGTCGTACGTTTCTGTTGCGCTAAGTAAGTCATTACCATCCAAATTAGACAGCCGATAGATAATGCCCGTCAAAGTGAGTGCCGATAATTCGTCCATAATATCAAGATTTTTACCTCTAAGCCCAGACATTAAATCCCTTAGGCGCCAGTTGTCGATTTGCGTGGGTTTAAGTGTCCAATCCTTATTGAATTTTCTGACCTGATCTAAATATTCCTGCTTGATGTCAGCACATGATTGTTCTAAACTCTGTGGAGAACTTGATTCTGTCTCATCATCACCACTATTATTATCATCCTCCTCCTCGTTCTCGTCATCTGGCGTATCTTCTTCTGCAGATACGGGGGCGGTGTCGCCGATTGATACCCCTTCCCGAGGGTCTGTATTAATATAGTATTTTTCAATTTTGTCAAGAATCAAAGAATTATCTTGGCAAGCTAAGCTAATCGCTCTAATCACCACTCCTACTTGTGTGCCATAGATCAACCCGGCTTCTTGGCTGACGCATTCGACTGCTGCTGCAAGCGCGTCGAGTACATTTGGTAGGTTTTCAATGTCGCCAATTAATAGCCCTTCGAGATGCTTATTGAGAGCATTTTGGAGCGGTTCAGTCGAGTTTGGTATCATGTTAGAAACTAAATACATTCCGCAAACAGTAGTGCACACCAAACTCGGCCGCAAAGATTCTAACGTGTCTAAAACTTCATTAACTAAACCATCGATCTCCGTATTAAATTGCTCTATGGCTAATTCGGTGTTAGTCGATAGCGCCGTAAGCCTTTTTTGGTCATAATCGCTGTATAGACTGGAGCTCGGCTTCAAGGAGAACTGCTGTCTGTAGCCGGTTTTAGCATCAAGTGGCGCGAAATCATCAGTGTACACTTCGAATAACTGACTTCTCTTGTCTGGAGCAAGAGGCATATCAACAGTAGGACGCCAAGACGACCGCTGATCACTCTCACCCCGTTGCTGCCCATTGAATTCCTGGAGCAGCATTGATATACTCTGCAGGTCTTCGGCCACCTCGGCACATTCATTGCCTCCTCTGTGTGAATATACTCTCTCTGCTGCGGACTGTGACGACTCACTCAATTTATCGAACAGGTCTCCAAAACCTGGCAGCCTCTCGGGCACTTCTTTGTTATGGCCACTGGTCGAGGGATACTTTAAACGCCCCCCCCCCAGATGCCTTGGTGGTACTCATACCCATATTGTACCACATTTGTTGATAAAAGCAATCCTGGGGTGGGGATAATTTTGATAGCGATCGTGGTTGAAAATGCTGATTTGTGGTATGATTTATATTGAATGACGATCGTCATCTAAATTTTTGTTGCAAAGGAGAACAGATGACATGCAGTTTGTGAATCGGAAAACCAGGAAGAAAAATGGTATTAGAAGTAACTTAACAGAGGAGAATATCCGAAAGTATAGTACTATTTGCCTGGGTGATGTCTATGATGAACTGCAGTCCTATCCGGAGGGTTTGACGCGCCAGCAAGCGCTCGACAGGGCGGAGATCGATGGTCTCAACACGATTACTGCCGGTAGCAAAGACACAACGATGCAGCGATTATTCGAAGCGATCGTTAATCCTTTCAACATCGTCCTGATGGTTATCGCGGTGATTACTTTCTTTACCGACGTGGTTTTTGCTAGCGCCGACGAGAAAAGTTATTTGACTTTTATGATTGTGGCTGGTTTGGTCGGAGTCGCTAGTTTAATTTCATTCATTCAAAGTGAAAAATCCTCCAAAGCCGCCGACAAATTGTCCAAAATGATCGTCAACAAAGCCGACGTTAAAAGAGGCGACAAATTCGTCGAAGTTTTAATGGAAGAATTAGTCGTCGGCGATGTCATTAAACTCGCGGCTGGCGACATGATCCCAGCGGATGTGCGATTTTTGACGACTAAGGATTTATTTATCGCCCAATCGGCGCTGACTGGGGAATCGAATCCGGTTGAAAAATTTAGTGATGCGCTGGGCGACGAGAAAAAAGCCCTGACCGATCTACCAAACATTGGTTTTATGGGGTCAAACGTGGTCAGTGGTACGGCGACAGCGATCATCATCACCACGGGGAATAACACTTATTTTGGTTCGATGGCCAGATCGCTCGCCCACAAAGCCCCGAAAAACAGTTTCGAACGGGGAATTGATGCGATTAGTCGATTGTTGATCAAATTCATGTTGACGATGCTACCGGTGCTGATCATCATCAACATCATCACCAAAGTCGAACTAATGGATTCCATCCTCTTTGCGATCGCGATTGCGGTCGGCTTGACTCCGGAAATGTTACCGGTGATTTTTACGACCACGCTGGCGACCGGTGCAATCCAGATGTCCAAACGCAACGTCATCGTCAAAAATATGGGTTCGATCCAGGCTTTCGGTGAGATGGATATCCTTTGCACTGATAAAACTGGCACACTGACCGAAGATCGAATCGTCCTGGAAAAGTATATCAACGTCCACGACCAGGATGACGTCGAAGTTCTCAAACGGGCGTATCTGAACAGTTATTTCCAAACTGGTCTCAAAAACATGATTGATTTATCGGTGATCGATCGGGCGAAAACTGACCAAGTCAACGACATTGCCGCCGATTACGAGTTGGCTGACGAAATACCTTACGATTTTGATCGACGACGAATGAGTGTGATTTTGCGTCATGAGGATAATCACATTATCACCAAAGGTTCGGTCGAAGAAGTTCTATCGATTTGTAAATATGTTAAGTACCGGGGCAAAATTATCCCTTTGACCAAAACGATTCATGACGAAGCAATGAAAGTTTACAAACGTCATAACGATCAAGGACTCCGGATGCTGGCGGTCGCTGAAAAGGAAATCGACCTTGATAACCAAGAAATCTACAGTGTGAGTGACGAATCCGAAATGACGTTAGTTGGTTTTATTGGTTTTCTCGATCCGCCGAAAGAATCCGCCAAAAAAGCCATCCAAGCTCTCAAAGAGCACGGTGTTCGAAACATCGTTCTGACTGGTGACAGCCAGGGTGTGGCGAAAATTGTTTGTCAAAAAGTCGGCATCGATACGGAACTAACTTTGTCTGGCGCCGAGGTTGAAAGTATGTCCGATCACGAACTTTATAAAAAAGTTGAACGTTGCAATCTGTTTTACAAACTATCACCGTCCGGCAAAGAACGGATCGTCAAAATCCTCCAGGATAACAATCACACCGTTGGTTATATGGGTGATGGGATTAATGATGCGTTGCCGCTCAAACAGGCTGATGTCGGTATTTCGGTTGATAATGCGGTCGATATCGCCAAAGAAACCGCCGATATTATCCTCCTCGAAAAGGATCTTTTGGTCCTCGAGCGGGGCGTCGAGCTCGGTCGTCGAACTTTTGGTAATATCATTAAATACATCAAAATGGCGACGAGTGGGAATTTCGGCAACATGTTTTCCGTCGTCATCGCCAGTATGTTTATTCCTTTTCTGCCGATGTTGCCCGTCCATATTCTCGTCCAAAATCTCCTTTGTGATCTGTCGCAACTAGGGATTCCATTCGATCATGTGGACGACGATTTTATTAGAGCACCTAGGCGGTGGAGCACGCGATCAATCAAGAATTTCATGTATGTGCTGGGACCGATTAGTTCGATTTTTGACTGTCTCTGCTTTATCGTTTTATTCTATATCATCAGGGCGAACACTAGCGATCTGGCGCCAATTTTCCAGTGTGGTTGGTTTGTCTTTGGCGTGATTTCGCAGGTCCTAGTCATCCACATGATCCGCACCGCCAAACGACCATTTCTCGACAGTCGCGCCTCGGCAACTCTGATTATTTCAACCTTGATCATCATTATCCTGACAGCGTTGATCGGTTTCACTAGCGCTGGTTCAGCGATCAAAATGATGCAACTGCCGCTCATTTTCGCCGTTTGGCTAGCGATGTTACTGGCGGGCTACATGCTGAGTATCCAACTAGCTAAAAGAATCTATATTCGCAAGTATGGAGAATGGTTGTAACTGATGGCAAATTTGACTTTCAAGACGGAACACCTTAGAATAGTGGGTATCCTAGGAGGAAGAATGGACAAGACAACTCTATCAAGTCCCCTGGCAGTTGTGGTCGTTGGTCTGCCGGGATCGGGCAAATCGTTTTTTGCAACCCAATTCGCCACCAGCCTCGATGTGGCGCTCGTCAGCGAGGACAAGATTCGCTGGATGTTGTTCGCACATCATACTTATAACGATAGCGAGAATGTCGTCGTCAAACAGGTCGCCGACATGATGACCGCGGAACTGTTCAAGACCGGCAAAACCTTTGTCCTCGACGGCGGCTATAATAGTCGAGTTTCGCGGATGGCTCTAGCCACCCAAGCCAAAAAAGCCGGTTACATCGTCCTGACCGTTGTCGTCCAAACTGATACTCCAACCGCCAAACAGCGCAGCACCAAGCGAAGCGCCAAACGGGCCGGTGATCTCTACAAACAATCCATCAGCGATGATTTGTTCGAAACCCAGGGCAAGAAATACCAAGCCCCGCTCCGGGTGGATAAAACCACTGTCGTGATTAGTGGTAAGCATACTTATTCGACCCAAGCGCGGATCGTCCTCGGGAAATTCCTCGAAGCCCAAAACACCCCAGCCACTGCACGACAGACGGCACCGATTGCGAGGCCACATGGCCCGTTCGCCCCTTAGAATCATCCATGATGAGGAATTTGGTGACATTGAAATATATCGCACCGCTAGTCGCGTAGTTTCGCTCCAGTTCCAGACCGACGGTCGGTTGGTGGCGCGTCTGCCGCGATTCGGTTCATTACGTGATGTCCATAAACTGCTCGACGCTAATCGCCACAAACTGCGTCGTTCGTGGACACATCTCGCCAATAAACCAGAATATCTAAATGGTGATCAGATTGGAAAGTCACATCGCCTACAGGTCAGGCTTGGCAACACCGAATCCGTTAAATTACAAAAACTCGACATCGTCGTGACGATCAGGCGAACGACCACCGATAGTGAACGCCTTCGCCTGATCAAGGACGGTGTCCAAAAAGCCCTCCGCAAAGAAGCCAAAGCCTACCTGCCGCGCCGTTTGGAATATTTGGCCGAACAGCACGGTTTTACTTATCATAAAATTCGCTTTGCCCACGCCAAGAGTCGCTGGGGCAGTTGCACCCACCGCGACGGGATTGTCGTGGTTTCTCTGAACATTATGTTGATGACCCTACCGAACGAATTGATTGATTATGTGCTCTTGCACGAATTGACGCATATTAAACAACCCAACCACAGCGCTGAATTTTGGTCCAAACTAGAACGAATCTGCCCCCAGGCCAAAGACAAACGTCGCGAAATCAAACGATTTTCGCCATACTTATGATACAATGGGGATTATGGCCAAGGTGGGCAAAGTGACTAATCCGCGCCTCAATACGCAGTTACTGCACACGATCCGTTTTGCGGGTTTGTTTATCGCGATTTTGATTACCGCTTATTCGGTTTTTCTATACTTTTCCAGAGTCCAATCACCCTCGCCGCTGTACAGCGACGGCAGCATGTTATTCTCAACGCTGGCGTTTATGCTACTAGCTATCGCCCAAGCGATTTTTCGGCCCAGCGATCGACGCTCATTGGCGGTTTATCTAGCTTTGTATTATCTCACGGCCACTCTCTACGCGGTTTTTGTGATGGGCGATGCGCCAGCGGTCTACATTTTTGGGATTATTCTGATTATTACCACTGAAATCGTTTTAGGATCCAGGGCGATGGTGGTGGCTGTCATCTATTGCGCGACGGCGATGATTGCTTTTGGGCTGCTCTATCCTGACGATACCGGTGGACATCTAGCAAGTATCGTCATTTCCGCGATCATGATGTCCGGCACCGTAGCGGTGCTACTGTGGATGAATTCGTCCAATCTGGTGCGTCTAGAAATTTATCAAGATCTAAAAATCCGTGAAGAATTACAGAGTAAAAGTCTCGAAACGGTCATTAATAGCCTGAACGATGCGGTGCTCGGTGTCGATACCGACACGGGGATTATTCACCTTTACAACGCGGCCGTTTTGAACCTTCTCGACACCAACAAAGACATCACCGATCTGCGGGTTGATTCGCTATTTAAACTGACCAACGAAGACGGTGAAACGGTGCGGTTGGCTGAACTGATTCGCACGCCGAACAAATTTATCGAGCGCGGTGATCTGATCCATACTTATAATAATGGTCAAAAGATTAACCTTTACATTTCTATCTCACCAATTCGCGATGTTTTTACTGATCTCGATGTGGCTGGCATGAGAGGTGTGATCATTATTGCTCGCGATATCACCAAACAAAAATCGCTCGATGATGAACGCGACGAATTCATCGCCGTGGTTAGCCATGAATTACGTACCCCCGTAGCGATCGCCGAAGGAGCCTTGTCGAATATTCAATTCCTGATCCAAAAGGGCGGTGACGTCAAATTGCTAGAACAAACTCTCGGCAATGCTCACCAACAAGTTTTATTTTTATCCCAGATGGTTAATGATCTCTCGGCTCTGTCGCGCGCTCAACGCGGCGTCAATATGCAACCCGAAAATATCGATATTAAAATTTTCCTGAGCGGACTACGTGATAAATATATCGCCAACGCTAAAAAACAGCGACTCAAACTCGCGCTCGATGTTCGTGTCAGTGGGGAAATTCGTACACCGCGGATGGCCATCGAGGAAGTCATGCAAAACTTGATCATCAACGCTATCAAATACACTCGGGTAGGTAGTGTGACAATTGGCGCTCGTCGCCTGGACGGCGGCCTTGGCGGTCCCGAGGTTGAACTATTTGTCCGTGACACCGGGATCGGTATTAGTAAAAGTGATCAAGCGCACATTTTCGGCCGTTTCTGGCGCAGCGAAGATTACCGCACCCGCGAAACCAGCGGCACGGGACTGGGTCTGCACGTTGTCCAACAACTAACATCGAAAATGAATACGCGAATCCTGCTCAGGAGTCGACTCAACCACGGTTCGATCTTTAGTTTTCGCTTGCCGCTACTACCCTATAGCACCACCAAAAATCAGCCTCGCAATAAAAGCGATAACTAAATTATGCAGATTAAACATCATCAAAATCCCGGTAGCGCAGAGCCCAAAAGCGACCAATTTATATCGATCATAACTCGACACACCATTCCCCATATTGTCGGCGATTTCTTTATAAAACCGCAGGAAAGCAATCCCGCCGAGCGTCACTATAATACCAACGAAAAACCATAACCAACTAAATTTATACACGCTAATGATTGTAACATACTTTTGATGTTTGACTCGTCGAAAATTTTCCTGTACAATATTGACAGTCTGGTTAAACCAGACTATTTGATTGTCACGCAGTGGCAATCACCCCTCACTAATTCCGAGCGGAGCAATCCGCAATCAGATTGTGGAGCGTCGCGAATTAGTGAGCGGATAAAATTTGAGGAGAAGTGAACATGGCCAAGGACAAAGGAACAGTTGTGCGACGCATCACCGCACCGAGCACAGAATCGTCAGCCGCGAGAACTGATGAAAAAGTCGTCGAGAAAGTTGCGACAAAAAAAGGGAAAAGAGCAGCCGGAAAATCTGCCCCGTTCGTTTTGTTCCGGCCGATTTTCGCGATCGGTCGTTATTTTCGCGATTCTTGGCGTGAACTGCGTCAGGTCCAATGGACCAATCGCCGCGCGACTTGGGCACTAACTTTGGCAGTTTTGGCATTCTGTGCTTTCTTTGTCGCCCTAATTATATTGGTCGATTGGCTATTTAACTGGGTGATCCAGGAGGTAATATTATGAACAAAGTCAAACGTTACGACGACGCGCGGGCTTGGTACGCGATCCATACTTATGCCGGTTACGAGGAACAGGTCGCTGACCAAATCAAACAGCGTATCGAGGGCGTCGATATGTCCGACAAGATTTTCGATGTCTTGGTGCCCAAGGAAAAAATGATCGTCATCAAAAACGGCAAAAGGAAAGTCGTCGAACAAAAAATTTTCCAAGGTTATGTTTTGGTCGAGATGAAACTGACCGAAGACGCCTGGTTCATTATTCGCAACACCCCGGGCGTCACCGGTTTCGTCGGTGCCGGCACAAATCCGACGCCGGTCAGCACCAAAGAAATCGCCAAAATCAAAAAACGCATGGGCGTCGACGAACCAAAACATAATATTGATCTACAAATTGGCGAAATCGTCAACGTCAATGACGGCCCGTTCAAAGGTTTCGACGGTTCTGTCTCCGAAATCGACCCAGTGAAGGGCAAAATCAAAGTTTTGGTTAGCATGTTCGGCCGCGACACCTCGGTCGAGCTCGACGCACTGCAGGTCAAGAAAGTTTAGAGATCTTGTTGAATTGGTTGCAGCTCTCTATTAATAATCTTGTCAGTTTGAGCGATGGCCGTGTCATACAAGGTGACTAAATGATCCATCTGTTTATATAGCAAAGTAGCGGCTTCCTTAGTTTCTGCGCCATTAGTCAGCAGCTCTCTCATCCTCCGGAACAGTTCCAGGCGTTTTTTACTATCATTACCGAACAGGGCTGATTCGTTGAGTGCTAACCAGACCACAAGATCTAACTCTACTCCAGACGGTAGATGGGACGCAATAAAAGTTTGCAACTCAAGCCCAAAAAATGTCGCTTGGATATCAACATAGGCCCTGAACACCTCGGCATAATGGTGAGCTGTTTTGACAGCCTCCTGATATTCTTCTTCCTCCTGGCCTTGCGTATTGCTATTATGCTTGTCAACTTCATCTAGCCACCCTTGTATTTGATCGCAGGCCTGCTCAATGTCCATGAAGTTCTTCATACTTTCATAATAATTGTTGCGGGCCTGTTCACTTTCAAGCATTATCATAAAATCTGCGTCTAATGAATCTGTAATTTTCCGCCCCATCATATCCCCGGTCTTGCCACTTCTGAAATAACTAACTATTGCAAGAATCTCTAACAGTTGAGCACAAGACTCGTCCGCAATGGACTGACCAAGATCGACATCCTGCTCGCTGGCGCCCTCAAGATATTCATTAAGACACTGGACAACAAGTGGGTCAAACCCAGCCTTCTCAGCCAAGCAGATGCAATCCAAATGCAATCCAAACTATCGTCATCGCCAAGACCCGCTTCTCTAAACCACGATACCATCGCATATAAGTACTCCAGCAGAGTGGGGGGGGGGTTCTTTCGACTCGATTGGCCGTTTTTCACCTGTCATATGGTCTGTATCGTATCACACAAAACCACAAAAGTCAATCACCAGAGAACCACTAGACTCCCTCCCGCCAGATGGGTTGCACTACGAGTGAAGAAAGTTTAGAATTCTGCCTCGTCGGTGTCTTCCCGGCATAACTCGCTAACATAATCAATGTGTTTCTGGTAGATACCAATAAAATCATTAATGCGCTGAGTGATGTTTTGTGCACGTTCAATAATATGCGGTGCTTGGTGATTAGCTTGATCCACCATAACTGCCACTAATTGATTAAGAGCGCTGAGCCTGGCCTTACTATTCGTGCTGAACAGGGCAGTTTTCGTTTCTCCACTATTTTCATCTAGCTTTATTTGCACCTTATTAGCCAATCCGGGTATTAGATTGGTCGCGAAGTGTACTAATTCCATTACTGTTGATAATAACACCAGCCCCGAATAGCACAGGTCTGCCTCGGCCAAATCCACTTCCTTATACCCAATACGCTGCAAATCATTAACTGTCCCAATGTAACCCCCCCCCATATTAATCATCTCCTCATAATCCATTTTCATTTCTCTATAAAACTCTACGGCGTCAAATTGATAAGTTGCATTTTTGTACCCGCTGTAAATTTTTAGAACACCAGATTTGTCATCGTACTTTTCACGACGAGTGTATAGGTTAATAAAATTACACACTGCATTATCCATATAGTCGCCGGCGTTATCATATCTACCGCTAGCCAGAGGATAGTTGTTAAGATCAAGTATGGATTGATCAATTTGATCTAACAATGGAGAGATATCGATACCGTGGGGCAGCATTCTGCTGTAATGCCTTACATCTAGGACACTACTCGGGCTGCGGTAATCTTGTGTGCCTGCCTCAATCATCATATCTTCTATATCATGCCGTGTCTACGTTAATATGTCAACAGTAGCATTTAAAATTGTCCTAAGCTGTTGCCGATACTCTCTTTTTGCACGGCCTAAGTATTCACACATATCTTTTGCTTTTGCCTCATCATCTACTGCTTGGTACGTTAGATGCTTAAATATTTCTGCGATTATCCTTTCGCTGCGTGCCGGTAGCTCTGACGGTATTTGGTGCACTCGAAAGTACCTAATTTCTGGCGGATTATTTCCGCTATTTGAAATCCCCCAAAAGGTACTGATTTTTGATCTTAGCGGCTCAGCAACAACTACCGTTGCACCGCAGATTTCTCCTGTAGCTAACAAATACGACGCTCCTTCCGTGGTGGATTTGGGACTTACATACTCTGGGTTGGCGGCTTTTCTCGTAGCGCTATGTAGAGAGCTATTTCCTAGCAGTTTGCTAAAGACCAGCGCGTTTAAAATGTGTGTACGAATCGCTGGGTTTCTGGCCTCTTTTTTTGACAGCAATAATTCCAGAGATCTTTCATCGAGAGGTGGACCGGGAGCAAAGTAATCTGTACAAGTTGCGGGTTCTGGCAACCACGTATTCATATTCAAAAATTCCCCCCCCATAAATCTGGGAGTAGTGGCTTGTCCACAGGCCCTACAGTACCAACGCCTTCTATAGCCATAACCGAGTGTCTCCTGAAATTGCCCGCATCAGATTTTTATAACGTTGCTCTAATATTCGTACACTGTAGCACTCTTGATTGCGCAAGTCAACATCAACAATTTTGTGTTAGAGCACCAGATCCGCTACATGATCCAATTGCTGGTACAGATCACGATGCTGCTGGACTAGGGCACCAATAGTCTGACAAATGTCCACTCCAATTTCTTTCTTATCGCGTGGCCTAGATCTAGTAATTTTTTCGATATTGGCTCCTACCGAGCCGAGCACGTCTAGTCGCTCTTCACAATAGACAACAGCCGACGACTCTGCGTTGAACATCTGTCCAAGCAACTCTCTATCCCCTAAGAAAGCAAATATCTCCTCAGAATCAGGTATTAAGTTTCTCGCACACGTAGCGACAACCAGGACTTTGTACACAAGAGCCGCTTCGCATATAAATATAATCGCTTCAATTGCTTTCCAGCGATTAAAAACCTCTTCATTAAATTGCTCTGCTGTTTCATTGTCAACACCCCCCCCCGATAGATACGGCCAGATATCATTTCGTTTTTTGGTCAGCTCGTTAAGAGTTATCTCCAATACATCCTCGGGCGGCGAACTGCCGTCACCAAAGTCACTTACACCAAAAACCCAGGGCCAAGTTTCTCTTAGCAGACTCTGCCTCCGCTCGATTGCTTCTTCGTCTTCGCCACCGCGATATAATTCATCATAATTTTGCTGAGCCGCAAGCAGTGTGTTAGCAATCTGCTCATCTGTAATAAACTTTTGACGCGTCTGACGCATAGAGGCAGAGTTGGCATAATCTGACGCGCCCCGATTTTCGTACCTCGTTAATATCTTAATAATTTCATTCATTAATTCATCATTAACATATCGGCGTAGCTCATCCACACTGAGACCTGGTATTAACCTAACGTCATGAACTGTAGCTATAGCGGCATCTAAGTAGGTCATATAGTTCTTCATATATCCCGGAACCGGCAGTTTTTTCTCGGGGCGTTTATTGCCCTGGTTCATTACTCGTTCTATATCTTGCTTTAGTTGCTCAGGATCCAAACCGCTAGCATCATTCGTGTTAGCGTTGCTGCTGTTATCCGATCGTTTAAATAGTCGACTCTCAACACCCATATCTTTTTTATAACACGCCCAGTCGTGAAAGTCAACTCAGCCTAGCTACGCGACCTGGTCGACCTCCGGTAAGCTCGCCAAGCTCGACGGTGGCAAGGCTATCGGATTTTGGTTGTTGCGCTTCACTGCACGGAAAGGGTAACCGTTAGCTACCCAATCAATAGTTCGCAGGGTATCATCCATACTAGCCTGCAGCGCGCGTGCGTGTTCATCTGGATCTGTTGGGCGATAAATCAACACCTGGGCCAACAATTTCATAATCCGCGCCCACTCTGCTAGACTCTGCACATGAAACGCTTCACCTGAGCCTGCGGCAGACACAACCACTCCCGTAGCGGGTGTGTGTTTTGTTAGGATCTGAGCATACTCCAGCAATTCGGGTGACACAGTCATACTTTGCACACACCCTTTCTTAACAGCCACCTTTAAATCACTTTCCTCATAGTTGTGCAACGTTGCTGCGTGGGTTTCTAGATATTGAGTTCTTGCTGCTGAATCTGTAAAAACGATGATCCCATGCGGAGTAGCTATTGATGGTAAGTCCATCGCACCCGACCAATTCTCGCGCGGCGCTAGTAGGTTAGTTAATTTCTCCTCGGTCGCTTTGTAGAAAGTAATCGTCTTTCGATTAGGAAATTTACCGAGGCTATACCCATAGATATACCTAGAGATAGGAGGTTTCTCGGGCTCGGCGCTGGGGGGGGGTAGTTCATGCATGTTCTGCATTGTAACATAACCACCTTCCTTGTCAATCCATCGGTCTTGTCAAACTCCGTGTTTTGCGCTAGAATGAGATAGTTACGCACTTCTTGAATTAACAATAAGGAGTATTTCGTTATGGCAAAAAAGATTATAGGCAATCTCAAACTGCGGATTCCCGCCGGTCGGGCGACCGCTGGGCCGCCGGTTGGTTCGACGCTCGGTCAGTGGGGCCTCAACATGATGGATTTCATCAATCCGTTCAACGAAGCGACCAAGGATCTGATGGGTAAGGACGTTATCGTCCACATCCAGGTTTACGAGGACCGGACTTTCACTTGGCAGAGTCTCGGTCGTCCCGTGGACGATCTGATCCGCGAAGCCGCCGGCATTCCCAAGGGTAGCGGCGTGCCGCACACCGACAAAGTTGGTAAAATCAGCCGTACTCAGGCCGAAGAAATCGCCAAGGCCAAGATGGACCAGCTGAACGCTAACGACCTCGACGCCGCCGTCAAAGTCGTCGCCGGCACCGCCCGGTCGATGGGTGTGACAGTCGAATAATAAAAATCTCGTTATCCGAGAAGGTCGGCTTGTTTATTTTCCATGTCTTGTCTTTGCCATATGTTTCTGATCCACTCACTACTTTCACCCTTATAAACAACCCAGGATTTGACAACTGTCAAGGCCATCACGAGATCCTGCAACGCTTTGGCCCTGTCCTTGAGGAGATATGAAGCTAGTTCGACCAATTCGTTACGCTCATAGGTAGGTAGACTTAGTGCCTTGGTTGCTGAGTGTTCTGGCCGAACCGGTTTTAACGACTCTGCAACCTGGGCAAGCGCTAATTGGTTACTGTTTGGGCCATCAACTATTAATTCAAATAGTTCAGGTCGGTGCTCTTTGATATATCCAATAGCAGCAGTCCACTTCTCTCTGTCTTTGTCCCGTATGCCGCTACCAATTGATCGGGTGACATAGCTAATCATGGCTAAGTCTGGCCCCATGATCGGGATGGATTGCTCTCCTCGGACTAGTTGCCAGCTCTTAATTGCTTCTTCGTCCAAAGCCACTGCGAAAGGGAAGATGCTCTTAAAGCGCTTACCCTCGTCGTCGATAAAGCGATGCGCCATCGCTGCCGTTAACGCCTCTAGCGATAGCGGATGTTCAATCCTTCTCTCTAGATCGCTATACGGCCGGTAACCGCTGACCTGAACATCCAATAGGCCCCTTCCCGCGGCCTTTGCCGTCTCTGCCATCACCGAAATGTCGTCATGCGGGCCATTAGCGTACAAGATATCTGCATCTCGCAACGTGCCATTCTCCGGCCTGATTGTCGACAGGGTGAAATTATCTGGGACATACACTATGCGATCATCAAAATTTATCGACACATCTGGAAGAACCAAGGCGTGAGTGATCGCGCCGCCCATGAACTGAATCTTGCCTAGCTCTCGCTGTTCGATTCCTTCACAAATAGCAGCGGCTACATCAATATAGTCGGGTTTTCTCATCTATCCCCGCTATCATAACACACTTTGGCAACAAAGCAACTGCCGCCGGTTGATTCTTTTTAAAAAATCTGTTATCATGATCTCAGTTAATTAAATTTGTGGGAGGGCATAGAACCCCGCTAGCACCACGGAAGGAGTGAGACATGGCAAAAACTAAACAGGAACTCTTGAACGAGGCCGATAAATTAGGTTTGACGCTGAGCGTCAAAAACACCGTCGCTGAAATTCAGGCGGCAATTGAGGGCGCCCAGAACGCGGTCGACGCCGAGGCAGGCGACACCGACGATAAACATTATGCCAAATCGGGTAAAAGAAGCCTGAGACACGAAGAAGAAATCCAAGCGAAAGAAGAAAAGGAAGCCCGCAAAAGCGCTGGCGACACCACACCGCAAGATCCCGAGGCTGTAGCCGAAGTCAAAAAAGGCCCAGCGCCCAAGGTTCGACCGCTGATCGAACGCCACGGTAAGAATTATCGAAAAGTCGCCGAAAAAATCGACCGGACAAAAACTTATACTCTGAGCGAAGCGCTTCAACTAGCCACCGAAACTTGTCCAGCGAAATTCGATTCGACCGTCGAAATCCACGTTCGCCTCGGTGTTGACCCGCGTCAGTCCGACCAAAACATCCGCGCCACGGTGTCGCTACCGAACGGCACCGGCAAAACTGTTCGCGTGGCCGCCTTTGTTCCAGAAACCGACGTCGAGGCCGCCAAAAAAGCCGGCGCTGATATCGCGGGTGAAGCCGAAATTATGAAACTCCTGGACAAGGAAGATATCAAATTCGATGTTTTGATTGCCACGCCGCAATTGATGCCGAAACTCGGTAAATATGCTCGCACGCTCGGGCCGCGCGGTTTAATGCCGAACCCGAAATCGGGCACCGTTTCAGCCAATCCCGCCCAGGCCGTCAAAGAAGCCAAAACCGGCAAAGTCGAATACCGCGTCGATAAACAATCAATCATCCACCTCGGCATCGGCAAAGTTTCGTTCGGCGCGGCGAAATTGGAGCAAAACGCCAATGTGTTCATGACTAGTCTCAACTCTGTCAAACCCGCTAGTTTGAAAGGAAACTACATCTTGTCCATCGCCATCTCGACCACCATGGGCCCAGGGATCAAAGTAACATTATAATGATTTAAATATGCTACAGTCTCTAGAAAACCCCGGGGTGGGGGAAACGCTCACAGAAGTCGAGCAGCGTGATCGTGATGTCACTGAGCTCATCCAATTGTTGGACCAAATTCCGCTAGAAGCAGATCAGCAAGAAGAGATCCTCCACCACGCGAAGCAAGCCTGGCGGTTCCTCAACCCCTCTTCTGGCATATTTAAATCCGACGACGAAAGCAACAAGGTCCGTCGTTACCGAACTCGCGAGAACAGCTTTTTCGATGATTTTGAAACCAATTGGGATCATACTTGCAAAATGATCACTGTTTACACTAATCTGTGTCGACTTTTTCCTGAACTAATGGATGCAAACTTTGATCACGCGCATGCGCTCAAAATGATTCTCTGGCATGACGCGCCAGAATATTGGGGCGGTGATGTTCCGATTAACCAGCAAGACGACGCAGCCCGGACATTGAAAGATGATAACGAGCGCATTGCTATGGACAACATCAAGGGTGGCCCCCCCCCAGCATCGTGGGACGAGGAAGCTTGTAAAGTTTATGAGGAGGCCTACCAGATTGGTGACGAAGCTTATCAGATTATTGATGAATATAAAGAACGGGAAACCAAAACCGCTATTCTCGTCAAAGTTATCGACATCCTCGCTGGCCGCGATTCGTTCGCTAAGGCGTTATGTCGCTACATGCCAGAGAACCCGGTGCAAATCAAGAATTATACGGGTCTAAGTTTTGACGACTATAGAATGGAGTATCTTTGGGATGATCAGGGTCGAAAGATTGATCAGCTTTTCTGGCACTGGGAAAGCCGGCTGATAGAAGTTCTGGGGATTCTTGATGATTATACGATCCTAGCCGAGGAGATACTTAGTGTCATAGAGCCGTCTGCACCGCATGATGCAGACTTGTATATACAATTACTCGACGAAGTCAGGGAGTTTTTATTCCGCCACGATACAGAACACCCAGCTTTTGAGTTCTTCTACATATTAAGACAAAATTACGATCGCTACGGATCACTCATCCAGGGTGTTCAATGCTACCCAGACAGTTCTGACTTTCGACAAAATATCCAAGGCGATAAGGATACTGTTGATAGTAATTTCGAGACGTATATAGGCAAGGATAAGGATCTATTTCACAATCCCGCGGAGAATGATATTATAGCTCTATGAAAACAGCCTTAATTAGCGTTTACGACAAAACCGGCATTGTCGAATTTGCTAAGAAACTAGTTTCGCTCGGCGTCGAAATCATCTCGACCGGCGGAACGTATAAAACTCTCCGGAACGCCGGCGTCAAAGTTGTCGAAGTCGCCGATTTAACCGGTTTTCCCGAGTGTTTGGACGGCCGGGTCAAAACGCTTCATCCGACGATTCACGCTGGAATTTTGGCTCGACGTGATAATAAAAATCACATGAAACACCTTCTTGACCTCGGGATCAACCCGATTGACATGGTCGTTTGCAATCTTTATCCGTTCAAGGAAACGATTGCGAAAAAGGATGTCACGCTCGAGCAAGCGATCGAAAACATCGACATTGGCGGCCCGACGATGTTGCGCGCCGCGGCGAAAAATTACCCGAGTGTGACGGTGATTACCGATCCGGCGGATTACGATCACGTAATCAAGGAGCTCAAAAAAACCGGCAAAATCCAGGAGGAAACCAATTTCCATCTAGCCCAAAAAGTTTTCGAACAGACGGCGGCTTATGATGCGCTGATCGCCGATTATCTCAAGAAACAACGCCAGGACGACACCTGGCCCGAAAAATTCACCCCGACTTTTGAATTGGTTCAAGAAATGCGCTACGGCGAAAATCCGCATCAGGCGGCGGCCTTTTATCGGGAAGTCGGTGCGAATGTCGGCTCTCTCACCACCGCCGAGCAACTAAACGGCAAAGAGCTTTCTTTTAACAACATCAACGACGCCAACGGCGCGCTCGAGCTATTAAAAGAGTTCGACGAACCGACCGTCGTCGCTGTTAAACACGCCAATCCTTGTGGCGTCGGCAGTGCGGACAATATTTACGATGCTTGGATGAAAGCCTATTCGGCCGACAAAATGTCGATTTTCGGCGGGATTGTGGCGATCAATCGAACTGTCACCAAAAGAATCGCCGAAAGCATCGCGGAAAATAAAATTTTCCTAGAAATTTTGATCGCGCCGGACTACGAACCGGCGGCGCTAGAAGTCCTTAAGAAGAAAAAAGATCTAAGAATTTTGAAATTACCGAATATTTCTACGCCGCAGCGATCGGACGCGTTCGATCTAAAGAAAGTCAACGGTGGTTTGATCGTTCAATCAATTGATAATAAAACCTGGGACAAGTGGCAAGTTGTGACCAAGAAAAAACCGACCAAATCGGAAATCCGCGATCTCGAGTTCGCTATGAAAATCGTTAAGTACGTCAAGTCTAACGGTATTATGATCGCCAAGAATCTGCAATCCCTCGGCATCGGGCCGGGGCAGGTTAACCGGGTTTGGGCCGCCCAGCAAGCCATCGACCACGCCCACGAATTGATCGGCCCAGACGTCACGCGCGGCGCAGTGTTGGCGTCGGACGCGTTCTTTCCATTTGCCGACAGCGTCGAGGCCGCTCACGCTGCCGGCATCACCGCCATCATCCAACCTGGTGGCTCACTCAACGACCAAGATTCCATCGACGCCTGCAACAAATACGGCATCGCCATGGTCACGACCGGTATGCGACATTTTCGACATTAAAATATTTATACCGCGATTGGTGCTTTGATCGCTGGCCACGGATCGTAATTTTCGATAATGAAATCGTCCAGCGTATAGGAAAAAATGTCTTTTGCTTTCTTTAATTTCAAGGTCGGATACGGCCGTGGCGCACGCGATAATTGCTCACGCACTTGTTCAAAGTGATTATTATAAATATGCACATTTCCGCCGGTCCAGACGAATTCGCCGGGTTTCAGTCCGGCCTGCTGCGCCATCATCACAGTTAGTAGGGCATAGCTAGCAATATTAAACGGAATCCCGAGAAAAGAATCGCATGAACGTTGGTATAATTGACACGATAATTTTTCATCAGACGAAACATCAAATTGAAACAGTGTGTGGCAAGGCGGCAACCCGCTAATCGCCATCTCGTCAATATCAGCCACGTTCCAAGCACTAACAATCATTCGTCGATCGTTTTTCTTTTTCTTGAGTTGTTCGAGCACGCGCGAGATTTGATCAATCTCACCACCACGACCGTCTGGCCAATGTCGCCACTGGTAACCATAAACCGGACCCAGCTCGCCCCATTTCTTGGCAAAATTATCATCATCGAGGATTTTCTCGGTAAATTCTTTTTTTAGTCCCGTCAAAGCATTAATTTTATCGCTGTCGGCGGCATCCTCGGCCGACAATTGGCCCGTTTCGATCAACCAGTGTTTGAACGGCCATTCGTCCCAGATATGATTATGGTTTTCGAGCAACGGTCGGATGTTGCTGCTACCGCTCAAAAACCACAGCAACTCCGAAGCGACCAATTTGAACGATACGCGTTTGGTCGTGAGCAAAGGAAAACTTTTACCCAGATCATAGCGCATTTGCATACCAAAAATCGTCCGCGCGCCCGTGCCGGTGCGATCACCGCGATCATCGCCGTTCTCTAAAATTTCTCGTAACAAATCCTCGTACGGTGTAGCGATTTTCGTCATACTTCCTCCTTCGTTTTTAACAATCGTTTTTCGACGTCGTCCAGCAAACTCTGCCAAGCCTCGACAAACTGGGCGACGCCGTCGGTTTCTAATTTGTCTGTGACTTGGTCTAGTGAAATACCGAGACTTTCGATTCTCGCAATGATTTTCGCCGCGTCGTTTGATTCTCCAGGATAAAGTTTCTCGTCGCTGTGATCGGCCACCGCTTGAAGCGTGGCTTCGGGCATGGTGTTCACGGTTTCAGCATAAGCCAGCGCATCGACGTAGAGCGTATCAGGATAATCGGGATTTTTGACCCCCGTCGAAGCCCACAGCAAGCGTTGTTTGTGTGCACCGGCCGCCACCAACTTTTTCCAAGAAGCGTCGGAAAAACTGTCCTCAAACACCGCGTAGGCTAGCCGAGCATTCGCCACGGCCGCTTGGCCGCGGAGCGACAACGCTTCGTCCGTGCCGATCGCCGCGAGCTCTGGATCGATCGCGCTATCGACGCGCGAGACGAATAGTGATGCAACCGAGTGAATTTTATTAATATCGCGTCCAGCCGCCAGAGCGTTTTCTAATCCTTTTTTGAAAGCAGCAACGACTGCGCGGTAGCGTTCAACTGAGAAAATTAACGTCGCATTGACGGAAATTCCTGCGGCCAGAACCTCAGTGATCGCCGGCAAACACTCGCGCGTCGCTGGAATTTTAATCAAGATATTCGGTCGATCGACTAAATCGACTAACTCGATCGCCTGGGTTACGGTTTCTCCTGAATCGTTCGCCAAACGTGGATCAACCTCGATCGAAACCCGTCCATCCACGCCGTCCGTCGCGTCAAAAATCGGTCGAAAAATGTCCGCCGCCGCCCGCACGTCGTCCGTCGTCATCGCTCGCACGGCCGTTTCCGTCGTCGCACCCGCGCGGGCTAATTCGGCAATTTGTGAATCGTACGGCCCAGCCGCAGAAATCGCTTTTTGAAAAATTGATGGATTCGTTGTAACTCCTACAACATTTCGAGTTTTAATAAACTTTTCTAAATCGCCAGAATCGATCAAATTTCGTGATAAATTATCCAACCAAATCGACACACCGCGCTCGGTTATTTGTTCGGTCTTAGACATTTTTTCTCCTTTCATATTTGACAAAACTATAGGGGTAGGCGTTCTGTTCGTCGGCCGGAAAATCCTGTCGTTCGGCTTCCTGCCATCGATCATTCGGAACTTCCGGAAAGAAAACATCACCCGAAAATTCGCCGTGAATCTCGGTCGCATAAATCACGTCTGCCAAATCCTGTTCTAGGGCCTGCGCATAGACGCTCGCACCGCCAAAAATGAACGCCGTCCGACCTGGTGCAACTAGCGCGAACGCTTCGTCGAAATTGTGCGCCACCTCGACACCGTCTGCCGTGAAATCCGCGCCAGCTAGCACAATATTTTGCCGCCCCGGCAGCGGCTGACCGAGCGATGCGAACGTCCTTGACCCCATAATGATTGCCTGGCCGGTCGTCAACTCGCGCACCCGCCGCATATCCGCCGGCATCCGCCCCAACCACGGAATTCTCCCGCGATCGCCAATCACCCGACCGTCGCCGTACGCCACAATTATTGCCCTCACTTGCTGCATAACTTCCATTGTATCACGCCTTGTGCTAGAATTATCTATATGGCAAAAGGTCGCTACATCGTGATCGAGGGCCAGGACGGCACTGGCAAAAGCACCCAGGTCGAGCTGTTGGCCGCCTATTTGCGTGATCAGGGTCAAGACGTCGTCACCCTGCGTGAACCGGGCGGCGGATTGCCAGCGACGGAAATTATGCGTGATTTGTTGAAAAACAAGGATTATAATCTCGATCCCGTGACTATCACTCTGATTTTTACGGCTAATCGTCGCGAACTCTGGGTGAAAACCATCGAACCAGCACTGAAACGGGGCAAGACGGTGATTTCTGATCGGAATTGGTGGTCGACTCTGGCTTATGAACATTATGGTTTCGGCGTGCCGGCCGAAGTTGTTCGATCGATCCACGAGCAGAGTTTGCCGCAACGTTACCTCGAACCTGATATTGGATTTATTTTTTCGCTCGATGACGCCGAACGCCAGCGTCGCTTGCGCAGCCGAAACGATGATCACATCAAAGACACTTTCGAGTCACAACAGAGCAGTTTTCAAACCCGCGTCAATAACGGCTATCTCGAGATCGCCCGTGCGCACAATATTAATCTCATCGACGCCAGCGGAATGATCGATGAGATTCAGTGGAAAATAAGAAAATGCCTAAGTTAATAAATTCAGACAAAAAGCTCTCGCTAAATTAATAAAAATGTGTTAGAGTAGTCGTCATGGAAAACGAGCGCGCGCCAAATACCGTCGAAAATTTTCTAAATAATTTTTTGGGTATTTGCCAGGACTATGCAAGCCATAACGCTATCAAGCGTAACAACCTCAAGGCGTATCTAGCAGAAATTCATGAGAAATTCTCGCTCATGCGAGAGTTTAACGATCCTCCTAATGAGGGCCTAGCTGACAATACCGGCGAACTAAATCCACTGGTATTTGTAGCAGCCGCGATGGCTAACCTAGCAGATGATTATCACAGTGCGGGGGGGGGTTCACCGGCTACCAACCAGTTAAACGCTCTCCATGCAGCCTTTGAACTCGCCGCAAAGTTGAATTTAATGCGTCGCGATAGCAAGGAACAGATTTACGATGATCTTGTTTACGTTTCTGGTTTATTATTCTTAGATCGGCCAAGAATAACGACAGCTTGGCAGGAAGAGCGAGCAAAACTTTATGATCCAAGCAAGCCAATCAAAACGTCGCTGCCGGAAGTTGCTGACCAAATTGCACAGATAATATTAGGTACGCAAAACGCCCTCGCTCAAAAGTCTAATGTGGCAATTGCACCCGAAGTCTGGCTGCCAATCATTCACGAAGAAGTTGACGAACAGACAATCCCAAAAGAGGTCTTTGAAGCATACATTGTTGCACCGACGCGCATCATGGAAATTACCGACAAAGATGCAGAAAATCCGATTGACATTGAAGCGTTTTTCATCGATGCTGTTGAAACATTATACGAACTACGTTACCATGCTAGCAACGATCCCAAGACGTTCGACCTGGTGATGAAAGCGGAATCATTTTTAGTACCAGCCATGTCAGACCTCGATTTTGGACGTCTAGCTGATGCGTTAAAGAGCGAAGCGAACAAAGTTCGACTCCGTTATGCCGGCTATACTGAAGCAGTCGAACAAGCCGAAAACACCCTGCGTGATCTTGGCGACAATCTCGACATTATATACAACTTACAGGAAATTCTTGAAAATTTGTTCGGCAGCCGAGTTCGGCTTGATCTTCCTGATTTAAGCAGCTCTAGCGATGAGGGAGTCTTATCTAGCAACGGCATAGTGAAATTTGCACGGAATGGTATCAACGTCAGCTCACAGTTGAAGTATCGCCTCAAAACTGTTGGGTCGCTAGCCTGGAACCATGTTTTAACCTCAATAGAACGCGCTTACAAAGTCATTACTGGCGAAATGTCGGAAGAAGAGGCTGCCGCTGCTGCGTTAAAACCTGAGATGGACTTAGTAGGCGTAAAGATTATTGCTGACAATGAAGTGCACCTCGAAAGGGTAGTTGCACAAGTTGCAGAAAATATTTTGCTCGCGCAAGAATACGAACTCCTGCACCTTAATCCACCGCCTGGTCGTGATGTTCCTTTTCATGTTCGTGGCATAGAAGATTTTTGTGAGAACTTTAAGGAAATATTGAACGAGTGTGGCGCCAAAGGCAAAATTGATTCTAGAATTGAGGCAGAACGTGAGCAAATGCATATTATCAAAGTAACTTTTTTCAATCAGCTGGATAATGGAAATTCACCAACTGAGTTACAGATAGTGACAGAGGAGTACGATGATTTAATGGAGCTCGGTGAACTTGACCATGTCTCTTATAAAGCTAAGGTCACAATCGATGCAAACACACGAGTGGTTTGGAGCAGATCTAGGAAAATAAATCGTTCCAGGCGGGGCCTAATGTCAAGTTCACAGCTATTGTCCAAAAACAGGAAAGCAGCTGAGAAAGAGTTAGCTGAGATTTTTAATAAGAGTGAGGCTGAGGTTCGGCGAGCCATCAGTCGCACCGCCACCATAATGGCACTCAACGCCCAATAAAGATAAGGGCACCCTATTTTCCAGTCTTGCGCTTTGACAAATTTTCTGCTACAATACCCGACAGCGTTATCAAAGACAGTGGCGGACCGTTTGGTCGATAAGAAGGCTACCGAGATAAATCTCTTTTTGATGACGATACCCAAGCACCTTTGACTAGTGTCACAGAATGCTCGGCGCACTTTAACAATTCGGGTATTCAATATTAATTTAACCAACAGGAGTTTTACTTATGGCGATTAGCAAAAGTAGAAAACAAGAATTGGTTGCTGAATTAGAAAAAACCTTGAGTGAGGCGAAAATGGCCGTTTTTGCGAAATATTCCGGTATTTCTGTCAGAGATTTACAAGTTCTGCGCCGCGCGGCTCGTGAGGCTGGCGTGACGATCAAAATCGTTAAAAACCGCTTGGTCCGGGTGGCAATGAGCCAGGTCGAAGCGCTGAAAAAGACTTCGACCGAGGCGCTCAAAGGGCAGATTTTGTACGCCTTTTCCGCCACGGACGAAGTCGCACCGGCGCAAGTACTCGACGAATTCGCGAAAGATCACCCAAACCTGGTGTTGATCGGCGCGTTCTCGGGCGAAGGCGCGAACCTCGATACCACCGAAACGACGGCTCTAGCCAAACTGCCGAGCAAAAACGAGCTCATCTGGGCGGTTCTGGCGACCCTGGAGTCACCACTGAACGATGTGGTGTCGGGCCTGAACAACCTAGGCGGCATTCTAAACGCCCTCGAGGCAAAAGCAACCAATTAGCTAAGATTTCTTTCGCTCACTCGAACGATTTTCGCGTCAAAAAATTGTTCCTAAAATTCAGGAATCACACTCCAAGCATTCGTGCTTTCCTGAATTTTAATCAAACAATTTTTTCGGAAAATCGGAGAGATCGCGAGAAAAAATCTTAGCTAATCATTACCAAAACGGAATCGATTCCATGACAATAACTTAATTAACGAAAGGAAATTTACCATGGCAACAGATATCAAAAAACTGGCCAAAGACCTAACCGCCTTGACGGTTCTAGAGGTCAACGAACTAAAAAATGTTTTAAAGGACGAGTACGGCATCGAGCCAGCCGCCGCCACTGTCGCGGTCGCTGCTGGTCCAGCCGCTGGCGGTGACGCTGGCGCTCCGGCCGCCGAAGAAAAGAGCGAGTACACCATCCAACTCAAAGATGCTGGCGCCCAAAAAGTCGCCGTCATCAAGGCCGTCAAGGAAATTACCGGCCTCGGCCTCGGCGAAGCCAAAGCCATCGTCGACGGCGCTCCGGCCACTGTCAAAGAAAAAGTCAGCAAAGACGAAGCCGACACCGCCAAGAAGCTTCTAGAAGAAGCCGGCGCAACGGTTGAGTTAGTCTAACCAACATGCCCGAATTGTTTTCAAAGCAATTACTCATACATTTTGGACGAGTAATTTTCAGTATTGATAAATATCAAATAATGATGTATAGTGCTTGCAACATGAGCAACAGATCTGGAAATCTATGCGGTCGCCTCGGCAATATGCCGATGTTTGATCAAGTGACCACAGGTGGAAGGCAGCAAGACCTCCTACGAAAGTGCGCCAACGTATGTCTTCAATGTTCTGATTTCCTATCTTGTGACTTTAGGGTTGAAGCCA
>JGI24702J35022_10000370_pt1 | contig 26677 bp, 23 predicted proteins | sample TergutTh196P4_FD_35022 | JGI IMG/M metagenome (IMG submission 35022)
AAGCGCCCGAAAAATCCGGTGCGCTTATAACCGCCCGCTTTGCCCTGGAGCAGAACAGGGATCTTTGGGTGGACAAGGCTGGCCTCTCCTCGGGGAATGGCGCCGGCGGAATCCGGTTGGCGGAAGATGGGGCTGCCCAAATCTCTTCCGCTGCCGATATTCTTGCAGAATGGCGGCTGACTGCCCCATTAAGCAAGTGTCCTGCTAAGACGGAACGGAAAAGCGCGGATGGCTTGGCTTCATCCATGGCAGAGTATCTTAATATCAAGTTATGAGGAAAGAAACAATGGCGGATTCAGAGAAAAAACTGAAACATGAAAAAAAGACCCTCGTTATTGTTGAATCACCGGCAAAGGCAAAGACGATTGAGAAATACCTTGGATCCGCCTATACGGTTAAGGCTTCAATGGGGCACCTCATTGATCTTCCCAAATCCAGGCTTGCCATCGATGTGGAAAGTAACTTTGAGCCTGAGTACATCACCGTCAGGGGCCGGGCAAAGCTCCTAAAAGAGATACAGGGAGATGCCAAAAAAGCCAACACTGTTCTTCTGGCAAGCGACAATGACCGTGAGGGGGAGGCGATTGCCTGGCACCTCCGAAACGCCATAAGCGCTAAGACTGCAAAAGTTCCCATACAGCGGATTGCCTTTAACGAGATAACCCCAGGGGCTATAAGGGATGCAGTAGCCAACCCGTCGGTGATAGACGAAGCAAAGGTAAACGCGCAAAAGGCAAGGCGGGTCCTTGATCGCCTGGTTGGCTACAACCTGTCGCCACTTCTCTGGAGGAAAGTCAAGAACGGCCTTTCTGCAGGAAGGGTCCAGTCCGTGGCCCTCCGTCTTATTTGCGAAAGGGAAAAGGAAGTGGAAACCTTTATCCCCGAAGAATTCTGGACCTTGGAAGCGGACTTTAAGGCTGGAAAATCCTGTTATACCGCCCAGCTTGTTTCCTGGAACGGGGAAAAACCTGCATTAAAAAAAGAGCGGGATGTCCGGGTTATAATTGACATTCTGAAAAAAGGGGAATGCATGGTGAGCGATGTCAGGGAAACTGAAAAGAACGTAAAGCCGCGGCCCCCCTTTACCACTTCGCAACTGCAGCAGACAGCGGCAAACCGCCTTGGTTTTACCTCGCGAAAAACGATGCAGATTGCCCAGCAGCTTTACGAAGGGGTTAACCTGGACAGTTCCCGTGTAGGGTTAATCACCTATATGCGGACTGATTCGGTACGGATTTCCAAAAGTGCGCTTGAAGATGTCCGCAAATGGATTGGCGAAAAATACCCCGGGGAGCTCCCAAAAGAAGCCGTTGAGTACGTGGTTGGAAAAAAGGCCCAGGACGCCCATGAAGCCATCAGGCCTACTTTCGTTGACTATACCCCCGACAGTTTAAAGGAATACTTAACCAAGGATCAGCAAAAACTCTATGCAATAATTTGGGAGCGTTTTGTTTCCAGCCAGATGGGCAATGCCAGGACCAGGACGGTGAGCGCTGACATCATGGGGGCAACAAACGAAGGCACGGGAATTTTCCGCATTGCGGGAACTAAAATTATCGAGAAGGGTTTTTACCGTGTAATAAAACTTTTATCATCCAAGGATGAAAAGGGAAGCTCCTGCCCGCAGCTTGGAAAAGGCGATAAGGTTAATATAATTGACTTCCGCCCGGAACAGCACTTTACCATGGGGCCTGCCCGTTTTACGGATGCATCGATTGTAAAAACCCTGGAAGAAAAAGGCATAGGCAGGCCCTCCACGTATGTTCCAATCATCTCTGTCCTTCTCGATCGTTTTTACGTTACGAGGTCCAACAAACAGCTTGTTCCCACAGTACTGGGCCGGATCATAAACGAGCTTTTGGTGGAAAATTTTCCGCAAGTTGTTGACGCAGGTTTTACGGCTTCCATGGAAACAAAACTTGATGAAGTGGAGGAAAACCACCGATCCTGGCCTGACATGATCCGTGAATTCTGGGATCCCTTCAAGGACAGGGTAGACGAGGTTGGCAAGACACTTGAATCAATAAAAGGCGTGATGGATGAAGTAACGGAATACAAGTGCGAAAAATGCGGCAAAAACTTGGTGAAAAAACTTGGCCGCTTCGGCTTTTTCCTGGCTTGTTCCGGTTTCCCTGAATGCAAAAATACCAAGTCCGTGCCCCTTGCAAAATGCCCCAAATGCTCTGGCGACATTGTGTCGAGGAAAACAAAAGGCAGGGGCAAGGAATTCTACGGATGCACCAGGTATCCTGAATGCGATTTCATCAGCTACTTTAAGCCTATAAATCAAAGCTGCCCAAAATGCGGGCATTTTCTGGTTGAAAAGTACGATAAAAAAAACGGGAACCATAAGGCATGCGTCAACCCCGAATGCAATTATCTCCATATAAGCAATGCTGAAAGTGAAAAAATGCCGGAGGAACTGAACGATGGCGAATAGGGTGGAGGAATACCTCGGCTACCTCTCTTCTGTCAGGGGAGTTTCGCAGCGCACAGTTTCAGCCTACAGGCGGGATCTTGCGCATTTTTCCGCTTATTGCGACAACCATGATTTTTCAGTCGAGAAAGCCTCCCGCCAGGAGGTACGGGGGTTCATTTCGGACCTTTCCGCCGAGGGCTTTTCTTCGGTTAGTCTCAACCGTGCCCTTTCTTCCATCAGGGGGTTTTACCGCTGGCTCCTGCGTTTTGGTCACCGCAGCGACGATCCCACATTGCCATTAAAGAATTTAAAGACGCCGAAAACCCTGCCAACCTTTCTTTGGGAAGGGGAGATGGCGCATTTCTCAGGGCTGCCGGAAAAGGCGGGCATTCTCTGGCCGGAGCGGGACAAGGCGCTCATCCTGTTGATGTATTCCGGGGGTCTCCGGGTCTCCGAGGCTGCGGAAATGACTTTGAAAAGCATGGACGGTGGCTTTACGATGGCCCGCATAATCGGGAAGGGCGATAAGGAAAGGCAGGTCTTCTTTTCCGATGAAGCAAGGGAGGCCCTGCTAAGTTACCTGCCCGCGAGAAGGGGGCGCATCAAGGCGGAGCGCCCCACTGACAGGCTTTTTATCAGCCTTAAGGGGAAACCCATCTCCGTCCCCGGGGTGCGCTGGATAATCTCAAAGTACTCCGAAAGATCGGGCCTTGATAAAAACATTCACCCCCATTCCCTGCGCCACAGCTTCGCCACCCACTTGGTTAATTCTGGCTGCGATGTAAGAATTGTACAGGAACTCCTGGGCCATGCAAGTATCAGCACCACCCAGCGTTACACCCATGTGAATATGGAGCATCTTAAGAAGGTTTACGAAAAGGCACACCCACACGGAGGGCAAAGCTAATGAATGAAGACAAGATGGATAAGATGATGATGGACAAGCCGGAAACGAAAATCAGATCGACCACGATTCTGGCCGTCCGCCGATACGGGAAAACGGCCATGGCCGGGGACGGCCAGGTTACATCTGGCGATACTGTTCTCAAGAACAACGCCCGGAAAGTACGGCGCCTAATGGACGGCAAGGTTCTCTGCGGGTTTGCAGGCGCCACGGCAGATGTTTTTGCCCTCCACGATCGTTTTGAAGCGAAACTGAAGGAATACTCATGCGACCTGGCCAGGGCGGCTGTGGAGCTTGCCAGGGAATGGCGCATGGATCGCGCGCTCCGCAGGCTCGAGGCTCAACTGTTGGTGGCAGACACGAAGAAGACCCTTCTTATCTCCGGGACAGGCGATGTAATCGAGCCGGAAGAGGAAGCGCTTGCCATCGGCTCTGGTGGCAGTTACGCTTACGCTGCAGCTTTGGCATTCCTTAACGCATCGGAGCTTTCCGCCCGGGAAATCGTTGAACGCTCCCTCAAAATCGCCGGGAGCATTTGCATATACACCAATTCGGATTTAACTGTGGAGGAACTCACCGATGAATGACATGGACAGGCTTACCCCAAGGGAAATTGTCGCCGAGCTGGACAAATATATTGTAGGCCAGAAAAAGGCAAAGAGGGCGGTGGCAGTGGCGCTCAGGAACCGTGTACGACGCCTTAAGATCAGCGCAGAGATAAGGGACGATGTTACCCCTAAAAACATTTTAATGATTGGACCCACCGGCGTGGGAAAAACCGAGATCGCCCGGAGGCTGGCGAAACTGACAGGTTCCCCTTTTATCAAGGTGGAAGCCACCAAGTATACCGAGGTTGGCTATGTAGGGAGGGATGTGGAGTCCATGATCCGCGACCTTATGGCTGCTGGGGTTCAGATGGTTAAGCAGGAAATGCAGCAATCTGTAACAGTCGAGGCGGAAAAACGCGCCGAGGAGGCGCTCCTGAGCCTCCTCTTGCCCGGTTCAGGGAAAAAGCATAAGGATAAGCCCCAAAACGGCCCGGTGGTAAGACCCATGGGGACCTTTTCTATCCCTACAAATGGAAACTCAGGTTCGTCCCTCATGGGAACCGCCATTCAGATAGGGATACCAGCAGGCAGCGCCCCGCTTGATAACGACGATAATGAGAGTCCCAGGGAGAATCATGGGAATAATCCCTTGGAGGATGATGAGCAGGCGGAGGCCGGAGGCGAACCTAATCCGACAAGGGAAAAAATGAGGGCTATGCTCAGGGAAGGAAAGCTGGAAGACAAGACTGTTGAGATTGTTGTGAACCAGAGCCCCCAGTTCCCGGCTTTTGAAATGATGGGCGGCAGCATGGAGGATTTGGAATCCAGCCTATCCGGGATAGCGGGGTTTTTCGGGGGGAGCAAAAAGAAAAAGGTAGTAACCGTTAAGAGGGCGAGGGAAATCCTAATCAACGAAGAATCTGAAAAACTCATCGACAGGGACAGGGTAAACGACGAAGCACGCCAGAGGGTTGAAGAAACCGGGATCGTCTTTATAGACGAAATGGACAAAATTGCCGTAAAAGGCGACCGGGGCGCGGGCCCCGATGTTTCCAGGGAAGGCGTCCAGCGGGACATCCTCCCCATTGTGGAGGGCGCAACGGTTAATACCAAATGGGGTCCGGTTAATACCGAGCATATCCTTTTTATTGCAGCGGGGGCTTTTAACCTCGCCAAGCCATCGGACCTAATCCCAGAGCTGCAGGGCCGTTTCCCTCTCAGGGTGGAGCTTGACTCGCTGGGCAAAGAAGATTTTCTGCGGATCCTTACCGAACCGAAAAACGCGCTTACCAAGCAGTACGTTGAACTAATGGCTACCGAGGGCGTCGAGATAGAGTTTGCCCAGGCTGCGGTTGATCGCCTTGCCGTCCTTGCCGCAGAGGTCAATTCCCGCCTTGAGAACATTGGTGCCCGCAGGCTCCATACCATAATGGAAACCCTGCTGGAAGAACTCAGCTTCGAGGCCCCCGACATCAGCCCCGCCAGGGTGCCGATCACGGAAGAGTACGTGAACGAAAAACTCAGCACCCTTGTGAAAGATCAAGATCTAGGGAGATATATTTTATAAATACGAATGAAGAATGAAGAATGAAGAATGAAGAATTAAGAATGAAGAATGAAGAATGAAGAATGAAGAATTAAGAATGAAGAATGAGAATTCAAGAAGTTTTCTGGATTACCGATGATTGAAAGAGGGAGTAAGAGAAGTTTTTATGGTTGTGAATAATAACTTTAGTAAGACAATTGATTTGCTGCACAGGGGCTTGAGTACCGCTTCCCTAAGGGAATCCGTCATTGCCAATAACCTGGCGAATGCCGATGTCCCCAATTTCAAGCGCACGGATGTCAACTTTGAAAGCGAGCTTAAGCGGGCCCTGGACACCGAAAAGCAAAAGCCCGTTCTGGAACTAAAGCTCACCAATCCGGTGCATATTCCCAACTGGAGGCCCAGGGATTACCAGGAAGTAAAACCAAGGCGGGTACTGGATTACCTTACCCAGTCGGACAACAACGGTAACAATGTTGACGCCGAGGAAGAATTCAACCTGTTATTAAAAAACCAGCTGCGGTATATGCTTTTTGCCCAGTCGGTTTCTTACGAATTTGGCCAGGTGAGCCTGGTATTGAGGGGTTAGTGAATGGGGCTTTTTACATCAATTAACATAGCGTCTTCCGGAATGTCCGCCCAGAGAACCCGGACGGATGTCATTTCCGACAATATGGCCAACGTTTCAACTACCCGTACCGCCGAGGGCGGCCCCTTTAGGCGCAGCAGGGTGGTGATGCGTCCCAGGGTTCAAAGCCCCTACTGGCGTTCGCCGTTTCTGCCCGAGGGCATGGACAACGGCGTAGGCGCAGGGGTGCGCATCGCCGAAATTGAAAAGGACTACAAAACCGAAAACAAGCTTGTTTACGATCCGACGCACCCAGACGCCATAAAGAGCGGCCCCAGGGAAGGGTACGTTGAGTTTCCGAATGTGGACATCGTAAGCGAAATGGTAGACCTTATCGCCGCATCGAGGGCCTACGAGGCAAACGCGTCGGTTGTAGAAGGGGCAAAAGCCATGTTCCAAAAGGCCATGGAGATAGGAAGCAGACAATAGCGAATGAAGAGTGAAGAATGAAGAGTGAAGAATGAAGAGTGAAGAATGAAAAGGGAAGAATTAAGAATGAAGAATGAAGAATGAAGAATGAAGAATTAAGAATGAAAAGGGAAGAATGAAAAGTGACGAATTAAAAATGAAAAGGGAAGAATGAAGAATGAAAAGTGACGAATTAAAAATGAAGAATGAAGAATTAAGAATTAAGAATGGGACCAAGAGTAATTTGCATTCTTAATTTTTCATTTTTAATTTGTAATTTGCTTTTGGGAGGGAATATGTCAATTTATCGTCCAGAATTAAACAACTTCGGCATTCGGCCTTATCTGCCGCTTAATGTAACCCATGAAAACCACATTTCTTCCAAACCGGGTGAATTCCTGGAAATGGGCAAGAAAATCACCGAACTGGAAAAAAAGATCGGTGCCGATGCGGTGATACGCTCTGGTGTTTTTACCGAGTCCATGCTAAACGCCCTGGACAAAGTCAGTGCTTACCAGCAGTTTGCATCCAACCTGAACCAGATGGCAATTACCGATCCGGATTCGGTGAACGTGGAGGATGTTATGGTTGCCCAGGCAGAGGCAAATATGTCGCTTAATATAACCCGCAATGTGCTGAGCCGTCTGGTTCAGAGCTGGAGGGATTTGATAAATACAAGATAAAAGCGAATGAAGAATGAAAAACGAATGAAGAATGAAAAATTAAGAATGAAGAATGAAAAGAGAGATGGTTGCCTTTTTCATTCTTAATTCTTAATTCTTAATTTTTAATTTGCATTTTGGGGAGGGGATTATGGATTGGCTTAAGAAAATGATAGCCCAAATTGGCGGGTACTGGGGCAAATGGTCAATGCTCCAGCGCGTTATTCTAATTGGGATTGTTGTCGCGGTATTGGCAGGGTTTGCTGCTTTGATATCGGTGTCTTCTTCAACTGGCCTGGTTTCCGTTATTGACGCACCTATTCGGGACGAAGATGCAAGGGACAGGATTGTTTATCGCATTAACGAGGAAGGAGTTAGCGCGACCGTTAGTCCCACCGGGGTTATCCAGGTGGGCGATGCGGCAACTGCCCGGCGGATAAGGGGCATCCTGATTCGGGAAGATCTTATCCCCCAGGGCATTGACCCATGGGCTATTTTTGACAGAGAACGCTGGACGCAAACGGACTTTGAAAGAAACGTTAACCTTCGCCGGGCAATTACCCAGATGATAACGGATCATATCAAAGCCCTGGATGATGTGGACAACGCGAATGTCAACATTGTGATGCCGGAGTCCCGCCTCTTCGCTTCCGAACAAAATCCCGTATCTGCCAGTGTTATCATTACAAAGAAGCCCGGCAGCGACATAAACGAAAACCGTAAAAAGATCGAGGGGATTCAAAAGCTCCTGAAATTTGCCATAGAAGGGCTAAAGGACGAAAACATTGTTATCACCGATCAAACGGGACTTGTGCTAAACGATTTTGCCGGCCTTGCCGAATGGGACAGGCTAACCCGGATAGAACGGGAAAGTGCGATGATCAAAAAGATTGAAAAGCAGTATGGCGACAAGATCCTTGCAACTTTAAAAAGTACTTACACCGGGGAAAGGGTAAGGGATCTAGACATCAAGATCGATATGGATATGTCCCAGAAATCCGTAGGCACGGAAGAATTTTTCCCAATTACGATGAAGCCCCGGACTCCTGGGCTTCCATACGACGATTCAGAGCTTTTGGCGTCCATTCCCCGTTCCCATGCAACTTCAAATACTTATTGGGAAGGAACGGGCTTTAACCCCGAAGGGCCTGCCGGTGTGGAAAGCCAGGTTCCTCCCGCTTACAGGGATATGTCTAACCTGTATGGAAAGGTAAACCAGGAAACCGCAACGGTTAACGAGGAGATAAACAAGAGGGTAACTTCGGAAGAAAGGAGCCCAGAAATAAACAGGGTTACAGTTTCTGTTAACATCGACGGAACCTGGAAATTGAAGTACGATGAAAAGAAGAACCCGGTGATAGCAGAGGACGGTTCCAGGGAAAGGATATATACCCCTATTTCCCCCGAGGATCTAAGGGCAACCCAGATATTAATTCAGAACGCAATCGGTTATAATAGCGCACGGGGAGATATGGTTTCGGTGCATAATATTCCCTTTGACAGAACAAGGGAGTTTGCCGAAGAAGATGCCGCCTGGCTACGGAGGAAACAGCTTGAAACGGGCGCCATGATTTTCCTGGGTGGGCTCGCAGTCCTCCTTATTGCCTTTATTCTCTTTAGGACCATTTCCAAGGAGATTGAGAGGCGCCGCAGGCTGGAAGCTGAAGAAAGGGCCCGCCGCGAGGAGGCCTTGAGGCAGAGGGCGCTTTTGGAGGCAGAAGAAGAGGGAATGGAAGTTTCTATTTCCGTTGAAGAACGAACCCGCATGGAGCTGCAGGAATCCGTTGTAAACATGACCAGGGAACACCCCGAGGACGCCGCCCAGCTCATCCGTACCTGGCTTTTGGAGGAGTAATAGATGGCAAGGATACCTTCCACAACAACAACAGGGGCAAGCACCGTAGCAGGAAAGAAAAAGGGCGCAAAAGAATTCACCGGTCGGCAGAAAGCCGCCATTTTCCTTGTCACCATTGGTTCGGAAATTTCCGCAGAAATATTCAAGTACCTGCGTGAAGACGAAATTGAGACCCTTACTTTCGAGATTGCCAGGCTTGAAACCATTGAGCCCGAGATGAAGGACGCCATTTTACAAGAGTTCCAGGAACTCATGATGGCGAACCAGTTTATCTCAACCGGGGGCATTGACTTTGCTAGGGAACTCCTCGAAAAGTCCCTTGGCAGCCAAAAGGCAATCGACATCATCAACCGCCTTACTTCAAGCCTCCAGGTGCGTCCTTTCGACTTTATCCGTAGGACGGACCCTGCCCATCTTTTGAACTTTATCCAGCAGGAGCACCCCCAGACAATCGCCCTTATTTTGGCTTACCTTGAGCCAAACAAGGCTTCGATTATCTTGCAGAACCTTCCCCATGAAGTGCAAAGCGATGTGGCCCGCCGGATTGCCACGATGGACAGGACGAGCCCGGAAGTCCTCCGGGAGGTAGAACGCGTTCTTGAAAAGAAGCTTTCCACCCTTTCAAGCGAAGATTATTCCACGGCAGGTGGTGTAGAGAGCATCGTGGAAATCCTGAACCTTGTTGACAGGGCTTCCGAAAAGCAGATTATTGAGGCGCTTGAAGACGAGGACCCGGAACTTGCCGAAGAGATCAAGAAGAGGATGTTCGTGTTTGAAGACATCGTCATGCTTGACGACCGTTCCATCCAGAAGGTTATGCGCGAAGTTGATTCACAGGAGCTGGCAAAAGCGCTAAAGAGCGTAGATACGGAAGTTCAAGACAAGATTTTCAGGAACATGAGTAAGCGCGCCGCAAGCATGCTGAAAGAGGATATGGAGTATATGGGCCCGGTACGCTTAAAGGACGTTGAAGAAGCCCAGCAAAAGATTGTTTCAATCATCCGGCACCTTGAAGACACAGGCGAAATCGTTATCGCCCGCGCCGGCGAGGACGAATTGGTTGTATAGCGACTTGGTTGCAATAAAACCGGGTTGTGCATCGTAGCGAGGTAAATAAATGACTAAGGCAGTATTCAGGCCCGGTGAAATCGCTGTAAGCGATGGAAAGGTTTTTCTCAGCCCCCCCATCGAGCTTGCCCATTTGGCCCCGGCCGAAGGTGAACTGGAAGAGCTGCCCGAGGCCGAAGAGCTTTATTCAGGCCCCACCGCCGATGATCTTCGCCGGGAGGCGGATCTGTTCAGGAATCAATGGGAGATGGAGAAGGACGCAATGGTTCTTTCTTCCAGGGCTGAAGCGGATCACATTATAAAAGAAGCGGAAGAGGCAGCCTTTAGGGAAGTAAAGCGCAAGACTGATGAGGCCCAGGTCTTAAAGCGCCTGGCCCAGGATGAGGCGGATAAAATAATTTCTGCAGCCCAGGAAAAAGCAAGAATGATAGAGTCCGATTCCCGCGCTGCCTTTGAAACTGAACGAAAGGAAGCCGAAGAAGAAGGCCGCGCCGCCGGTCATGAAGCCGGCTTTGTCGAGGGTAAGGCCGAGGTTGAGCGCCTGATTGAAAGAGCCCAAACCATATTGCAGCGTGTCCAGGATAAACGCGCCGAAATCCTTGAAGAAACAGAACAGGAAATAATAAACCTTGTCCTCCTTATTGCAAAAAAGGTTGTAAAGGTAATTTCAGAGAACCAAAAAAATGTGGTTGTCTCCAATGTTGTTCAGGCCTTAAGAAAAGTTAAAGGCAGGGGAAACATCATCATTAAGGTAAACCTCGCGGATCTTAAACTTTCAACCGAGCACACCAAAGACTTCATTAAGCTGGTAGAAGGCGCGAGGTCCATTCAGATACTGGAGGATTCCTCGGTCGATGAGGGCGGCTGTGTAATTGAAACCGACTTTGGCGAAATTGATGCGCGCATCGCAAGCCAGTTTGCGGAACTTGAAAACAAGATCCTGGAAATTTCCCCAATAAAATCATGGGCCAAAAACGAACCCATAGGGGGCTAATGGATGGGAAGCATCTTTGAGAAATACCTTGAAACCGCTGATAGGATAGACCCGATTAAATGCGTGGGACATATCATAAAAGTTCAGGGCCTCCTTATTGAAAGCAGGGGCCCGCAGGCAAATATCGGTGAAATATGCCGCATAGAAGTCAAAAAGCCAGGGGATAAATCCGAAAGCAGGTTTATTCAAGCCGAGGTCGTGGGTCTTAAGGATGATACAGTCCAGCTCATGGTGTATGGCGAAACAGGCGGTATTGAAATCGGGTGCAGGGTAATTGCTTCCGGTACCGGTCTTGACGTGGCGGTTTCTAAAAAGCTCCTCGGCCGTGTGCTGGATCCCCTTGGGAAGCCTTTGGACGGCAAGGGCGATATTGAATCCTCTGTCCGTTACCCTGCGCTGGCTAATCCGCCACCCGCCTACTACCGGCCCCGGATCAAGGAGAGGATCAGCACCGGCATCAGGGCAATTGACAGCCTTTTGGCGATCGGCCGGGGACAGAGGCTTGGTATCTTTTCCGGGTCGGGGGNGGGGAAGTCTACCCTCCTGGGGATGATAGCCAGGAATACAAACGCGGACGTAAACGTTGTTGCCCTCATAGGAGAGCGGGGAAGGGAAGTGAACGAGTTCATTGCCAATGACCTGGGGAGCGAGGGTCTGGCGCGAAGCGTCATCGTCGTGACCCCGTCAAATTCGCCGCCGCTTGCAAGGCTAAGGGGCGCGTACACGGCAACTGCAATTGCGGAATATTTTCGTGACGAAGGCCTCGATGTCATGCTGCTCTTTGATTCCCTAACACGCTTTGCCCGCGCTCAAAGGGAAATTGGCCTTGCCTCAGGCGAGCCACCCGCCACGCGGGGTTATCCGCCTTCCATGTTCGATACGATGCCAAAACTGCTGGAGCGTTGCGGTACTTCTTCAAAGGGAACAATTACCGGTTTTTACACGATCCTTGTTGATGGTGATGATATGGACGAACCTGTTTCGGATACTGTGCGGGGAATTCTTGATGGTCATATCATTCTTTCAAGAAACCTGGCCCAGAGAAATCATTACCCCGCCATCGACGTACTTGGGAGCATTTCCCGTCTTGCCAAGGAGGTTACCGGGCCGGAAACCAAAAAGGCGGTGGGAACTATACGCCGCCTCTTGGCGGATTATGCAGCTTCCGAAGACCTAATCAATGTAGGGGCATACAAACAGGGTTCTAACCCCAAGATCGACGAGGCTATTGACAAACGGGAAGACATTGAAAACTTCCTTGTTCAGGCCATCGAGGAAAAATCGGCAATTGCGGAAACACTAAAAGCTTTAAGTAAAATTGCAGGTGTGACAATTCCCGAAAGTGAAATGGAAGTGTACCTTCCCAAAATGGCTCTTCCTGTTAACGAAGAAGATGACGGGGAGCTTGAAACGGCTCTTTCCATTCCGGAAATAACTCAGGAAGTTCCCTCTGCCTTTTCGGAGGCCCTTGATCTTCCCATGGTGGATTTTTAATATTTACGTGAATGAAGCCTTTTGCATTTGGTTTACAGAAAGTTTTAAACCTAAGAAAATACTACGAAGAAGAGGCGAAGATAGAACTGGGGCGTGCTGTCAGCGTCCTTGCGGATATTGAATCGAAACTCCGTGTCCTGGCCGCCGAACGGGCAAGGGCGGTAGCAGCCCAGTTTAGCCCTGATAACAGCGCCGCGATTATTCAGCAGTATATGTATTACCTAATCAGGCTTGATAATATCGAAGAAGCCTTGCTTAGGGAAAAGGTTCTAGCTGAGCAAAAAGTTGAAGAAGCCAGGGAAGCTTTTCTTGAGGCTTCCAGGGAACGGAAAGTGCTGAATAAACTAAAGGATAAAAGGCAGGAAGAGTATCACAAAGAAATGCTTGACGATGAAACAAAAGTTTTAGACGATATTTCATCCGGTGCCATAGCCCGGATTGCTGTTACCGCTTAGGGGGATGGATGCCGGACATTATTCATTTTCTCAGGGAGTACATTGAGTATTTCCCCCTTGTAGCCCTTCTTGGCCTTCTCCTCGCGGGGCTTAATCTGCCCGTTTCCGAAGACCTTATTATTATAACAGGTGCCATTGTTAGCCACGATTCAACATCAAATATGTTCCACATTCTTGCGGTAATTTATGCCGGGGTTATTGCCACGGATTTTTTTGTGTACTGGGTGGGGACAAGGGTTCGGAAGGGAACATCCAAAAATGGCTTTTTTGCCAGAGTTGTCCCCCAAAAAGCCCTGGAAAAAATGCGCCATTACCTTGACAGATACGGCATTTTTACGTTCATCGTGTGCCGCTTCGTTCCCTTCGGCGTTAGAAACACCCTCTTTTTCACCGCCGGGCTTTTCGACCTAAAGCTCAAAGTTTTCCTGATTTATGACATTGTCGCCGCCATGGTAAGCATAAACACACTTTTTTTTCTTACGTATTATTTTGGGGAAGGCATCAGAAGGCCGGTTAGAATTGCCGGGGTCATTTTGTTTATTGCCCTCGTTTCGGCCCTGGTTTCATTGATTGTCCGCCTGATTGTCAAATGGCGAAGAAAGAAACTATACTAAAGCCATGCGTTTGCCCCTTACAAAATACGGGTTACCCCAGCTTGTTGTCTTTCCTGTTTTGGTATGCCTCGTAATGTCCCTTCTGTTTGTGTTCCTGAAAAACCCCCGTTTCCTTTTTCCGGCGGAAGCGATCCTCTTTTTTGTTCTTATTTGGATGCTCTCTTTTTTCCGCGACCCCATGCGAATCATTAACCATGATGAGATGATTCTGCTTTCCCCGGCGGATGGTACCGTCACGGATATTTCGCAGGTGGACGACACTTCTTTGGGGCCAGGCACAACGAGGATAGGTATATTTTTAAGCATCTTTAGCGTTCACCTGAACCGTTTCCCCTGTTCCGTCCGCGTTGAAAGTATTTCTTACAAAAAGGGAAAATTTAAAAACGCCATGTCACCAGAATCCGGCAGGATAAATGAATCTAACGACATTCTTATGGTCCGCCTCTGCGATCCAAAGATTAGGCTTTTGGTCAGGCAGGTAAGCGGGGCAATTGCCCGCCGCATAGTCTGCAAAGCTGTGGTAAATACCGAATACCGTCAGGGGGAACAGTTCGGGATGATTAAGTTCGGTTCCAGGACGGAGCTTTACCTTCCGGCCGGGGGCCGCTTCGAATTGGCCGTTAAAATCGGCGACAAAGTCAGCGCTGGGCTTACACCCCTTATAAGATACCAATGAAAATACGTCCAATGAAAATCCGAAAAGGGAAACCACAGAAAAAAGAGAAGGCCCACGATGTGCCGCACCGCAAAAAAAGACGCCTTATCCACATCGCAGTCCTTCCTTCGTTTATTACCCTAATGAACGGCGCATGCGGTTTCATCTCAATGGTTTTTGCCAGCCGTAGCCAGGAATTGAATGTGAGCTTTTTCTTCATGCGCAGATCCAATTTGACAAGCTTTGCTTTGGCGGGGTATATGATAATCCTCGCGATGCTCGCAGATGTTCTGGACGGGCGGGTTGCCAGGCTTACGAGGACTACTTCCAGTTTTGGTGGACAGTTGGACAGCCTTTCTGACGCAATCAGTTTTGGCGCGGCCCCGGCTTTTTTAATGACTAAGCTTTTGGAGTATCAAATTGCCCATGGCAGTTTTAGGCATTTGCGATTTTCAATTTTGATCTGGAGGGGCGTTTTCTTTTCAGCAATATTTTACGCGATGTGCGCAGTGGTGCGTCTTGCCAGGTTCAACGTGGAAAACGAGGAAGACGAATCGGCGCACATGAATTTCGCAGGGCTCCCTTCCCCGGCGGCAGCCGGGATCGTTGTGAGCCTTGTGATAATCCAGCAGCAGTTGGCACCAAGAATCTCATCTTTCGCCTCCAATGGCGTTCAAATTTTTGAAACCGCGACAATCATTGCCCTTCCTGTAACTACCTTCCTCGCCGGCATCCTCATGGTCAGCCGTATCCGTTACCCCCATCTGGCTAACCAGCTTCTCCGGGGGAAAAAAACCCTTGTCTCGCTATTACTGTTGTTTGCCTGCGGGCTTTTCATTGTCTGGAATATTCAGTTTGCCATGGTGGCAGGTTTCTGCGGATTCGCACTTTTCGGCGTCCTGCGCTGGGTGTTTGTTAGTCTTCGCGTTGCTTTTACAAAGGGAAAAGTGAATACCAATCAGCCATGAGAGGCCCCTACATCCATTATGTAAACCACAACCCCCGCAAAATGTAAAACAGGAGGTCCGCGAAATGTAAAGCAGGAAGTTGGCAAACGGCACGCTATTCTAAGGCCAACACCCATAAAAAATTCTTTGGATTGCCAACGGAAATGTCAACAATGGAAAAATCACCGTCTTCTGTATAATACCACTCTTCAGTTCTTTGTATACTGTTCCAGCCCTGTTCAAGATTTAAGCTAACATTTTTTTCATAGTGCACATAATCCAACCTGCTTGTATTATTATCCTGCATAGTTATGCTGACATCTTTATCAACGTAAATATAGACAATATCATCATCTATGCCGCTCCCAAAACCCTGTTCATTAACTGTTCCAGTACAAAGCTGTCTATTAAGATTCTTGCCATTGCAGTACAGATCCAGGAAAAAGTATTTAGCATCCTGTGGCATTGCTGAAAAATCGGTGTAAATGGAATCCCAATAGTTGGTTAATATATCATTAAAAACTTGCAAACCATATTCTATCGGCATCAAATATTTATTGTCTGGAGCACCGGCAGTGAAACTAAGATGACCATTAGCGGATATGCTCCCAATTACGTCAAGATTGGAATTAACAGTCAATTCCAGTCCTGGGTTGTATTCCTGGTATTTATCGTTTGTCCTTTCCATCCTTTCCAACCAGTTCATCATACTGGAACTTTCCAGGCTTTTGTGTACCTGCCCTGAAAAACTAAGGCTCAAGGCATCAAAGGTGGAGCCATTGGGGGCAGAAGAATCGTCACTGCCGTTGGCACAGGATACAAATAACAGACAAAAGGCCGCAATGGTAGTCATTATCGCAACTAATGTACTAAAAATTTTTCTCTCTTTCATAAAAGCTCCTTTTAGGTCATAAAGCCTTTTCCAAGGCTTTTGGTGTTTCAATGACCACAATTGAAATATAACAGCAAAAAAGTAGTTATAGCAAGATTAATACTTAAACTCAGATTCCCCTATGAACTCCCGCAATATGCTTGTTCCAGGCACGTACTGGCTTTGGATTGGGGCAAAGTTCCCGATAAAGGAAAGCAGCCTTACGGCTTCTGAGTATTCCTTCATGCCGGGTTTTACCGAGCGCAGCAGGGGGTCGGCATAGAATTTAAGTACGGCGAGTTCATAGTCCAGGGCCGAGTTGAACGCGGCGTCAGCGCTGTTCTGGAAGGGGAAAATGTGCTTCCTCTCCCCGCGCTGGACGCTCGGCCACATTTTGAGGGTTCGTACAGCCCCCATACCCCGGAACTGGTAGTCCCGCACCATACGGCGTAGGAGCCTGTTGTCACTGGTCGGGATTCGGTTGTGGTCGTCCAGATTGAGCTGCGTTAAGGCGGAGACGTAGAGCTTGAATTTTGTTTCCCTCTTGATCTGGGGGGTAAGGGCGTCGTTTAGGCCGTGGATGCCTTCGATTACAAGAATGGTACGGCGGTCCAGGCGGATCTTCCGCCCGCCTTCTTCCTTGCGCTTCCCCGACTTGAAGTCGAACAGGGGGAGCGTTACTTCGTCCCCGGCCAAAAGGGAAAGGAGCTGCTGGTTAAGGTAGGGCACATCAAGGGCCTCCAGACACTCATAGTCGGGTTCGCCTTTTTCGTCTTTGGGCGTGTTTTCCGTGCCAACATAGTAATCGTCAAGGCTAATGGCGATGGGTTCCAGGCCCATGACTTTAAGGGCGATTGAGAGCCTTTTGGCGGTGGTCGTTTTGCCTGAGCTTGAAGGTCCCGCAATCAGCACTGCTTTTACTTCGTCCTTTTTGGCATAAATCTGGTCGGCGATCTCTGCAAGTTTTTTTTCGTGGAAAGCTTCCGCGATGTGTATGTAGTCCCGTATTGTCCTATTGGACACGATATGGTTAAGCCTCCCCACGGAATGGACGCCTACGATGCGCCCCCATTTCTTGTATTCACAGTAAACTTCAAAGATCTTTGGGTTGTCTTCGAAAGGGGCGACCTTGTTTCCGCCGCCTGTTGCGGGGAAGCACAGGAGGAAGCCATCGCCGTAAGGCCTGAGTTCAAAGGCTTCAAGAAGCCCTGTCCGGTTTACCAGTGGCGAGATGTAAAGGTCTACAAAGCCAGCGCACTCGTTGACCATTACCTTGGGTTCGCTCCTTTCGAGTAGGAGGAGGGCAGTGTCTTCCTGGTGGTTTTTGGTGAAGGTCTCCATTGCATCCGCATAAGCCATGTAGCGGCTGATGATGGGCAGATCCGCCTCTACCAGTTCCTTCATCCGCGCTTGGAGTTTTTCTATCTCCGATTTTTCAGGTATTTTGCCTTCTAGAAATGTGTAGTAGTAGCTGTGACCCATTGAATGGCCTATGTAAAGGCTCCTTTCGGGGAAAAGGTCGGTCGCTGCCACGGCAAGCAGAAAAGCCAGGGAATAGCGGTAGACTGCTACACCCGTTGGGCTTTCAAGCGGCACTGGCTCAAGGCGGGCGTTTACCTCCAGGTTCGCGGAAAGCGGCAATAGCTCATCGTTTGCCTTGACAGCCACCGGAGGAGTGCTCAGGTCCCCAAAATGCTGAAGCAGGGATTCAATGCTTGTCCCTGTTGGGCAGGAGAGCTCTTTTTCAGTATTGTCGCTGCTGACTATCTTTACCTTTATTTCGTTTTTCATGGTCTACAATTCCCCCAAAAAGTTCTTGATTAGTTCCAGTTTTAGGGCACGGAGCCGGGTGGTAACGGAAACCTTGTATATGTGCGGGTTTAACAATCGTTTATAACTTGAGTCGAAGGATTCCAGTTCCCGGCGCACCCGTTTTTGGATGCCTTCCAGGTCAGTGCTTTTTAGCACCGCCTTCCCGTTTGCAAAGCACTCGGCAAGGAGGGGTTCCGCGCTGCCTTCCAGCGTGTGGTTGAAGCGGCGGTAGTCGGCCTGCGGGTGCCAGAACGAGTAAGTCTGGCCCTTTTCAATCAGGTCTGGATCATTTGAGTCTTCCAGGGCAAGCACGTCGGCTACGCACATCCCGTTTGAGTCCCTTAAGCGCCAAACCTGCTTAACTCCGGGGTTGGTGGTCTTTGCCGGGTTGTCAGAGAACTTAATCCGGGGGATGAGTGTTCCCCCTTCGTCCTCGCTTGCGGCGAGCTTGTATACTCCCGTAAAGGCCGCCTCGTTCCCGCCTGTTACCATCTGGGTGCCCACTCCCCACGAATCTATCGGTGCGCCAGCGTCGCTCAATGCCTTGATGATTGATTCGTCCAGGTCGTTTGAAACAGAGATCTTTGCCTCTTTTAAACCCGCCGAGTCAAGGGCCTTTCTTACTTCCACGGACAGGTAGTGAATGTCCCCGGAGTCCAGGCGCACTCCGAAGTTTTTCCCTTTAGCCGCCAGGGTTTTGCCCACCGTGATGGCGTTTACGATTCCGCTTTTTAAGGTATCGTAGGTGTCGATGAGGAAAATGCTTCTGTCGGGGTAGAGTTCGGCGTAGGCCCTGAAGGCTTCTTCTTCACTGGGCCAGGCCATAACCCAGGAGTGGGCCATGGTTCCCATTACGGGGATGCCGAACTCCTTGCCTGCGAGTAAGTTCGATGTGCCGTTGGCACCTCCGATGAAGGCGGCCCTGGAAGCCGAGAGCGCGCCGTCGGGTCCCTGGGCACGGCGGAGGCCAAACTCAACGACGGAGCCATTGAGCGACGCAAGAGAGACCCGTGCGGTTTTTGTCGCTATTAGGCTCTGGAAGTTGATGGTGTTCAAAAGCATACCTTCAAGGAGCTGGCATTCCAAAAGCCCTCCGTCTACCCTGATTAAGGGCTCGTTGGGGAACACGACCGTCCCTTCTTCCATTGCCATAAGGGTACCGGAAAACCTGAAAGTTTTTAGGTAATCCAAAAAGGCCCCTTCAAAAATTCCAATGCTTTTTAGGTAGGCGATGTCCTCATGGGAAAACATAAAATTTTCAAGGTTCTGCAACAGGGTCCCAAGACCGGCGAAAACGGAGAAGCCCCCGTCAAAGGGCTGGTGCCTGAAAAACATTTCAAATACCGCACGGCGGTTCATCCCCCTTTTCCAGAAACCCTGGGCCATCGTAAGGGAGTATAGATCCACCAAAAGGGCGGAATCACTTTTCATTTTATTTCCTCCGCAGTTGCGAAGATTACTCCGGCTTCTTCCATCGTTTTTAGGGCCTTTTCCACGGAGTTATCTGGGATATTAACCCCGCGGATCGCATCGGAAAGCACGATGGTTCTGTAGCCCAGTTCCGCGGCGTCAAGGGCACTTGCCAGCACGCAGTAATCGGTCGCGAGCCCCCCTAGTACCACGGTTCCGATTGAGAGGGTCTTGAGGCAGCCATCAAGGCCGGTGGAGGTCTTCTTGTCGTTTTCAAAAAAGGCCGAGTACGAGTCCAGGCCCTTCCGGAAGCCCTTGCGTAGAATCAAGTTTACCGGCTTTAGATCGAGGGCGCTGTGGAAGTCGGCACCCCTGCTTCCCTGGACGCAGTGTTCCGGCCAAATGGCAAACGATGCGTGGCCCTGCGGGTGCCAGTCCTGGGTGGCGATGACCCTGCCGCCGGAAGCGGCAAAAAGGGCTGCCAGACGGTTTAGGGGCCCGATAATTTCGTCCCCCCTTTCCACCGCCAGTGCCCCGCCTGGGCAAAAGTCGTTTTGAACGTCGATGATAATTAGGGCGGAATTTGGGAAATCCACTTTCATTGCTCCTTTTCCAATGATACTTCATGCACAGGGCCTGAAACAAGTGCAGGTTAAAAAAAAGCCTGTCAGGTGATTACCGGACAGGCCTTTGATGCGAAAGCGGCTTTGCTTTAGTAACCCCTAACGCCAATCTCGAACTTGTTGTACTGCTGCGATTGTTCGGTGTCTACACCTACAACCGAAGGATCCGAAGGGTATGTGATAAATTTGACCGAAGTCTTTGTGGTTTTGCTGCTGTCTTTTTCATACCTGTCGGAATTTGCCTTTGTAAGGACTGTATTGCCAAGAGTGCCGTCAACATTCGTTTCCAGTTTTGCGTCGCCAGTTAGGGAATAAGTATCAAGCTTGCCTGTTATAGGGCTTGTGGCTGAGTACACCAAAATATTATCCCTCTTTGCGGTTCTGCTCTTGTTGCTGCCCATCTGGTATGTCGCGCTTATTTTGACCTTGCCCAGGAAAATCTCTTCGACAGAAGCGGAAATCAGGTAGGCGCTGTCTTGATAGCTCTTCTCCATTACAACGGCACTGCTTTTATTCAAGACTTGAATGCCTACAAGCCTGTCATAAACCGGTACGGTTATTTCAACCGGTATGTCGCAGTATTCAAATATAATTATAAATGGTGATTCTGTCAGATCGTCGCTTGGAAGACTCAGCGAAGGCTGGCTGAATGCGGAGGCATTGTTGTAGCCAAAACATAAAGCTTCTATTAAGTCCACTGTACGCGGGGTGGTGTCATGGTAGCTTACCCTGAGCCTTGCCCCGTTAAGCCTGCTTGCCCAATGTTCCTTATAATATGGACTGGTGTGGATTAGCCTGGGGTCGTCAAAGAGGACGGGAAGGCTGAATGAAGGCTTGGTTTCGAGGGCGGCATTGCTTATCCCGTAAATTGTGGTTATTGGAAAATGGAGCACTGCCCCTCCAATTTCCAGCCATAGTTCAGGCGATTTCATTGCTCCGGTTTTAAGTTTTAGCGTGCCGTTGTAGGAAGCGTTTATGGGGATTGCCCTTGTCCTCGCTTTTCCCGCATCGTCATCCGTATATTTTGCCGTCAAAGTGGTGCCGGCGATGGTATAACGCCGCTCGTCCTCATAGTATTCCTGCCTGGACAGTTTTGCTGTTGCGGTATCGGGGGTTACGAGGCCGGTGCTGGCATCTAGCTTAAAAGGAGTTCCATGAAAAGGGACAAATGCATTTGACGTGCCCATGTTGCCGCCGGAAGCAGCTTGGTTTAAGGTTATTGAACAAGTATGGGTTCCCGTAAAATCGCCTTTGTAATAAAGGGTATACGAAGTCCCAGGCGACCTATATTCTGGAGGATCCAAAACAAAGTCGCTTGCATTTGTGACATACATGGGATCACCCGTGTCGTAGGTTATTTTGACCATAATCTTGCTTAGGGAGGCGGGCTGGCCTTCCCAATAATAATTCTTGCTGGCAACAATTTCGGTAGGGGTAAAGAGCGTTATATTATTGGCATTATACACTTCTTCAATATTTATTACCACCCTGCCAGCTACATAACTTGTTTCGCCGGGGGTGTATTCGTTGACTATATTGCCGTTATCCGGTTTTTCGTTATTAAGGTCCCCGGTGTTTCCGTTGTCTTCATCATTGCCGGAAAAGGAAATATCGCCCCCAAATACATCGCCTTCAAGCAGATCCTCTGCCCGGCCGGTTGCTATCTTATCTACCTTGAAATTGGTGTAAGAGGTCCCGGGAATGCTGTTAAGAGTTATGGACTCGGCGCTAATGGTTCCCGAAAAATTGGACTGGGAACCAAAGCCGAAATCCTCAAGGGGCCTGAAAGTAATCGTGCTGCCGCTTATGGCAACTTCACCGGCGGATACAGGCCCGTCCATATTGGCCATTGGTGCCATAATTGCATATAAGTGACCTGTCTTGGGCGTGTATGCGGCCCTATATTCGTCAAAAGCGGACGGTTCCGCAATTATGACCGCTACTGCCCGCATACCGCTTTCCCCATAGTACACCACCGCATTGTCTCCAGAACTGGTGGAACCATCGCTGCATCCAAACAAAATAAAAAGGATCAGGAAAAAACCGATTGCTAAAAACTTCTTCATTGTGGCCTCCTAAAAAGGGCATACTATTGGTAATTATATCGCATTTTTACAACTTTTTCAAGGTTTTTTTTCTTATTTAGGGGTTTTCCCCATTGCCAGGCTTGCATAATTGACAATAAAACGCATGGTTTGTAAACTGATTATCGGCTGTATAGCCGCCCCTCAGGAGCGATAATTTGCAAATAGGGCCTTTAGCTCAGTTGGTTAGAGCTGCGGACTCATAATCCGTAGGTCCCTGGTTCAAGTCCAGGAAGGCCCAAAAAGGGAAAAGGTAAGAGTTAAAAGGTAAAAATTAAGAAGTAAAAGAGAAGAGGGGAAATGGACGAGGGAAGAAATTTCGCTCTTTTTAGATGGTCGTCAATATCAATTCTGAACGGTCTATTATCTCATTCTCAATTAGCATATTTATTTTCATATTGTTAGTCCGAATTAAACCAATTTGCTCACTTCTTTTATAAAATATTTCAATAGGAATCCGGCCAAGAAGCGGATTCTTGATGAATATCCCAAATGGGATGTTACATTCTCCAGAACAAGTGCCATTTTTCTTTTTCATGCATGGACAATAATTCCAATCGTCCGGAAAATCTGATGGAATGAACTTTTTTTCGATTTCTAATCCTGCTTTAAGAAGTTGGTTACGAACCGATTCTGCCGTAAAGTATTCAGTTGCCATTCTTTGGCCCTTAGTTCTCCAAAGCTAGAGCAATGTCATCGTTCCGCTCGACTATCCTAAACCCGCTGTTTTCCCATAAAGGAAGTGTAACCCTTATGGGCACCTTTGTTGGTGAAGCAAGCGCATACCAAGGGTAATTGTTTGAATTTTGCTCAAATGGGCCGTTTTTTTGTCCATGACAAAGAATATGGAGGTAATATTCTCCACAATGGCATCGTTCAATGCGCCGAAATCGGATGGAACAGAAGCCTACTCCATTTCTAACTTCATTAGGTTTTGTCTTTTTGTAACCGGTATAGGAACCTGATCCGCATCAATATTTCGTATAAGAAGCTCTGGCTTTGCTTGCCGGTATAGGGCAAAATAGTCTCTTTTTTGCTTACTGTCTGCAAGAGCCACTTTTGTAATGTTTTTTGCCGCTCCGACAATAGTCCCGGCAGCCGTTTTTTCCATTTCAATATACATGCTGAGGGAGTTTCTAAGGCTTTCCCATGCACCAGTCATGGAATCTCCGCAAGCATCAATTTCAAGGTCAATGCACGCAGCTCTCCAAGGAAAAATATCACGTTCTTTTTCATTGAAAAACAAAAGGCTCATCTCCGGCAAAGGGGGGACAGACTTTTGTGTGGGGATGAAAATAATTTTACCCAAATCGGAAACCGATTCAAACTGAGTCATATGCAAACCTCTTTGTAGTTGATTGCATCATTGTTGATGCCAAAGAAAAATGCGGTTCTGCCATAGCCTATACGGCTTCTTGCCCGAATTTCATAAAAATCCCTGCTAGTATAAACTTGGTCTTAGCCATGGCTCCCCATCGGCTATTGACGACAATTTGTCTTTTATCGACAGATTCCCTTACCCGCTTAAATACACGTTATTCTATCGCAAGTTACATGCTTTAGCAAGGCAATGTGCAAAAAAGTTGAAGAAAGCGTAAAAAGCAATAATTTTCCGTTTTTTAGCCATTAACTTCAACCCCCTTTCCTCCTTTTCTTCTCTTTTAATTATTCCCTTTTACTTTTTCGCTTGTTGGGTATATTATTATCGTATGAATCCACAGCGGCTTTTTTGGGCAGTTGCCCTTTTTTTAGTATTAGCCTCCATCAGTCCCACGCTCCGGGCGATTGAGTTTTCCTACAAGTACACATCAGGCGACAAGTACCGCATCCTGTCAACGGTGAACGAGGACATTTTTGTCGAGCGGAGGCTAACTTACAGGGCCGAGATTATCAACCGTATCGCCTTTGAAGTGGGTGCCGTTGCCGGGGGCAGGGCCACACTCAGCGCCGAGTTCCAGACAGCGGAAAAAACCGAGGAGCTGGGGGTGGGGGGCAAGAGCGTCTCGTCCGGCGGTTTTGAGTGGTCCAGGGACTACCAGGCAGAATACCAGCAGGACAGGCTTGGGTATATGTCCGTGGCAGATCAGTATTATAAACCGATGGTTAGGGACGTGCCGCTTTTCCCTGGCAGGGACCTTAAGCCTGGCGATACCTGGTCTGCCAATGGGGTGGAAGTACACGATTTCCGGGACAGTTTTGGCATAGAAACACCCTACTTTATCCCATTTACGGCTTTTTACACCTACCTTGGAGAAAGGACCTGGAAGGATAAGGATTACCACACCTTTACCGTTTCCTACAGGGTTTTCCTGGAGCCGGAGGCGGTGCGGGGGAAGGTCTACCCCACGCGCATTCAAAGCTCCTCTGATCAGACTGTTTACTGGGATACAGAGCAGGGCCAGGCCGCAGCCTATGAGGAGTACTTTAGGATGGTCTTTGACCTCTCCGACGGGCAGACCTGGGAGTACCGGGGCCGGGCCGAGGCGGAGGTAATTGAAGCGCCGCCCATGGACAAGGAAGACATTGCGAAGGAAATTGCCGGGGAAATCGAAAAAATCCCCGATACCTCCGTGTACGTCAGGGATAAGGGCATTGCAATTACCCTTGAAAACATCCAGTTTACCGCAAACTCGACTGTGATGAGCCCGGATGAATTGTCCAAGCTGGATATGATAGCCGAAATCCTCATGAAATACCCCGACAGGGACATCATGGTGGAAGGCCATACCGCCCTAGCGGGGACAGCCATGGGAAGGTTCCAAATGTCGCAGGAAAGGGCCCAGGCGGTGGCGGAATACTTGATAAGCAAAAATGTCAGGCCCAAAGACCGCATAATGTTCCGTGGTTTCGGGGGCGAGGAACCCATAGCCGACAACAACACGGCGGTGGGGATGGCAAGGAACAGGCGTGTAGAAATTGTTATACTTGAAAACTAAGACTTGATGTGCTAGCCTTTCCCCAGCGATGAACCAGACAAATCCGGCGAACCTTGGGGTGATAGCGTGTCCGGGCGGCGAGGTATTTGCCGAAGAGGTGATTAGACACCTTAAGTGGGAATACAGGCGTCATTATGAAAGGATAATCGAGGAGCTGGCCAAACAGTACGATATAGACAGACGGGCAGCAGCCGTACAGGTCAATTTTGTAAACGATATCCTTTCGCCAGTGCGGCGCTTCTCCCTTAATCCCGAAGAACAAAATAGCCCGGAAGATTACCGCAGCCCGCGTTTCAAGGTCCCCACAAAGTTTTCCCTTTTCCCGAACGGTGAAATAAAAGCGGAGATCCTTGAATCCATCAGGGGTAAGGACATCTATATTGTCGAGGACGTGGAAAACCATTACCCTGTGAATTTTCAGGAAGGCGGTTTTAACAGAACCCTTTCCATAAACGATCATTTGCTGACCATCTTTGTAACAGTGGACGCGGCCAGGCAGGCCGGGGCGGAAAGGGTAACCCTTGTTGTGCCTGTCTATCCGTATGCCCGCCAGCACAAAATAAAAGGGCGCGAAGGGTTAACCGCGGGCCGGGTGGGAAGGATATTTGAAAGTCTGGGGGTAAACCGTGTTATTACGCTGGACATCCATTCCAGGGAGATAAATAACGCTTTTGTCCGGATGAGGCTTGAAAACCTGCACGCCAGTTATCAGATAATACACGCCCTTTTGGGCAACAATGGAATCATGGGCGACGATTTTGTGGTGGTTTCGCCAGACACGGGCGCAGTTGACCGGAACAAATTCTACGCCACCGCCCTGAAAAAACCCCTGGCTCTTTTGTACAAAGAAAGGGACTATTCCAAAGTCGCTACTGACGCCCTTAAAAACAATATTTCCGATCTGAAACTCCTGGGGGATGTGCGCGGCAAGACGGTTTTTATGGCCGATGACATGCTGGGTACCGGGGGGACACTCCTTAAGGCAATGCAGTTCCTTAAGGAGCAGGGTGCAGGAAAGGTAATCTGCGCCGTCAGCCTTCCCCTTTTTTCAGGGGACGCCATAAAGTATTTTGATAATGCCTTCAGGGAAGGGCTTTTCTATAGAATTATCGGGACAAACGCCGTTTACCAGGAAGAGGTGATTAAAAGGGAATGGTACATAAGCGTCAACATAACAAAGCTTTTTGCCAGGACTATTTCCCGGCTCCACAGGGGCTTATCGCTAAGTTCCCTCTTGGATAACCGCGACATCATTGTAAAGCAGTTCAAGACAGACCCTTCATGAGCGCTTCCATAATTAGGCAATCTCAATCGCAGGCATTCCTTTCAGTTGACATCGGGACTTCATCGCTTAAAGCGGCTTTCATTGATTTTAAAGGATGCCTCCTGGCCTTTAGCCGGGCTGCCTACCCGATGGGCGCATATGCCGGTGACTGGAAGTATGCTTTTTCGCGTGCCCTGGAAAACCTCTGTGCCCAGGTCCCGGACTGCGGGATCGAGGCGGTCTGCATTTCCGGCAATGGGCCAACCCTTGTACCGGTGGGCAAGAAAGGCGAAGCAATGCGGCCCCTTTATTGGTACGACAGCGAAACGGTATCCCCGGAGACCGCGTTTTCCGTTGAAGGCACGCTTTCCCTCTTCCTTCCGCATGTGGACCGCTTTAAAAGAAGCTCCCCCAACGAATACGAAAAGACAGCCTTCTTTTTATCCTCGCACGAATGGCTTTCATTTAAGCTGGGCGCCG
>JGI24702J35022_10000372_pt1 | contig 26643 bp, 27 predicted proteins | sample TergutTh196P4_FD_35022 | JGI IMG/M metagenome (IMG submission 35022)
CTGCGGCGTTTCGTTTTTGCATACGTCGTCTTCTCCCGCCTGTCGGGAGAAGACGGGGTGAGGGCGGCGGATGTGTCAGGGGGTTGCGGCTTCCCAGGGTTTGCTGTATCGGAGCAGCACGTTGCCGTGTGATATTTCGCATATGCGGTTTCCTGCGCGAGCATGCCGTGACATTGCTTTTAGATCGGTAATGGCATATCGTGGCGGGTTCTGATGTTTCGCCTGTCGGGCATGCTGCAAGACTCTCCGACCCCGGGCGTCTTTTGTTTTTTCTGATCGCGCTTGCTGAACGTGTCACGGTAGGGCGGTAGCGTGCCTGATGAATGGACTATATAAATGAGTGTTACTCCCAATGGATGCGCGGCTCTGTCGCAAGGCACGGTAGTTGCCGTTGTGGGGCTTGGGTATGTCGGGCTCCCGTTGGCCGTCGAATTCGGCAAACAGTACAAGACTATCGGTTACGACCTGTCTGAAAGGAAAATCGCCCAGTACAAAGAGTTCCACGATCCCACCGGCGAAGTAGCAAGCGACGACCTGAGAGCGGCCTGTCTGCTGACGGTGGGCGCAGATCCCGCGCGGTTGGCTGAGGCCGACATCATCGTGATTACCGTTCCAACCCCGGTCGATGATGCCCACATCCCGGATTTCGGCCCGCTTGCGGGCGCAAGCGATGTGGTCGGGCGGTACATGAAACCGGGCGCAATCGTCGTGTATGAGTCTACCGTTTATCCGGGTGCGACCGAAGAGATCTGTGTTCCCATCCTCGAAAAAGCCTCCGGCCTGAAGTGGCGCGAGGATTTTCACGTCGGCTACAGCCCCGAGCGTGTCAATCCCGGAGACAAGGAACGCACCATTACCAGAATCGTCAAGGTCGTCTCCGGCGACGATTCCGCGACGCTCGAAACCGTTCGCGCGCTATACGCTTCGATCATTACGGCAGGCGTTCATCCCGCCAGTTCCATCAAGGTGGCGGAAGCGGCCAAGGTCATCGAAAACACTCAGCGCGACCTCAATATCGCTTTGGTCAACGAGTTGGCGATCATTTTCAACAAAATCGGCATCGACACCCTGGAAGTCCTGGAAGCTGCTGGAAGCAAATGGAACTTTCTGCCGTTTCGCCCCGGTCTCGTCGGCGGCCACTGCATCGGCGTTGACCCTTACTATCTGACCCACAAGGCCGAACAACTGGGTTACCACCCACAGGTCATCCTGGCGGGGCGTCGCATCAACGACGGCATGGCTGTCTGGATTGCCCAGCAGAGCATCAAGCAGATGATCCGCGCCGGAATTTCCGTCAAGGGCGCAAAGGTCAACGTGCTTGGCCTGACCTTCAAGGAAAACTGTCCCGATCTGCGCAATTCCAAGGTGGCCGATCTCATCCATGAACTTCAGGACTACGGCTGCGAGGTGTTCGTTCATGACCCGCTTGCGGAGGCTGAGGAAGCCGAACACGAATATGGGTTTTCTCTGACATCATGGGATGACTTGCCCGTGGCGGATGTATTGATACTGGCCGTGGCACATCGTAGCTACCTATCCACGCCGGTTCAGCAGTTGCTGGCGAAATGTGCGCAGAGGGGCGTTCTCGTCGATGTCAAATCGGTTCTTCCGGCTGATGCGCTGTCAGAGCGGGTATTTTGGCGGTTATGAGTAGTGCGGTGGCGAGGCCCCCAAAGCTCGTTTTTTTGATACGTTCGCTTTCCAGGGGAGGGGCGGAGCGACAACTGGTCATGCTGGCTGGAGCACTTCAGGCGCGAGGGCATTCGCTTTGCGTGCTCTCGATGTATGCCGACGAAAATGGCTACGAAAGCCATCTTGAACGAACCGGTGTGCGCCTCGTTCATCTCGGAAAAAAAGGGCGATGGGATGTCATTGGATTTCTATGGCGTCTTTTTTGCCAGATACGCAGGGAGAGGCCAACGGTTCTGCACAGTTATCTCGGTGTGCAGAATATTCTGGCTTCGATTTTGAAGCCTTTTTTTCCGAAGACGAAGATCGTGTGGGGGGTACGTGGCTCCGACAAGGATTTGTCCCGGTACGATTGGCTTTCCCGATGGAGTTACAGGCTGGAGTGTTTACTGTCTCGTTTTGCCGATCTGATCATTTCCAATTCCCAGGCAGGGGTGGCATACGCGGTCAAAAATGGTTTTCCGGAAAACAGACTTGTCGTTATTCCAAATGGTATCGATACGGAGGTTTTTCGCTTTTCCCTCGATGCTCGGCAGGCAATGCGGCAATCGTGGGGAATAGATGACGATACGCTGCTCATCGGACGGGTGGGTAGATTGGATCCCATGAAAGATCATGGGAGTTTTCTGAAGGCAGCCCGTCTTGTCCGGGAGGCGAAACAAAACGTTCGTTTCCTCTGCGTTGGCAGTGGAGAAACGACTTATGCAAGGTCTCTTGAACGTCAAGCCGCCGATCTGAATCTGGCAGACTGTATGTTCTGGCTTCCTGCTCAAGAGCATATCCAGAACCTCTATAGCAGTATGGATATCATTTGTTCTTCTTCTTCTTTCGGTGAGGGGTTTCCTAATGTTCTTGCCGAGGCGATGGCCTGTGAATTGCCCTGTGTGGCAACGGATATTGGCGACTCGAGGATGCTTGTCGGGAATGCGGGTCTGATCGTTCCTCCGGAGGATGAGGTGACGCTGGCGGCGGCGTTGCTTGAGCTTGCGGCATTGCCTCCCGACTCGCGGAGGGCGTTGGGCCGGGTGGGGCGCGTGCGAATCGTTGCGAAATTTAGCCTGGAGGCGCTTGCGACGAACACGGAAGCGGCCCTGGGACTTGATAGCGTAAAATCGCAGTTCTGATTCCATGCGTCGGCAAATCGCCTTTGTCATTATTGCCAATGCAATCGCATTTGCAACGGGATTCCTCAAATTGTGGCTCGTGGCGTGCCTGTTTGGCGTTGGGGCTGAACTTGACGGCTACAACCTGGCGTTGACGCTTCCTACCTTTGTTATCGGCGTGGCTTCGGGCTTGCTGCAAACGGGGCTTTTTCCGGTACGTGCGCGACTGGCCCGTGATTCGGCCCCGAATGACGTGGAGCGCTTCGAGCGAACGGTGCTTCTGGGGAACGTGCTTGTTGGAGCGTTGATTGCGCTGATCCTGGCACTGGCCGTTTTCACCATCCCGGCCCGCGTGGGCATTGATACTCAATCCAATGTCTGGCGGGCCACGGCATACGTCCTGCCTTATGGCCTGGCCTTGATTCCCCTGAATGCGCTGGGTAATGCAATGGGTTATCTGCTTGCCTTTCGCGGGCGCTATCACTGGTTTGCTGCCGCGCCCATTGCCAATGCCTTGTTCAGCGCCGGTCTGTTGGCAGTCTGGCCGGAAGGAGGGCTATTCAATCTAGCCCTGGGGACACTTCTTGGTCTTGCCCTGCAAGTGAGTTTGTGCGCTTTGGCTTTGGAACGCGGAGGCTTCCGTCTGACCGGGGCACTTGTTCGGGCCAGGGAGAGGACAAAGGAATGGCGGGAAATGCTGCGCCTGGGCGGCTGGATATTTCCCGGGATTCTGTTTGCCAATCTGACATCAACCATGCCGATCGTCTTTGCAGCATCCTATGGCGAAGGGGCTGTTTCTGCCTTCGGGTACGCCTGGCGGCTGCACACTTACGCAGTACAACTTCTTATCATGGGAATGGCTCCCGTCATTCTGACCAGATTTTCCGAGTTGGTTGCGCAAGGCGATTGGCGCATGGTGCATGGACTCTTGAATAAGGCGCGCTGGATTTCCGTATCGATTGGCGTCATGTCTGTAGTTGGTGTGTGGCTGGCGGGTGTACCCGTTCTTGAACTGGTTTTCAGCGGTCGCTTTGATGCGACGGCATCCAGGGCGGTTGCAGGGCAATGGCAATGGCTTGCTTTTGCCCTTGGCCCTATTATACTGAGTAATGTACTGGCAAAATTTTTCCAGGCGTGTGGAAACGCCCGCCTTTTGAGCGTACTTGCTGCAATGGGTTTTTGCATATTTTTGATTGTTGCAATGTCGGCAGGACCTCTGATCGGCGCTCATGCCATTTCTGTGGCGGTGGCAGCGTCCGCGTTTGCGATGGCCATAGTTGGATGGGGAAGGATGAACAAGTTTACGACGACTAAAAAACCGTTATCGCATTACAAGGCAAAGGAAACGGAATTATGTATAAAAACAAAATCCTCCTGATTACTGGTGGTACGGGCAGTTTCGGCAACGCCGTGCTTGGCAGGTTTTTGAATTCCGATATCAAAGAAATTCGAATATTTTCACGTGATGAAAAGAAACAGGATGATATGCGTAAGCAGTACTGTAACAATAAAATCAAGTTTCACATTGGTGATGTGCGCGACATCACAAGTGTCCGCAATGCGATGTATGGCGTGGACTATATCTTCCATGCGGCAGCTCTAAAGCAAGTGCCTTCTTGCGAGTTCTTTCCGCTTGAAGCGCTCAAGACCAATGTAATCGGCACGGAAAATGTTCTTTCCGTCGCAACGCAGTATGGAGTCAAGAAAATTGTCTGTTTGTCTACCGATAAGGCAGCATATCCCATTAATGCTATGGGGATTTCTAAAGCCATGATGGAAAAGATCATAATCGCGAAAGCACGGACTGTAGGCAATACCGTGATATCTTGTACCCGTTACGGTAACGTCATGTGTTCACGTGGTTCGGTCATCCCTCTCTTTATTGAGCAAATAAAACGAGGGGAGGCACTGACAATAACCAACCCAAAAATGACACGTTTTATTATGAGCCTTGATGAAGCTGTTGAACTTGTGCTTTTTGCTTTTCGAAACGCTTCTCCAGGTGACTTATTTATTCAAAAATCCCCTGCATGTACGATTGAAGTGCTTGCGCAAGCGGTTCGAGAATTGTTTGATTTCAATGCCGAAATTCACCACATAGGAACGCGACATGGTGAGAAATTATATGAAACTCTTGCAACGACTGAAGAAAAACTTAAAGCAGAGGATTTAGGGGGGTACTGGAGAGTTCCAATGGATGATCGTGACCTTAACTACGATAAATACTTTGAGATGGGTATGCCACAGCTTGATGAAATTGAGTCATATACGTCACACAATGCTGAGCGGCTAGATGTAGAGCAGGTCAAGGGAAAACTATTGCAGCTTGATTACGTTCAAAATGAATTGAGAAGCCGGAGTAGGCTGAGAGGATAATTGAAGTGAAAACACGCGTACTTATTTTGGGAAGTACAGGCATGCTTGGCAATGCTGTAGTAAAGCACTTTTTAACAGCGAGAAAATATAATGTTTCTACAACATACAGGAATAAGGCACTTGCTTTTGATGGAAGTTCGATTGAATTTGATGTGGTGAAAGATTCATTAAATCAAATCCCAGGGAACTTTGATTATGTAATAAATTGTATTGGAATGATCAAACCTTTTATGGCTCAAAATCCTATGGAGGCGATAAAAGTCAACAGCCTGTTTCCGTGGCAAGTTGCAAAATGGTGCAAAGAGTATGGACAAAGACTTATTCACATAACCACTGACTGCGTATACTCGGGTGCGAAGGGAAAATATAAGGAAGTCGATTTGCATGACGCACTGGATGTTTACGGAAAAAGCAAATCTCTCGGCGAATGTACTTCCGATGCTATGGTTTTGCGAACGAGCATCATAGGCGAAGAAATACATAAAAATGCCAGCCTTATTTCATGGGCTAAGAGTCAGAAAGGGAAAGAAGTAGATGGGTATGCAACCCATTTGTGGAATGGAATTACAGCCAACTGGTATGCAAAAGTTTGCGACTTTATTATCCAGAATCATATTTATGAAAAAGGATTGTTTCATATATTTGCTGAGGATGATGTAAGCAAATTTAAAATGCTTCATTATTTTAATGAGAAGTTTAATTTAAATCTTGTTATAAAGAGAACAGAGCCGGAACCAATAGATCGAACCTTACGTACTGACAAATTTCTATGCAAAAAGCTTAAAATCCCAACCGTGAAAGAAATGATTTGGGAGATGCCACAATGAAAAAACTAAAGCTAGTGACGATTCTTGGTACACGTCCGGAAATCATTCGTCTTTCTGAGGTTATCAAAAAGTGTGACCTGTATTTTAATCATATTCTCGCGCACACCGGACAGAACTTTGATTACATGCTAAATCAAGTTTTCTTCGATGATCTCAATTTGCGTGCGCCCGATTATTATCTAAATGTTGGTGGAGGAAATCTTGGCGAAACAATTGGTAATATTATTGCTAAAAGCTATAAATTGTTAAAGGAAGAGGAGCCGGATGCATTGTTGATATTGGGTGACACGAATTCAGCATTATCAGCGATATCTGCTAAACGCCTAAAAATCCCGATTTTTCATATGGAAGCAGGAAATCGATGCTTTGATGAAAATCTGCCGGAGGAGATAAACCGCCGTATTGTCGACCATATCGCGGACGTTAACCTTTGTTACAGTGAGCACGCGCGTCGCTATCTTAATCATGAAGGACGTTCTCTAGAGCGTACCTATGTGACAGGTTCGCCGATGGCAGAGGTATTGTCGACTAATATTGATGGAATTAGATCAAGCAATGTGTTGGATAGACTCGGTCTTGAAGCGTACAATTATATTCTTGTATCTGCACATCGTGAGGAAAATATTGACATTGAAGATAACTTTTTTTCACTAATGAATAGCATCAATTCTATGGCTCTAACTTATCAAAAACAAATAATTTATTCAGTCCACCCTCGAAGCAAGAAAATTATTGAAGAAAGAAGCTTCAAATTTCATGAGAATGTAAAAATGTTTGATCCGTTTGGATTTCTTGATTATTGTAAATTACAGACGTGTGCTTTTTGTGTTGTTTCAGACAGTGGAACTTTGGCAGAAGAATGCTCGTATTTTAAATTTCCAGCTGTGTTAATTCGCACTAGCACTGAAAGACCTGAAGCGGTAGACAAAGGAAACATTATTATAGGCGGAATTACAGAAAAAGAAGTGTTACAAGCGGTTGAATTAGCGGTTCAGATGAAAATTAATGAGGATAATGGGACATTTGTACCCGATTACATAGATGAAAATGTTTCTGCAAAGGTTGTTAAAATCATTCAAGGATATGTTGGTATTGTAAATTTTATGGTCTGGCGTAAAAATCGTTTTGAGAAAGACTCTTAATATATGAAACACGTTCTGTTCATTTTCGGAGGGCTTCTTGCTGTAAATCAGTCTGCTACGGCTGGGATAAATAGATTGTTAAATTTAATAAAAGCATCCCAGTTAGCAGGCGCAAAAGTATCTGTTTTAGCCCTTACAGAAAACGATAAATTAACATCCTTTGACGAAAAGGGTGTGTCTTATATTTTGCTTCCTATTCATCCTTATCGGAACAAAAAACCATTAAAAAAACTTACAGCTTTCTTTCAGCTAGGAGTGGATTTAACTCTGCAAGCAGAAAAAATGTGGAATACTTACCCATTTGATGTTGTTTGCTGTTATGGAGGTCATTTAAGGGTTGCTTATCCTTTGCTAAAACTAAGACAAAAGACGCATATTGCAATTGTTATGAATGAGTGGTGGAATTCCAGTGGTGGTGGGATTTCTAGAAAAATTGATATAGAATTAGGTAGAAAATATATTTACCCGCAGTTTGAAAGTATAATTTCGGCTAGCACTAGTTTGGTAAATAAGTTTCCGATGATTAAAAATAAAATTCTCATCCCTGCGGTTTACGATGAAGAAGAGTTTTTGGTTGATGGCTTACCTATTGACTGTGAAAACATAAATATTGCCTATGCGGGAAACATTGGTCTGCGCAAAGACTATACAGATATGGTCGTTGTAGCTCTTGCTCTTTTGCCACCTGATATAAAAAATAAATTCCGACTCCATCTGATTGGTGTTAAAAAACAGGAGCTGTTACAATATATAAATAATCCAGAAGATGTTAATCAAGAACAAATTATTTATTATGATTATATGTCTAAGAGGCGGTTATATAAATTTCTAAAAACTATGGATTTTACAATTTTAATCCGACCAAATTCAAATTATCATAACGACGGATTCGCAAACAAGTTTGGCGAAAGTATGATGTTAGGAGTGCCTGTCATTGCCACTTTGACTAGTGACATGGCAAATTACTTTCAAGACGGCGAACAAGGCTTTGTAGTTGAGGAAGCATCTCCCGATGCTGTTGCTAAAACCTTTTTGCGAATTGCAGACAATGTTGATAAAGAGCATATTAGAGTAATGGGTGAAAACGCGAAAACAATGGCAAAAAAATCATTTACTCTGGAATGTGCGGCTAGCCAGATTAAGTTTTTTCTAGATTCGATTAAAGTCGCTAACTAGGACTGAATCCTCAAAACGGTCTTGAAAGGAGATAATGAGATGTTTGAAGTTACTGAAGCTTCGTCGGCTGTAAAGGAAGTTTTTTCAAAACTTCAAGACGATATTTCAAAAAAAATATTCTTGAACAGGTTGTTGTATTGTTTGGATGGAAATAAAACTCATCTGTTTAATATGTTGTTAGAATTAGGTTTGCTGAGACCTAATTTAGCCGGGCAAGCCTATGCCACGATTGGGGATATTTATCCTGTAAAATTGGAAAAAGAGCTAATTCTTTACGGTTGCGGTGGAATTGCCCCTGATATTTATCATCTTATGTCAAAAATGGGGCATACGGTTTCCTGTTTTTGTGACGATAATGTTATAAAGCAAAAAACCACTTTCTGTGATCTTCCTGTTATATCGCCCCAGGCCTTGCTTTCTGAATTTAGAGAAAGTTGGGTGGTTATTTCTACTATTGCATATCAGGAAAAAGTTTACGACTTTTTAACTCGGCATAATTATCCAAAAAGCAATATCTTAAAATCCCATACAATGGTTAAGCAATATTTTGGTCTTAATTTTTTAAAACCCCTTCCTAATGAGGTATATATAGATGTAGGGTGTATGGATGGAGAAACATTAGTTCAATTTAAAGAATGGTGTGCTGGAAAGTATAAAAAATTATATGCATTGGAACCAGATGCTACCAATTGCAACGATGCCAAAAATACGATATTAAAGAAGAGTATTCAAAGAGTCATTCTCATCAACAAAGGGGCATGGAAGTGTAACGACATTCTGTCTTTCTCAGCAACAGCAAATGGATCATCTAACCTTAATGAGTCAGGTCTCATTAAAGTTGATGTTGTGGCACTTGATGATATTGTCGGAGAGGAGATGGTGACGTATATAAAAATGGATATAGAGGGCGCGGAATTAAATGCTCTAATGGGGGCACAACATGTTATCTCAAAAAATAAACCCCGTTTAGCTATATGCATCTACCATAAACCCGAAGATATATTGGAAATTCCACTTTATCTTTTACAAATTGTTCCCTCTTATAAGTTCTACCTACGCCATCACAGCCAGTTTTATACTGAAACAGTTTTATATGCTGTACCATAATAATCATCGTAGGATTGAGATTAAATTTCTGGTTTTATATATAATGGTTTTTGATGTTATATCTAGAATCGCTAAAAAGTAGCAATGTTTCAATGAAAATACCATACTAAAATGGAAGAAAACCATTGTCGATCTGATAAAATTATGACAAGCATCTGTAAAAAAAGGATGCTTTTTATGATTTCCTCCCTTGGGGCGGGTGGGGCGGAACGTGTAATAAGTAATCTGGCAAATGCTTGGGCTGCACAAGGAGTGCATGTTAGCTTGCTGACCTTGACGATGCCGCAGGACGATCATTATTCGCTTCTGCCGACGGTCGCACGGATTGCGCTCAACGAAATGAGAGTGAGTCATACCTTGTGGCAGGCTCTGCTCAATAACGCACGTCGCTGCTGGAAGGTTCGGCGTGCAACGCAGAAGCTTTCCCCTGATGTGGTAGTGAGCTTCATTGATCGAAACAATGTGTTAGTATTGGCGGCGCTCATGGGTACAGGGATTCCTGTGGTGGTGAGCGAGCGCACCGATCCACGGCACAGTAATATCGGGCGTGCTTTTGACATGGCTCGACGATGGCTCTACCCTTTTGCGCGCCGTCTGGTGGTGCAGACAGAAAATGTCGCAATGGACTGGGCATGTCAGCTTGTCGCTTCCAAAAAGATTGCGGTGATTCCAAATGCCGTGCGCGAGATACCGGAAACACTACTGGATGTGCTACGCGATCCCTTTCTCATTCTGGCAGTGGGACGACTGAGTCGGGAGAAAGGGTTTGATGTTCTGCTCAGAGCCTTTGCGCGTTCAGGTCTGGTCAGACGCGGCGCGTGTCTCGTGATTCTGGGCAAGGGCGCTGAACGCGCTTCGCTGGAAGAGCTTGCCCATTCGTTGGATATTACCCGTGCGGTATCCATACCCGGTGTGGTTCGTGATCCGGAATCCTGGATGGCGCGTTGTGCGTTCTTCGTGATGACTTCCCGGTACGAAGGCTTTCCAAACGTGTTATTGGAAGCCATGTCCATTGGTTGCGCGGTGATTGCTGCCGACTGCGACAGCGGCCCGCGTGAGATGATAAGGCATGAGCATAACGGCCTGCTTGTGCCAGTGGAAGATGAGGAAGCAACGGCGCTGGCCTTGAAAAGGCTATTTGATGACAGAGATATGCGTAACCGTCTGGGGGAAGCTGCCATGGAAGTGCGAGAGCGGTTTTCCCGCGAAAAAATCATGCGGCAATGGGAAGATGTCATTTTGGACGCGATGGAAAACTGAAACAGCCTTGTAAAGATGAATCCCAAAGCGTTTTTGATGTTCCTGACCTGTCTTGCCTTGGTGGGTGTTTGTGTCTGCCTGATAGCTCCACCAGGAGAAAAACGCCGGGCGATGTGGCTTGCAGGGCTGGGTCTGATTCTTGCCTTGGGTAAAATCTGGCTTTTTCAACAGGCACCCCAGTGGCAGGACACCAATCCTGATTCCATTACTTACGATTTGAAAGCACGCGCTTTTGCATTGCGCTGGCAGGGCGAGACTGTGTTGGCCGAGGACTACAGGCTCCGCGGATTTCTGGCTTGGCATCAGGCTGGCCATGTTGAACCAGAGTGGAAACAGGAGGATGCTTTCGCCTGGAAAAGCGTGATCGGTTCGAATGAGTGGCTTTATACGGTCTACGTGGCGTTGTGGTATTGGTTGGCAGAGGCATCGCAGAACGAGGTAATTTTTTCCAATGCGATTTGGGCGGCATTTTTTCCGGTTTCGGCATTTGTCATAGCTTTGTTGTTGGGAACATCACGAAACGTTGCCTACTTTGCCGCCGCGCTGGCGCTTGCGGACCCTATGGCGGGGGTGAATGCTTCGTGTCTGCTCAAGGATACGCTGATAGGTTTTTTGGCCATGGCTTGTCTCTGTGTTGCAATACGAATAATCAGAGAAGGGAATTGGTGGCTGGCTTTATGTCTGGGAGTATTTTTGGCATACCTTTCGATCGGGCGTTACGGCGCTTTCTTTGGTTTTCTGTGTGCGAGCGTGTTGGTGGTGGCATACATGGTTTATCGGCGACAGATCAAACCGGCAACTGTTTTTGCCTTTTCAATGTTGATGGCGTGGTGTTTGTCCGGCCTGCTGATTTATATGCCGTATGTAACCAGGGCCGATTTTGCACATACTCCCACTCAAAGTCTTTCTGGAAGCATCCGTGTATTTCAACGTGAAGAGGGCGATAGAGGTGCGGCTAAAACTACGGTAAGTTGGAAAAAGGACTTTGCGAATAACCCCGTGATCGCTGTTGTCAAATCGGTTGCTCATACTCTTTTTGCGCCTTACCCTTGGGTGGCTATATCGTCGGGATTGACCTGGAATTCTTTCAACGAACTCTATTATCCAGGAATGATACTCTGGATATTTTGTCTCCCTGGGATATTTTTGACCTTATGGCATGGTGTTCGCAAACACGATCCGGTCTTTTGGTTGCTGACGTTCTTTTTTGCCTCGCAATTGGCAGCTTATACAATCTGGCTTGGAGAATGGAGTACGCGTCAGAGGGTATTTGTTTTGCCAGCTTTTTTTGTGTTTGCCGCTATTGGTTGGACAGGGTTGTACAGGCGTAGACGGGAATTACGCATGATGTCACTTGAACACGGGTCTCGCACAATTTCCTCTATTGATGGTGGAGTCAAGCGAGACAAACTTGAAGCCAAAGGCTCCATTGAATTGTGTCGAGGAATCCTCGCCATTCAGGATGTGGTGACTCAAAAGCAATTTGAATGAAAACACGCATTCTTTATATCATTACCGGGCTTTCAACCGGTGGCGCGGAGATGATGCTGCTCAAACTGTTGGAGCGGTTGTCAAAAGATCACTTTGAGGCGCATGTTATTTCTCTTACCACGCTGGGGGAACTTGCTCCTCGTATTGCGGTTCAAGGTATTCCTGTAGAAGCAGCAGAATTTCGATTCGGACTCTCTTCGCCCTTTTATTTTATTCGTCTGATTAGAAGAATTCGATCCATTAAGCCGGATATTGTTCATACCTGGTTGTATCATGCGGATGTTATAGGCGGTTTGGCGGCGCGTTTAGCAGGGGTGAAAAAAATTGCCTGGTGTTTGCGCAACGGAGATATGGATAAGAGTTTTCCGTTTTTTTCCAGAAAAATCGGCCTTCCATTGTGTGCGTTTCTTTCAAGATTCGTGCCAGATAAAATCGTTTCCTGCTCACAGAATGCGATATTTATTCATGCCAAAATCGGCTATCCAATGGAAAAAATGGGGTTGATTTCAAATGGCTTTGATCTGACACGGTACTGCCCGAATTTTTCCTCAAAAGTAAAATTGCGGGCTGAGTTAGGTGTTGATATACAAACGCCATTGGTCGGGGCGATTGGCCGTTTTCATCCCATGAAAAACCATGTAGGCTTTCTTGAAGCGGCCGCTTTATTGTCACGTAAAATTCCAGATGCACATTTTGTGCTCGTCGGCGCTGGACTCGATGAAAACAATGACGTGCTCATGGAAATTGCAAAGCGTAGTGGAGTTAGAGAGAAAACTCATTTTTTGGGGCTCCGTAAAGATATTCCCTATATCATGAGCGGGCTGGATATTGTTGCCTCTTCTTCTTCCTCTGGCGAAGCATTTCCGAATGTACTCGGGGAAGCAATGGCTTCCGGTGTGCCTTGCGTCGTGACGGATGTGGGCGATTCCGCCGATATTGTGGGTGATACAGGAGTGGTTGTAGCGCCTGGCGATATGCCGGGGTTGGCGGTTGCCATGGAAAAGCTGCTTTGCCTCATGCCAGTAGAACGAGCAGCATTGAGAGAACGGGCGCGTGGAAGAATCGAGTCCAGGTTTGAAATTGGAGTAATTGCTTCGAGGTATGAGGCTTTTTATAGAGACTTGCTGCAGTGTTGATGGAGATATGTATGGCTTATCGGATTCTTAATGGGGCAAAATTTTGCCCTGGATTACGGACTGAATGGTTGGATAGATTTCATCATTTTTTAAATATGGGTTTTTCATGAATGTTCTTCTGACGGGCGGTATGGGCTATATCGGTAGCCATGTGGCAGTGGTCTTGCTACAGGCAGGGCATCGTGTCGTCCTCTACGACAATCTGTGCAACAGCGAAGCCGGAGTTCTGGCTCAAATCGAGCAAATTGCCGGCAAGACGCCGATTTTTATTCAGGCGGATATTCGTGCGACGAAAACGATCAGAAACGCTTTGAAACATCATGCTGTCGAAGCGGTGATGCACTTTGCCGGATTGAAGGCGGTAGGCGAGTCGGTGAACAAACCGATCGAGTACTACGCCAACAACGTTGAAGGTACGGTGAGTCTGCTGGAAGCCATGCACGATGCAGGGGTACGCTCGTTGGTGTTCAGCGGCAGCGCTACGGTATATGGTGAGCCGCATTACCTGCCGCTGGATGAGGTGCATCCGCTTTCTGCAACCAATCCCTACGGTCGCTCCAAACTGCATATTGAAGAAATGCTGCATGATCTGTCCTTTTCCGATCCGCTCTGGCGTATCGTTTGTCTTCGTTATTTCAACCCGGTGGGGGCACACGAAAGCGGCTTGATTGGAGAAAAACCAGTGGGTATTCCCAATAATCTGATGCCTTACATTGCGCGGGTTGCGGCAGGAGAACTCAAGGAACTTTCCGTATTCGGTAACGATTATCCAACACCGGACGGAACCGGGGTGCGCGATTATATTCATGTCATGGATCTGGCAGAAGGCCATGCAGCGACGCTTTCCTGGCTTGCCGGACATTCTGGTTGGCACGCGATCAATCTTGGAACAGGGCAAGGTTACAGTGTGCTGGACATGGTGGCGACGTTTGCAAAAACCAGTGCCCGTGCCGTGCCTTACCGTATTGTGCCCCGTCGCGCGGGTGATGTGGCTGCTTGCTATGCCGATCCTGGGAAAGCCCTGCGGGAGTTGGGCTGGCGGGCGCGGCGCGATCTTTCGGATATGTGTACGAGTGCCTGGAATTTCCAGAAACAATTTCAGTCATCTTGATGGGGTGCACGTATTGTTACCGACAACGATGAGAGAAATATGCGCGGGTTGACAGGATTTTTATGGGGGGAGTCTTTACTCGAACCGGAAACTGTTATTTGCGACTGGAAGATCATCAAAATTATTGGCAGAAACTATCTATTATGCCCAGGCTTTTGTTTGTTGTAAACGACGTTGGTTATTTTCTTGCGCATCGCCTGCCGGTTGCTCAGGCTGCGCAAAATGCCGGGTTTGATGTGCATATAGCCGCGCCGGAGAGAAACAAAAAGGAAATCTTGTGCGCTTATGGATTTTCGCACCATCACTGGCCAGTAACCCGGAGCGGCAAAAATCCTTTTGTTGAAATCACGCTGATTTGGAAATTGGCGCGAATTTTTCAGCGTGTGCAACCGGATATCCTGCATCCGATAACGATCAAGCCCGTGCTTTACGGTGGTATTGCGGCGCGGCTGACGGGTTGTTCGGGTATGGTAGCCACAATATCGGGATTGGGCTTTATTTTTTCAAGCGTAAACTTTAAAGCCTTCGTACTACGTTTTCTGGTGACACGGCTCTACCGTGTGGCGCTGAAGCATCCGAGGTTGCGTGTCGTTTTCGAAAACGGTGACGACGCAAAAATAATCTCACGCCTGGCAGCGTTAGCGCCGGAAAAAGTCTGTTTGTTGGGTGGCGTGGGTGTGGATTTAACGGAGTATGCCCTCGAGTCTTTGCCGTCTGATACAATACAGCCAATTGTCATGCTGGCAGCGCGTCTGTTGAAGTCGAAGGGTATTCCTGAATTTGTTGCTGCTGCACGGCAGCTTCACGATAAGGGGATCAAGGCGCGTTTTGTGCTCTTGGGTGTGCCCGACGCAGAAAATCCGGAAACGGTGAGTGAGGATTTTATCGCGGACTGTGTCAGGGAAGGGGTTGTTGAGTACTGGGGACATCGGGAGGATATGCCGCAAGTGTTGGCACAATCTACTTTGGTGGTTTTGCCTTCCTGGCGGGAGGGTTTGCCCAGGATATTGCTTGAAGCCGCCGCTGTCGGGCGCGCAGTGATTACGACCGATGCGCCCGGTTGCCGCGATGCGATCATTCCCGAAGTGACGGGCTTGCTGGTTCCTCCTCGTGATGCCGGAGCTTTGGCCAATGCGATGGAACGATTGCTGAATGACCGGGAGCGTTTGCAGGCAATGGGCAAAGCTGGGCGAGAGTTGGCCGAGCGGGAATTCGATGTGCGCAGGGTGATGGACAAGCATCTGGAGATTTATCGGAAGCTGTTGGCGGGAAAGGAAGCGTTGTGAAGTGTCTGGTGACTGGCGCGAATGGTTTTATTGGCACGCATCTCGTTCGTCACCTTCTCGATGCCGGACATGAGGTCAGGGCAGTCGGTTCTTCAGAGCCGATGGAGAGGGTCGCCAGTGAAAGACTGGAATACGTTCAGGTCGCGCAAAGCGCGGTGGATTCCGCAATCTGGCAAGGCGTTTGCCGGGATGTGGAGGTGGTTTTTCATCTCGCCGGACGTGCACATCGTGGAAACGATTCTTCGGCGTCCGCGCGTTTGGCCTACCTCCGGGACAATCTGGAGATGCCCCGCGCCTTGGCGGAAGCAGCATTGAAAGAGCGGGTGCGCCGCTTTGTTTTTGCCAGTTCCGTGACCGTTTATGGTGCGGCTTCTGCCCCTAGTGAGGCGTTCCGGGAAGATTCGCCTGTCGCGCCACATTCTGATGATGTTTATGCGCAGTCAAAGCGGGCGGCAGAGGAGTTTTTGTTATCTGACAGCGCAGCCTTGGAACCGGTCGTTATCCGCTTGCCGCTCGTCTACGGCGCGGGGGTCAAAGGGAACATGGCTACGCTCGTGCGATTGGCAACGAGTGGTTTGCCCTTGCCGCTGGCAGGGATCAATAACCGCAGGAGTTTCATCAATATTCCCAATTGCGTGGATTTTCTTCTCACCGCCGCATGCCATCCAGGCGCGGGCTGGCGAATTTTATTGGCGACCGACCGGGAGGATGTGTCGACGCCGGATTTGATTCGTGCGATTGCCCGCGAATCGGGGAAATCCGCGCGACTTTTTCCTGTGCCGTCCGGACTTCTGAAAATGGCTTGTTCCCTGCTTGGGCAGAAGGCGCGTTTCGAGAAACTGGCAGGCAATTTTCAGATCGACCCCGAAGCCTCCTGTGCCCTTCTCGATTGGTCGCCCAAGGTCGGTTTCGCCGAAGGCATCGCGCAGATGTGCGCAGGATACAGGGGATCGTGACTCGGCATGCGGCGTTTTTTTGATCTCGTTTTTTCCGCTGCCGGTTTGATTCTGCTCGGGCCGCTTCTCCTTCTTCTGTGGTTCGCGGGGTTTTTCATGATCGGCCCCCCCCTGTTCCGGCAGATGCGGGTGGGCAGGCATCAGAAAACTTTCATGCTCGTGAAGTTCCGCACGATGAAGCCTGGAACAGCTTCGGTGGCTTCACATCTGGTCGACGGCGCTGCCATTACTCGCTGGGGGTGTTTCTTGCGTCGGACGAAGCTCGATGAGTTGCCGCAATTGTGGAACGTGCTCAAAGGCGAGATGAGTCTAGTCGGGCCGCGTCCCTGTCTTTTCAATCAGGAAGATCTCATCCGGGAACGTGCAATAAGAGGCGTCTTTGAGGCGTGTCCAGGCATCACCGGGTTGGCGCAGACAAAGGGGATCGACATGTCTGTTCCTGTGCTACTGGCGGAAACGGACGCGGCCATGCTTGCCGATCTGCGTCTGTCGGATTATTTCCGCTACATTTTTCTTACGATTGCGGGGAAGGGGCAGGGCGACCGTGCGCCTTCCCGGTGATTGGTATTCTCCTTGTACAAAATCAGGATGGATTCATAATGACTGGCGACGCGGAAACGGAATACGAAAGGAATCAGCGATTCAACTTTTTGGTATCTTACCTACACTCGTTCCGATACAGAAGTATCCTGGCGTTGTTCAAATCTGCCGCACATGGAACTGGAGGTAAACCGATCAATGTCGTCGATATTGGTTGCGCCCATGCCAAGCTTTTCTCGGTACTCAATCAACGATTCGAGATTGATTATACGGGCATTGAAATTAACTCTGATTTTGTTGAAATTGCACGATCAAGGTACGCTCATAATCCGAACTTTCAAGTAGTACACGACTCTGCCATAAACGCTTTGGCGAATTTTAAGCGTGCCGACATTATTGTTGCCTTGGAAACATTTGAACATATACCGGAGCGTGACGTAGTGCGAATCATTGAGGCTGTTGCCGCCGTTAAACCAGGACTTTTCGTGTGTTCGGTACCTGTAGAAATCGGGCCAGCCATTTGGCTCAAGAACGTGGGCTCTTTCGTTACTGGTTATATGCGACACAAGGAATATCGTTGGTCTGAAACATTCTGGGCTGGGCTATATCAACTCGATAAGCTACCACCACACGGAACAGGTCATAAGAGCTTTGATTGGAGATGGTTGGCGCAGACAATTCGGCACAACATGAAAATCAAGAAGATTCGTAAATTTCCGTTCAGTATGTTGCCAGCAGCAGTTGCTTTTTCGGTATTTATGATTGCAGAGCCGAGGGAGCACTCAGGTAGTCGTGAGTCAAAAATGAGAGATTTTGAATGAATTATCGTAAAGAAATAGATGGTTTGCGCGCCATTGCTGTTTTGTCGGTTATTTTGTTTCATGCCGGTTTTTCGTGGATAAGTGGCGGGTTTGTTGGCGTTGACGTCTTTTTTGTAATCAGTGGTTATCTGATTACCAGTATTATTCTTTCCGAATGTGAAGCAGGGACGTTTACCTTGGCAGGATTTTATGAAAGACGGGTTCGCCGTATTCTGCCAGCTTTGTTTTTTGTGTTGTTATGCAGTTTGCCTGCGGCTTATGTTTTACTTTTTCCCGATCAAATGGCACGCTTTGCAAAGAGTTTTCTTTCAGGATTGTTTTTTGTATCAAATTATTATTTCAAAAGTAATCTTGATTACTTTGCTCCGGCTGCAGAAGAAGAGCCATTATTACATCTTTGGAGTCTCGCTGTTGAAGAACAGTATTATATTTTCTTTCCCTTGTTGGCAATATTGTTGTGGCACAGGAAAGAATGGAATTTCAAAGTGGCAACGCTGATATGGCGACATCGATCCTGGGGTTTTCTCACGGTCGTGTTATTGCTATCTTTCGCAAGTTTCATTTATGCTGATCGTTTTCTTGGGGGCGAGAATAAATTCTACGATACACGAGGGCGTGTGTGGGAAATACTCATCGGTTCATTGTCGGCAATTTATTTGCGCGGGCGAGAGCGTATCCCTGGACGCTTGGTTGCAGAGTGCGGTTCGGCTTTGGGACTTTTGTTGATTTTGGTCGCCTGTTTTGGGATCGACCGGAAAATGTCGTTTCCAGGGCTTTGGGCCTTATTGTCTACATTGGGTGCGGCTTTGGTTGTTATTTTTGCTTCTCCGAGCACATTAACAGGGCGTTTATTATCGACCCGAATTCTGGTCGGTGTGGGGCTGATCAGCTACAGCGCCTATTTGTGGCATTGGCCATTGTTCGTGTTCTCCCGTATTCTCATTCAGAAGCCATCTCTTTGGTGGTTCTCAGGGTTGTCGATACTGTCCCTGGGGCTAGCTTTTGTTTCCTGGCGTTATGTGGAGCGTCCCTTTCGTGACCGTCAATTGTTCCAGCAATCTCGGATATTTAGTTTCGGCATTTTGGGGACGATATTGCTGGTGATTGTCGGGTGTGTTGGATTGAATGGTTTCCCTTCACGTTTCAATGAAGAAGATGCGGATTTGCTTGTTTCACATCAAGAGAGAACACAATATGTTAATGAACGTTACAGTCAACTGCGAAAAATTGATCATTTCAGTGATGAGAAGAAATTTCGTGTGCTATTGTTGGGAGATAGTTCTTCCCAGGATTTTATGAATATGATGGCAGAAGCCGGATTATTGTCTGGAGCGGAAATTAGGGTTCGTTACATGCCCGCCAGATGTCAGATTTATTTTGGCGAAAAAAATGGCCTGGATTTTGTTGTAGAAGATGATCGCGCATTGTGCAAAAAGCATGTGTATAAAAAGGATTTTTATCCAGGTCTTCAATCCTTGATACAGGAGGCAAACGTCATTATATTCGCATTTTCTTGGCAAGAATGGGCAGTTCGCCATTTACCGGAGACGATAATGAATCTCCATATTCCTGACTCGACGCGGATCATCGTGATAGGCAAGAAAAATTTTGGAGCGATCAGGCGTCGTGACTATCTTGGCTTGTTGCTTCAGGAAAAGGCTGGATTACGAAATATTGTTGGTAGTGATAATCTAAACATAAATGAAATACTACGTTCTGGTATGAAAACTGTCCGTAATGTTGAATTTGTTGATTTATATGAACTGATTTGCGGTGCTGATTCACAAAGCTGTCCGGTTTTTTCTCCTGATGGAAAACTCCTGTCGTATGACGGTCCCCATTTGACGAAGGACGGGGCCATCTATATCGGTGGGTTGTTGAGGAATCATCCGGTATTCAAGGCGCAAGAGGATGGATCAGCAAACTGAGGCTGGCTGAAGCATCGGTGTATTGGCAGCCTCACTCGTCCAGCTTCCGCATTCCTCTCTCCCGCGTGCGGGGAGAGAGGAGAAGAATCAACCAAATCAGCGTTTCGGTAGCAGAACCTGCGCTTCGCCGACGGTGACTTCGGTCTCGCCGACCGTGCAGACGGTGGAAAGCGTTACGCGGCGCTTGTCGGCTTCGAGGGCCGTGACGGTGACGCGGGCGACGACGGTGTCGCCGATGCGTACCGGAGCCTTGAATTTCACCGACTGCGAGAGGTAAATCGCGCCGGGGCCGGGCAGTTTGGTGCCGATCACGGTCGAGATGTAGGAGACCGAGAGGATGCCGTGGGCGATGCGGCCCTTGAACATGGTGCTGGCGGCAAATTCCTGGTCGACGTGTACGGGATTGGTATCGCCGGAAACCCCGGCAAAGGCCAGGATGTCGGCTTCGGAAACGGTGCGGGCGATAGAGGCGGTCTGGCCTTCCTTCAGATCTTCAAAGTTGTAGAGATAGGCTTCGGAAAAGTCTCGCGGCATGTCGATGCTCCTTTTGCGGTGGTTTTTCCAGCGCCGTGCCGGAAAAACCAAAGCATAGCGCATCGAGGCGCGACAAAAAACAAAAAGACGAACCAAAGTGGTTCGCCTTTCGAGCGTGATCGCCGGATTCTCCAATGCAGGGGGAATCTGCGGCGCGTGAGCGCCTCTTATCTCAGCTTGATTTCCTTGTACACCACATGCTTGCGCGCGACCGGATCGTATTTCTTGAATTCGAGCTTTTCAGGCGTGGTGCGCTTGTTTTTGGACGTGGTGTAGAAGTGACCCGTGCCAGCGGTCGATTCCAGTTTGATCTTTTCGCGGGGGCCTTTGGCTGCCATGACCGTCTCCGTTGTTCAGTGAGTGGGGTTAGATTTTTTCGCCACGGGCGCGCATTTCGGCAATGACGGCATCGATCCCTTTCTTGTCGATGGTGCGTAGCGCCGCGTTGGTGACGCGCAGGCTGATCCAGCGGTTCTCGGCCTCGGACCAGAAACGGCGGTTTTGCAGGTTGGGAAGAAAACGACGCTTGGTCTTGTTGTGGGCGTGCGAGATGTTAAAACCCGACATCGGCTTTTTGCCGGTAACCTGACAGACGCGAGCCATAATATGCTCCTGAGAAATGTGTTGCTCTAAACCTTCTATTCTAACACGAAAGAGAATCTATAGCAAGCCCCGCTCCGCGAACGATAACGGTTCGCCGTTCGCAGGGACGACGAAGTGGTCGAGCACCTTGACGTCGATCAGCGCCAACGCGTCGCGCAGATCGCGCGTGATAAATTCGTCCGAGCGGCTGGGTTCGCGCACGCCGGAGGGGTGATTGTGCGCAAGGACGACGGCGGCGGCATTACGGCGCAGGACGAGCTTGACGACTTCCCGTGGATAGACGCTGGTCTGGTTCAGCGTGCCGCGAAAAAGGTCGACGGCTTCGATCAGACGGTGACGGGCATCCAGGAGCAGGATGCAGAAGGTCTCGTGGGGAAGATGCGCCATACGCAGTTGCAGCCAATTCCGGACTTCTATGGGCGAATCGAAGAAAATGCCTTCGGTCAGGCGCTCGGCGAGCGCGCGGCGGGCCAGTTCCATCACCGCCTGGAGTTGGGCATACTTCGCCAGCCCCATGCCGGGTATCGAAGCGAATTCGTCTGCGGCAGCGTTGCACAGTTGGCTCAGCGTGCCGAAGCGAGCGAGCAGGGTGCGGGCAAGATCGACGGCGCTTTGGCCTTTTATGCCGACGCGCAGGAAAATCGCAAGCAGTTCGGCGTCGGCGAGCGCCTGCGCGCCCCGCGCAAGCAGTTTTTCGCGCGGGCGCTCGTCTACGGGCCAGTCGGTGATTGCCATGACATGGAATTTGGAGAAAAGAATGTCGGATTATACATACGTCATTGATGGATTACAAGGGCGTAAAATTGTGCTCGGTGTGAGCGGCGGCATTGCGGCGTACAAGGCAGCCGAGCTCACGCGCATCCTTGGGCGCGTGGGGGCGGATGTCCATGTGGTTCTGACCGAAGCCGGTGCGCGTTTCGTGACTCCGCTGACGTTCCAGGCGTTGTCGGGCAACCGGGCGTGGGTGGGATTCCAGGATGGGGAAATGGAAGAGAGCATGCCGCACATCGCTCTGGGGCGTGGGGTCGATGCCATTCTCGTGGCGCCGGCAAGCGCCAATTTCATCGCCCGGCTGGCCGCTGGCATGGCCAATGATTTGTTGACGACGCTTTGTCTGGCGCGCGACTGTCCGCTGCTTGTTGCTCCCGCGATGAACCGGCAGATGTGGGAGAACCCGGCCACCCGGCGTAACGTGGCGACACTGCGAGCCGACGGCATTGTCATCCTCGGCCCCGATGTGGGCGAGCAGGCATGCGGCGAGACCGGGCCGGGGCGGATGCTGGAACCCGAGGCGCTGCGCGAGGCGCTGCTTGCTTTCTTTACGCCCAAGTTGCTGGCCGAACGCAGGGTGGTGCTGACGGCAGGGCCGACGTTCGAGGCAATCGACCCGGTGCGCGGCATCACCAATTCCAGTTCGGGCAAGATGGGGTATGCGCTGGCGACGGCCTGCGCCCGAGCCGGGGCCGAGGTCGTGTTGGTGAGCGGGCCGACGGCCTTGCCTGCGCCAATGGGGGTGCGGCGCGTCGAGGTGACGAGCGCCTTGCGGATGCGCGATGAAGTCTTTGCGGCGATCTCCGGCGCGGACGTGTTCATCGCGGTGGCAGCGGTGGCCGACTATCGTCCGGCGGAGTCTGCTGCGCGCAAGCTCAAGAAATCGGACGCGGCGATTCATCTCGAACTCGTCCCCAACCCGGACATCCTCGCCGAAGTCGCGGCCTTGCCGGAGCCGCCGTTCTGTGTCGGCTTTGCCGCCGAGAGCCATGAACTGGACGCCTACGCCGAAGGCAAGCGGCGCGCCAAGCGCCTGCCCATGCTGGTGGGCAATCTGCTCGACGATGGGCTTGGCGGCGACGAGAACACCGTCGTCATTTACGACGAGGAGGGTCGCCATCCTTTACCGCGTGCGCCCAAAATGTTCGTTGCGCGTCAGATCGTTGAACGCATCGCCCATTTACTGCCAAAAAATTGAGTTCTGGAGAAAACATGCATCGTATCGACATCAAACTGCTCGATTCCCGCCTGTGCGGTGAACCTCCGGCCTATGCGACTGCCGGTTCCGCCGGTCTCGACCTGCGGGCCTGCCTGGATGCGCCGGTTATGTTGAGTCCGGGTGAGACGACGCTGGTTCCCAGCGGCATCGCCATTCATCTTGCCGATTCCGGTCTGGCGGCAATCGTGCTGCCGCGATCCGGGCTTGGGCACAAGCACGGCATCGTGCTCGGCAATCTGGTCGGATTGATCGACTCCGACTATCAGGGGCAGATCATGGTTTCCGTGTGGAATCGCGGCAACGGGCCGTTTACCATCGAACCGATGGAACGCATCGCGCAACTCGTGATCGTGCCCGTCGTGCAGGCCGGGTTCAACATCGTCGAAGAATTTACCGTCAGTGAGCGTGGAGAAGGCGGTTTCGGCAGCACCGGCAAGCGTTGAGCGCGCGTGGGATGGGATAGACGATGACGGAGCGCGGCATTCCTACCGGCGTGCATGTGCTGTGCGAGCGCGAAGGGCGCGTTCTGCTGCTGCGCCGCGCGGGAACCGGGTTTTTCGACGGTCTTTACAGTTTGCCGGGCGGACATGTCGAGCAGGGTGAGTCCATTCTTCATGCTGCTGCGCGGGAACTGGAAGAAGAAACCGGCCTGCGGCTTGTGCCCGATGACGTCGACTGGCTCGGTATCATTCATCGCCGTTCGGACACCAATCGCATCGACTTCTTCCTGCGCGCATTGCGCTGGCAGGGCGAACCCGTCCTGCGCGAACCGGACAAATGCAGCGATATGGGATGGTTTGCGCGCGATGATTTGCCGGGCGAGATCGTGGCGTATGTAAAAGTGGCGCTGGAGACCGAGAAATGCGTGGGGCAGGGGGGATGGATACGGGAATTGGGGTGGTAAATCTTGTAAGCATGCGATTTTTTTGATTTGACTTGCATACATGCCCAGGTTGCAGTATCTTTGAGCCACGTACTTTTCGTGGGGTTCATCGGAGAGTGAAATGAGCATGATGTTCGTTTTTCGACGTTTGCGATATGCGCTGCTTGTCTTGGCGCTTCTTCCGGTGTGGGCGCATGCCGATTTTCCTCCAGAGGAGCGCCCAAATATACGTCCTGGCAGATACTATGGCACTATTACATTAACTTTTGAACAATTCATGGAAGACTTTGAAGGCCGAGACCCGCATGAAAGCGTAAATGCTAGAGTGTATCTTTATGGTGTGGCTGATGCAACCAAGGGAAAAGAATGGTGTGGGCGAGTGAAAACAATGGAGTTTATTAATTCTATGAGTGATTTATTAAAAAGATTAGATAAGTCTAAATACAATGATAAACGCGCGGCGGATGTTATCACCGATGTTTTGAGAAATCATCGCCCTTGTACGAAAAAAGGAGAGTCGAAATGAAACTCCCTTACCATGTTCTGAAGGCCCTACATTATTCGAGTGATAAAGATAAGCCTTCTTTCAAAACAGCGGAAGAAGTATATGAAAAAATTGGCTACGATCATGGTGAACTGCTTAAACAAAACCCTCAATATGAGAACACCTGCGCAATCCGCATGAGCTTGGCTCTGATGAAAGCAGGTGTGCCTTTTCAAGGGCGTCTCAAAATAAAAACAGGACGATTAAAAGGCCGCTATGTGGAGCCGGGTGCAATCACTTTGGCGGAGCAGTTGAGAAAACCTCATTTGTTCGGAAAGCCACTGGTTTTTTTGGAACGCGGAAAGGCGTTGAAAGATATTGGCGACAGGAAAGGGATTATCTTTTTTCATGCCCTCGCCTTTGGTGGTGGTCATATCGATCTCTACGAGCCTGTTGAAAGCTGTAATTCCTTTTGCTTTTTTGCCGAGGCTCGTGAAATCTGGTTCTGGCCGCTGGACTGATATACATGCCCAGGTTGCGGTATCTTTGAGCCACGTACTTTTCGTGGGGTTCATCGGAGAGTGAAATGAGCATGATGTTCGTTTTTCGACGTTTGCGATATGCGCTGCTTGTTTTGGCGCTTCTTCCGGTGTGGGCGCATGCCGATTTTCCTCCAGAGGAGCGCCCAAATATACGCCCTGGCAGATACTATGGCACTATTACATTAACTTTTGAACAATTCATGGAAGACTTTGAAGGCCGAGACCCGCATGAAAGAGGAAATGCTAATGTGTATCTTTATGGCATAGCAGACGCGACCAAGGGAAAAGAATGGTGTGGACGGGTAAAAACAATGGAGTTCCTTAATCATGTTAGCGATCAATTGAGTAAATTGGATAAGTCTGTATACAATGATAAACGCGCAGCGGATGTTATCACCCTTGTTTTGAGAAATCATCGTCCATGTACGAAAAAAGGAGAGACGAAATGAAACTCCCTTACCAAGTTTTGAAGTTTCTACATTATTCGAGCGATAGAGCTGTTGAAAGCTGTAATTCCGGTTGTTTTTTTGCCGAGGCCCGTGAAATCTGGTTCTGGCCGCTGGACTGATTCCGTCTGGAGACGGGCGTTTCGTCTCTTCCATGTCGACAAGGTATAATGCGCGCTTAGGGCAGGTGGGCGCGGAACCTGCGAGAGTCCACCGTAGACACATAACGCACCAAAGAACGGGGAGAGTATAACCATGTCATCCGATCAACCCACCATCGTCTACACCATCACCGACGAAGCTCCGATGCTGGCGACGGCGGCTTTTCTGCCGGTAGTGCGCGCCTTTGCCGCGCAGGCAGACATCCATGTGGCCGAGGCCGATATTTCCCTTGGCGCGCGCATTCTCGCCGAATTTTCCGATTGTCTCGACGACGGGCAGAAAGTGCCCGACGCCCTCACCGAACTCGGGCAACTGACCCTGCGCCCCGAGGCCAACATCATCAAGTTGCCCAACATCAGCGCCTCGGTTCTCCAACTGGTTGCGGCCATCCGCGAATTGCAGGGCAAGGGTTACCGGGTTCCCGACTATCCGGCGGATCCTAAAGACGAAGAAGAAAAAGCCGTCAAGGCCCGTTATGCCCGCTGTCTCGGTTCCTCCGTGAATCCCGTGCTGCGCGAAGGCAATTCCGACCGCCGCGCGCCGATGTCGGTGAAGAACTACGCCCGCAAGCATCCGCATTCGATGGGCGACTGGAAGCAGGCGTCCCGCACCCACGCCTCGTTCATGAAGAGCGGCGACTTCTACCACGGCGAAAAATCGATGACGCTCGATGCCGCCCGCGACGTGAAGATGGAACTGCGCACGAAAAGCGGCAAAACCCTTCTGCTCAAGCCCAAGGTTTCGCTGCTCGCGGGGGAGATCATCGACTCGATGTTCATGAGCAAGAAGGCGCTCTGCGCGTTTTACGAAGAACAGATGAAGGACGCTCTGGCTTGCGGCGTGCTCTTCTCGCTGCACGTCAAGGCCACGATGATGAAAGTTTCGCACCCCATCGTGTTCGGCCATTGCGTGCGCATCTACTACAAGGAAGCTTTCACCCGACACGAGAGGCTTTTCAAGGAACTGGGCGTCAACGTCAATAACGGCATGGCCGATCTTTACGAAAAAATCGCCACGCTGCCCGAAACCTGGCGCGATGAGATCATCCGT
>JGI24702J35022_10000373_pt1 | contig 26604 bp, 21 predicted proteins | sample TergutTh196P4_FD_35022 | JGI IMG/M metagenome (IMG submission 35022)
ACGAACGCTGTACGCAGTCGAAGCGAAGTCGATACCCCCTTATCGCTTAGTTGTCTGAAGTGGGTTTGGGTCAGTTGGCGTCAAGTGCATACCCAGGTTCAATAATTATTGATAATATTTTATTGAAAAGGGATTGGAATAATATTACAAATTTTGAATGTATTGATTATGAGTGGCATTATGATAAGAAGTTCTGATATTTCAATAAAATCCACGTCATCACAGCATGTTCTTAAGGCGTCCACTGTTGACTTAATGCTTGCTTCTTCGTTAAAAATAGATTATTACTAGCGTCTGTACAACATACGCTTTGCTCACAAAAACGGAGACTGTCGTAGCCAAAATGTTCTAATCGCACAGATATAATTTATTTTAATGTTGCGGTTAAATAGCATTCGCTTGTTGAAAAATCATCGTCCTGCATATTTTTGAATCTACCTTTCAATTCGCGGGTCCTTATTGAAGGTCGGTTTATGGTATGGACTTCCTTTTTTAGTATGTTGTATCCATATTTTTCCAAGAGATTTATATGTGTAGACAGCGGTTCTCTATTAATAAGGTATGGTCTGCGACTTCTCAGCATTTTCCATACTGTATCAGAAAACGCCCAATGTTCATTCCACCTTATCCCAATTAAATGAGATTTGAGATCAATCACATGTGAGATAATCCCCTTCCGTTTCCTGATTGTTTCGGCTATCACAGCATATACTGGATCCAATTCGTCCACATGTTCAAGAACGGCCTGCGAAAAAAATAAATCAACATCAGGAAGTCTTTTGCCATAATTCTGCCACGGTGCGACATACTTAATTACAATGTCGTCATTACCTTCTATTTCCGCTGAAACCGCCGGATTTGTAAGCCTGTCTCTGATTAGGCTAATACGGTCATCAGATATTTCTCTTCCAGCACTACGAAATATGTTTACCAACTCATTAAGAATGCCAATATTCCCGTCTGTACTTGCATGTTCTATTGCATCAAAAGCATAGTACTGATTCGCTCCTGCGAGAAGGAAACACAGACCAACTCCTATAGAACTACCTGGGCCTAATTCGGCAACTCTTTCCGGTATCTGTTCCTCTCCATTATCCGATTTACTTTTTGAGTGACGAAGAAATACACTATAACAGTATTCCGCAGAATCTGTTCCCCCTCCTATCTTGCGTTTATTATAAAGCGACGAAAAACACAGGTGACTCAATACAATTGCCGGTCTATAAATGAAAGGATACCCTTCAATGGACTGTCTGATTTTTTCTATAAAGCTCATTTGCATATTCCTTCCGTGTTACTATTCAAGGTACCATTAAGCTCTAGTGGATATATCAGACGGGAACCCAGCGTTGTATAAGACAGCCAACAACAGCTCTGGAACTCATCGTTTCTTTCTTGCCAATAACGTCAGTATCAAAAACACGGGAATACTTGCGGCGCAAAATAAGACAGTCAACCAAACGCTCTGGCCGTGAAGTGGTGCCAGCGCGCCCAACCAGTTGAGCACAACCGCTCCGCCTACGAAGCCGACAAGCATGCATATGATCAGCGCCAAACGTAATTGATTGAACGGGCGGCATAATTTGTACAGCATTAAAAACCCAACGAACCCGATCTGAAACAGAGCCATAGTCGCCATCTCACCATCTGAAATACCAACGCGTCCGCAAACAATCGCGATCGCAACCAGAGCGAGAAAATTAGACAGACCGGCTGGGAGCGCGTTGCGAAGCACATTCCCGATAAAAGCGCCTTTAACAAGTTTTTTGTTTGGCTCCAACGCCAGGACGAAAGACGGCGCGCCGATCAGCATCATATTAAATAATGTGAACTGCGACGGCGCCAAAGGAAAACGATATGCCAGCGCTATCGTCATAACAGTGGCAAAAAGAAAAGAAAAAATGTTTTTTGTGATGAACAAAGAAGCTGAACGCTCAAGATTATTGATGACGCGGCGCCCCTCCATAACGACTGCGGGCATCGCCGAAAAATCCGAATTGAGCAGCACTATGTCAGCTACCTGGCTCGCGACCTCGCTGCCTGATGCCATCGCGACGCTGCAATTGGCGTCCTTGAGCGCCAGGACATCATTGACGCCGTCACCAGTCATAGCGACAGTATGCCCCGCGGCTTTCAGTGATCTGACTAGTTTTCGCTTCTGATCCGGAGTTACGCGCCCAAAAATTACGTATTCACTTACCGCTCGCTTGATTTGCCGATCGGTCTTAAGCTGCGTGGCGTCTATAAAATGCTCTGCGCCCTCTATTCCAGCCTCACGCGCGATATGGGAAACAGTCGCCGGGTTATCACCCGAAATAACGACGATCTTTACCCCGTGTTTCGCAAAAAACTTGAACGTTTCAGGCGCTTCCGGCCGCACCCTGTTTGACAACAGGATCAACGCCAACGGCATGACGCGGCTATCATCCAGTTGCTCATCCATATTCCCATCATATAACGCAAGGAGCAATACGCGGAAGCCCTGCGCGGAATACACCTCGATCCGGCTCTTGAACAAAGGATATCTCGACAGCAATATCCTCTCGGGAGCGCCAAGAAGATACGACTCATCCTCATGAAACGAAACGCCGCCATATTTGACTGATGAAGAAAACGGCAATACCCTCCGGGCGCGCCGTTTCGCAGGGGCAGCGATAAACGCCTGGATTGCCGCCATAGTCTCGTTTTCGGAGGGCATATTGCCTACGTAGTCGGCTATGATCGACTTTATATCGTCGAAATTAAATCTGTCCTCGCATAATAGAGCCGTGCCTTTAACCTCCATACGGTTTTCGGTGATCGTACCTGTTTTGTCAACGCACAAGACATCCACCCGCGCGAGCGTTTCCACGCAGTTTCTCTCCTGTATTAACGTTTTTCTTCGCGCCAAGCGGATGACGCTGACGGTTAATGTGACTGAAACAAGCAAGTACAACCCATCCGGGATCATCCCAACCAGGGCGCCAACAGTATTCACTGTAGCGAACTGAATGGAAAGATCGCGCATTTGCTGGTAAAACATAAACGCGCCTACGGGGATAATAACAATGCCGATGACTTGAACTAGCCGTTTGAGCGTGGAAACCATGCCGGAACTGAGCTTGCCTTTAGTTTTTTTTGCCTCCAAAGTCAACTGCGCGGCAAAAGAATCCCGCCCAACTCTATCAAGTCTAGCCAGGCATTCCCCTGATACGATAAAACTGCCGGACAACAAAGTATCGCCTGTTGTTTTGGCAATTTCGTCTGATTCACCGGTAACAAGCGCTTCGTTAACCTGGCAGCCGCCGTTAACGATGATCGCATCGGCATAAATCTGCTGTCCTGCCGAGAAAATGGCGATATCATCCAGGACTGTCTCATCTGACTTAACAGTGATACGTTCGCTATCGCGGATGACAGTCGCGTATGGGGAGGAAACAAAGGACAGTTTAGATAAGGCGCGTTTTGAACGCAGTTCCTGTATTATCCCAATAGCTGTATTGATGATAACGACCGGCATGAATGTTAGATCCACATACGAACCGACAGCTATTACGCACAGCGCCAGCAAGGTCAGCACAAGGTTGAGATACGTAAAAATATTATCCTTGAAAATTTGCCCGACAGTTTTTTCGGCGGAATCAGGCTTGGCGTTGCCATAGCCATTATCAAGCCGATCGCGCGCCTGCTCGCGGGTCAAACCACGCTCTGCCGGCGCTTCGATTCTTGGCAATACATTATTGAGCCGCGCAACCATCGTTTTTCTAGCCAACCGGCAAGCCTCCTGATTCGAGCTTAACATTTCCACAAATCTTTTCGACCGCGAATCGCTAGTATAGCGAGTATTGTTAAAAGTGAAAATGTGTAAGAAACATTGTATCATAAAAACGTTTGGTAATACACACTTTTTTTGATCAGAAAATTAAATTCTTGACAAATCCAAATATGCAGTGTAAACTCAGCAATCACATAACTTTTGCGCTCGAAGGGAGGAAAAGAAATGAGGGAAGAAAAGCGGAAAATGTCTGAACGCATTCGTGAATTGCGTGAGATTTTTGGCCTGACCGAAGAAGAAATGGCCATGGAAACAGGTGTAACCACACAGAAATACATAGAGTATGAGACTAGCGGGGAGGATATACCAATAAGCGTTCTCTACCATGTTTCACAAAAATTCGGAGTGAATTTGTCTGAGATACTCACCGGCGAACCAGCTCGCATATCAACACTACAGATTTGCCGGAGAGGCAAAGGGAAGACCATAGACCGCTATCCAGGATATATGTTTGAGAGCTTGGCGCCAAGGTTCAGCAAAAAGAATATGGAACCGCTACTAGTTACGCTTATCCCTGGAGAACCTGACGCGGCGCTCGTCGCCCACGGAGGACAAGAGTTCAATCTCGTACTTGAGGGTGCCATAGCCATCACCTATGACGACAAAGAATACATACTGGAAGCGGGAGACGCGGTATATTTCGACCCCACACATCAGCACGGCCAAAAAGTGATCGGCAAAGACAAAGCAAGGTTTTTAACCGTCATTACAGAATAGGAGATCAGCCATGTTAGAAAAATATCTTCCACGTATAGAATTTGAATCTTACGAAGACTTTATAAAAAACTATAAAGTCAACATCCCGGAAGATTTCAACTTCGGATTTGACATTATCGACGGTTGGGCTGCTAGGGAACCTGATAAATTGGCGCTGATGTGGTGCGACGACCATGGCCAGGAACGCAGTTTTACATACAACGATCTAAGCGCGTTGTCAAATAAAGCGGCGAACTACTTCAAAAGCCTAGAAATTGGGAAGGGCGACGTAGTCATGTGTGTTTTGCGTCGCCGGTTCGAATACTGGATCGCTGCTATCGCGCTGTGTAAACTTGGCGCCATACTCATCCCTGCTACCATGCAGCTTACTTCAAAAGATATCATATACCGCGCTAACGCCGCGCGCGTTAAGGCGGTCGTATGCTACAGTGACGAAGATGGATTCATCGCCGCCCAAATGGAGAAAGCTCTACCGGAATGCCCAACGATTAAGACGCGGATACTTACGCCTGAAGCGCGTGAAGGCTGGATGCAGTTTAACGAACCACTGGAAAAGTTTTCCGACCACTTTATGCGCACAACCAATGACAACCAGATTCTTGCGTCCGACCCAATGCTTATTTACTTTACATCGGGTACGACGGGAATGCCAAAGATGGTAGTGCATAACTTTGCTCACCCGCTTGGGCATATCGTAACCGCGAAATATTGGCAGCAAGTTCGCGAAAACAAGCTGCATATGTCTGTTTCGGACTCTGGCTGGGCAAAATTCGGCTGGGGCAAGATATATGGGCAACTCATTTGCGGAGCGCCGATATTTGCCTACGATATGGAAAAATTCGTCCCGGAAAACCTCATGAAACAATTGGAAAAGTACAGCGTAGCAACATTCTGCGCGCCGCCGACGATGTTCCGGTTTATGCTTGCCGCAGGGATGGATGAATACGACTTCGGCTCTATAGAACACTGCGGCAACGCTGGAGAACCTCTCAGCCCTGAGATTTTCAACAAAATCGAGAAAATATTGGGACTCAAAATGTACGAAGGGTTTGGGCAGTCAGAATCCTCAGTGCTTATCGCTAACTTCCAATGGTTTGAGCCGAAACCAGGTTCGATGGGCAAACCGGCGCCACTTTACGGCATCGATTTGATAAACTCCGAGGGGGATCCTTGCGAAGATGGCGAAGAGGGGCGCATAATAGCCCGAAACCTCGGCGCTGTCGGTTTGTTCAAAGGGTATTATATGGACGAAAAGCTGACATCAGAAGCGTTTGAGGGCGGAGTGTACGACACTGGGGACACAGCGTGGCGGGATCCAGATGGATATTATTGGTTTGTCGGAAGAAACGACGACATGATAAAATGTTCCGGTTACCGTATCGGGCCGTTTGAAGTGGAAAGCGCTCTGTCGGAACACGACGCAGTTTTGGAGTGCGCGATAACAGGAGCACCGGACCCGAAGCGCGGCCAAGTCGTGAAGGCCACAGTTGTGTTAAACAAGGGTTATAAGCCATCTGAAGAAATGGTAAAAGAATTACAAGAGCACGTAAAAAAGACGACCGCGCCTTACAAATACCCGCGAATCATTGAATTTGTGCCGGAACTTCCAAAAACTATAAGCGGAAAAATTAAACGCGCACAGATCAGAAATAAATCATATGAGTAAAAGCCGCATCTGCGGCTTTTTTTTGTGAGCAAAGCTCGCTTTAGAGTTTTTTCAGCGCGTTTGCTATCTGTTGCGTGTTAAAGGGTTTTAGGATAAAACCTTTTGCGCCAAGTATTATTGCGTCTTTGACGACCAATTCCTGCCCCATAGAACTAACCATCACAACCTTTGCTTTAGGGTCGTGTCCCATAATCCGGCTCAACGCTTCAATGCCGTTCATTTCCTCCATTACCACATCCATGGTAACGATATTAGGTTTTAGTTCCTTATACTTCGCTAAAGCGATTTTCCCATTTCTCGCCTCACCGACGACGACAAAGCCTATTGAGGTCACCGCCTCACGCAGTAAACGCCGCATAAACGCCGAATCATCGACAATCAACACTGTTTTCTTTTTCATAAAACCATGACTCCTGTCCTGTACACATTATAGTGCTTAATAGCCACAAACATTAACAAAAACAATTCTGGAAATGTACCAGTCTTTCGAACGCAGGAGTGTGAACGCAAGTATAACTCAGCCTCCTGCGGCTAGCCGCTTCTTGCGATGCGCGGACGCGCTAAAAGTTCCCCGTGTGGAACATTACTGCCGCCAAAGCAGCTACAGGCGCGGTTTCGCACCTAAGAACTCGCGGGCCAAGCGAGACTGTAATGATCCCAATCGACCGGGCAAATTCAGCTTCGCTAGGTTCAAAACCACCTTCCGGTCCCGTGATGATCGAAATCGCGTCGAACGCGCCTCTCTGCTCAAGCGCCTGTTTCAGATGTAGCTGATCTTCCTGCTCGTACAAGAAAAGTGAGAACAAGGAAGCGTTCCCTTCGCTCGAACCGTCTTTGCGCCATGATTCGCGCCCTGCGGCTTGTAATATTGCCGATTCGAAAGAACTTACCGAAGAAATGACCGGCACTCGGCCTCTGCCACACTGCTTTGCGGTTTCCAGCGCGATCTTTTGGAGCCGAGCGGTTTTCTTTGACATATTGGAGGGTAAAGATACGCACCGTTCAGAAGGGAAAAGAACGATATCAGCCGCGCCAAGCTCTACAGATTTTCCAACAGCGTAATCGAGCCTTTCGCCCTTAGCAAACGCGATAAACATACGGCAAGCAACCGAAGGCTCACCTGTGGAGACTTGTACATCTACGATTTCGGCGACTGAACAACCATGCCCCATCCTAGCGTCGTCATTAATGGTTTGCGGTTCGCGGGACAAAACTTCACGACTACCGAGGCGGCAAACATAGTCGGTTCCCTCGCCGTCGCAAACAGAAAAGAGTTCATCAGGGCGCAACCGCAACGAATTGATATGCCTCGCGTCCTCATCGCCGAGACGAATCAAGCTGCCGGATATATCCGATGGAGATACAAAAAAACGAACCACTTCACGCCGCCCCTTACTTTGAATTCACATATTAAGCGTCAAGTATCATTGGACTATGGGGCAAAGCCCAATCTAGTATACACAAAATAATATATAAAGTCAAAATTTTCAATTATATCTGTTATATACTACAATTTTTATATTTTTCGATTTCATTTTCGAATGTCTCGAACAAACGTTGACATATTAATAATTGTTGCATTATAATACAATCAATTGACAAAACGGATGGTAAAGCGGGCATTGACGATAATATATATCCAAAACAGACAGGAAAACAGACATGGCAAGAGCAAACAGAAACGCGGGGTCATACCCTGAGAGGAAAAAAGCGGCAATGTACGCGCAAACCGACATCTGGCAGACTAGGATTGCCAGGCTGCTCGTAGTTGTGCTGATGTGCGTCCACCCGCTATATTTCACCTCTGACCGATATTTGTGGCTCACAAGCGATAAGTATGTATTCTTTGAGATATGCATGCTGGTAGTTCTGCTTGCGACCATCATTGTATGGATCAGCCGGATAGCAAGAAAACCGAAGTTGTTGCCGCAAGACCGGATGTACCTCGCTGATTGGGCTATCCTTGGGTTTGCTCTAGTAACGCTGCTCTCAACAATCCTATCGCCATACAGAGAAGTGACCGATGTTTGGGGTGGATTATATGAGAGACACGACGGGGCTGTGACACAGCTGTTATATGTCGCGGTTTTCTTTGTAGTGTCGCGCTGGTACAAACCCCGCGAATTGGATTTCGCGTTTTTTGGTATATCCGCCGTTCTGGTCGCGCTGATTGGGATACTCCAATTTTACGGAGTGGATTTCTTGAAACTATGGCCTAACGACGACCCCCAATATCATGTGGAAAATTTCTATAACATCTTTTTCCGCTCGACGCTTGGAAATGTGGATATCGTGTCGGCATATGTGTGCGTTTCTATGTTACTGAGCGGTTTTTTATTCATCCGTATGAAATCGAATTGGCGTCCGCTTTGGCTGGGAGCCAGCGCTCTCAATTTCTGGTTGATGGAACTCGCGGATGCGGATTCCGGCCGCGTCGGCTTAATTTTGGTTATGGTGCTGGCAATGCCGTTTATTGTTGAAAACAGGAAAACTCTTGCCAAGACGCTGATACTAGCGTCCTCATGGGTGGCTGTGTACACCATGCAACTGCTTTTCTACGATACGCTTACCCTTAAAACAAAAACATTCGGCGGTTTGATCCCATATTTTGCCGCGTTTGCGGTGCTTGTGGCGGCAGGGCTGTTTCTTCTGGATTGGGATTTGAAACATGACCAAGACTCTGGACCTGACGTCAGGGCAAAGTGGAAACTGGGCATTATTATTATCGCCGCTTGCGTCGTGGTCGGTATAGTTGGGGTAGAGTTCTTAGGAAAACGGTATAAAGATTCTGGCAACTATAACGTGGTATACGAGCTTCGGGAGATCCTTCACGGGAATGTCAAAGACGAATTTGGAAACAAGAGGGTATATATATGGCGCAACGCGCTTGACGGCTTTAAGAAAAACCCGATCATCGGGAGCGGCCCCGATACGTTCCCCAACGCCTTTCCTCAGGAAGCGCAAGGTTTTTATGGCGAAAATTATGAGAACGCGCACAACGAATACATACAGATCCTCGTTTGCCAGGGAATACTGGGACTCGTATGCTATTTGACGCTTATCGTAGGGCTACTGGTCAAATCGACGCCGCAAGCGTTCAAAAACCCACTGATTATGGCGATTATGGCGGCGTTTGCGGGATACTGCATCCAAGCGTTCTTTAACCTGAGCGTGCCTATTGTGGCACCGATTCTATGGGTTTTCGCCGGGTTGCTGGCAAGCAAGCGTGTCAGGGAAACAACACAGATGGCGATGCTATAGGCGAACAATCGTTATGGCAACTGTTGAGGGCGTAGCGCGCTCAATGAGGTAGTGTATGAAAGCTATGATTAAAAGAACGGGCAATACTTGGCTCTTTGTGATGAAAGCATTTTTATTTTTTGCCGTCTTAGCTATTTTTTTTATAGGCCAAAACGTCTTTTATCAACAGACGTTATTCTATTACTGGGGAAACTATATAGTACTGCTCCTGTACACAGCAAATCTTTATTTCACCAGTAAAACATACCAAAGCTTTAATTTCGGCGGCGCGAACCTACCAGAGATGATCCTATCATGGACATTATGTTTAGTGGTGACAAATGTCATGCAATACCTCATGCTGAGCCTTTTAGAGCTGATGCTTCTTCCGGTTACGGGTTTCCTGATAGTCCTTGCAGCCCAGATGATCCTCGTTATGCCGCTGACGCTTATGATCGATAGGCTATATTACCACATAAACCCCGCGCAAAAATCGATCATTATTTATGGAAAAGCGGAAAAGGCGGATGAATATCGCGAAATCATTGAAACACATAGAAAAAAATTCAAGATCGGCAAAATCGCATCTCAGGATGAGCCGCCTGATAAGCTCATCCTTCTAATAAAAGAAGCAGAATCCGTGTTTTTTTTAGATGTCAAAGAAAGCATAAGGGAAAACCTCCTAGAATACTGCTATCTGCATAACAAACGCACTTACATACTACCCACGTTTTCAGGCGTCCTACTAAACACAGCCGGAATATCGTGGATCTCCAATACACCCATGTTCCTACCGAAAAGCTCTGAACCGGACGCGGGAACTAGACTCATCAAGCGTGGGATCGACGTTGTTGTTTCATTGCTGGCGATAATTACGCTCAGTTGGCTGATGATCCTGACATGGCTTGCAGTGAGAATCTGCGACCGGGGGCCGGCAATATACAAACAGATCCGTGTGACAAAAGGCGGGAAGCGTTTTACGCTGTACAAGTTCCGCAGTATGTACCAAGACGCCGAGAACGACGGGATACCCCGCCTGACCTCAATAGATGACGACAGGATCACACCGGTTGGAAGGTTCATACGGATGACCAGGATCGACGAACTACCCCAACTTTTCAACGTCCTGTCGGGCGCGATGTCTCTTGTTGGCCCGCGTCCTGAAAGACCGGAGATTGCAAAGCAATACGAAGAGATTTATCCTAATTTTGCCTTCAGGACAAAGGTAAAAGCAGGGATAACGGGGCTGGCGCAGATATACGGGAGATATAATACAGCGCCGGACGAGAAGCTGTTTCTTGATATTATGTACATTGAAACGCTTTCGATAATGCAGGATATCAAGTTGCTCCTACAGACTACAAAAGTATTATTTTTGCCAAAAAGCACGGAAGGCGTCCCAAACGACTCGATAACAGCGCTGAGAAAAGAAGAACTGTAAGGAACTGTTAACTTATTAGTTGACATTCCTAATGGATCGTGAGGTTGTTTTTTTGTGAAGAAAGTATTGATAATAGACGTACATGACGCTAGCCTGTATGGTTTTAGAAAAGAATTCATTATTGAGCTGATAAAAGAAAACATACAGGTCCACTTCAGCGTCCCATACGGCCCAAAAGTCGAGTATTTCAAAAAACTTGGCGCGATTTATCATCCAATAAAGCTAAACAGGCGGGGAAAGAACCCTTTTGCCGAGTTGAGGCTTATATTTTCATACAGAAAGCTGATTAAGCAGGTAAAACCTGACCTGATCGTCACGCGCGCAATAAAGCCTAACATTTACGCAGGCAATCTCGCTCGTATGATGCATATCCCTTATGTGACACTGGTGACCGGTTTGGGTTCAGGACTCAACGAAAAAGGCATTTCGACGAAAACAATAAAAATGTTATATAGGAGGGCTCTCAAAAAATCAGCTTGTGTTTTCTTCCAGAATGAGGGAGATCAGTCATATTTTAAAAAAGTGCTGGACAAGAATAATGTGAAATATGTTTTGACAAAAGGGTCGGGAGTTAATCTTGACGAGTACCGCGCAAACATGTTCGAGCGCGAAGAAAAGGATAGAGGCGATAAAACAAACTTCCTATATATCGCTAGAATCCAAAAAGAAAAGGGGATAGAAGAGTATTTGGAAGCCGCCCAATACTTTGTTGAAAAGAGTGACGATTGCGTTTTTAATATCCTGGGGCCATTCGAAGATGCAAAATATATGGAAATAATTGAAAATTTGTCAAACGAGGGGATAGTACAGTATTTAGGGGTTTCGGAAGACACGCGTACTGAGATGTTGAAAACTGACTGCATTGTTATGCCTACTTCGTATCACGAAGGGATGTGCAATGTCATTCTGGAAGGCGCCGCGATGGGGTTGCCGGTCATCGCGAGCGATATTTACGGTTGCCGGGAAGCCATAGAAGACAAACAAACAGGTTTTTTATGCCAGCCGAGAAGCGCAGAGAGCCTAATCAGGGCGATTGAAAAATTTCTAGCGCTAAGCGTGTCAAACAGATCGCGGATGGGCATGCTGGGACGTGAGAAAATGGTAGACGAATTCGACAGGGAGAAAGTTGTGAAACAGTATATGGACGCCGTACATGAGTTGATATGAAGACAGCTATCGAAATCTGAACGTAATGTTTATAACGAACGATTCTAGTTAACAAGTCAGACAAGAAAAAGTAAGACATTGTTTATTGACGAATGAAAGGAGACTATCGAGTTTGGATACCAATTCAGTCATAACCGTTGTGGGAGCTGGATATGTCGGTTTATCATTAGCTATTGTTTTAGCACAAAGGAATAAAACAATAATACTTGATGTAGACGTCACAAAAGTATCGAAGATAAATTCTGGAATTTCGCCTTTGGTTGAGGTTGAAACTCAAAATCACATTTCGTCAGGTTCACTAAGTTTACACGCGACAACTGATTCCTTCGAAGCATATAATCAAGCGGATTATATTATTGTTGCTGTACCAACGGACTATTCGGATGAAAAATGCAACCTTGACACAACGATCGTAGAGAAAGTTGTTAAGGAAATTGTTGCATGCAAGCCGTCTGCGACAATTGTAATAAAATCCACTGTTCCAATAGGGTTTACTGATTCCCTACAATGCATTTACAAAGAGTCCAGTATTCTATTCTGCCCTGAATTTTTGAGAGAGGGCACCGCGTTACACGATAGCTTATACCCGTCAAGAATTATTGTAGGTACGGACCTTAATAATCCCCAAATGATGGCAAGCGCACAAAGATTTGTAGAATTGTTGCAAGACGGCGCTATTAAGAAATCGGTCATCACATTATTAATGCGTTCTTCTGAGGCGGAAGCGGTGAAACTGTTTTCAAATACTTTTCTTGCGCTCCGAGTTAGTTTTTTTAATGAATTGGATACATATTCTGAGCAAAAAGGTCTCAATACTCAGCGAATTATTAAGGGTATTTGCGCTGATTCAAGAATCGGGGACTACTATAATAATCCGTCGTTTGGCTATGGCGGGTACTGTCTCCCCAAGGATACAAAACAGCTATTAAACAGTTTTGTTGATATTCCAGAAGAAATTATTGAGGCTGTTATACATGCTAATGAAACACGGAAAAGATATATTGCCGAACAGATAATCTCACGTGTAGATGATCTGAATTATACTGGAATAAAGCCTATTGTGGGAATTTTCCGGATTACTATGAAGAATGGTTCTGATAATTACCGCGGATCGCCAATGCTTGATATAGTGTCGCTCCTTCAGAAAAGGAATATCGAACTGGTTATTTACGAACCGATAATTAATGAGGATATGCATATGGGCGTGAGACTTGAAAAAGATTTGCAGGCTTTCTTGTTGCGCAGTGATATTATAGTTGCCAACCGCCTTTATGACGAACTAGAAGGCTGGGAACAAAAAGTATATACACGTGATCTCTACTCAAGAGACTAAACAACATTCCTTACACAAGTATTTATAGGAAGGCAAAACAAATGGCAGGGCCAATTCGTGTGTTACACGTCTTTGGAAACTAGATAAAGGCGGAGCAGAAAGCCGGACGATGGATATTTACCTAGCAATTGATCGTAGTTGTGCTCAGTTTGATTTTCTTGTTCACCACAAAGAATAAGGCTTCTTCGAGGCGGGAATAAAGGAATTGGGCGGACGCGTATTCCACGAGATACCTAGGTTAAGGTATTTAACCTAATAAGCTATTCAAGAGTTTGGTCGCTTTTTCTTGAGAAACACAAGTTCTCATGTATTCATATACATATGATTACATCAGCCGGGCGGTTTGAGAGTTTTCGTACTGGAGCAAAAAAATAATGACAAAGGCGGATATAACAGCTTGATCAGGATACTGAATATTATGGGGTCGCTAAACTGTGGCGGTGCTGAGACCACTGTAATGAACTTATACAGAAATATTGACCGTACAAAAATTCAATTTGATTTTCTCATCACTGTAGATGAAGAAAACTACTATGAAAACGAGGCGAATACCCTTGGTGCTAGAGTGTTTAGACGACCAAAGAGAACAAAAGATCCTTTCGGAAACATGAAAGGACTTATCAGCGTTTTTAAAGAACACCCAGAAATCAAGATCGTCCATATCCATCACTCTTCGACGGTTGTTGCAATAGATGCTTATATCGCTAAACGGTTTGGCGTATTCACGCGGATAGTGCATAGTCATAACGCTCTTCCAACTTATACACTACTACATAGGGCTTTCAGACCGTTCTTGCGCACCTTAGCGACACACTGGCTATGTTGTTCAACCGAAGCAGGCATTTCGCTATTTGGTAAGAACGCTCCGAATAGCAGTAGATTCTGTATTCTTCCAAACGCCAGGAAATTGGAAACTTTTCGTTATTCTTCGAGTATAAGGGATAGTATTAGGGCTAAAATGTGCCTTGAGGATCATTTCGTTGTGGTTAGTACAGGTCGCCTCGTTACCCAGAAAAACTTGGGATTCTTGTTGGAAGCTTTTGCCCACGCTTGGAGACGCGAGCCAAATCTGATGTTGTTATTAGCTGGGGACGGACCACTAATTTCGGAATTAACCAATCAAACGGACAAACTTAAATTGGGTAGTTCAGTGAGATTCTTAGGGCGACGCGATGATGTCCCGGATCTTCTGCAAGTGGCGGATGTTTTCGTTTTGCCTTCCCTACACGAAGGGTTGCCGGGCGCGGCAATCGAAGCCCAAACCTCCGGTCTTCCATGTTTGATATCTGATACAGTCACACGTGAATGTAAAGTGACCGATGCTGTCGAATTTCTACCGATCAGTAAAGGCTCGGAAATATGGGCGGAACGGATGCTCGCATACCAGGGTTTCAATCGTCGTGACACGCTTGATGATGTGCGCAAAGCAGGGTATGATATCAAGGAAGTCGCTAATAAACTTGAAAAGTTCTATTTCAGTGAAATAAGCACGCAAAGGTAGATAAATGGTAACATATGTTTTTGTTTTAGTAATATGCTGCATGCTATGCTATCTGGCGCAATGGCGGCAGGAGTATTTATCGATAGGAGTCGCGCAAGGTAGTAGTGGGCGGATCAGCAGATACTATGTGATAGCCGGAGTTGCGCTGCTTATTCTTGCTATGTTCCGAGCGAACACAGTTGGAACTGATCTTGCAAACTATACCAGAAGCTTTAATAACATTCGGGCAGGGATAGCTGAGAATTATGAACCGGCATATGTTGCGTTACAGTTTTTAGTTACTCGGGTAACAGGAAATTTCAACATATTTATAGCAATATGTTCTATTTTATCCCTGATTCCAATCCTGTGTGTTATTTATCATGAATACGATAAATATCTATGGCTAGGGATACTAGCGTTTATCCCTTTTTATATAACTTCATTTAGTTTATTACGCGCATTTTTGGCGCTCGCTTGTTTGTTAGTAGCATACCATGCGACAAACGACTCAAAACGCCGCCTAGTTTTTTGGAGCTTTGCTCTGCTTGCAATTCTATTCCACTACACAGCGATAGTTGTTGTTGCGGCTCTTCTTATTTTTAACAGAAGATATAGTTACTACTGGTACGTTTTGGCTGCATTAGCATTTTGCTTGCTGTATTTCGCGGGGGATTTAATTTATAGTATCTTGTCGCCGTTTAGCGCGCGTTTACAGCAATATTACGATTTTCAGGGTACATATGCTCCTGTTAATATCTTCTTCTATGGCATGATGACAGTTTTATCCTACATTTACTATAAACCCTTAACAAGGAGCGATTCCAGAAATATCATTCTTATAAATATGATGATTTTTATGTTAGGGTTCAACATAACCTGCATCTGGGTCCCGGTTTACGGTAGGGTTGTGCAAATGTTTAATCTGCTTGCTATTTTCCTAGTACCAGAGATTATAAAATGTGAGAAAGATAAAAAAATACGCGTTTTCTATCAGATAGCATTCGCCGTTTTCTATATATTTATTTTTGCGAATACATTGTTAATAGACTCTTCAGGAATTGTGCCATATCGGTTTTTCTGGGGGGAATAAGCCTTATGTCTTTGCGTCTGGGATTACATTGAGATAAAGCTATTGAATCTTTTGCTTTATTTTTTATTCCTAATCCTGTCCAGCTGCCCCATTAAGCTAGTATCATTCCTGGTGAGGTACTAAAATTTCTTTCCACAACTCTTTGTTGTATATAATGAACATAATGATAGCTATTACGACATTAACCCAAACTACTCTCGTATAAAACAGCCAGATATTCATGCTTAACACGCCAATCGCTACAAAAAGAAAACCCCAATCTATGTGTACCCCCTCTTTTTTACTAATGTCAATGTATCGATAGATAAATATCAAGAGATATCCAAAAGCTGTCGCTATCGCCGCTCCATATAGACCAATTATTGGTATTAGAAACAAGCTTAACAAAACGTTCGTCACAGCTCCCAATACCGTACTTATAGAAATTCGTTTTGAAAGCTTTAGCGCTGTGTATATAGGGGCATAGAACGTAGACATTGCGTTTATCATGCTACTAACTACCAATATAGGTACATATTGAAAGGCGTTTTGGTATTCGCTACCTATGAGAGAGTTCCATACAGCAGGAACAATAGTCAAGAATAATCCAACCCCACCAAATAGCAACCGTAAATATATATCAAGCGTATTTGACAGCATTTTCCCATAATCTTCCGTTTCAACATATTTTGCGGTCATCTCTGACCATGCCATCCAGAATATAGTAGTCGCGGTACCTACAATGCCGCTAAACTTGTTTGCTATCGAATAGATGCCATTTGCCGCTAAACTCATAATGACAGATATTATGGTACGGTCAGACATGTTGATAACCCAGAATGACACACCGTCAAGGATAAGTGGGGTGCTGAATTTAAGTAGTTCCTTTCGAACCTCTTTTGAGGATGTCCGCAAATCAATCAGTTTATATGCCTTTACACATAAAACTAATATTGTAATCCTGACTATTGAAGAAGACGTGCTGGCTAGTAAAATCCCAGCGGCTCCAAGGTGCAGCAACGCGACAAAGAGGTACCCAAAAAAAATATTTGCAGCTGCGCTTACTAATGCGGACACTGTAAAAAGCTTGTTCCTGCCGAGCCCGCGCGCTAATGGATCAAAAATGTTTTCCAAAAGTTGTACAGCAGTGTAAAGCAAAACGATCCCGATAAACGGGATTATATTATTTATTCCTAGTATGCCTACAATTGTCAACGACAAAATGAGTATTGGGACGATTATGATAAGCGTATTGGTGAACACCCGCTTGATCTCATTTTCATCTTTCCTCGCGTCAACAGTAAAGCGAAAAAGACCAATATCCAATCTCAACAAAACTATAGGTACAAGCAATGCGGCGTAAGTCTGAATAATATCTACTGTACCAAATTGTTCTGGAGCGACTATAGCTGTATATAATGGAACCAATAGAAACGACAATAACGGCGAAGCTAATTTACTTACACCTAGAACAAAAGTATTGCCAAATAGTTCCCTGAGTGTATTATGCTTCATTTGCTGTTTCCGTAATTACATTTCGTAAATCCGCAACAAACCGTTCTATATTATGATTGCTACGTATATACTTAATTGCTGATTTAGCTTTTTTCTCATATTCTCTATCATTTTCCATCAAGTACTTAATTGCTGGTATAAACTTTTCAATTTGATCAAATCCATCGCCTGTAATCTCGCCCACGAATTTTCCGAAGTTCTCTGCTAAACCCTCCCGTTCCAAGTCGCTAACTATAAGCGTACCGTATGATAACGCTTCGAGCCAAGAAATAGGTATTGCTTCCCATATTGAAGTAGACAACAATAGGCGTGACTCTTTTAGTAAGTTGTTTTTCATTTCACCATCATCATGCCCCATAAAATGCAGATTTCTGATATTTCCATCCATATATTGGGCTAATGCTTTTTTGTTTTCTTCACTATTACGGAAAAATTGTCCTAAGATAAAAAACTCATATTCTGGTAATTTCTTCGCTACCTCACAGAATAACCACGCGCGCTTTGGTGGTTCAAGTCTACCCAAGAACAGGATTTGTTTTTTCTTTTTCTTTATGTCGAATATGTACTGTTCGTCAACTTCAACAGGGTTAGGTAAATACTGTATTGGAGTCTCTTGCGGCAACATATAAAGCTTTTTTGCGAGGTTATTCAGCGTTACTCCCTGAGAGACAAACTTGACCCTGTTTTCTGAATGTAATTTGTTCACCAAATTATAAATTCGTTGGTTGTAATAGCAAGGTTCCTTGACATAGGTCATTCGGATTATTTTTTCCCATTCGCTCCAAGGTCTTGGATCTTGTATCCATAGAATGAGTTTTTTATCTTTGCTTGGTTCATTGCGCATCACCCAGTCTAAAGTCAGCTCAATACTGAGATATATAGAATAATTCTTACGTTTTAACCATAATTTTGAAAAAAATGGAATCCATGGTAATCTGTATAAACAGACATCATCTACATACCATTTTGTTGCAAAAAAAGCACCAAATGTAGATCGATAAATACTTCCTGTTTTTGGGTTTCTTTGATTTCTACCTAACAATACATCTATACTGATAGACTTGTTGGGAATGTATTTAGCAATATACCTACGAGCTAAATATCCATAACCGCCAAAAGCCGTACCAGCGCCGCCAAAAAACTCATCTATAAGCAAACCAACCTTTATTGTTTGATCTTTCTCAATGCTCATATGCTTCCTCCATAATAAATGAACTGAAATAAGACAAAAGGATTATATCTTTATGAAAAAGCATTGTCAACGAAAAGAGCTACATAGTAGACTTAAGTTTAGCGAAACAGCCTTTTTGGTCGAACCATTTTATGTACATATAATCCAAAATAATATATACCACTCAAGTGCTTTTTAATCATCCCGCTATCATCCTTTTTTTAAATCAATAAAATTCTTAATTTCAGTTAATGAATCTTGCTTTCTGAAAATATATCCGTTTTGTCCACCCAGTATTTCAGAGTATCTTGTCTTAAAAAAAGTATAGTCGAATGGTTGTGACATGATTTCATTTGTAAAAACTTTACCATGAATTGTGTGATATATCTCACCCGCTGAGATTGGTTCTGACGCCATATGGACAAGCGCTACGTTATTTCTTAATAGTAACTCTATATGCTCCCAAAGATACTTTATGTTATAGAACGAGAACTTGGATCGAGAATCCGTGAAGTTGAGCGCGGAAAACCCTAATTCCCTATATAGCGATTTGAGCATTGCTTGCTCATTGGCGGTAATACTCAGAGCAATCCTGAAAAAACCTGTGTCGTCTTTTTTATAATAATTGCTTAGCTGTGGAGCTTTTGCGTTGAGTTCAGCAAATTTTGTGTACCTGAGCATCACGGGGATGATGTTTATTAGATCAAAAATGAAATTCTTCTTTAACCCATCGCCAAACAGAGCTGGAAGTCTGATTATAAGCATATTAGGATATAGTTTTCGAAGTTCATTCTCAAGAAACAACCGATTTTGACCATATGGAGTAAGCCCGTCCGTTTGATACTGAGTATCCTCAAAAACATCCTCTGCTTGGGGGGAGGGGATAACATCAACTGTAGAAATTAGGACGAGACGCTTTGGGTTGATTTTACGAATGTTTTCGAGTGCTTCAATTATGTGGGAAAAGTCCTGTTCTGGAAACTTATCGGCGGCGAATTTTTCCGCGTGTACACCGGCGTAGACGCACAAACCCGGATTGAGGTTAAAAGCATCTGCGATATTTTTTGAATTGAAACCTCCCTCAAATCTATGTTGTTTATATAGGTTTGAACCCACAAATCCCGTATAACCGACCAGAGTATCCATTATAGAATCCTTTCACATAAACCGATTAGCTATGATTGATTTCTTCTTTCAGCTTACTAACAAACGCCCTGCCATACATTAGCAAATTTTCTTTGTTATTATGAAAGTATTTCAAACCGTGCCGGACTAATACATAAATCCCAATTTGAATGAAGCCCATATATAACATCACATTATTTAACCACATATGGATATAAGAATGGCTTTTTCCAAGAACAAACCAAGAAATACATGTAACAAAAGAAGTAACAAACAGGAAAAAACTAGATTTAAGCAAACTTCTTTTTTTGAGAATCGAATATATGAATATTGCAGAATACGCAACTATAATGAAGGACGCAATCCTGCCCGCTTTTGTATGAATAAAGCAACGCATTAGCACTTCAAATATCGAAGCATTAAGCGCATCAGTATACGCCTTGCTGAAATTTAAGGCATTTCCAAATGTCCTTCTCAAAACATCCACACGATATATTGACTCTAAACCAATAATAACATTTCCATCCCCCCTTATGTATGAATGGATAGTCAACACTGTAATAAACCCAAGCAAAGACAAAACTCCGATTTCGACTATACACTTAAAAATCAACTTACTGCGAATTCTATCATTTTTAAAGCAAATTAAACACTCTACGAATAGAAACATGATTGAGGAAAGCATAACAACTGTAATATACTCATACCCGCAGGCACTCTTGATAAATATAGCTAAAAAGAATAGTGGATATAGCCAGAATCTCTTATTTATATTATTAAGGCAAATCAACCCGAGATACATTGGAATAAACCATGCAAATGGAATCCAATATAAATTTGTTGAAAAATTACCCAGAATGGGTGAAACCATAGATGTAATAAAAAACGTCAATGATAATAACACACCATATTTCCTATACAACTCATAGCAAATCAACGATAGAACTAATGACAATAATAAACAACATCCAACCCTAAAAATAAATACAAGGCTTGGGACATTGATTTTTGCTAATAAATAGAATATCCACCCTTGAAGACCGAGTTGGGATTTATATTCGATGATCCTACCATCAAATAATTCACCATTATCGTAAATATCATACGCTTGATTATATGTCCATTCTTCATTTCCTTTTGCGAAAATTTGTGCCAGCCCATATTTATGATTACTAATATTTATGTCATATTTTGCGACATCAATCATGCTGACAGTTAATGCCTCTGAATAATTGTCAAAGTATACATCCCTATTTGAGTAAAGAATACATGCCATGATAATTGTCGCAAGCGATATAATTATAATTTTCATTTTTTTCCTGCTGTTTGTATTGATTTCATTCATTGATGATGCTTCCTTCCGTGATAAAGTATTACTAGACTCAAAACTCCAAGATTTACACACCAAAACCTGTTGATGGTGTCTATCCCGCTACCTTTTCAATGGATTCGATAATATATCTCTGCTTATTAAAAATCAATCCTAACATCACCGATAGATACTTGATAATGACAGATAGTACGGTAAATATTGCGAAAAACGCTCCAGACATGAAAATCATCATAGTCGTGTATCCCTCGACCGGATTTCCTGTCAAGTAAATGGTGACAACATACCCGACAGTCCCCAACGTGGCAAGCATTGCGAGTAATGTAAATACCAATGTTATCTTATACGCTAAGTTGGTAAATAGAATCAAAGCAGTCATCGCGGTCTCACTTGGATTTTTTAGCGTTTGTGTCCGCCTTGCGCCATTTTGTGTTGATTTATAGTGTATATGGTCTACCTTCAAGCCGCAGTTGGAGTATAACGCCTTCCGATAAGGAAGATTAATGCTCATTGAGTGGACACGGTTAATGGCTCTGCGAGATAAAACCCTACACGTTTCACTTTTTATCATATACTGTGTGCCGGAATGACGGTTATAAACAGCGTAAAACAGTTTTGAGCAAGCGCGCATCTGCTCTGTGCCACATGAAACAATATCAAATCCTTGTAGTGCGCGATCATAAATCCTTACAATAAGCTCAGGAGTATAATCCATCATTGTGGAATCAAACTCAAAAACAAAATCACCGATAGCAAAATCGACACCAGCTTGCATAGCAGCTTCCACACCTTGGTAGTAACTCATATTCAAAATGCTCAAGGTGCAATTATAAAACTTTCCGGACAGTTGCTTGATGGCGCCTATGCTACCGTCCGATGAAGCATCATTCACACAAATTATTTCAAATTTCTCAAACTTCTCATTTAGCGTACTGTATAAAGAATTCAAAAACCCCTCTAGGGCCAATTCCGCGTTGTGGACATATGCAACTGCTGATATAAAGTTCTTTTCCTTAATTGCGTTCACAGGCTCAACTCCTCATCAAGTTCGTAAACCGTATTTATTTTACCGGATAACGCGCTGATGAAGCGCGGTTTATCGCTATATCGCAGTATTACCGTCGGACGTGAATCATCTATTTCCGATGCTTTAAGTATAGGTTTAATTGCGTATAGTGAATCAACATAAGTAAAACCATATTCATCTTTTAAATAATTTCTTGCCAATGCGCTCATATATGGCCACGCACTTTCCGGTTTTGCGGGACAGACGTTGCAATTGCCCAACCTTTGAGGCGGGCAAAACCCATTAGAATAGGATTGACAAGTGAATGTTGGAATACGCTCGGAGCTGGTGATATGCGGCGTAAAAGTAACTGAGGTAAGTGAATGGTATCCGGTTTTACCAAAGGGCATAATTGAAAAGAACGCGCCGTCCATCACGGTTATTCCGCTGTTAACCAGTTTTCCTTCTGCTTTACATATAATCATTTCACACAGCTCATACTTGATTTTAAGCGCAGGAAACCCTAACATCGCGTGTATTTGATTGATTCCGGCATACGTTGCGTTAAGGGCAAAACCTGTCCTATATGCATTTCCATTTTCAAGTGTAATTACATATTTTGAGCCGTCATTCTCGATGGATTTTATGCTTACACCACACATGATTTTTACCTTAGGGAGCCTTTCAATTTTCTCAAGAAACCATTTTTTTAGCAGTTGAGCATCGTAGGTGTATTCAGTTGTTAGAAAAGCGCCATCGCACATTCCTTGTTTGAAATACTTTTCAGTTGGGACTTCATCGCAACGAATATCAGCATCTTTGCAAAATTTCTTGAATTGCTCTGCGCTTGTCCAACTAAATCTTGCGCTTGTAGCATACACCTTCTTGAACTCTTTATTTATACAAAAACCATAATCCCCATTAAACCGGTCAAAATAACCACGACACTTGACCGCCGTGGATAATGAACGCGGATAATGATAACCCATATGAACACGAGCCTGATTGATATATGTGGCTCTTCCAAACGGCGCGTCATCATGTTCTAAAACCAACACGTTTTGATCACGTTGCCCACAAAACAGCGCAGCGTAAAGACCGTATAAGCCAGCGCCAATAATGATTTTGTCATACGTCATACTTTCCCCTCGCATTCTCAAACAGAATTTTCAGCAAGAGGTTATTACCGCGAAAACCTTTTATTTTGGTCGGTGTTTTTTCATTTTTAGGGTACTGCCTTGTTATGGGGATTTCACACGTTTTTAATCCCAAACGGCTTGCTTTTACAGACAAATATGCCAATAACTCATATGTAGAAAATATATCTCTGAATGGCTGTACGGAAGGATGCGTAATATATTTTTTAGAATAGGCGCGGTATGCGTTAGTCGTATCGGTAAATTTCTTTTTAGCGGTAATTGAAATAATAGGCGCATGAATTAACCTGACTGCCAGCCATCGGACAAATGGCGTGTTGATTGCTTTGCCGCCTTTGATAAAACGACTACCCTGAACAAAATCATAGTCTTCATCAAGTCTTGCAATGAACGCAGGTACATCCTCTATGCTGTCTTTATTGTTCCCGTCTATGGTGATAAAACCTTCGTAGCCTCGTCCAAGCGCCCACCAAAATCCCATACGCACCTGAGCGCCCTGTTTTCCTGTACCTATTTTTGTGAGTAGAGTGTTCACACCCAGTTCCCTTAAAATGTTATCATCGGCGCAATTATCTGTAGAGCCTCCATCGCAGATCACTATATCTATTAGAGTATTTACTCCGACTTCTTTAGCGCGTCGCAATTCCTTATGTATACGCTCGCCTTCATTTAATATCGGAATCAACAAACAGTATTTTGTTTTTTTTGCTTCGTACTCAATACAGTCAAATTCTGGCACTCCCTGAAGGTTCTTATATATCATATCAAGAGTTCCTTTGCATAGAGAATAATGGTTTTCACCACTTCAATATCATTTGGATTTGCCATTTCAATGGAAAGAAAACCTGTATAACCTAATTCCTGCAATATACTAATTAAGGAGCCATGTAATTCTCTCTTTTTGATGGGTACAAGATTCGGCTCAGAAATATGGATGTGGCTTACCAAATCTATATTGTCTTTAAGGAAGTCAATGTTTTCGCTGTTATAAATGACTGTCCCTAAATCAACATTGACCTTTACGCCCGGATTGTTAAGCTTCCTACATATTTCAAATGCTTCCGATGTAGTGTTAATAAAATTTGTTTTATATATGGGAGGATTTGGCTCAAGAGCGACGCACACTCCTAATTCTGCCGCATAATTTCCTATTCTCCCAAAAAAGTCATGCGCGATAGGCAAGTAAGTTTCAGAAGGCATATTTTTAGGAATAGCGCGATTTTTAGGACAACCGAAAACAAGGTTACGACAATTAAGTACACAAGCGAAATCAATGGCTTTTCGGGTGTATTCCACAAGGTTATCTCGGCTGTCATCCATATCGAATATATTGTTCGATATTCCATACCAAATAGACTGCATGGAGGAAACGATTAATCCATACCTTTCATGGAGCCTGTTGGCAAAAGCCTTTGCCTGCTCTATGTTACCATATGGTGGAAATGGGAATATACGTGTCGGCGCTACTTCAAGGCCACAAATAGCGTTTGCTTGAAGAAATTCGTATATTTCTTCGTCACATTCGGCTGGCCATGAGATATTAGAAATAGACAATTTCATTGTTTATCGACCTTCTACTAGAATCTGTACTACACAGTAGATGTCATATTATCGACTATAAAAGCCAATATTATTATAGATGCTCGACAGAAAACGGCGAAAATATAGCACAAAGATGCAGCATTAACACTTATACCATATAAAACGATGGTATTCAACATCTTTTTGGTTTTTAGTTGGTTGTAAACAGCAACTGTTCGCACGAGTTGTCTACACAGTACACTTAAGCACTATATATATGCGAGACTAGCAAGTTTTACCCAGCCTGTAAGCCATCTTTCGTTATCGGAATAATAAGTTTTAGGTTTCGCATTATTTGTTGATATTATTCCGACAATGGGCTATACTGTATAGGAAAGCGTGGTGGCATTTATGGACTATATCAGCGCAATACAGGCGGCAGAGCGGTGGAGCCTTTCCGACCGCCGTGTTCGTATGCTGTGTGAACAGGGGAAAATCGAAGGCGTTATCAAGCAAGGCCGCTCCTACCTCATCCCTAAAAAAGCAATAAAACCGGCTGACGGTCGAGCTTTGCGCGGTACTATTATTCCACAGGAATACGCTACCCTCTTCGGACGCGTCGAAGCCCTGAAAGCCGAGCTGGATAGACGCCGCCCGCTGACACAGGGCGAACTGAAGCGCCTGCATGAGGAATTTCTTGTGGAGTTCACTTATAACTCCAATGCCATTGAAGGCAATACCTTGACGCTCCGGGAAACGGCGCTCGTCCTGGAGGGCGTGACGATCGACAAAAAGCCTCTCAAGGATCATTTGGAAGCCGTGGGGCACCGGGATGCTTTTCTGTATGTCAAACAACTTGTGAGTGACAAAGCGGCTATTTCTGAAAGCGCCATCAAGAGTATCCATTCGCTTGTTCTGATGGACAGACCAGAGGATAAAGGCGTATACCGTTCCATACCGGTGCGGATCATGGGCGCATATAAAGAGCCTCCGCAGCCATACCTTGTGCCGGTGCAAATGGAACAGCTCGTTGCAAAGCAAAAAAGCGAAAAGCGGCATCCTATCGAGAGTACCGCATTGTTTCACTTGGAGTTTGAGGGCATCCATCCATTTATTAACGGCAATGGCCGAACTGGGCGGCTTGTTCTCAACCTTATGCTTTTGCATTTCGGCTACCCACCCATCAATGTGAAGTTTGCTGATCGGCGGCGATATTATGATTGCTTCGATAGCTTCTACAAGGACAAAACAGCCGAACCGACGGTGACGATGATTGCAGAGTACCTTCAAGAAAGGCTGCAACAATACCTCGCTATTCTTGTTTAAAGATTTAGTTTTTATCTATTATTCATTGTACTATTGTTGCTGGTTTTACAAACTGTGCGTCATAAAGCGACTTTTTCAGTAGCCTCGAAAGTCCCCTTGCTCATGCTTGTTCGAGTCAATTTATGAAATACTCTTTTTCTTGAGGCAACATATCTTCTGTAAAACTATTAAGCTTTATAGCTTCTTTAATTTTTTTCGCTTGATGCGTAATATCTGAAATTCCAGCAATCCAATCGTACACATATCTTTTTACTATACTGCCCTTAATCCCTAATTGAATAGTTCTTTGTTTGAGTGGGTTGCCATAAATATCTCTTTCGGGATCCCACTGACACCTTATTTCTGAGTTTTCTAATGCGTTTTTCCATTGCTCATAAGTTTCATAACCTGTTGGAGAAAAAGAAGATGCAACGGCATTTTTCACAATGAAATCAAAACCTATCCTTTTAACATCTATTGCTAAAATTCTGTTTTGCCCTTCTTTTTCTCCCCATCCTGATCTATACATCATCCAGAGGAATGA
>JGI24702J35022_10000374_pt1 | contig 26569 bp, 36 predicted proteins | sample TergutTh196P4_FD_35022 | JGI IMG/M metagenome (IMG submission 35022)
CATCCCCNGGCATCAGACGGTCGGCGCCCCGGCCGCGAACAGTGTGTCCGTGTACGGAATAACGAAAGGCCCCGCAGAACACGGATGAAAGAAGACGGACCCTACAGCAGGAGCTATGGGTCTTCAGAAAGACTTAACGCCAGTTTTGAATTTACGTTTTTCAGAAGTTTTAGGAATTTAGAGCCGTCGCCATCCCGGCCCCCTTCGGCCCTGCGGCCATGAGTGGTACGCGAAATAGGGATCCCGTAGCCGGCATAGGAGAACAGCCAGGGCCTGTCTTGGCACGCCTTCCGGCGAACAGGTCGATGGGGCGTCTGTGCTGAGCAGGGGGCTGACCCACAACGTGAGGTTATTGATCGAATCGGGGTGGGTAAGATGATTTCCACAGAGCCGAGGAAGGATAAAGTATATTGGTCATGTCTTTCTTTATCGGAGTTGCACCCATGTTGGTCGGAACGGTGATGTTATGAATTTTAGAGAATTGTTCAAGAGGGACCCCGCCCGTCCACAGAGGGGCTTCAGAGCGTGGCGGACAAGAACGTGAAGTCGAGGGAGCTGAAGTACCCCCCGGTCGACGAGTACGGGCACTACGTCGACGACAGGCCCGGCGCAAGGGGCGCAAGCCAGCCGGCGGGGGGCGGCCCCTCCGGCACGCCAGGGGACGCGGACCGGTGAAACGGGGGGGACACGCCCGTATATTGAAAGAAGGTTTATATACGGAACCGTGATTGGCAAGCCGATAACAATGGCTCTTTGGCAGGGAAAATCAAAGAAGAAGCCCACAGGCGGGAGGCTCGTCCTCAGCAGGGGGAAGAGGAAGTTCGAGATCAGCAGGGAGAAGCAGTTCACCAAGGTGGGGAAGCAGTCCCTGAAACACTACCGCATACGCGGGGCGCGCGTCAAGACGTGCATGCTCCTCGCCGAGTACGCCAACGTGGTGGACAAGAAGACGAACACGATCCAGAGAGCGAAGATCATAGGCGTGGCGGCCAACCCTGCTGACCCCAACTACGTCCAGCGCAACATCGTCAACAAGGGCGCGAGGATCAAGACCGAGCTCGGCGACGCGGTGGTCACCTCCAGGCCCGGCCAGAACGGCGCGGTCAACGCCGTCCTCATAGAGGTCTGACGCGCCCGGCGCGTCCTCCCTCCAACAACCTCTTTAACCCGTTTCTACATCAGGCGTGTGATAACATGGCATACGACAAGGACACCGCCATCACGGTCTGGCCGGAGTACTTCGACGTCAGCAGGACGAGGGCCAGGGGCAGGAGGCTCCCGATGAGCCTCTGCGTGAAGGACCCCGACCTGGACATCATAGCCAAAGGGGCGCTGATACTCGACCTCGAGTACGAGGTGTTCGAGGGCAAGGCGTACCCGTCGAACCGGGCCGCCAGGCGCGGCTATGTGAAGGTGGAGAGGGGCAAGCTCTCCAAGACCGAGCTCCTGCCGAAGATCGCAGAGGTCCTGGTCAAGAACCAGAAGAAATGATTACCGCGCTCGACTCCTCAGTGATTGACGCCAACTCCGAGGCCATGGGCGTCGGCGTGCCTGTGCTGATGGCGAACGCCGGGAGGGCGGTCGCCTCGGTGCTGTCGGAGAGGTTCCCTGGGAAGAGGGTCGCTTTCATATGCGGCTCCGGGAACAACGGGGGCGACGGGATCGCGGCGGCGGGGCTGATGGACGCCGGCGCGACCGCCGTCTACCTCCTGAGGCCGAAGGACGCCATGAAATCCGAGTTCGTCAGGGGTATGCTCTCCAAACTCGAATGCAGGGTCTCGGACTTCTCCGAGTTCGACGCGGATGGTTGCGACGTGATCGTCGACTGCGCCCTGGGCACGGGGGCGTCCGGGGAGGCCAGGCCGCCTTACGACGTTTTCATAAAGGCGGCGAACGCGTTCAAGGGGGACGTGGTGTCCGTGGACGTGCCGTCCGGCCTCGGGACGGGGCTTTCCGTCAGGCCGGGGATGACCATAACGTTCCACGACGTGAAGGAGGGCATGGACGAGGGGAACTCGGGGGAGATAGTCGTGAGGGACATAGGCATACCGAGGGAGGCGTACGAGAACGTGGGGCCCGGCGACATGCTGAGATACCCGATACCGAGGGCGGACAGCCACAAGGGGTCCAACGGGAGGCTGCTGATCATAGGCGGCGGGCCGTACTACGGCGCGCCGGCCATGGCGGCGCTGGCCGCCATGAGGGTCGGGGCAGACATGGTCAGGCTGGCGGTCCCAAAGGGCTGCTCGGCGGCGGTCTCCTCGTTCTCCCCCGTGTTCATGGTCACGGCGCTGCCGGGCGACTCGCTGAGGATGGAGCACCTGCACCGCCTGGCGCTGCTGGCGGAGCAGCACGACGCCGTCCTCATCGGGCCGGGGCTAGGCTCCTCGGACGTCATATCGGCGGGGGTGAAGAGCCTCGTCGGGTCCATAAACGTCCCAGTCGCGGTGGATGCCGACGGGATCACCGCCCTCGGGAGGGACGTCCCCCTCCACAGGAAGATGGTGCTGACCCCCCATGCGAGGGAGTTCGAGGCCCTCGGCGGCGATCCCGGGGGCGGCGAGGCCGCCGTCCGGGAGCTTGCGGCGAAGACTGGCTCCGTCGTCCTCTTGAAGGGCAAGGTGGACGTCGTCTCCGACGGGGCGCGCACCAGGCGCAACGCCACCGGCTGCGCCGGCATGACCAGTGCCGGGACCGGCGACGTCCTGGCGGGCATCGTCGCGGGGCTGCTGTCTAAGGGGATGGGATGCTTCGACGCGGCGGCGCTCGGGGCGTTCATCTCCGGGAGGGCGGGGGAGCATGCGTTCGAGGACAAGTCCTACGGCATGACGGCGACGGACGTCATAGAATCGATACCGAAGGTCCTCAAAGAGTACCTGAGGTGACGGCATGGACCTCCAGCCCGTCCATGGTGCCCCCGCGCTCAGGGCGGACGAGTACCTCGTGATAGGGGACCTCCACATCGGGATCGAGTCGCACATGAGGTCGAAAGGCTTCCATATCGCGTCGAGGACCGAGGACATGTTCGACTCCATAATCGAGGCGGCGGGCGGCACGGCGAGCAGGCTGATCGTGCTGGGCGACGTGAAGGATTCCGTGCCGGGTTCCACGAAGCAGGAGTACAGGGAGATACCGGCGTTCTTCGAGAGGCTGCTGGACCGGTTCGACGAGGTCTACGTGGTCAGGGGCAACCACGACACGAGCATAGAGGAGTTCCTGCCGGGCCGCGTGAGGCTGAGGCCGGCCTCCGGCATGAGGGTCGAGGACATCGGGTTCGTGCACGGGCACACCTGGCCGTCCGAGGACGTGATGAGGTCGGAGACGCTGGTGATGGCCCACGACCACCCGGCGGTGATGTTCAGGGACGGCGTGGGGAAGCAGACGAACGAGCCGTGCTGGGTCAGGGGGAGGTTCAGGGAGGAGAGGTCCGAGAGGTACCCTGTGCACCCGAAGGGCTTCGTCATCGTGCCTGCCTTCAACAGGATGCTGGGGGGGTCCCCTGTGAACATAATCGGGGAGCCATTGCTGGGCCCGGTCATGGGCGGGGACCTCCTCGACCTGGATAACGCCACGGTGCACCTCCTCGACGGGGTGGATCTCGGGAGGCTCTCCAACCTCATGGTGACGGGGAGCGACCGCAAGGGATGGGGGCGGAGGACGAGGGTGAAACCCACAGAATGAGGGGGTTCCCACGCCTGTTTTCAGAAAAGGTCAGCATGGATTCTCCATATTTATCCATGATGGAGCAAAGGCCGGCCGATGCCTGATTCCAGGCGCTGGCGGATGCCTGGCCTGGATTTGGCGGCCTGCCAGCGCCTGTCGATGCCGATGGAGAAGAATATTTTGCCTCTCTGACTTCTAAGGTGGATGGCATGTTGAGGGTTTTCAGCGTACGCGTTCCTGAGGTCACGGGGGCCTGTCGTTGTTCTATTCTGATTTTTATGTTTATTATGTTAATAATCATTTTTTCTATTCTGTTTTATATTTTATCATGTTAAAACTTATCATTTCTATTTTTGTTTTTAACTTTTTTAACATGTTCCCTTAGTTGAAAGCACAGTGCCAGACTGACATCGCGACTAGCCGTGCACCCCGCCCACCAGGCCCCGCGCCGCCACTGCGCAGAGCCTGGTGGGCGGGCGCGTCCGCGCACGGCTATTATAATAAAGAAGAGTGAGGTTTTAATACAACCTCGATAATAGGACGTTCCGATTCATTTCAAGTGATAGACATGAAGATGCCCAGGACGATAAAGACATACTGCCCCTTCTGCAAGACCCACAGGGTCCACGACGTGGAGAGGGTCAAGAAGAAGAAGGCCAGCGAGCTCAAGTGGGGCCAGAGGCGGTTCAGGGAGGCGACCTCCGGGTACGGGGGTTACCCCAGGCCGAAGCCGAAGGACAGGGAGAAGCCCACCAAGAGGGTGAACATCAGGTTCAGGTGCGAGACCTGCAAGAAGGCGCACCTGACATCCTGCATAAGGGCGAAGAAGTTCGAGCTCACGGAGTGATCGCATGACCGGAGACTTCATCAAAATCAAATGCCCCGACTGCGAGAACGAGCAGATCGTGTTCAGGAAGGCGGCCACCAAGGTGAGCTGCAACGTGTGCGGGTCCACCCTCATCACGCCCAAGGGCGGCGTCGGTGACATAAAGGGCGAGATCCTCGAGGTAGTAGGCTGATGTCTAGAGCGAAAGGATTCCCCGACCACGGGGAGCTCGTCGTCTGCACCGTGACAAGCGTGAAGAACTTCGGCGCCTTCGTCACCTTGGACGAGTACGACGGGAAGGAAGGGTTCGTGCACGTCAGGGACGTGGCAACGGGCTGGGTCAAGTACATCAGGGACTTCATCAGGGAGGGGCAGAAGATCGTCTGCAAGGTCCTGGGCGTGGACTCCTCGAAGGGGCACATCGACCTTTCCCTGAAGTCTGTCAACGACCATCAGAAGAGGGAGAAGATCCAGCAGTGGAAGAACGAGAACAAGGCCGAGAAGCTTGTGGAGATCATCGCCGAGCGCATGTCCATCTCCGTCGACGACGCCTACGACGTGTTCGCCAAGAATCTGCTCGAGGTCTACGAGACGCTGTACGGCGCCTTCGAGTCGGCGGTCGCCTACCCCGACGAGTTCACGGAGGAGTTCTTCGGGGAGTGGACGGGGACGTTCATTGAGGTCGCCAAGGAGAACGTGACGCCGCCCTTCGTCGAGATCGACAGCATCCTGGAGATGACGTCCTCCGCCCCCAACGGCGTCGAGCTCATCAAGAAGGCCCTCGCGGCGGGGCTCAAGGCGGCAGACGGCGAGAGCGCGGTGATCACCGCCATAGGCTCGCCGAGGTACAGGGTCACCGTCACCGCCAGCGAGTACAAGGACGCAGAGGAGATAATGAAGAGGGTGACCGCCAAGGCAATGAGCGAGTTCACCGCGATGGGCGGCGCCGTCACCCTCAAGCGCGAGAGCAAGTGAGATGAGGCCCTCCATAAGGAAATGCGCATCGTGCGGGAGGTACACCATGGGCGGCGACTGCCCGTCCTGCGGGTCGCCCGCATACGGCCCCGCGCCGGCGAAGTTCTCGCCCGAGGACCGCTACGGGGCGTACAGAAGGAAAGCGATAATCGAGGAGCACGGGGAGAATGGAAAACATCGTCGTCTATGAGAGCAGGCCGTCCCTTGACAGCCCACTCTTCATCGAGTGCCTGCCCGGGATAGGCAACGTGGGCAAGACGGCGGGGGACTTCATCGCGGACGCCGTCGGCGCGGAGCTGTACGCGACCATCTACTCCAAGCACTTCCCTCCCCACGTACTCCTCGACGACGACAACGTCATCGAGATGGCCAACAACCAGCTCTGGTTCGCGAAGGGGGTCAACTCGAGGGACCTGGTGTTCCTGAGGGGGGACTGCCAGGGATCGACCCAGGAGGGGCAGTTCGAGCTCTGCGCCTCGGTCATGGAGCTGCTCCTGGGGCACGGCGTGTCGGAGATCGTCACCCTGGGCGGGTACGGCACAGGGATGATGGTCGACTCCCCGAGGGTGTTCGGCGCGGTGACCGGCCTCGGGATAAAGAAGGAGTACAAAGGGTACGGCGTGGAGTTCCCCTCTGGCGACCCCAACGCAGGGATAATCGGGGCCAGCGGGCTGTTCCTCGGGATGGGGAAGATCCACGGCGTCCCCTCGATATGCCTGATGGGGGAGACGTCCGGGTACTTCGTCGACCACAAGAGCGCGATGGCGATGGTCAACGTGCTGATGAGGAAGCTGGGCGTGGAGCTGGACCTCACCGACCTCAAGGACAAGTCCGAGCAGATCGACGAGCTCACCGCCAAGGTGAGGGAGATAGAGGACCGCGGCCCGGAGGACCTGGGGTACTTCGGGTGATGCCAGCGGTTACATTTAAATAAGCCATCCATTATCCTGTCTTACCCCGCCTAGCTCAGCTTGGCCAGAGCGGCTGACTGTAGAGTGTTCTCGGAAGCATCCGATACAGCCGCTGAAATCAGCAGGTCCCCGGTTCAAATCTGGGGGCGGGGACCACTCCCCATCCGGCTCAGGGGGTTTTGAGGCGACACTGGACTTTGGCAAAGCGCCCACACAGCAAGGCTGGCGGGCATTTCCGTCAATCGGCCTCTTCTTCCCCTGACGGCAGCGCATGCCCGCATTCCGGGCAGAAGTTGACCTGTGGGCGCCCCATGTCCGCGCCGCACTTGGGGCAAGGGTACCCGACCTCCCCTATCATGCACACCTGCTTGTCCATCAGCACCAGGAACGTGCGTGCCTCACCTGCAGAGAAGTCAGCTCCCCTCGACTTCTTCCCGTAGCGCATGTTCGAGAGACCTAGGATTAACAGAGAGAACGCCAGGCTCCCCGTCATTATCGCCAGCGGTAAGAACCCCATAGCGTCTATCTCGAAAACAGATCTGCCGTCATACGTGACCCCCTGCGAACTGAGAATCAGCATCAGCACCAAGAGGGCGAGAGCCAACACCCCCATCGCCAGTATCAACACGCCGCTCCAGTACGTATCTTTCCCCTTCATAAAAAGACCTTTCGACACGACCGTTCCCTCCCCAAGCGCCCTTTGCATCGCCTCCGACCTCGCACATGTAGAACGGGACACGTACAAAGGGTTGTCGGTCGGCCCATGGCCCCTTGCGGGTATTGTCCCTGGCGAGTGTTTTTTAGCGCTCATCGTCAGGGGAGAAGATGGTGTTCCTCCTGCGGTCCATGATCCTGTACCCGTCCCTGAGATGAGCATTCAGCCATCCCTCGATGTTGTGGACGGCCTCTGGCATCTCGTCGATCGCGGTGTATAGGGGGCTCAAGTCATCATAATTCGCGACTTTTTTCGGACACGTCCGAGGAAGGCGCCACCGTCTGAAAATACCTCGCTCGACCATCAGCTCCTCGTCGTGTCTTGCGAGGATCAGCACCCGTTCGTTCCTGATCGCTTTTCTGATGTCCCTTTCGTTCATGCCCCATAGAAAAGCCTTGTCGGTATATAGAACCGCCTGACATCTGGCCAGGGGAGCGTTAATAAATCCCACATCCGATTTCCCGACATGGAGAAACCGGATGTTTGGGACATGTTGCGGTCTGGGGGAACGGTCGGAAGAGGCTCCCCTGGCCATGAGGAGTACGATAGGGTCTTGACAGAATGCATCGAGAAGAGGCTCAGGTACAACACGCTGCCACTCACTGCAGAGGAGAGGAGGACCGCGCTCTCAGACCTGCTCGGGTACGAGGTCGACGCGCATACGAAGGTCGTCCCGCCCTTCCACTGCGACCAGGGGTTCAACATCAGGCTGGGGAGGAACGTGCTGATCAACTACGACTGCGTGCTCCTCGACACAGGGGATATCTCCATCGGGGACAACGTCCTCATCGGCCCGGGGTCGAGGCTCGTCACCGCGAGGCATTCCCTCAAAGCCGAGGAAAGAAGGGACTGGTCCGTGAGCTGCTCCCCGATAAGGATAGAGGAAGACGTTTGGCTGGGGGCGGGGGTAGTCGTGCTCCCGGGCGTGACCATCGGGGCCCGCTCCGTCATAGGGGCGGGCTCCGTCGTCACGAAGGACATTCCTGCTGATGTGATTGCGGCAGGGAACCCTGCGAGGGTCGTCAGGCCGCTTTGATCAGAACTCCCTCCTTATGAATACCAGCCATGCCGATACTATTGACACCGCACCCCATGCAACCATCGTCAATGCCGCTCTTACCGTGTCTTGCATCATGTCCAGGTAGCTCAGCATATCGGGGGCTATTATCGCGTTTGACGCCTGGTCGATCATGAACCATGGGTCAGTGTCTGAGAATATCATCAGAATGACTGAAATTATCCTAATGAACAGGAACAGTGTGAAAAAAGTCACAATCGATGATGTACTCCCTTTCTTCAGGATCGAACTAAAGAATACCGCTATGCCGGATGCCGCCAAAAGATACAGGAGAGCCATTCCCAGCGATATCAGCAGATCGATTGATACAGAGCCCTCTATTATCAGCAGCACTGCCGCCGTGCCCGCATAGTACGTCGCAATCATCGCTGTTTCGAGAATCAGGCACCCTAACAGCTTTCCGACGAAAATCGATGTTTTCTTTATCGGCCTTGTGAACAGAACCAAAGCCGTTCTTTCCTCGAACTCGGACACTATAACGATGGATGCGAAAAGCGTCGCCGCCAACAATGCCAAGAGGTAAACCCATGCGGTATAGAGTGTCAACAAACCGCCAGGTATGTCCCTGAGATCCCCTCCGACTATGTAGGGCAAGAATGTCATCAGCCCAAAGACGAGGGCGGTTAATGCAACATATACCGTAAACCTTTTTCCGCGGATGAACTTTCGAATCTCGTTCTTTGCCACCACATAGGATTGTCTGAAATCGTCCAGTTCTATGTACATCATCTCGACTCCTTTATCAGTTTGAGGTATGTGGTCTCGAGAGTGTCCTCTTCGTTCACCCCGTAGGCTCCGATGTTCAGCGCACTGACATCGTTGAAGAACTTGATGTGTTCCGCTCTGTCACCTTTTATCGTCACGTCCACATCGTTGCCGAACCTCTCCGCTGAAACGACGTTGTTCAGCTGTCCAATCTTGGATATCATGTCCTCGGTGGGTATGCCATCGACCCTCACGATCATCCTCCTGGTGCCGTCGTCCTTGCCGATGATGCTGATGTCATCTTGGATGATCATCTTCCCGTGATTGATGAGAGCGATCCTGTCGCAGAGGTCGCTGACTTCGCGGAGTATGTGCGAGCTCATGATCACTGTGAGGCCCTTGGACTCGTTCCTGAGGTTCTTCAGGATCTCCCTCATCTCCGCCTGGCCCCTCGGGTCGAGGCCCGAGTTAGGTTCGTCCAGTATGATGACGCTCGGGTCGTTCATCAGAGCCTGGCCGAGGGCTATCCTCTGCCTCATCCCCTTGGAGAACGTCCCGATCCTCTTGTCCTCCCACTCGGTCATCTTGACCCTCTCCAGGATCCTGTCTGTCTCGCTCTTTATTGATTCAGATGTCATCCCGATTATCTGGCCCACGTACCTGAACGTCTCCCTGGGCGTGAGGTAGGGGTAGAACTCGGGGGTCTCCACGACTGTGCCCACGTTGGTCAGCGCCGCCTTCGGGTCCTTGGTCACGTCGACGCCGTTGATGTACGCCTCCCCCGACGTGGCGTTGATGAGGTGCGTCAGTATCTTCAACGTGGTGCTCTTCCCAGCGCCGTTCGGTCCCAGGAAGCCGGTGAAACTGTTCTTCTTCACGGAAAGGTTGAGGTTATCCACTGCGACAAAATCCCCATACGCTTTCCGTAGCCCCACTATGTCGATAGGGTTGTCGGACGACATGTGTTTAGCCATATGAAGTTTATATATAAACATGCCGATAGTTGACAAGTCAACTTACCCTGCCGCCCTTGTCCGCCCTCTTTTTCGCCCCCCTCCTTATGGTCATTGCCATCTGCCTGGACTGCACCATGATCACGGCCGGGGTGTAGTCCAGGAAGTTGTAGAACGACGTGAGGCCGGTGAGCGCCCTCCGCGGGAAGTCCTTCTCCGTCCCCCTGACCGCGTTCTCCCCTTTCAGGATGCTGTTCAGGAACCCCTCCACGTCGTCCGCCTTGGACACCGTCACCACCGACCCGACGTCCTCCGCGATGTGCCCGTCGCTCCCGCCGGTTATCCCGAGCCCGTGCCTCCCGAACGACCTCACCGCCTCCACGTTGCCCTGTCGGGTCATCCCCCCGCATATCACCTCGTAGGCGTCCAGCCTCCTCACCACGTCGTCCGCGATGTACCCTTTCCTGTTGCAAATCTCCACGCCCTTGTTGGAGCCGAGGTAGCCCATCGGGTGGGCGCCGGACACCACGCAGTTGCGCCCTTCCAGCAGGTCGAGGAGCCTTTCGGTGGGGCATCCCTTGAGGGCGAGCCAGGGGCAGGGCTGCAGCCTCGGCCTGATCTCCTCGCGCCAGAACTCCCTCAGCTCCGCCATCTCGTAGAAGTAGGTGAGTATGTGGGGCCCGTCCGACGCGCTCACCTCCATCCCTGGGATTATGAACACGTCCTCATTCCCGATGTCGATCGCCTCGAGGGAGGTGATGAGGTTGTGGTCGGTGACCGCCATCCCGACGTTCCTCGACCGAGCTATCTTCAACAGCCGCTTGATGCCGCTGTACGAGTCCGAGCAGTCCGTGTGGACGTGCATGTCGGCGCACCGGAGGCCCGCGTCGGCGATGCGCCCCCAGTCGGGGACCTCGAACCTCATCCTCGGCCCATCGAAGGCCGCGCTCATCTCTGGCATAGGGAGCGCCACACGTCCTCGGACTCGGACAGCGCCTCTTCCTCGTCGAATGAGGTCACCCTGCCGCCGTCCATGACTATGTCCCCTTGGCACATCACCGTCCTCACGTTGGAGGAGGAGGCCGAGTAGACTATGTTGGACACCATGTTCTCCGGCAACAGGGGCCTGATGTTCGGGAGCCGGCCGTCCAGGATGAAGAGGTCGGCGTGCTTCCCCGCCTCTATCGAGCCGAGGGATCCCTCCATCCCGATCGCCCTCGCGGCGTTCACGGTGGCGAAGTCCAGGAGCTCCTGGGCGGAGGCTGCGACTGGATCCCACCTGCTGGACTTCTGGAGCAGCCCCAGGGTCTTCAATTCTGCCATCATGTCGAGGCTGTTGTTCGTGGTGCTGCCGTCCGTCCCCACCGTTACGTTGACCCCGTGCTTCTGGAACTCCGGCACGGGGGCGACGCCCCCGGTCGCCAGCTTCATGTTCGATGTGGGGCACGTCGAGACCGATGCCCCGGCGGCGGCCATCTGCCTCACCTCGCCCAGCGTCAGCCAGGCCGAGTGCGCCGCGATCGTGTTCCCGCCTATCACGCCCATGTCGCACAGCCACTCCGCCGGCCTCTTCCCCGTCTTTTCCCTGTGCCCGTTGACCTCCCCCCTGGTCTCGGAGAGATGGAGGGTCAGGGGGGCGCCCTTCTCGTCCGAGAGCGCCTTCGCCCCCATGCAGGTCTCCTCGTTGCATACGTAGACTCCCTGCAGCCCGACTCCCGGGATTATCTTCCTCGTCCCCTTGAACACGTCGTGGAACCTCCTGCAGTTCTGCAGGGGGCTCCCCTTCTGGGTCGTCAGGTCGTCGTCGAGCACGCACCAGCACAGCACCCCCCTTATGCCCGTCTCCATGACCGCCCTCGCGATCACGTCCTCCGAGTAGTAGAGGTCGACGAAGGTCGTCGTGCCGCTGCGGATCATCTCCGCGCACCCGACCTTCGCGCCGACCCCGATGTCCCTGTCCGTCCTCTCGGAGTCGATGCTGAACACCCTCTCCAGGAACCTCGGGAAGGGCATGTCGTCGGCCGCCCCCTTCATCACGGACATCGCCACGTGGGTGTGGGTGTTTATCAGCCCGGGGATGACTATGTCGCCGGAGGCGCCGATCTCCCTGTCGGCCGACCCTTTGTATTCTCCCCCGACGGAGACTATCCTCTCGCCGTCGACGACCACGTCGCCCCTTACTATCCTTCTCTGCGGGTCCTGCGTGACTATCCAAGCGTCCCTGACGACGGTGATCATGCGTCTGGATTTTCATTTGACGTAATAAACGTTATCTCTTTTTTCATCCTGACCGCCTCCTCCCCGCTGGCATACATACCGCTGATGCGGCATACCTCTACGAACCCGTTCGAATCGTACAGCCTCCTTGCGCGGCCGTTGGACGCACGGACTTCAAGAATCACGTCGGACCCCATGTCCCTGGAAAGCGAGAAGAAACCGTCCAGCAACAGCTGGCCTATCCCCCTGGACCTGTACCCGGGCATCACGGCGAACATGTATATCCTGTTCGTCTCGGGGCGGTGTATCCTGCCCGACAGGAAACCGACCGTCTTTTCATTTTCAGCGTCGTAAGCCACGTGCTGCCCCTCCGGCCATGAGCTGAACAGCTCGTCCAGCTCCGAGATGTCGTACGGCTCCAGCCCCGAGGCGTTCGATATATCGAACACGTCCTGCTTATCAGCCGGCTGATACCCCCTACGTACTATGTCGCCCACTCCCCCGCCTCGCGCCTGAACCATGCACAGAGGCTACTTAAACCTGCTTGGAAACACCACTTAGTCACAATCGAGGCGGAACCTCTCAAAAAAAAGGATATATCGATACCGCCATAAGGCGGCATGGCGTTCAGGATGACATTCCTCGGCACGGGCGGCGGGAGGCACACCGCCATGTACCAGACCCGCTGCACAGGGGGGATACTCGTCGAGCACGGGGACGGGCGGCACCTCCACATAGACCCTGGCCCGGGCGCCCTGACCCAGATGAGGAGGATACATTACGACCTCACCAGGACGGACTCCCTGGTCGTGACCCATGCGCACCCCGACCACTACTCCGACGCCGAGTCGGTGATGGAGGGGATGTCCCTCGGCGGATGGAAGAAGCGGGGGCGCCTGTACGGCAGCCCCACCGTCATAGACGGGGCGGGGCCGCTGGGCCCCTGCGTCTCGAAGTACCACCTGGGCATCGTCGAGGGCGTGGCCGTGATCGAGCCGGGCGCGACCATAGACATCGATGGGATGAGGGCGGAGGTCTGCAGGACGGACCACAGCGACCCGACGAACGTGGGGCTGAGGCTCGACAGCGGCGCCGGGATCGTCTCCTACGTCAGCGACACCGGCTACTCCGAGGAGATCGCCGAGCAGCACAGGGGGAGCAGGGTCCTGATACTCCCGGTCACCACGCCGGACGACATGCGGATACCCTTCCACCTGTGCACCGACGACGCGTCCTCCTTCATCGAGGTGGTGAGGCCGGAGCTCGCCGTGTTCATCCACCTGGGGATCGTCATGATCAAGAGGGGCCCCGAGGGGCAGGCGCTAAAGGCCGAGGCGATGACGGGGGTGAGGACGGTGGCCGCCCGCGACCTCGACGTGCTGGACGTTGGGGCGGCGCTGTCCTTCTCAAAGGCCGAGACGTACGACGACGAGTGGATCCCCGACACGTCCCCGTGACTTTCAAGACCCCCCAGATGTCTGGAGCCTTGGTCGCGGCTCTCAGCCGGACTGTTTCGGGCAATTCGGCATGCCAGACCGTGCATGGCCGTTCCAAGATGCGGCCTTTCCTTGGTGACGAGATGTATCAGAACAGCTGCTGTTTCGCGCTCATACAGACCGGGGAGAATGTGAAGAGGCTCCCAATGGAGATCATGATAGAGCATCCGGATGTCTAATTGTCTGAGTTTGCCGGTCAACGTGACTTTATCGCCCATAGCTACCACAAGCCAATATGCATAGGATATGGATCATCATGACGGATGACATCCGTTCCTTGAAACCCAGGTGCGAGACGATCCTATCGGAACTATAGGAGGGCCCAGGACAGGGGGCCTTTGACGCGCTGGCGCGGCGGCACGCGTATTCATATATGCACCCCGTTGTCCGTCCATGACGACCGTGAACGTGACGGGGGGGCGCGCCGACCTATACAACCTGGTGAGGGCCGCATTGGGAGGCGAAGTGGTGACCATAACGGCCAGGGCGGGGAACGTGGTGCTCATATCGGAAGAAGAGTGGGAGGGCGTCAAGGAGACGCTGTACCTGATGGGCGACCCGGATTTCTTGAAGGACGTGGAGGAAGGCCGCAACTCCCCTGATTCTGATTTCGAGGCCTGGAACTGACGTTCCAAAACCCCCTTTCCGGGAAGGACGACATAGACCAGGATGTCGTCACACCCGGCCGCCGGCGACCCACTCGTATGTCCCCGCCGTCATCAGCCGCGCCGCGCGCTCAGGGCCGACGAGGCGGAGGAGCGTCCTGGCGCGGCTGTTGTACTTGTGGTAGTTGGCCTCCGCCTCCCCTTCCGGCCTGCCTGCGGGCCACCTCGTGCCGTTGTGCCTCATGTCGGCGAACTTGACCTCGGCGGCGATGTCGCTCGTGGCGACCCTCGCGAGGTAGTCGCCCACCGCCTCCCCCTCGCGCTTGGACACGCAGTCCACCGCCGTCACAATGTCCTCGCTGAAGCCCGCCGCCCGGAGATCCCCCAAGGTCACGTGGGTGTCCTCCACCACGTCGTGCAGGAGGGCGGCTATCCTGCCGGCAGGCGTCACGCAGTACCCGGACACGGCGATCGGGTGCAGGATGTAGTCCATGCCGGATTTGTCCTTCTGCCCCTCGTGCGCCTCCGTGGCGATCCGCAGGGCCTTCTCGTACTCTTGCTGGAACAATGGATCGTCTGTCATGTGAGCCCTGTTATGGCTCTTCCTTAATAAACGGTTCGCCGGCAGACGCGTCGCCGCCTTCCAGCGCGGCCAGGTCCGCCCTGTCGTACCTGTGGCTCCCCTGCATCCCCTTCTTGCGCCTCCAGCACCTGATGGCGTCGCTCAGGCCCCTCCCCTCGTTGTCGGCGAAGAAGTCCCTTATGTACGTGTTGTACTCGAACTGCCTGCCGATCTCCGTCTTGCCTTTCCTCCTCTCCTCCATCACCAGGGGGTACGCCGCGGCGGCCTCTCCGTAGCTCTTCCCGGCATTGGCCCTCAGCCACCTCTGGAAAGGGACGTTGAACGTGAACCCCTCCCCCAGCCTCCCCACGAAGAACGCACGGTGCCTCTCGGAGAACGACGGGGGGTCCTCTATGACGGAATCCTCGGTCACGTCCCCTTTGCCGGGGGGCGGCCTCGCCCCCCTCTCGGGGGGTAGCGCCTCCCCCGTCTCGAGGTAGCGGGAAACACGCCTCGTCAGCTCCTCCTTCCCTCCCGACACGGGCAGGCCCTCCTGCCTGCAGAACCGCACCAGCTCCTCTTTCAGGTAGTAGCCGGACCGGAACGCCCCGATGCCCATGCCCCTCTCCAGATCCAGCCTCTCTGCCACGAACCCTCCTCCTGCGGGGATCAGGGGGCGGGCGGCATAAAGCGTTTTCCTCGGCGGCGTCGGACAATGCTTAAATCCCCGACGCGTATCATCGCCGATGAGCCTTGAGTCAGAGGTGCTGGAGAGGATCAGGCCGACCGCCGAGGAGGTCAGGCTGATAGACGCGGCGGCGGCCGGCTTGAAGAAGAGGGTGGAGGACTACGTCAGGGACCACGACATAGACGTGGAGGTCCGGTTCGTCGGGTCCTACGCCAAGGGCACCTACCTCTCCGACCCCGACATCGATCTGTTCCTGCTCTTCCCAGAGACCGTCTCCTCCAAGGAGCTGGAGAGGATAGGGCTGTCCGTGGGCGAGGCGATAATACGGGGGGTCCGGATGTACTCGGAGCACCCATACACCCGCGGGGTGTACAACGGCGTGGACGTGGACCTCGTGCCCAGCTACTCCATCAAGTCCGCCGACAAACTCAGGTCGGCTGTGGACAGGACCCCCTTCCACACCAGCTACATGCTAGACAACCTGAAGGAGGAGCAGAAGGACGAGGTCAGGCTCCTGAAGGGGTTCATGAAGGGGATCGGCGTCTACGGCGCGGAGCCGGTGACGAGGGGGTTCTCAGGATACCTGTGCGAGCTCCTGGTCCTGCACTACGGCGGCTTCCTCAAGGCGCTGGAAGGGGCCTGCGAGTGGAAGGAGGGGACGTGCATCGCCATCGACAAGAGGGGGCCGCCGATAGTAGGCCCCCTGATCGTCTACGACCCGGTGGACCAGAAGAGGAACGTCGCCTCCGCCGTGCACCTGGACACCATGGCCCTCTTCATCGTGGCGGCGAAGGCGTACCTCGCGTCGCCGTCCGAGAGGTTCTTCTTCCCCAACGAGAGGCGGCCGCGCTCGAGGGAGGAGCTGCAGGCCATGGCGGACAGGAACGGGTCGAGGATAATAACGGTGGAGTTCGACAGGCCGGACGTGGTCACGGACAACCTCTACTCCCAGCTGTGGAAGACGCGGTACGCACTCACCAGGAAGCTCAACGACTTCGACTACAACGTCCTGAAGGCCGCGCACGAGATGTACGACGACAGGCTGGCGATCGCCTTCGAGCTGGAGCGGGACGTGCTCTCCAAGACGCACAAGCACATGGGCCCGCCGGTCTGGGTCAAGGCGGCGGACTCGTTCCTGTCGAAATGGGGGGAGAACCCGCACGGCCCGCCGTTCATAGAGGACGGGTGCTGGGCGGTGATAGCGGAGAGGATGTACTTCACCGCGAAGGAGATGCTCGAGGAGGAGGCCGCCTTCTCCGGGATAGGCAGGGAGCTGGACCCGCACACGATGAGGGTCAGGGACCACGAGTCGTCCCTCAACGGAACCGACCCGTTCCTCCTCACGGAGCTCATGGACCCCGTGAACAGCTGGGAAGTGTGACCGTCACGCGAACGGCGCGTTGATCAGGACCATGCAGATGCCCAGCCCCAGCATGAGGAACAGGAGGTAGTTCATGAGCATGGTCTTCATCTCGAGGAGGTCCGCACGGAACCCGAGGAACATGAGCAGCCTCTTCATGATGAGCATCACCAGGAACGACACGGCGGTCGCGACCCCCCAGCCCCAGTCGTCGTTCAGCCCGCAGAGCAGGGCGCCGACCACGCCGACCAGCACCGCGAGGCCGGTGACGACGAACAGCACCTTCGTGCCGTAGATGTCCTTGAGGATGAACTCGCGCTCGTCGAACTCGGAGGGGGTGAACTGGTACTCCTCCTCCTTCTCCTCTATGATGCGCCGCCTCTTCTTTGCCATGCCCCACACATCCCCATTAACAATATAAACGTTTATCCGCGAGGGCCCGGCGGCGTCTGCGCGGGGGGATGGCAATATATATCAACGGCGAACGGAATCATGGTGGCATCCGCCCTCAGCGGGGGGCGCGACGGGGCTCCGGCCCATGGGTGACGGTGAGTGGCTATGGAATGGGTCGACGGGGTCTTGCTCATCGCCGCGTCCGGGGTGGGCGCGGTCTGCGGGATATTGGGCCAGAGCATCAAGGAATGGCTGTCCAGGCCGAGGATAAAGATAGGGACGTTCGTCGACAAGCCTGTGTCCACCGTGCACCTGCATTTCACGAACGTCGGGCGCAAGAGCACGGAAGGCCTTGAGATCAACATCGTTCACCATGGAGGTGGCCTTTTGATGGAGAACGGGAAGGTCATCCTCCACACGACGGACATGACGCTGCACCCGAAGACGATGTGGCTCGTCGTCTTCGGACACGTCGAGGGCAGTGCCCTGAAGATAAGGAAATCGGACTTCGGCAAGATCATAAAGTATTCCGACGACAGCGAAGACGGGTCGACGGAATGGTCCCTCCCCCTGCCGGCCAGGTTCCTGATCACCGCCTGCGCCAGGGACGCCAAGGCGGGCGTCAGGATGATGACCGTGGACAAGGACGGCATCCATTACGACAAGCAGAAAGGGATCCGGTACAGCCAGCTGGAGAGCGCCGCGCTCGACGACGGGAACGATGGCGGATGACGGGGTATGCGGGGCGGCCTGACGGGAAAGCGGCATGAACTGCCCCGCTGGAGCGTCCTGACTTGAAACAGAAGTCGGGAACGCCGCTTTTTTGTAGGATTTTCCCCGAATCTGTGCGTATTTAGGGGTGCGGCGAGTCCACTTTCGGTCGATTCGGTGACCCCCCAATCCGCCTTTTATACCTAAATGCTCGTGGAGATATCGGTGATATTGATGACAGAGGATACTTCGGGAAACGCCCCCTTTGATGAGGTTGCCTTGGAGGAAACAGGGCACGGGGGCGAGGGTTACGGCTTCGGGTATTTTGAGGCGGTGGACAGGGACGCCCTGTCGCTTTTGAGAGAAGACATCGGGCGACAGCTCGGCCTTGCATCGGACCGCCAGAACACGTTGTTACAGTCGGCTGGCATCCTTGTTGCTTTCGCATCCATCCTCCTCCTGCAGTTGCTAGCCATGGATCCTGACCTGAGCGGGTACGGGATGCTTTTCACCGCTTCGATGGGTGCTGGGCTTATATGTTGCATCGCTGGAATCCTTGTGATCCTTCGTTCAAGCGGGTTCGCGCTATCGACAGGGATGGTGGCAAGAGAAGCAATAGACCACTACAACAGAAAAGAAACAGACGGCTTTGAAGCCAAGATGGTAATGGGGATAGGCGAGGCGTACGAAACAGTCTATGTGAACAACACCCGTCTTATCGGAACCATAAGATACATGGTAGTGCTATTGCTAATTGGAGTGCTGACAATGTTCACGGGGTGGTATCTATGAAGATGTTCGATAGGTTCAAACACAAGAGAAACGAGTCGCTGCAGTATGCGGACGGTTTAGGCGGATATCCCTTCTGGCAGGGGGGTAAGCCCAAAACGATAAGGCTTCCAGGGCGCAACGAGGACGGGACTCCTAGGGTGAAGTGAAAACAACATACAGGTTGCGCAGGCGGCCGCCCTTAGAAAAAACAGTACGCCCCCAACAACAAGGCTTCCAGGGTACGGCGAATACGGGATGCCTGATGCCCACGAAGCACGGGGAGGGAATACGCCGATTGAACGCCCCCGCCCCCCGCAGGGCGATGTTTTTCTGTTGCCCCGCCCACAGCGGCAGGCCGCCCTACGAATCAAGGGAAAAACCGATGATTTTATCAAAAACATGCAGGTTTCAGGGTCAATCCGGGCCCACTTTCGGTCAATTCGGTGACCCCCCAATTTGCCTTATATACCGAAAGCAACTTGATGAACATGGTGAGAACCAATGGCAGCAAAGACCCTAGAGGACATACCAGGAGTAGGACCAGCCATAGCAGAGAAACTCCGTGAAGGTGGGTACAATGAGTTGATGACCATCGCTGTCGCTTCGCCGAAGGACCTCGCAGAGACCTGCGAGATCGGCGAGAAGAAGGCGTTGGACATAATAGAGGGCGCGAAACTATGCGCCGACATAGGCGGATTCGAGACGGGGGACAGCATCCTGGAGCGCCGCAAGACGGTGGCCAAGCTCACGACCGGGTCGAAGGCTTTCGACGAGCTGATGAACGGGGGGCTGGAGAGCCAGTCCATCGTGGAGTTCTTCGGCGAGTTCGGGAGCTGCAAGACCCAGGTCTGCTTCCAGCTCGCGGTCAACGCCACGCTCCCCGAGGACAAGGGGGGGCTGGACTCCGACGTCATCATAATCGACACCGAGAACACGTTCAGGCCGGAGAGGATAATCCAGATGTCGAACTACCTCGGCGTGGACCCGGAGGACGTGCTGAGGAGGATACACGTGGCGCGGGCGTTCAACTCCCAGCACCAGATCCTCCTCGTGGACAAGGCGCTCGAGCTGGCGCAGCAGAAGAAGGTGAGGCTCATGATAGTCGACTCCCTGACGTCGCACTTCAGGGCGGAGTACCTCGGGAGGGGGGCGCTGGCAGAGAGGCAGCAGATCCTCAACCGCCACATGCACGACCTCCTCAACTTCGCGACCCTGAACAACGCCGTGATAGCGGTCACGAACCAGGTGGCCGCCAAGCCGGACGCGTTCTTCGGCGACCCGACGAGGCCGATCGGGGGGCACATAGTGGGCCACACGGCGACGTTCCGCATATACCTCCGGAAGGGGAAGGCGGGGAAGAGGATCGCCAGGCTCATAGACTCCCCCAACCTGCCGGAGGGGGAGGCCGTGTTCACTGTGACCGAAGACGGTATTAAGGACTGAAACCTAAAGGGTCCCATGGACCCTGTTTTCTTCTTCGAGCTGTCCGGCGAGTCCAGGGACATGCCGGCGGCCGAGGCGAGGAGGTGCATGGGGGCCGAGTGCCCCCGCCACACCGTCACAGGGGAGGGGCCGGGATATCTGACCGCCTCCTTCCCCGAGGGATGCCTCGAGGGGATCGGGGGCCGGATCTCCCTCACCCGCTCGATCGGGCGGTACCTCGGGGCGTACGACCCGTGGGACCTCGGGGGGCTCTCCGGCGCGCCCCTGCCAGAGGGCACGTTCGCCATCAGGGCCAAGAGGTTCGAGGGGATGATGAGGGACGTGGACTCCCAGAAGCTGATAAGGGAGGCGGGGGGCATCCTCTCCAAGAGCAACGACGTGGACCTCCGCGACCCCGACATCGTAGTCAGGATGCAGCTCTGCGACAAGGCGCACCTCTACATAGAGGACAGGGTGGTCGACAGGGGCGTCATGGAGAAAAGGAAGGTCGGGGAGCGCCCGTTCTTCTCCCCCATCTCCCTCCACCCGAGATACGCCAGGGCACTCGTCAACCTGACAGGCGCGAGGAGGGGGGACATCGTGCTCGACCCCTTCTGCGGGACCGGCGGGATACTAATCGAGGCCGCCGAGATGGGGATGAGGGCCGTCGCGTCGGACTTCGACGGGGAGATGGTCGCCGGGTGCAGGGAGAACATGGCCTTCTACGGCCTCCGCCTGCACGATTACGAGACGGTAGACATAGATGGCGTCCCCGATAGGTTCTCGGGCATAGACGTTGTCGCCACGGACCCCCCCTACGGCAGGTCCACGAGGACCGGCGGCGAGGACGTGACACAGATTCATAAACGGGCGATGGCCTCCATCCCGGAGGCGCTCAGGCAAGGGGGCAGGGCTGGCATCGTCCTCCCCTACGAGGCAAGGCCCGACACTATGGAGCTGGACTGCTCCTTCAGGCAGCACGTCCACGGGTCGCTCTCCCGCCACTACCACATATTCAGGAAACCAGGACATTAACTATTTCAACCCCCACCATATCCCATCGGCGTGAACAGATTCCTACGCCTGTTCCGGTTCGGGAACGGCATCATGGGCATCATCGGGGTCCTCGTCGGAGCCTTCATCGCCGCAGGGTTCGACATCGGGGGCCACGCCCAGGGCCTGGCGGTCGCATGCGGGGTGATCGTCGCCTTCATCGCCGGCGGCAACTCCCTGAACGACTACACAGACCGGGAGATAGACAAGGCCGCCCACCCGGAGAGGCCCCTCCCCAGAGGGGAGATCGCCCCCCGCACCGCGCTCGCCCTCGGGATATCGGGGCTCGCGGTCGCGCTCCTGCTGTCTTTGGCCATGGGATCGGTCGTGGCGACTGGGATCGTCGCCGCCGCCGCCGCGCTGATGGCGTCGTACGAGCTGGCCCTCAAGAAGATGGGTTTCGTGGGCAACGTCACGATAGCCGCCCTGACGGGCATGATCTTCCTTTTCGGGGGGGCGGCCGTGGGCAACGCCGAGGGCGGCCTCGTCGTCGCGGCGATGGCGGCGCTGGTCAGCGTCGGCAGGGAGATCGCGAAGGACATCCAGGACATGGAGTCGGACGAGGGCAGGAACACGCTGCCGATGGCCATAGGCAGGCGCAACGCGTCTGCGGTCGCCGCCGCGTTCTTCGTGTCCGGCACGGCCCTGAGCGTGTGGCCGTTCATCGAGCAGACTTTCGGCCCCCTTTACTGCGCAGTGTTCGCCGCTGATGCAATCTTTATTTATAGTGCGTTCATCATTTTCCGCAGAGCGGACGTCTCGCAGAAGATGGCGAAGATAGCGATGTTCGTCGCGTTGATCGCGTTCGTGTTGGGTGTAATAAGATGGGCGTGAAGGAGTATCTCATAGAGAGGATGACACAGGGGGCCATACACATGGCGCTCCTGGACCCGGACAAGCAGGGCGCCGAGGAGGCGGGCGTCATCGCGAGGAGGATGAAGGAGGCCGGGACGGACGCGGTTATGATAGGCGGCTCCACCGGCGTGACCTCCGAGAACCTGGGCGAAACAGCCAGATCCATAAGGGAGGCGTCCGGCCTGCCCACGATACATTTCCCCGGGAACCCCGCCGCCCTCTCCGAGGACGTGGACGCGATATTCTTCATGAGCATGGTCAACAGCACCATGCCGTTCTGGATAATAGAGGCCCAGGCCAGCGCCGCCGAGCGGATCAAAGGGCTCGGGGTGGAGACCATCTCCCTTGGGTACATCGTCGTGGAGCCGGGGATGACGGTCGGACAGGTTGGGAAGGCCGACACGGTGAAACACGGCGAGACGAGCCGTGCCGTGGGGTACGCCCTGGCATGCGAGATGCTCGGCATGGACCTCGTCTACCTGGAGGCGGGGAGCGGCGCCGACAGGCCGGTGCCCCCAGATATGATATCCGCCGTCAAGAAAGCGGTCTCGATACCGCTCATAGTGGGCGGGGGGATAAGGACCCCCGAGGCCGCGAGGGCGGCGAGGCTGGCGGGAGCCGACGCGATCGTGACCGGGACTTTCGTGGAGAGGTGCTCCGACGACACCATGCTCAGGTCCGTCGTCGAGGCCTCGAAGAGGGGGTGAGGCGATGCCCGGCACCCCCGCGTACCGTGTCCCCGTGTCGCCCAGGGCCCCCATGTGGCTCACCCCAGAGGAAAGGTCGGCGAACATAACCAAGGAGCTGAAGATAGCCGCCAGGAGGTTCCTCTGCCCCGAGTGCGGCAACGAGTTCAGCCTCTTCCAGTCCAGGGCCATAGCCTGCAAGTACTGTTCCAAGGCGAACCAGAACTGCCCGAACGTGCGTTGCCCCCACTGCGACTCGGAATTCCCGATACAGGGGTTCATAGTCCCCGACAAGGAGGACAGGGTCCACATGAACAAGTACGCCGACACCGTCTTCAACAACTTCGACGACACCTACAACAGGAGATGACTCAGAGCTCCAGGACCTTCAGCCCGGATGCCCCTTCCTTCCTCACGGCGCCATCGCCGACCAGCTCGACCAGCACCACCTCCAGCACGAGCCATGCTATCACGCCCGTCCTGAGGCAGCCTGTGACCGACCTCCCCTCCCTCCCGGCTGATCCGTGCATGTGCATCATGGGGTTGCCGTCCTCGTCCGGGAACACCGTGCCGGACGCGGTGAGCTCGTGTGGGGCGTCCAGCGTGGCTATGATTGGGACGATCCCATCGTCGTAAGGCATCTCGGGACCAACGGTCATGCGCGAGCCCTCGCCTATCCCCCCGACCGCTGTGATAATAGCGTTCCTTATCCCGTTCTCACGGGAGAACCTCTCGACGACCTCATGGAGAACCTCGCCGGTCTCAAGCCTGAGCACGAAGACCCTGCCCTTCTCCATCTCGAGGGATCTCATGGCGGGTCAACGGTACTTGCTGTATTTATCCATTAGTCTGCCGATCCTGTCGAACTCTTCCTTGGTGAGGTCGCCTGACTCCAGGAACGTCTTTGCGAACTCCTTGGCCTCCCTGGTGGACGTCCTGGAACCCTTCGCTATAATGGTGGCCAGGAAGGACGACGCCTTGGCGGGATCCATGGCGGACGCGGACAGCACCTCGTTCATGTCGTACTTGAATGGCGCGAGCTTCTGGGTGTTCAGCATGGACTGCCTTTTGCTCCCCGTCTTAGGCTTGGGCTTGGGCTTCCTGCCGCCAGGCTTGTCGCCTGGCTTGCTCTGCGCAGGGGCCCTCTTAGCTGTTCCTTCTTTTGCGTCCGGCAATATGATTACTCCGAAACACCTGACCTCGTTATGTTATTTAATAGTCTTGGGTCGAGTGCTGCCATTTTGGAACGTCACTGCCCGTTGACTGCATGACGCCTGGTTCTGATGGGGGTGTGCTGTACTGTGTCAGCATCCTTCTCGACAGTGAGATGAAGAATAAGAGAAAGCCCGATCGCCCTGCTTGCCCTCATTGGTTCCCTATGCCATGGGATTAGGGATTGGATGTCGCTTTGAACGGTGCATCAATAAATACGCCCCCGCCCATGAAGGGGCGATGCCTGAGAGCGCGGATGCCCCCATAGATGGAAACGTCGGCCTGACGGGGAGGTATGTCAGCAGGCCGCTCTATGCGAGCTATGCGGCCATGCTGATCCTTTCCATAATCGTCCTGGCGGCCGGTGCGTACACTGGGAGCCTCCTGGAGGTGTTCGTCGCCGTGCCTGTGATCGTCATACTCGCCGATGCCCTGTTCATCGACAGGGAGACCGTGCACATACCGCCGCTCATGGTCTTCCTATCCGTCGGGCTGATGGCCCTGATAGTGGCCGGCAGGTCCCTCGGCGACGTGGGGCCGCTGAGAGTAGCGGTGGACTGCCTCCTCGGAGCCGTCATGGGACTCGGCGGGCTGGTCGCGGTTTATTCGTTCGCGGCTGTGACGCCGGCATCCGGCAGGGGCAGGCCGGCGGTGGTCGCCCTCGCCTCCATGTCCGCCGCGATCTCCCTGTTCACGGCGATGCTGGCCCTGCAGCACTACCTCGGGCTGGCGCTCGGGATGCCTGCCAGGACGCTGGGCGAGACGATGGACCAGCTCCTCCTCGTGGCGTCCGGGGCCGCGTCGGTGGTCCTGCTGTTCTACATCGGCAGGGGCTCGGCGCCGGTGAGGCGTGCGGCGGAGAGGTACCTGGCCGCCAACGCCGCCACGCTGGGCATAGAGGAGTACGAGGCGATGGAGATAGAGGGGGCGATCAAGAGCGGCGAGGGCGAGAGGGTGGAGTACAAGTCCACGTTGAGGACGAACCTCGCCACCGGGGAGAGGGACGCGAGGATGGAGAGGGCCGTGCTGAAGACGCTGGTGGCGTTCCTGAACGGCAGGGGAGGGACCCTCCTCATCGGGGTCGCGGACGACGGGACGGTCGTAGGGATCGACGAGCACAGCTTCGACAGCCGGGACAGGCTCAACCTCCACCTGACGAACCTGATCGCGAGCCAGATCGGGAACGAGTTCCTGCCATTCATCTCGTTCAGGCTGTCGGACTACGAGGGGAAGGGCGTGATGAGGGTCGTCTGCAGGAGGAGCGGCGGCCCGGTGTTCCTGAAGGACGGGAAACAGGAGGCGTTCTTCGTGAGGTCAGGCCCGTCCAGCGTAGAGCTCCAAGGCATGGACATCCTGAGCTATGTGGACAACCGCTTCAAAAAGAGAGGGAAAAGGAAGTCGTTTGGGGGGTGAGGTCACCCCTTCTTTTCCGCCTTTATCTGGTCGCTCAGCTTCTTGGCGGTCCTGGATATCCATATCGTCATTATGACTGCCAGCACAGTGACCAGGATGGCGTATATGAGCAATGCCCACAGCCCGCTGTTCTCGCCGAAGACCTGTTTCACCGCCTCTTTGATCGTCTCGTTCCAGGCAAGGGCCGCCACGAGGCCGAACGCCGCCGTTATGAGCGCCGAGAACGTCGTGACGAACTGGAGTTTCGTTTCTGTATCCATATATGTTCCACCTCTCTAAGGAGATTGTACCTATATGTAATACAAAATACTTAATTGATGACCCTCGCCGTGCCACGACCCCTGCGAAGGGAGAGTTATATATAGCAAGAGGTTGACTCATCTCGCGAGGGCGCGACCCTCGGATAGAAGCGATACACAGGTGCGAAGACAATAAAGGAACTACTGCGGAGTAAAAAGACAAAGATCAGATTTTTCCTATCAGGTCGGGCCTGCAAGGGCGTCGCGGCCACGGCCTGGAGGGGAGTTACTTCGAGTTGCATCGCTTGCGAGAAGATTTAGAGGGGCGACGATGACATGCCATATTGAGATATCACCCGAGTACTGCCGGTTAATTTTCACCGGGAGGCCTCTCCAGATAGAAAAGCGGGGGCTGTGATGTTCCGCCAGTGGTCGGAGGCCCGGAGGGTGAGGAGGCTAGCGATGGCCGGCGACCCGGACTCGCAGTACGAGATGGGTCTCATGTGCTTCTTCGGGGACACCGTGCCCGAGGACCGGCGGGAGGCGGCGGGGTGGTACAGGCTCGCCGCCGAGCAGGGGCACACGAAAGCCCAGAACAACCTGGGCTATTCCCTCTCCAATGGATATGGCGTGGCGCAGGACCGCACAGAGGCGGCGGGGTGGTTCAGGAAGGCCGCCGAGCGAGGGGACATGTACGCCCGGCACAACATGGGCTGGGCCTGCTCCGAGTGGGGGGGCGTGACGCGGGACTATGCGGAGGCCGCGAGGTGGTACAGGCTCTCTGCGGAACAGGGGTTCGAAAAGTCGCAACGCGCCCTGGGCGCGATGCTCCTCGAGGGGAGGGGGGTGGCGCAGGACTATGCGGAGGCCGCCGAATGGTTCAGGAAGGCCGCCGAGCGAGGGGACAGAAAGGCACAGTGCGACCTGGGCGTGATGCACCTGGAAGGGAGGGGGGTGGCACAGGACGACGCCGAGGCGTGGAAATGGCTCGCGGCGGCGGCCGCGCAGGGGGTGGGCGCCGCACAGCACCGCCTGAGCCAGATGTACAAGGGCGGTAGGG
>JGI24702J35022_10000375_pt1 | contig 26534 bp, 15 predicted proteins | sample TergutTh196P4_FD_35022 | JGI IMG/M metagenome (IMG submission 35022)
GCGGAAAAAGACGGCGACGAGTATATCCTAAATGGAACAAAACTCTGGATAACGAACGGCGGCGAAGCCGACGTTTACACAATTATTGCGTGTACAAATAGCGCCAAAGGCGCCAGGGGTTTTACCGCCTTTATAGTTGAGAAGGGCGCGCCGGGTTTTAGCTTTGGTAAAAAAGAAAACAAGATGGGTATTCGCGCTTCGAGCACGCGGGAGTTGATCTTTGATAATTGCAGGATTCCAAAGGCCAATGTTATTGGTCGTGAAGGATCAGGCTTTCTCATCGCTATGAAAACTCTTGACCGCACCCGACCCGGTGTTGCCGCTCAAGCAGTGGGAATTGCGCAGGGCGCTCTCGACGCCGCTCTCAAATTCTCACGCGAACGAGAGCAGTTCGGGCAGACGATCTCGTCATTCCAGGCCATCCAGCATATGCTATCCGATATGGCTATTCAAATTGAAGCGGCAAGGAGTTTAGTTTACAATACGTGTAGGTTTATCGATTCCGGAGCAAAGAATATTTCAAAGGAATCGGCCATATGCAAAGTTTTCGCGTCTGACGCCGCCATGAAGGTCACTGTTGACGCAGTTCAAATACTCGGAGGATGCGGCTATATGAAAGAATACCCCGTTGAGAAAATGATGAGAGACGCCAAAATAACTCAGATATATGAAGGTACTAACCAAATTCAGCGAAACGTTATTGCCCTTGAACTGATAAAAGGCGTATCGAAAAAGTAGGTACGGTCGATAGCCCACTATCAGTATTTAAAGGAGAAAACTCTGTTTTGAATATAATCGTATGCATAAAGCAAGTTCCGGATACAAATGAAATAAAGATAAACAAAGATACAAATACAATAATTCGGGAAGGCGTCACTGGCGTAATAAACTCTTTTGACTATCACGCTATTGAGGAAGGCGTGCGTTTGAAAGAGGATTTTGGAGGTAGGGCAACGGTTATCAGTATGGGCATACAAGCAGTCGCTGATTCCCTCAGGGAAGCTATATCCTTGGGTATTGACGATGCCGTATTGTTGTGCGATAAGGCTTTTGCCGGCGCTGACACTCTTGCAACATCCTATGCCCTGTCTATGGGCATCAAAAAAATCGGCAATTTTGACATTATTATCTGCGGCAAGCAGTCCTCCGATGGCGACACGGCCCAGGTTGGCCCCTCCCTCGCGGAAAAATTGAACATTCCTCATACAACAAATGTCCGGAGAATAGAGTCCATTGAGGGCGGAAAAATCCGATGTCAGCGTATGACGGATAACGGCTACGAGGTAATAACAATGCCGCTGCCAGCCGTTATAACAGTTGTTAAGGAGATTAACGAACCCCGTCTTCCTTCAATCAAGGGCATGATGCGAGCAAAAAAGGCCGTCATACAAACATATACGGCGGCCGACGTCTGCGCGAATCCATCCCTTTGCGGCATGGCGGGCTCCGCAACCCTGGTTATTGAGACATTCACCCCCGAGCGCAACATAATCAGCGAGATGATCGAAGGCGCCCCTGCAGAGCAGGCGTCTAAGCTAATTGCGAAGCTGCTGAAAATCAGGGAAGATAAGATGATTTTGAACGAGAACGGCGGCGATAGTAACGGTTATGGCGGCGATAGCTGCGGCGACAGCAGTGGCGGCGATAGCCGCGGCGACAGCAGTGGCGGCGATAGCCGCGGCGACAGCAGTGACGGCGATAGCAACGGCTATAAAAGCAATATCGCGTTAGGCGGGAAAAATAGCGTAAGCGGTAATGCTATTTCGAACGGGAGCGGGTGTAACAGCGACAACAGCAACAAGGAAATAGTTCCGCCCATAGATGCTGGAGTCTTTACGCGTAAAACCTCCGCCTCTGAGCAAAGCGACGGCGAGGATCAGAAAAAGAAGCTTACGGTATCTGAAAGCTCTGCAAACTTTACAAACTCTGTAAGCTTTACAAACTCTGTAAACTTTACAAACTCTGCTAGCTATGCAAACTCCAAATATAAAGGAGTATGGATATTTGCCGAAAGACGTGACGGCGTCCCTATTGCATCTGTATATGAGATCCTTGGCGCGGGTCGTAGCCTTGCCGACAGTTTGGGGGCGCCGCTATCAGCCGTGCTAATCGGCGACAACCTTGACAGCGCCGCAAAACTGTTGATTGAGTATGGAGCTGACCGCGTTTATGCCGTCGATGACAAAAAACTGGGATTGTTCAATGATGAATCATACTCTGATATCTTTGTTCAATTAGTTATTAGGTACAAGCCGGAAATCATCCTTATAAGCGCTACAACTTATGGGCGCTCTCTGGCGCCCCGAGTCTCTTCAAGATTAAGAACCGGACTCTCGGCTGATTGTACAGATCTTGAAATAGACCCTGAGACGCGTGTTCTGCTGCAAAAGAAGCCGGCATTCAGCGGCAACCTGATGGCGACTATAATCTGCCCTAATCACAAACCACAGATGTCAACAATAAGGCCCAATGTAATGAAGGCGCTCAAACCGGACAGCGAAAGAAAAGGTGAAATAATAAAACCTGACGTTATAATTCCTGAAAAGACTTCAATTGTGGTCAACGAAGTGGTAAATACCGCGACAGAAGCGGTAAACCTGATGGAAGCGGATATTATTGTGGCGGGCGGACGCGGTATCGGCAACCGGAAGAATTTGGCTCTCCTGGAGGAATTAGCCGGGCTCCTTGGCGGCGCGACAGGCGCCACAAGGGCGATTGTTGACGAGGGATGGATCGACTACAACTGTCAAATCGGCCAGACTGGCAAAACAGTGAGTCCAAAAGTCTACATTGCCTGTGGAATATCTGGCGCAATTCAACACATTGCGGGTATAACCTCATCGGACTTCATAATTGCAATAAACAAAAATCCCGAAGCGCCAATTTTCAAGTACGCAACATACGGCGTCGTTGGGGATGTTATGGAAATCGTGCCTGAAATGATTAAGCTATTAAAGCCTCTCAATTGAAATCACTCGATTATAATTAGCCTATTATGATTACTCGATTAAAATCACCCAATTGAAATCGCTCGATTAAATTATCTGATTATAATTAGCCGATTATAATCACTCGATCAAAATTAGTCGATCAAAGTTAGCTGATTATAATTACTATGGCGTTGACCGTGTCATTTTTATCAATCAATAACAAAATGATATTGCATGTTTACTTCTATTGATTTTAAGTTTGCTTGTTTTTTAAGCAGCCCAATATTTAACGGCGATATTTCACATTATACGCTTTAGTATTTACACCCTAAACTTTTAATATACACTTTATATTTTGAAAATACCGCGACTTTTTAAAAAGCAACGACTCTAATAAAGAGTAAGCCCATTCAAGGGAGGACTTCAACCCCGGAAAACAATGAGGCGCTATTAAAATCAAAAGGAGAATAAATCATGTTTACAAAAAAAGTTTTGAGCATCATAATCGCGTTAGTATTCCTGTTTACATCGATGTATTATGCACTGCAAACGAAAACCGTTGAGGCTGTGAGCGAATTCACTGTAGATAACGCAACTGCAGAAGCTATGGAGGGTTATATCGGGGAAGAGAACAACGACGACAGGGATGGCGCTGCCGGCAAATCAGGCGACGTGCTTGATACAGGCGTTGCCGGCATATCAGGCGATGTGATTGATACAGGCGCTGCCGCTGATCCCGGCGCCGATGAAGACGAGTTAGGCGGAGTGATTGATGATGTGATAACAAATGAGAAAGAGTTTGAAGAAGAACAAGTTACTGAACAGACTGATATAGATTCCAATAGTCTTGATGATACCTCTAAAAAGGAAGAATTGGTCGAATCTGACGCCGACAGTTATGAAGAATTATCTGCATCGGAGCAAGAGCTAACGCCGGCAAGCGGTGAGATTACAAAGAGCCAAAGCACTTATGTCCAGGAAGGATGGGGTGGTATCCCTAGTATCGTCCAGCACACTTCAAACCATGCAACAACACTCATAGTTGAAGGCGCGGACTGGAGTATTTACGTCAAATCCGGATCGGATGCTTTCAACGCTGGGTATACAGGCAACGTCCAAAATCCCTGGGTTATATACGCACAAGGCAATGTGCCCGCGGGAATAACATTTGACGTCTACTATCAGGACTATTCTTCACCTAGCAGTACCTCGATTTATAAAGTTACATTTACAATAAACGCCGCGGGAATTGTTGATATTGTTAACGGCATAGGGGGAACTGGCAGTAAATCAATCAATGAAGTCAGGATTGGTACAGTAAGCGGCTGCCCTACTTCGACAACGACGACAGAAGCGACTACTACAACCGAAGCCACGACAACTACCGAGGCGACTACTACAACCGAAGCCACGACGACGACGGAGGCGACTACTACAACCGAAGCCACAACAACGACTGAGGCAACGATTACGACTGAGGCAACTATAACAACCGAAGAGACTTCATCAACTGAGGAGAAGCCTGCGACAACGGAAGAAACAATAACGACCGAGGCGACTATTACGACTGAGGCAACTATAACAACGGAAGAGATTATAACAACTGTGGATACGGCGCCGACGACTGAAGAGGATTCAACAACGGATGAAATCACAACAACTGAGGAGATGCAGACGCCGACGACAGAAGAGACGACAACTCCGGAATTACAGCCTGAGCCGAGTCCTGCTCCCACCGGTTCGTCTTCCGGTAGAAGCGACAATTATCGTCCAAACGTAATAGATCCGCTATATACTGGCGCCCCAACACCTGACAGTCAGGTTGCTGATATAGACGACGCAGCATTGCCTCTTGGACCAAACGATGCGATAGCCGCAGACAAAATCATAGACCAAATAATAGATCCAATCAAGGATAATCCAGTCATTGAAGAGGCGGAAGACGAGGGAACTGAAGTGTTTAAAATCGAAGATACTATGACTCCTTTGGCGGTAGCTATGCCTCAAACGGGCGTATCAAGCGAGTTGCAGCTTATGATCACCGGACTCTTTGTTTCTTTCATGGTGATCGCGATAAGTATATATTTCATACTCAAGCGCAGAGGGGAAAAGCCCAATACCAGTAAGTGAGCGCAAGGATATACACTTTACGTTTTTATGAAATAGCAGCTATACATCACAAATACCGGATTGCTTCTGAATATTTTTCTTATGAGAATGGTTCTATCCCATCAGAAGATAAAGAAGCAGTCCGGATTTTATTTTTTTTGTTTCTATGCTGTTCTGTTATATCAAAGCTGCAAGTTCCAGCCACAGTCATATTCACGTTTGTTGACGAAAAACTATAATCGAGTGTGCCAATCACGGTGGCGGACGCCACCGAACAAACACGTATATAGCAAAAATGAGAATTTAAATAGTGATGATTTTCTTCATACTTATGGTCATGCCTTCCTTCGGAAGTCACAAAACCCTATGAACCATATAGGCAAGTGTACTTGCCCACCCGTTGCTAAGTGATTGATGACACAACGCTCACCCTTTCACAATAGGCCAAATATATTTAACCTATTGTTCCCAAAGTGTCATGGGCATATTGCTTGATTCTGTAACTATTTCGCGCGGCGCCCATCGCTTGCGCGGCATAGGTTAAAAAAGAAATAGGGGGTTTAGGTAAATAATAATATATTAATTAAATTTACAAATATTGATAATAATGCATCAACGTTAAGTTGTTCTCAGTAACTCAATTTTAACGATTATATTTCACATTATACAATTAGATTTATACACTTTAAACAATAATTTGCATTTTATGTCTTAAAATACCGCGACTTTTTAGAGTAAAACGACTCTAATAAAGAGTAAGGTCATTAAAGGAAAGACTTTTAATTATTCAAACAGCAATGACAATGAGGCTGAGAAGGGGGCGCCTCTAACCCTGAAAAATAATGAGGCGCCAATTTAAATTGAAAGGAGTGTTAATTATGTTTACAAAAAGAGTTTTGAGCATCATAATCGCGTTAGTATTCCTGTTAACATCGATGTATTATGCACTGCAAACGAAAACAGTTGAGGCTGTGAGCGAATTTAGTGTAGATAACGCAACTGCAGAAGCTGTGGAGGGTTATGTCGAGGAAGATAATAACGTTGCCAGAGATGTTGCTGCCGGCGAATCAGGCGAAGTGCTTGATGCAGACGCCTCCGGTGAATCAGGAGAAGTGCTTGATGCAGACGCTGCTGGCGAATCAGGAGAAGTGCTTGATACAGATGCCTCCGCTGATCCCGGCGCCGATGAAGACGAGATAGGCGGAGTGATTGATGATGTGGTTACAAAAGAGGAAGGGCTTGAAGAGGAACAAGTTACAGAGCAGGCTGATCTAGATTCCAATAGCCTTAATGAAACCTACAATAAGGAAGAGTTGATCGAATCTGACGCTGACAGTTATGAAGAATTATCTGCGTCGGAGCAAGAACCAACGCCGGCAAACGGTGAAATTACAAAGAGTCCAAGCACTTATGTGCAGGAAGGATGGGGTGGTATACCAAACATCGTCCAGCACACTTCAAACCATGCAACAACACTCATAGTTGAAGGCGCTGACTGGGGTATTTATGTCAAATCCGGATCGGAAGCTTTCAACGCGGGTTATACGGGCAACGTCCAAAATCCCTGGGTTATATACGCATATGGCAATGTGCCCGCGGGAATAACATTCGACGTCTACTATCAGGACTATTCTTCGCCTGACAATACCGCAATTTATACAGTTACATTTACGGTAAACGCCGCTGGAATTGTTGATATTATTGACGGGATAGGGGGAACAGGCAGTGATTCAATCAATGAAGTCAGGATTGGAACAGTAGGCTACCCTGATTCGACAACGACAACCGAGGCGACTACTACAACAGAAGCCACGCCGACAACCGAGGCGACTACTACGCCTGAGGAAACTATAACAACAGAAGAAATTATAACAACTGAGGAGAAGCCTGCGACAACGGAAGAAACTACAACGACCGAGGCGACGATTACAACTAAGGAAACTATAACAACGGAAGAAATTATAACAACTGAGGAGACGGTAACGCCGACAACAGAAGAGACGATAACCACGGAATCACAGCCTGAGCAAAACCTTGGTCCCAGCGGTTCGTCATCCAGTAGAAATGACAATTACACTCCAAACGTAATAACTCCGCTATATACTGGCGCCCCAACACCCGATAGTGAGGTTGCTGATATAGATGACGAAATTTTACCTCTTGGACCACACGATACGATAGCCGCGGACCCAATAATAGACCCAATAATAGATCCAATCAAGGATGATTCAATTATTGATGAGGCGGAAGACACGCAAAAGGAAGTGTTTGAAATCGAAGATCCTATGATTCCTTTGGCAGTAACAATGCCTCAAACGGGCGTATCAAGCATGTTGCAGCTTATGGTCGCCGGACTCTTGGCTTCTTCCATGATTATCGCAATAAGTATATATTTCATATTCATGCGCAGACGGGAAAAACTCAATACCAGTAAGTAAGCGCTAGGATAAACACTTTACGTTTTAATGAAATAGCAACCATACGTCACAAATACCGGACTGCTTCTGAAGATACTCTTATGATAAGGGTCCTACCCTATCAGAGTATAAAGAAGCAGTCCGGATTAATTTTTTTCTCTGCCAAACCTTCTCCGCAAAACAATAACGCGGCAAGCATATACCAAGTTGGCCCCTATTGGGTATATGTGGACACCAGGGACAATGATCAAATCTGTGCCTGCTACATTATGTATTAAGAGCATGGATAATTCACGAAAGAAGAAAACCCCTTACGAGCGGCCTGTTAAGGTTTGTAAAGAAAACATATTGGGGCTTTTAATTGCTTCGCAACATCAGGATTTATTGAGAGTCAAAACATAACAAAATGATATTGTATGTGTAGTTTTTACGATTTTTGAGTTTACTTAAGGGTTTAGCTCTAGTATCCCCCATTTTTCGCCTATTTTCATTATGGCTGTACCTTCGTTTATGTAGCCGATAAAATCATACTCAAAAGGCACTATCAACAAGCCGGCTTTGTCTATCAGCCCAAACTTGCGCTCCTTGACCGCAACAGCCAAATTATCTGAGTACTCATATAAAACATCATACTCAATAGCTACTGCCTCTTGCCCGGTTTTATCTATAAAGCCCCATTTATCGTCCATTTTCACCATCGCCAAGCCATCTGTAAAACCGTTTTCGCTTACCCATTCATATACGCACTTTATTGCCAATTCACCGCTTGTATTGATAAAGCCCCATTTACCGTCTTTGCGTACCGGCGCCAAACCTTCGTTGAAATCCAGTATCGTTGTATAGTCCCGGTAGCGCGCCACTACTTTGCCTGTTTTATCAATGTAGCAGAAGTCATTGTCGTCCTCTTTTGTCACCAAGGCGACGCCGTCCCTGAAATCATGCGCTTCATTATACTCGAATGGCAGTGTTTCCTGACCTGTTTTGTCTATATAACCCATTTTGCGCTTCGGTAATTCACCAGAAGCAACAACTGCCAAGCTGTCGCTGAAGCTGCTTACGTATTCATACTGTAAGGGTATGACCACATTGCCGGCGGCGTCAATAAAGCCATACTTGTCATTGTTGCCCACCGCTGCCAGTCCTTCAGAAAAATTGTAGGCGTATTGATACGCAAAAGGTATAACCATTTTGCCTGTATTGTCTATATAACCGTACATATTTTCGCTATCTTTGAAGACCGCGGCAAGCCCTTCAGAGAATTCATTGGCTGCATCATACTCGCAAGGTACGACCAATTGGCCGCCAGTGTCTACATATCCAAATTTAGTTTCTTTTTCAACAATTGCCAGCCCATCTTTAAACTCGCCTATCAAGTCATATTCCGGCAACGTCAATTGTTCGCCGTCTTGGCCTACCAAGCCCTGCAAATAGGGCCTGTCCACATCCGCAGAGTTTACTGTTATTATGGCTGCGCTATCTACAAAGGGTAAAGCGTTTTCAAAAATACAAGGTATAGCCAGTTCGCCGGTTTTATCTATATAACCCCATTTCCCGTCTTCGCACACCGCTGCCAAACCACTGGAGAACTCCCCAACATAGGCATACTCCAGAGTGGCCTCACAAAGCGTCTTGAACCCTGTAAATTCTGGTGGTTCACCCGTTTGGCGGGAGCAAGAAACTGCCGTTGAGAGCAAGGCGCCTACAATTATGGCGTAAAAGAATTTCTTTAGCATATTCAAACCCCTTTTGGAAGATCCAAAACTCATTGTACGCTTATACAAATAGGAAATCAACGTCAATTTGTTTTCTGTGACGCAATATTTACCAATATTTAGCGAATATTTAGCGAATACTTAATGGCGATATTTCACATTGCACTTTTTATTTTTTAAACTTTAAACTTTGATTTTACACTTTTTATTTTGAAAATACCGCGACTTTTTAAAAAGCAATGACTCTAATAAAGAGTAAGGCCATTCAAGGGAGTGCCTAGTCCCCGGAAAAATAATTAGGCGCCATTATAAACCAAAAGGAGAGTAAATCATGTTTACAAAAAGAGTTCTGAGCATCATCATCATGTTAGTATTCCTGTTTACATCCATGTATGCTATGCATACGGAAACAGTTTCGGCTGTATCCGAATTTAGTGTCGAAAACGAAACTACAGAAACTGTGGGGGGGTATGTCGGGGAAGAGAACAACGTCGACGGGGATGGCGCTACCGGCGAATCAGGTGAAGTGCTTGATACAGGCGCTACCGTTATGTCAGGTGAAGTGCTTGATACAGGCGCTACCACTGCTACCGGCGTCGATGAAGACGAGATAGGTAAAGTAATTGATGATGTGATTACAAACGAGAATAAGTGTGAAGAAGAACAAGTTACAGAGCAGACTGATACAGATGCCAATTACCTTAATGATTCATTCATAAAAGAAGAGTTGACCGAATCTGACGTTAACGGTAATGAAGAATTATCTATGTCGGAGCAAGTGCTAACTCCGGCAAGCGGTGAGATAACAAAGAGCCCAAGTACTTATGTGCAAGAAGGATGGGGTGGTATACCAAGTATCGTCCAACATACTTCAAACCACGCGACAACACTCATAGTTGAAGGCGCTGACTGGAGTATATACGTCAAATCCGGATCGGAAGCTTTCAACGCCGGATATACCGGCGATGTCCAAAATCCCTGGGTTATATACGTACATGGCAATGTGCCCGCGGGAATAACATTTGACGTCTACTATCAGGACTATTCTTCGCCTAGCAGTACCTCGATTTATAAAGTTACATTTACGATAAACGCTGCTGGAATTGTTGATATTGTTAACGGGATAGGGGGAACTGGCAGTAAATCAATCAATGAAGTCAGGATTGGTGCATTAAGCGGCTGCCCTACTTCGACAACAACGACAGAAGCGACTACTACAACGGAAGCCACGACAACGACAGAAGCGACAACAACGACAGAAGCTACGACAACGACTGAGGCGACAACTACAACGGAACAGACTTCAACAACTGAGGAGAGACCTGAGACAACGGAAGAAACTAAAACAACCGAAGCAACAGCCACGACTGAGGCAACTATAACAACGGAAGAAATCACAACAACTGAGGAGATACAGACGACTGAAGAGACTATGACTACAGAAGAAACGATGGAGCCGACGACTGAAGAGGATTCAACAACGGAAGAAATCACAACAACTGAGGAGACACAGACGCCGCCTACAGATGAGACGACAACTCCGGAATCACAGCCTGAGCCGAGTCCTGCTCCCTCCGGTTCACCTTCCGGTAGAAGTGACAATTATCGTCCAAACGTAATAGCTCCTCTATATACTAGCGCCCCATCATCTGACAGTCATGTTGCTGATATAGACGACGCAGCATTGCCTCTCGGACCAAACGATGCGACAGCCGCAGACCAAATAATAGATCCAATCAAGGATGAACCAATCAGTGATGAGGTAGAAGACGAGGAAACGGAAGTTTTTAAAATCGAAGATACTATGACACCTTTGGCAGTAGCTATGCCTCAAACGGGCGTATCAAGTATGTTGCAGCTTATGGTCACCGGGCTCTTTGTATCTTTCATGGTGATAGCGATAAGTATATTTTTCATAATCATGCGCAGACGGGAAAAGCTCAATACCAGCAAGTGAGCGCAGGATAAACACATTACGCTTTAATGAAATAGCAACTGTACGCCAAAATTTCCGGATTGCTTCTTAAAATTCTCTTGTGAGAAGGGTTCTACCCTATCAGAGAAAAAGAGGCGGTCCGGATTTTATTTTTTATTTCTGTGCCGTAAAGAGTTCTGTTCTGTGTATTGAAGATGCTATAAACCGCTTGTCTTCATCAATAAAAGCTAAAAACTATCCAAAACTATCTGGTAAACTATCGGAGTAAACTATCGGTAAACTACCTACACACTTAAAATATTGTAATATTTGTTATTTGCGATATTTTGTGGTACAATGTTTTAGTGGAATACTGCCATTAATACGGTAACACATTGCTGTTGCGGCAGGAGAGGTTAATTCGTACAAGAGCCTGTACAATAACCTTTGTGACTTATAACTGTAAACTTGTGACTTGTGGGCGAAGCCATCATTTGAGGGGGTGATGAAGTCTGTCGCGCCTGAACTGTCGGCAGGAAATTTATGCAACTTAATCCCCAGAAAGACAATAAAAAATGAGATATTAAGGGATTTAGTTGCCAACGCCGTGCGAGAATACGGCTGAAAACGAAGCTGTTCGCTCCAAAACAAAGAACCGCTTAACCACATTGCGCGTCAGCAACGAGGCTGAAAACGAAGCTGTTCGCTCCAGAATAAAGAACCGCTTAACCACATTGCGCGTTAGCAACGAGGCTGAAAACGAAGCTGCTCGCTCCAAAACAAAGAACCGCTTAACCACATTGCGCGTCAGCAACGAGGCTGAAAACGGAGAACTGCAGCTCCAGAATAAACAGTGGTAAATTACATTTAAGAGGTGATTTTATTGAAAAGAATGCTAGTTGTTTTGCTTGTGATTTCGTTGCTCTTACCTTCGCTGCTCTTACCCTCATTCGCGAACGCGTCGCCCGCCGGCGTCCTCGGTCAGGTGGTTTTGATCACCGGCAGTGAACTGGAAATCGAATATGACGAGCCAATTCTATCCGACGCGGAAGCAAAAGCTACTTTTGAGCTTTATGTGGACGGCGTCAAGTTAGGCAATGAGGATTGGATCTACCTTTCGTATTTCGATTTTGGCCCCTATGCAACGCGCGGCGGAGTCGTCAATGTTCGCATAGTGAAAAGAATTGACGATATCAGCACCGCAGAAAACCCGGGCGCGGATATCGGCCAGGCTCTGGACGCGGGGCGTCCGCGTGAGCAGAGGCGTACAAACGCGCGCTTCAACGATACACAGACAACCAGAGGTCCTTTGGCTGCCGCCAGAGTGCAGGTAGGGTTGGTGGGCGGCAGCGCTAAGACCGCTAGCTGGAAGGCGTTTTATGAGGAAGTCAACCAGGGCTATATGAGTATGTTTTATACCTGGGTAGCCGCCGGCGCCGGTAAAGACAGCACCAACAGTTTCTCCGCCACCAATCAACAATACAACACACAATATCTGGCGCAGCAGATGAGCGAAGGGACCAACAGCTTTTCAGGCCGTTCGGAATACTTGAATGTTACGGCTTTCATCGCCGGCTTTCAGTTCCACGTGCTTGGAGGGACCCAGTCCGTCTATGAGGCGCCCGCCTGGCGCGAGTTATACGTATACGGTGTAACCAACGATACATATACCCGCGCGGGTATTGGCGGTTCCACAGCAAAACCGATCATTGTCACCACAGCCGACCAGGTCATGCGGCATGACAGTCAGGTTAAAAACCCCGACGGCAGCGCTGCCCGTCCCAGGTCGGATTTCTTCCAGTTTGGCGAGGATTTCTTCCGCCTCTACTATATCTTCGGGGTTCTTGAAGGCAGCACGTATTTCCCGCTTGGACAGTTCAACGACTGGGATGAATACCGCTACGACGTCTGGCTGGAGAGGGCTTATGACAAAGCGGTGGCGGCAGGTAAATGGCCCGGCTCCATCATGATGGATATGAACCTGCCCAAGGCGGAAAGGCTGGAACATTACTATGTATTCGGCGCTTTGGCTTTCATGGAGGAAGTCGACGAATCGGCTACCTGGGGCTATACCAGATTCCCTATCAACACCCGTTATGAGATCTATGAGTACGACTACGATTTGTACCGCGTACTCTGTGGCGTACATGGCCGTTACCTCTATTTCTGTGGCCCCGGAACCGGCAGCTTCACCAATGACTCCATGAAGAACTATCATCCCTGGTACTGGCGCAGCCAGCCGGATAATTACACGGTTGACGCGGCGGGCCAGGCGGTGGCGCGGCCTCCGCTGGCTATCAAAGAAGCTCGCATTATCTCCAACAACCAACTTTTGATAACCTTTAACCGCCCGATAAAAACCATCACTAATGCTTGCACTGCGGGCAACTGGCGTATCTACAGAAACGGAACTGCGGTCACCACTACCGGCATGACCGGCGGCTACGCCTGGGAAACCGTCACACTGACCAGCAGCACTACCTTGGATAACGGCGTGCCCTATGGGAGAAGCTTCAGAGGCTTCAAGCAGTCAGATATAGATGAACGGAAAATCTCCGCCGGCGGTTGGATATCCAATACCCAGTCGGCGCCCTCGACCGCGCTGGAAAGAGGCGAATTCGTAGGTCTGGATGATGCCATAGCGCGCGGCGCCGGGCCTAACGGGACCATCACGGTAGCCTATATCGGCGCTAACGATGTTACGGACTGGTCCGGCAATGTCCTGCCCAAAAACGTCCAATCCGAAGCCATCTTCAAGCCTTGGGAAGGCAACGCTTACCGTAGCGCTTTGACAGGCGTCTACGTCTATGGCGATACCGAGGTCGAGGAAAGTACTTTGATGGCGGCGGCCCATATGTATGAAACCACGCTACTGAATAACGCAACTGTAACATACCCCATGCAGGCAAGCCAGCAATCCGAGTTCCATCAGCCCGGCTATACTAACGGAACTACCGCTATTACATACAGCAATACCGGACAAAGGGTGGCCGACGGTTCCGTATACCGCAACGGCGGCAACGCGATAATGGCGGGCGAGGTTTACGGTCACCACGCGGCTATGCAGCCCGGCATGAAGAGCCAGATCGGCAGCAGCTTCCATACCACCGCTTATGTGGAAGGCTGGGGCGGCACCATATTCCAATCCGACGAAGTCCTGGTAAAGAAAGACACCATGCTCTCCAGATATAAGAACGAGAACCTGGTATTACATGAAGGCGGGCATGGCTGGGACAGCAATTCTTCGACCTACGCAAGCTACGCAAAGACCGATATCAATAACGCATACAGCACCACCACCAATATAAACAACGGCAGAAGATACTATGACCAGTACGGCAGCTATACCTACCCCTCCAGCAACAGCGCAGAGAACTTCGCTACCCTGATGACCTACTGGGCCGGCGCTATGCGCGAGCAATACGCGGGTATCAGCGACGGTACCTGGACGCCGATTAACAGCCGCGAGGAGTTCTTCCGTTATGACCCCTACGGATATGAGGCGTATAAGAGATCCCTGTTCAACGGTGATTTGGGTATGTGGTATCACGACAAATACGGCAACAAACGCGTAGGCGATCCGGACTACCGGGTACTTCCGTCCGACTGGGAACTCCTGGCGGATACTTATGATGAATTCGCGGGCTGGAAGGAAAACGGTCGCGGCGTCAACAACCTGATAGCCTGGGGCTCCAGTATCCACGAAGTGGCGCGCAGCAACCCCTACACCAATAAGGCAAATGGTTTGCCCGAGGATACTATCAACAACCCCTTAGTAAACTGGATTTCCTGGAATACCCCCAATGTCTGGGATTTGGAATACGTTCAAGATCCGTACCTTGCCACTAATATGTTCGACTTCGTACAGAAGGCGTACAACCCGGCAGATCCTTCTCCTACGGTTAATCAGCCGCATCCGTTCTTCAGGCCGGAAGGCGTAATCAGGCCAAACAGGCCTGCCGAACTGTTGGCTCTGGTGACGCCGGTAGAAGGCCAGATCAGCAACATTACCCTGGTGGGCGGCGTGCTGGCTAACCTGGTGCAGTTCGAATTCACAGGATACGACGCCGATATCACTATGGACAACGCGCCGACCAGCTTCGAAGTATATATCAATGGGGATCTCTCTTACTTCACCTTCTGGAAATTCCAGGAAACCGCGCCCGGCGAAGCCATCGTACAGCTACGCCTGGAGTGGCCGGTAGATATGATAGGCACAGATGTAGAAGTTGGATTGAGGCCTGTAGGCGCCGAAGCCACCCCCAGCGCTTTCGTTACCAAACTGAACGGCAACAAGAACGATCTGACCATCAGCATTGTGGAAGAATTATCATACGGTCAGATCAATGTTTACACCCAAACCTTCTCCATCAACAACAACGCGGCGGGCTCATACCAAGTTGGCCCATATCTGGTATATGTGGACACCAAGGGTAATGACCAAATCCGAGCCTGCTACATTGTGTAGTGAGAACCAACCTAATTCTCAAAGAAAAAAGCCTCTCGGGGCTTTTTTCTTTATCATTTTTGAGTATAAAAGAGAATGACAGACTAGTCGTCAAAGTCCGTCAAAATGTCGATTTCCCCAGCCATATCATCCGCATTAGCCGCATTAGCCGCATTACCCGCATCCGTATCTGGTGCATTGGTTGAACCAGCTGCTCTACCGGCTTCCCTCGCTATAACTGCTTCGCGCTGCTGTACGATCTCCACTCTCCTGTCTTCAGCAGGCTCGTAATTGGCGCGTATTTCACTCTCGATTTCATTGCAGATATCAGGGTTTTCAATTAGGAATTGTTTTACGTTGTCTCTCCCCTGCCCTATTCGCTGTCCATTGTACGAGAACCATGAACCGCTCCTGTTGATAATATCAAGGCCGACGGCAACATCTAATATGTTACCTTCCCTGGAAATACCCTTCCCATAAACTATATCCACCTCAACTTCCTTAAAAGGCGGCGCCACTTTGTTTTTTACTATTTTAATCTTGGTCTTGTTACCGAGCATCTCAGTCCCGGATTTTATAGCCTCGACCCGCCGCACGTCCAACCTTACGGAGGCGTAGAACTTCAGCGCTCTTCCGCCGGGAGTAGTCTCAGGGTTGCCAAAAGTAATTCCTACCTTCTCTCTCAACTGGTTTATGAAAATCGCAATAGTGTTCGACTTATTTATAACGCCCGCCAACTTCCTCAACGCCTGCGACATTAAGCGCGCCTGGAGACCCATGTGTGAATCTCCCATTTCGCCGTCTATTTCCGCCCTTGGCACCAAAGCCGCAACCGAATCCACAACAACAATATCTATTGCCCCGCTCCTCACAAGGGCTTCAGTGATCTCCAAAGCCTGCTCCCCCGTGTCGGGTTGCGATATGAAGAGTTCGTCGATATTTACCCCAAGTTTCTTGGCATATTGAGGGTCAAGGGCATGTTCAGCGTCGATAAAAGCCGCGTCGCCGCCCAATTTCTGCGCCTCCGCTATTGCATGCAAGGCAACAGTCGTTTTTCCCGACGCTTCGGGGCCAAATATCTCGATAATCCTGCCGCGGGGCAATCCTCCCACTCCCAATGCAATATCGAGCCCAATAGCGCCAGTTGGGATGCTCTCAATGTTCAGGCGGGGCCTCTCCCCGAGTTTCATTATCGCTCCTTTTCCGTAGTTCTTTTCAATGTCGGCAAGAGCAACCTCAAGGGCCTTCTTCTTGTCTATGTTACTAAAATCAACGAGCATATTTTTCTTCTTGTCTGCCATGCGAGACCTCCAATGTTCTTGTCATGTATATTGTTTCATACAGGTAAGTTTTTTTGATATTACAATTTAAATACTATATTATTCGAATGGGCTTTTCAATATGATATATTTTTTATATATAAATCCGGAATATATCCATAGAAATGTATCCCCAGGAGCAAAACCTCATAATATGTATCCTCAGGAACGAATCCTCGCGTATGTATCATCATCAGGAACGAATCCTCACGTATGTATCCTCACGTATGTATCATCATCAGGAACGAATCCTCATGTATGTATCCTCACGTATGTATCCTCGGGAACGAATCCTCACGTATGTATCCTCGGGAACGCATCCTCACGTATGTATCCTCGGGAACGCATCCTCACGTATGTATCCTCGGGAACGAATCCTCACGTATGTATCCTCGGGAACGCATCCTAACGTATGTATCCTCGGGAACGAATCACTTCTTACGCAGAATTTTAGACTTTAGCATACCCGCTACCAATGCATATTCTTCGATTCTCATCTTTGAGATAATGAAAAGGTATACTCCGGCGCCGATAATCGCTGCAGCCATCAGAGTAACCACTTGTTTGACTTTAAGCACAATGCTGAATTCGCCAATTATTAAAGAATTTGGCAACAGCGCCCTATAACATATTAAAACGGCGCTCATGGCGGCTACCGCAATAACCACAGATTTTAGGAACCCTAACATCCCCTCGGTAAGATTCAAGCCGGAAAACCGCTTTGTTAAAAACTTCACCAAAAGCACTGTATTTACCACACTTGAAATAGAATACGCCAACGCCATGCCAAACACTCCGAAAGGCGTCACGAAGTAGAACGCCGCGCTTAGCAGGATGTTAAGCGCTATTATTGAAACCCCGGTCATCATCGGCAGCATAGTCTCATTGCATGCATAGAACGCCCTTGTCAGGATTGTATTAACAGACTGTGTGATAAGAGATGTGGAATAGAATATCAGAATAGTCGCCGTCAACCTGATGTCTTCCTCAGTTACTTTTCTTGAAAACTGGAACAGCGTCCTCATTATCATACTATTAAGAATGATGCATGCCATCGCACACGGTATTGTCAGAAGCAACACCGTTTTTACGCCCTGCGCCAGTGTTTTCTTATACCCCGTCCTGTCGTCGTTAACTATTTCACCTGACAAGGTCGGTAACAGCGCGACGCCCATTGACTGGGCAATTATACCCAATGGCATTTGCCACGTTCTGTCGGCCATCCTGATAGCCGCTATGCTCCCAAACGCAAATAGCGATCCGAATCCAGTTGTAATCATTGTATTTATCTGAATGACCGAGGATGATATCATCGAAGGCACGGCAAGCCCGAATACTCTTTGAAACCCTTTATCTTTGAGTTTAATCCTGAAGACATAATTTCCCTTTATATTCTTAAATGCAAATCTCAACTGGAACAGGGAATACGCTAAGGAGCTAAGCATAACTCCATAAACAACCCTCTCGACTCCGTAGTACTCATCCGGATTCTGTGTGCTCAACAGCGAGATGCTCGAAATACAGAGAACGTTGTAGAGCGCGGGTCCCAACGCGGCTGAAGCAAAGCGCTGATAAGAATACAGCACGCTGTTAGCAAACGCAGCCATCATCAGAAACGCCACAGATGGGAAAATGACCCTGGTCAATCTGGAAGCGACGATAATCATCTCCAATTCTTCCGGGTTATTGGGATCCCATCCTGCCGCGATAATTGATACAAGCTGCCTCGAAAATATCGAACCGACAACGCAAATGACGACCATCAGAACGATAACAGCGTTCATAAACTTTGATATGGCGTCCCAGCCTTCCTTTTCTTCCCCCTTGCTGATGCTGCCCGAAAACACGGGTATGAGCGCGGCAGAAAACGCGCCCCCTATCAAAAGGTTAAACATCAGGTCGGGGAATTTAAACGCCACATCATACATGTCCGCCACATGTCCGACCCCAAACCTTGCCGGGATCAGCATTTCCCTTACAAACCCGGTCAATCTGGACATAATAGTAGCTCCCATAACAATGGAAGCGTTTATTGCAAGGCGTTTGCTCTCGTCAACAGCCAATTACCCCTCCTATGAAACAATTATTCTATTCGACCCATGGGAGGCCTAATGTCAGCCTTCTTATCATATCAAACGCGTGTAAGCAGGCAAATCTAATGATCCTTTCCCTACCCCCGATGAAGTTTAATTTTTTAACTTTTGATTTCCCGCCCATTGAAATCGCCAGGTACACCAGTCCCACGGGTTTTTCCTTGCTGCCGCCGCCGGGTCCGGCAATCCCGGTTGACGCAAGCGCGATATCAGCGCCAAATCGGGAGAGCGCGCCCATAGCCATTTCCTCAGCCACCTGACTGCTCACAGCTCCATGCGCCTTCAGGGTATCCTCGCTAACTCCCAACAGATCAACTTTTGATTCGTTGCTGTACGTGACCGCTCCCCCTTTAAGCACCTTGGACGCTCCCGGTATTGACGTCAGGCATGAAGCAATTCTTCCGCCGGTACATGATTCCGCCAGAGATAGAGTGTATCCCTTCTCTAACATTGCCTTAAACGCGACAACCTCAAGCTCTTCATCGTCCAGGCTAAAAATGTGCGCTCCCAATCTGCCCTGAATCTCGCGAACCATAGGGGTTAATATGTCCACATTGGCGCTGTCAACACCTGTGTTGTTTACACCGGCGCTATTCTTACCGGCGCCGTCTACATTGGAGCCGCCTACACTGGCGCTGCCTACACTGGCGCTGATTATACTTGCGCTACTAACACTTGCGCTACTAACACCCGTGCTACTAACACCGGTGCTGTTTACACCGGCGTTGCCTACACTGGCGCCGCCTACACTTGCGCTGTTGACACCGGCTCTGTCTGCGCCACTGTTACCGTCAAAGTTTATACCGCTTTCCTCGTCACCGTCGCTTTGGTCGCTCCGGTCGCCGGCGTCGCTTTGGTCGCTCCGGTCACCGGCGTCGCCATACCTTGCCGTCACCCTAATCTCGACTTCGCCCACCTTTGCGTATGTCGCCAGTGTCGGGTTGGTCTGATTCTTGAACAAATCGATCAGCATATCTTCAAGCATGGATTCGCCAATCCCAAACACCCTGATATGTTTTGATTCAAGACGGCAGTCAGATATTCGGAGGAAATGCGGGATAACATATTCATCAAACATTGGCTCCATTTCCGCCGGAGGCCCAGGAAGCATAATCACAGTTTTTCCACCATCCTCAATCATACATCCGGGAGCAGAGCCGTTATTATTGTTGAACACTATTGCGTTCTCCGGTAAATAAGCCTGTTTTATATTGTTTTGTGTCATTTCTCTGTTAAGCCTATCAAAAAAGGCCTTAATTCTGGCCAAACTATCCTCGTGAAGAATGAGTTTCCTGCCAAGGCACGAAGACGCTGTTTCCTTAGTCAGGTCGTCCATTGTTGGTCCAAGCCCGCCTGTCAATATAACGACGTCAGATCTCTTTGTGGCAATTTTTATTGCACTCTTAAGCCTCTCAGGATTGTCGCCAACGACCGTGTGGTAATACACATTAATCCCGGCGTCTTGTAATTTTGATGAAATGTACTGCGCATTCGTATTTACTATTTGGCCCATAAGTAGTTCAGTGCCAACAGCTATAATCTCCGCGATCATAAATCACTTCCTCCTTGCAAAGGATTAGCGTTTTCGGAGCTGATGCAATTGTGTATTCGCCCGCTTACGCACCTGCACCGATACCCGCATTTGCTCCTGCTCCCGCGCCTGTGCCTGCGCCCACGCTTGTGCCTGCGCCCGCTTACGCACCTGCACCGATACCAGCATTTGCTCCTGCTCCTGTACCGGCGCCCGCGCTTGAGCCCGCGACATACCCACCCTCAAATGCTCTAAGGTTTACATCTAAAAACCCCTTAGGTGAAATTTCTTTTATTGCGTTTATCCATCTGCTCTTATCAAATTCTCCCAGTGCTGCGACGGCGCCTAGCATGACAATATTTATAGACTTCTTATTCCCAGCTTCCTTTGCGATTGATAAGGCGTCGATGATCAATGCGCCCGGACATTCAGCCCTTATTACATCCACGGCGTTTTCCGGATACTTCATGGTGCCTGTAATAACGGGCATTGGATTTATCCTCTGGCTTCCGACGACCAATCGGCCCCCCTTTTTAAGATATTTTCGCCACCTCAACGCTTCAAGGAGTTCAAAAGCCATAATGATATCAGCTTTCCCCTCTTCGACCAACGGCGAAAATATTTGTTTACCATATTTTACATATGTCACGACGCTTCCGCCCCTCTGCGCCATGCCGTGCACCTCGGACGCCTTAACATCCAAGCCTTCTTCTTTTGCAAGGTGTCCGTATATTTTACTTGTGAGCAGGGTTCCCTGCCCGCCGACGCCTACAATCAGAACGCTAACCTGTTCCAAATCCTCTTCCTCCCTCCGTCTCCCTATACGCCAAGTATCCACTCATTACCTGTGTTACAACTTTTCCACTTACTAGCCGTTTTATCAACATTTTATTCTCATTATCAACCTTAGTAGTGTGCTTCGCACCATCTATGATCTCGCCAACAGTCTCGCCTACAATCTAGCCTACAAATTTACAATCGCGTTAAACTTGCATATTTTTGCGCAAAGGCCACATCTTACGCAGAGAGCGTCATTGATTGCAATCCCGTCGCTTGAATCGGATATTGCGGGACATGCGATTTTCATACACTGCTTGCACTTTTTACACATACCCTCGTCAATTCTAGCTTCCGCGCCCGGCCTATATGTCTTCAATAAGGCGCAGGTACGGGTTACGACAATGACCGACGCGCAATCCTTTTCCAATTCCTCTTTCAGTATCTTTTCGAGCCCTTCTACGTCAAACGAGTCGGCCTCTCGTACGCTTGGAACGCCTAACGCTTTGCACAGTACAACATAGTCCACTTTCGCAGTCTCTTCCCTTTTTATGTTATATCCTGTACCGGGGTTATCCTGGTGACCTGTCATGCCGGTCGTTGTATTGTTAAGTATCAGCGTTGTCGTCGTTCCTTTATTATAAACGATATCAAGCAAGGAAGTGATACCTGAGTGCAAAAACGTCGAATCACCAATAACCGCTACGGTTTTTTTGGTGAAATCCCTGCCTCTCGCCTTGTCAAAACCGTGTGCAACGCTTATCGACGCGCCCATACATATACATGTGTCAATGGCGTTTAGCGGCGGCAGCGCCCCCAGCGTATAACAACCTATATCTCCAGTAACTGTTAGTTTTAATTTCTGCAGTACATAAAATGTACCTCTGTGTGAGCAACCCGGGCACATAACAGGCGGTCTGGGCGGTAAAACAGCTTCATCATGAATACTCGCCGATTCGACCTCATCCCGCGGAAATGTAATGCCAACGGCTTCGCCAATTTTTTCTCTTATTATATTTCCTGAAAGCTCTCCTCCCGCGGGAAATAGTTTTCCGCCTATCGCGTTTATCCCCAGTTTTTTTACAAAATCTTCGATAAAAGGCGACAACTCTTCGGTTACATATACCTCTCCGACCTCGTTGGCAAACTTTTTTATCAACCCCTCAGGGAGCGGGTGAACCATCCCAAGCTTCAAAACCGGCCCTCCAAGGTTGGCTTCCATAGTATATTGATATGAAATACCTGAAGTGATGATCCCAAATCCCGGCTTACCTGTTCGCGCATCTGTCAGACCAACTTGACTAACTTCCTTTGTGTCGCCGACCGGCTCAATGATTGCATTCAACTCAGTCGTATCGGAATACTCCTCGAGCCTCTTCATTCTCTTTTCGACTTCCATGCGCCTCTGCTTTGCTGCAGCAGGCATCATAACATACTTTGACGGATTTTTGACATAATCCTTAAGAGATGGCGTTTTTCTCTCTGATATCCTGACAAGGCTTCTCGAATGAGCAATCCTTGTGGTAAGCCTGACAATTACCGGAGTATCAAACTGCTCGCTCAGTATAAACGCTTTCTTCACATAGTCAAGGCATTCCTGGCTGTCCGACGGCTCCAACACCGGTACTTTGGCTGATAAGCCATAGTACCTGCTGTCTTGCTCATTCTGGGAGCTGTGTATCCCTGGATCGTCAGCGACCATTATTACCAGCCCGCCGTTCACTCCCGTGTACGCCGCCGTAAACAACGGGTCGGCAGCCACATTAAGGCCGACGTGCTTCATTGAACTTATAGCCCGCGCCCCAGCTATTGAGGCCCCAACCGCAACTTCCACCGCCACCTTTTCATTGGGCGCCCACTCGCTGTATATTTCATTGTACTTTGATATATTCTCTGTTATTTCAGTACTTGGGGTACCAGGGTATGCTGTGGCTACTGTTACCCCCGCCTCATAAGCCGCCCTCGCGACGGCTTCGTTTCCAAGCATCAGTTCGACTTTGCTCAATGCATGTGCACCTTCCCTCTTAGCTATTTCGCTAATTATATCTCAAGCCGCTATGTTTGTAAATAAAATGGAAAGAGGTATAAAATATAACCCAGATATAACCAAAATATGTGCATAAACCATAACCCAGATATGGCCCAGATATGGGAGGCAAGATTTGCAAAATTTAAATTTGACGAGTGCAATTTTATATGCTAATATTAAGCACTGGTTAAGTTTTTTAATGTTATTAGTCTCATTGTTTAGTATTCTGTTTTTTCCTGCGGATATGGCGGAATTGGCAGACGCGCATGGTTCAGGTCCATGTGAACGCAAGTTCATGGGGGTTCAAGTCCCTTTATCCGCACCATACCGGGTGTTCTTACAGCATTTGAGAGTTGTAAGAACACCCGACCTATTTATACTGCTTTTTCCATCGGGGAGTAACTAGCTACTACTCCTTTTCATGTATTAGCCGGGATACGCTACCCTGAAGGAAATGGGGGGAAGAGGTTCTCCCTCGGCAAAAGCCCAAACCGCCATGTTCGGCTGATGATTTCTACAGGGATTTGTCAGGTAAAATCAGTCGAAAGAAGGTTTTTTCTATGGATAGTAAAACATATGCTAAAAAAGCTGCGTTCTCATTTGTTCTCCTGATGGGTATCGTCAGCCTTTTCTCAGACATGACGCATGAGGGCGCCGCAAGTATTATCGGCGCATATTTAAGTCTTGCAGGCGCTTCAGCCGCAGCCATTGGTTTCGTGTCGGGGCTTGGTGAATTCATTGGTTATTCATTACGGCTTGTTACCGGTTGGTTTACAGATAAAACAAAGAAATACTGGCCAATGACGATTGTCGGTTATATTCTGGATTGCATGGCAATACCCGCGCTGGCGCTGGTTCCGAAAGACGGTTGGATTTGGGCGTGTCTGCTTATTGTTGTGCAGAGAACCGGCAAGGCGATAAAAAAACCAGCTAAGGATACCCTTGTATCTTTTGCAGCGTCACAAGCAGGCACAGGAAAAAGTTTTGCAATACAGGAGTTTTTAGATCAAATAGGCGCGTTTGTTGGTCCAATAATTCTTTTTTTTGTGCTAATGCTAAAACGGAACGACAATCTTTTTTCTGCCTATTCCATATGCTTTACAATTCTCGGACTTCCTGCGATTATCACTATTTTGCTGTTGTTTATAGCAAAACATAGATATCCGGAACCTGAAAAATTCGAGCAGTCCATCGCGGATGCTCAACCATTCCGAATGAACCGATCTTTCATACTATACATCGTTGCAATAAGCCTGTTTGCTTTTGGATTTATGGACTTTGCGATTATAACCATGCACACGGTTAAAACAAAGCTAATCCCAGAAGATACTCTCCCGCTAATCTATGCGGGCGCAATGGCAGTGGACGCTTTCGCGGCGTTGTTCTTCGGCTGGCTTTTTGACAAACGCGGCGTTAAAGTGCTGGTAATCTCAACTTTAGTCGCTGCGCCGTTTTCCATATTCATTTTTTCTGTAACAACGCGGTGGGCGCTGTTCCTCGGCGTCGCGTTATGGGGTGTGGGCATGGGAGCGCAGGAATCTATTTTGAAAGCCGCTGTGACCAGCATTGTCCCAAAACAGAACCGTTCATCTGGTTTTGGAGTATTCCAAACATCATTTGGGGTTTGTTGGTTTCTGGGAAGCTGGCTTATAGGCGTCCTTTACGATAATTCACCGGCACTGACGGCAACTTTCTCTGTTGTGATGCAATTTGCAGCAATACCGTTCTTTTGGATGTCAGGCCGCGCTCACAATCCCGCTACACAATGATTGTATTGGATATGAGAGCCTTGATTCCAATACTACGCAACGTTAGAGCCTCTACCTCATATATAGTAGATAAATTTGAGTATTAAAGAAACCGCCAGGGAACTTACTCCCGGCGGTTTCTTTGTTAAGTTATTGCGGATCACCACCGCAAAGGCTTGCAGAGAGCCTCAGTAAAGGCTTGAGGATCGACGCTTCCGCAAAGGCTTGCAGAGAGCCTCAGTAAAGGCTTGAGGATCGACGCTTCCGCAAAGGCTTGCAGAGAGCCTCAGTAAATGCTTGAGGATCGGCGCTTCCGCAAAGGCTTGCAGAGAGCCTCGGCAAAGGCTTGCGGAGCGCCGCTTCCACAAAGGTTTGCTGATCTGACCTTGAAACTATTTGATGTAGATTTCTTTTATCTGCGTGTTACCCTTTGTATCCACGTAGACGTTGTAAGGTCCTACTTTATAGGTACCTGCAGCGTTATTGCTGATCTTGAGCGTCGCCGTATACTCTACATTCGGCCCATACGTATATTTCTCGACTACAGTGATCGACAAGTCGTTCTGATTGCCTGTAAGTTTAGTTACATAAGCCGACGGCGTTGCACTGAGAAGCCTTGCCTTCAGCAGCGCAGCCGCTTCGTCTATCTTATCGAGGATCTCTTTTGCGAGGGCAACCTGTTCTTCATATGTCATCATAAGGAAGTCAGGCTTCGCTATACGATCCAGGGCAAGGAATGCATTGAGCAGCGTCTTCGCGGCGTTTACGGATTCCGGTGTGCTCAGGCTGTGGCTGTCAGCCAGGAACGCCTTCGCTTTTGCGATGGCCGCGTCGTAATCTTCTGTAGTATGCGTCGGCTGGAACGCCAGCTCTACTACTATCTGGTATTCAAGCCCCCACGCCGTGTCGGGATGCACCAGGAAGTACTCGCCGCCCGCCTCTTTTTGCTGGATCACGATTTCAAACCAACCCTTGTTTACAAGGCCTTCAACATATGCTTTCAGTTGCGGAAGCGTCACTGCCGGGGTGAGTTTATAGTTTGGAAGGACAACGGGCGGTTTCGCGGCTTTGAGTATCTCAACAGCCATCTCAAACAACATGTGCTGGCAGGGCGTGCAGGTGCAGTCGACGCCCATGCAATCACATACTTCTCCCAAGAGGCACCCGCCGCAGATAGGACAGAGTTCACATTCGCATAGGATCTCCCACTGTGCGTAAAAAGTCACAGCTCCGCCGGTTGCAAGAGTACCCAGAGCGGCTTCCTGAATGACGTCGCCAGGCTGGAACATTGTTCCTGTTCCATCCGCCTTTGTGTTCCAACCGAGGAACTCGTTAGGCCTCGTGTTCAGTTTGACCACGCTGGCGTTGCCAAGGGTGGTTACCGGTATACGGTAGCCGGGGTTCCAGCTCTTGGCGCTCTGTCCCGCGAGCGGATAGCTGTCGGAATAACCGCCTAAATCGTCATACAGGCTTGTCCCGCCGTTTCCGTCGTAGAAAATGCTGTAGG
>JGI24702J35022_10000376_pt1 | contig 26483 bp, 25 predicted proteins | sample TergutTh196P4_FD_35022 | JGI IMG/M metagenome (IMG submission 35022)
TTCTTGGGATCATGCTCGGAGTTGTAAACTATGTCCCGTATTTTGGCTCGATTTTCGGTTCTATCGTTGCGGTTATAATTGTTGGGCTTACACAGGGATTCACAATGGCTGCTATCGCCGCTTTAGTCCTTTTAATCACGCAGCAGATTGACGGAAATGTCATTCAACCGAGGCTGCTGGGCAGTTCTTTTTCGCTCAACCCCTTTTTAGTTATAGTAAGCATTACGATTGGCGGGGCGATTGCCGGTATCCTGGGGATGATCGCGGCGATACCCATTGTCCAGGTCCTAAACGAGATGTTTAAAGGCATTTTGGAATACTATGAACGAAAAAAACTTGAGCCCGCCGAAAAAGGCGGAAAAGCTGAGTTGTAAACATGTGCTGCAACAAAATTTTAATTAAGGAGTCATGAGACGGGATGGCGGGAATTTTTGGTTTTTTTGATTATTCGAAACCGGGTCCGGGCGTGCCGAAGGAGCAGCCCCCAAAACTTGGAATCGTTGTGTTCTTTGAAATATTCACAAGAAAGTTCTGGAATCTAATTAAGATTAACATGCTTTTTACACTATTCAACTTACCGGCAGTGTTTATCTCATTTTACGCCACGGGGTTCATTTTCCAAGCAGAGATTTCGGATGATCCACTGTTCGACTTGCTTTTCAGGTTTGCCGTTGGATCGGTTTTTATGGCTATCCCAATTCTGACGGTCGGCCCTGCGCAAGCGGGCATGACTTATATCCTGCGGAATTACGCCAGAGAGGAGCACGCCTTTGTCTGGTGGGATTTTAAGGAGCATGCACTGAAAAACTTCAAACAGAGCATCATAATATGCATAATCGATCTGCTGGTTGTCGTCACAATGGGCATTTCGCTAAACTTTTACAGTAAGATGATAAATGAATCCATAATCTTTGCCGCCGCTTTTGGAGTTCTTGCGCTTATTATATCCCTCTTTTTAATGATGCATCTGTTCATCTATCCCATGCTTGTTACATTTGATCTGACAATAAAGCAAATATATAAGAACGCCTTAATCTTTTCTATTATAAAGTTCTTCCCAAATCTTCTCATAATTCTTCTGTGCGCAGGCCTGGTTTTGCTTTCTTTCGCTTTCTATTTCGTGGGTGTAGTGGTATTTATATTCATATTGAACAGTCTTATTGGCCTTATTATAAACTTTTATTCTTACCCGGTTATCAAAAAATTCATGATTGAAGCGGCAGCGCGTGTTCACGATGACAAAACGTCAGAACAGGCCCTGGACGACGATGGAGCGGCGGAATACGTTCAAAGCTATGATGAATCAGGGAAAACTTGTTATGACGATGACGCGGCGGAGCGTTTGGCGGAGCATGTTCACGTCTATGACGCATCACAGCATGCCTTGGGCGACGATGGCGCGGCGGAGCGTTCGGCGGAGCGTGTTCAGGATGACAAAACGTCTGACATGTCATAGAGGCCGGGCGCCTTGCCCGCAATAAATCTTATAGCCCTTACAGCGCCCTCGGCGAATACCTCTTTCGACGCTGCGGAGTGCTTTATTTCAAGGACCTCGTCATTGCCGGCAAAAATCACTGAGTGCTCGCCTACAATAGTGCCGCCTCTTATCGAGTGGATGCCTATTTCCTTACGGCGCCTCTTTTCTCTTCTCAAATGCCTGTCATATGCATACTCGTACTTCTCCGACAGCTCCGCTTTGATCGAATTTGCCAACATAAGGGCGGTTCCACTTGGGGCGTCAATTTTGAGGTTGTGATGCTTCTCGACAATTTCTATATCGAAACCCTCTTCCAGCACCTTTGCCGCTCTCTTTATCAGGTCAATCATGAGGTTGACGCCCAAAGACATATTTGCTGTCCTGAATACAGCCACTTCCTTTGACGCCTCTCTAAACTCGCTTATCTGCCGCTCCGAATACCCCGTTGTAGCTAATACAACCGGCGTTTTACTCGTCTTCGCCAATTCGAGCACATCTTCAAGCGCTGACGTATGCGAAAAATCCACGATTACATCTGCTGCAACGTCAATTGCCGCAACTTCTTTAAACACCGGGTATGGTTTTTGTGAACTGTCAGATATGTCGAACCCCGCGACTATATTGATATCGTCATATCTCGAAATGACCCTAGACAGGGTTTGCCCCATATTCCCATTACATCCGCAAATAATTACGTTAATCATCGGGGGAATACCTCCTATCTCAATTTGGGCTAGTCGCCAGATAACAACCCATACTTACGCAAGGCTTTTCTGACGGTCTCCCTCCCCGCAGGGCTTATCTCAACCAACGGCAGCCTACAGTCGCCAACTTCCATGCCCAGTTGGTTCATGGCTTCCTTCGTTGGAATTGGACTCACTTCGCAGAACAGCGCCTTGACGAGGTCTATCGTCTTTAGGGAAATCTCCCTCGCTCCGGCATAATCCCCTGCAAGGAATTTCGCGCACATGTCTTGGGTGTCCTTAGGGATTAGATTCGCCATAACTGAAATAACGCCCATCCCGCCCCATATCATCAGCGGCAGTACGTTAGCGTCCTCTCCGGAATAAATGACGAAATCTTTTTCACAACAATTCACGTTCTCCGCCACCTGTTCCAGGTTGCACTCCTTGACCCCAACGATGTTTTCGACTTTAGACAATTCGCCAAGAGTCGTCGGCATGATATTCAGATTTGTCCTTGACGGCACGTTGTAAAGTATGATCGGTAAGTCAACCGCCTCGGCTATTGCCTTAAAGTGAGCGATCAGCCCTGATTGGGTTGTTTTGTTATAGTACGGCGTAACTGAGAGCAACCCATCGGCGCCCGTGTCCTGCAAGGCTTTGCTGAGATAAATGGCATGCTTTGTGTCATTGCTGCCCGCTCCGGCTATTACAGGTATTCTTCCCCGTACCGCATCGACGGCAAACTTTACAGTCGCAATGTGCTCGGCGTCAGGCATTGTCGAAGCCTCACCCGTGGTACCGCATATCACAATGCAACGAGTGCCGTTATCAATTTGGAATTCAATCAATTCCCCAAGCTTTTCAAGGTCAACTTCGTCGTTTTTAAAAGGAGTTATTATTGCAACTCCGGCGCCTTCAAACAACGGTTTTCTCATAAGTGCATCCCCCATTCTTTAGAATTTTCTCCTTAAGTGTTTCCCGGTTATTCATCTTTTTTCGTGTTGGTAAATCTATTTCGGCTATTCATTCCACCACTTTATAATCTCTCCTGGCTATTCTCCTTTGTACGAAGTATATCTCTCCCGGCTATTCTTCATTCCACCACTTTATAATCTCTCCTGGCTATTCTCCTTTGTACGAAGTATATCTCTCCCGGCTATTCTTCATTCCACCACTTTATAAGTTCCTGAGCAATCTGGACGGCGTTTGTCGCAGCCCCCTTTCTTAAATTATCCGATACAACCCACATATTAAGGCCGCTCTTTACACTCTCGTCACGCCTTATCCTTCCAACGAATACATCATCCTTTCCGTCTGCGTCCAGGGCAAGCGGATACACAGCGTTACCCGGGTCATCGCGCACCGTGATCCCCGCCGCCTTTGACAGGATCTCTCTTGCTTCGCCAATGTCGAATTCGCTTTCAAATTCCACATTTATTGATTCACTGTGACTGTTGAATACCGGAACGCGTACTGTCGTCGCACTTATTCTCAGATCAGGCTCATGCAGGATTTTTCTTGTCTCCTGGATCATTTTCCATTCTTCCTTTGAATCGCCGTTTTCAAGAAACACGTCTATGTGCGGAATACAGTTGCCGGCAATTTGATGCGGGAACTTCTCCGGAGGCAGACCTCTAAGCCCGTTTTCGAGGTCTCTAACCCCGCCCATGCCTGCGCCTGAAACCGACTGGTACGTGGAATATACGATCCTCTTGATGCGGAATGCGTCATGAAGTGGTTTAAGTGAAACAACAGCCTGTATCGTAGAGCAGTTTGGGTTGGCAATGATCCCCTTGTGTAAGCGGACATCCATCGGGTTTACTTCCGGCACAACGAGAGGAACCTCCTGTTCCATCCTCCAAGTGCTGCTATTGTCTATTACAACTGTCCCGCTTTTTGCCGCAATAGGAGCAAATTTCTTACTCGTGGCGCCTCCCGCGGAAAAGAGCGCAATGTCGATCTTTTTGTTAAAGGAATTCTCCGTTAGCTCTTCGACAGCATATTCCATGCCCCCAAATATTATTTTTCTGCCTTTTGAGCGCGCCGAGGCCATAAAGTAAATGTCGTGAATAGGAAGCCTGCGCTCCTCGAGCACTTTTAGAAAAGTCCCTCCCACCATGCCGGTGGCACCAACAACCGCAAAATTGTATGCTTTCATCTCGTCCCCCGTTGATAAAACTTTATATTCTATCGCCGTTACTAGCCATCCTGTCATCACTTATGTTGTAAAAGTCACTTATATGGCTTGCCACAATGATAACACCGCTTGAGGTACACTGTCAACGTAAAGAGAAACGCTGAGACGCCTAAACGGTGTGTAGGGTTACTGTTCACGGGGCGCAGAGAGCAGGACGTCATTTCGAGGAGCGAAGCGACGTGGCAATCCAGACGATACCAAAGCGGGCAATCGCCCGCAACCCAACTCGGCTCGGCGAAGCGCGGTTCCCCTCGCCTCACGAGCGCGAGGCGCTCGCACCGCACTATTCGCGTGGCGATTAGCAACTTCCGGCTTAAACAACTCGTTTTTTATTGGCGTTCCTGGGTCGTAAGTTGATAAAGCAGGCTTCGCCCGCAACCCAACTCGGCTCGGCGAAGCGCGGTTCCCCTCGCCTCACGAGCGCGAGGCGCTCGCACCGCGCTATTCGCGCGGCGATTAGCAACTTCCGGCTTAAACAACTCGTTTTTTATTGGCGTTCCTAGGCCGTAAGTTGCTAATGTATCGGAGCGGATATAAAACTGGATTGCTTCGCTCCGCTCGCAATGACGACGGGGCTGGCAAACCGTGAACAGTGACTGTGTAGGTGTATAGTTGTGTAGGCGTGTAGGTGTATAGTTGTGTAGGCGCGTAGGTGCGTAGGTGTGTAGGTGTATAGGTGTGTAGGCGTGTAGGTGCGTAGGTGTGTAGGTGTATAGGTGTGTAGGTGTGTAGGTGTGTTATTTATAATGTTGATAATAACGGAAGAGATTTATTTACACGACGGCGCCAGTTTTCCTAACACTGTCTCCATATCGGGGCTGTCAAGCTCAGAGCTGTACTTTACAAGCCCCATAGCTTTATCAGATATAGCTTCGCTGTAATGAATTACTCCAATGAGCTTTTCTTTTGGAATATTTGTTTTTATAAACAATTCTTCTTTTTCATTCTTGACTTTGTTACCGAGAAATTTTACTTCTTTGACGCCAAGTTGTTCGGAGAGCTTTTCAATATTTCTTGCCATGTCGATACTACTCCCACTTGCTTCTATCACAATAAGCATTAAACCAACTCCTTGGGCCGTACCTCGTGTTAAATGCTCTATTCCGGCGCTCATGTCCAGTATTACTACGTCATTCTCGTTGAGGATCAAGGAATTTATTACGGTTTTTAAAAAGCTGCTTTCCCTGCAATAGCATGTGGAGCCGCCGGTTTTTATCGCACTCATCCTTAAGAATTTTATGTTGTGTATAGATAGGCTAAATCTGTCTGCGGCCCCCTCAACATCAGGATTAAGAAGATACAGCGCGCCGTCTCCGGCTTTATCGTCGATAAACTCCCGCATGTCATATATGGGTTTCATAGTTTCGAGTTGCGCGCGCGATATACCAAGAGTAAACCAAAGCCCGCCGTCAGGGCTCGCATCGACCGCGTACACATTATACCCTCTTTTTATATAAAGTTTCGCGAGGTTTGAGCAAATCGTCGTCTTGCCTACCCCGCCTTTTCCTGCAATAGCAATCTTCAAATCCAGACCTTTTCTTCCTATCCTTTCCTTTCCTTTACTTCCCTTCCCTTTCTTCCTATTTCTATCCTATCCTTTCTTTCCTTCCTTTTCTTACTTTCCTTTCCTCTCTTTTCCTCTCGCTTCAGCCGCGTCGCAATTGCCACGCCACTATTGTATAGAAAAATTCATCTCCAGGCAATTAAAATACTATATGTAATTAGCAATTGGCAATTAGCAATTGGCAACTGGCAATTAGCAATTGGCAACTGGCAACTGGTAATTAGCAATTGGCAATTAGCAATTGGCAACTGGCAACTGGCAATTGGCAATTAGCAATTGGCAATTAGCAATTGACAATTAGCAATTGGCAATTAGTAATAAGAAAAATGCGCGATAAATGTAAAAAACTTATCGAAACCTTGCGCCAGTTAACAAATTTTTACCCTTTTGGGTGTTGTAATATTTCTCCACTTGTACTTTTTGACTTATTTTTGTCCATAAACATCCAAAACGGTTGTACTTATGGAATAACACAGACCAGTGTTATATAATAGCATAAAAATAAACGTGAGGGGATATTTGCATGATTATCATTGGAGAGAAAATTAACAGTACATTAAAAGCAATACGTCCGGCAATGGAAAGCCGTGATTCTGCAGCGGTAACAGACCTTGCCAAAAGGCAATGCGAAGCGGGCGCCACATATATTGATTTAAACGCCGGCATGTTCTATGAAGGTGAAGTAGAAATTCTTGAATGGCTTGTTAAAACAGTCCAGGAAGCTATCGACGCCCCTTTGGCTATTGACTCGCCCAATCCCGCTGCGCTGGCAAAGGCTTTGCGGGCGAATAAAAACGGAAAACCGATCATCAACTCAATTACTGACGAGAAGGAGCGTTATAACGCTGTTTTACCGCTGATAAAGGAATACAATACCGGCATCGTCGCTCTCTGCATGGACGATACGGGCATGCCGGAAACCGTTGAGGACAGGGTGAAAATCGCCGACAGGCTCATCGGGAAACTGACGAATGAAGGCGTTGCCATCGGTGATATCTTCATCGACCCCATGGTAAGGCCTATAGGTACCGGTTCGCACTATGGCGTTGTCGCAATTGAAACTATCAGAAAAGTTAAGCAGGAATATCCTGACGTTCATATCACATGTGGCCTGAGTAACATCTCGTTTGGCATCCCCGCCAGAAAGGTTATGAACCAGGCGTTCCTTATCGCGGCGATAACCGCCGGAATGGACGGGGCGATTCTGGATCCGCTTGATAAAAAGCTCATGACGTTCCTGTATGCAGGTGAAGCGTTGGTCGGCAGAGATGAATTCTGCATGAATTATCTGACAAAGTTCAGGGAAGGCGCGTTTGAGGTATAGCCTCCGATAGTTTTCAAATTATCGATTTTTCAATTTTTAGGTGTTATTTCAACATTACACAGTATTTTAGTTTCCCCATTTTTCGCCCGTTTTTTCGTTCTTTCGTTTTCGGACGTTTTTTTCGTTTTTTCATTTTCGGACGCTTTTTCGTTATTCGTTTTTTCGTTTTCGGATTGCGTCGTTACCATTTTTTTCGTATAATGGATTGAATCGGATTGCGGCGTTTCAACCAGGTTAGGATGTGTTGCGCCAAAAACCGTGTTGCGCTCGCAATTCGTTTATATCTTGAGATGGGGGGAAATGTTATGCCAAAATTGTTATATCAAGGTCATGGAAGTTTTCGTTTGATTTCCAATGACGGAGTCGTAGCGTTCATAGACCCATTTATAGGTACGGGCTATGACGTACCTGCGGACATAATCCTGATCACTCACCAGCACGATGATCACAATCAGATACATCTCATAACTCAAAAACCAGGATGCACAATCATATCTAACGTTGAAGCTCTGACCGGCGGAAAACACAATACTTTTTTAGTATGCGGCATAGCCGTTGAAGCCGTTGAAGCAAGTAATAAAAATCACTCGCCGGATGAATGCGTCGGATTCATCATCACAATAGACGGCTTTAAGCTATACTTTAGCGGTGATACCTCAAGGACTGCCCAGATGGCAAGTTTCGCAGCCAGAAAACTTGATTATGCTTTTCTCAGCTGTGACGGGTTCTATAACATGAACCTGAAAGAAGCCTCCGATTGCGCGCAGCTCATTGGCGCCAGGCACAATGTGCCTGTACACATAAAACCCGGCGAGCTTTTTGACAGGAAATTGGCGGAGCAATTCAAGGGACCAAACCGCCTGATTATCGACGCCGGCAAAGAGGTTGAACTGGAGTGAATCTAACGTCAATCATATGACTGTAGCACACAATTGATATAACAGGAGCACATTATTAGTATAACATGGGTACACAATTGATATAACATGGGTACACAATCATATAACAGGGGTACATAATTGATATAACAGGAGCACATTATTAGTATAACATGGGTACACAATTGATATAACAGGGGTACACAATGGGAAAAACGGAGGATGAAATAATAACAGAAGAAACTGTACCCGGCGCGGATAGTATGGACATGGGGTGGATGGCTTCTTTTTGGGAGGCGTTCACAGAGTGCGTTGTCCAGATGGACGCTCAGTATGTAGTCACTAACATTCGCTGTAGGGCGGAATGCGATTTCCTGATGGCAGAACTCATCGGCAAATGGTTCCCGGATTTTGCCATAGAGAAAGACAAGCCCTTAGTTTTGAACGAGCTCGATCAACTCAAGGCGGGCGCTCAGTATGCCCGCTTTCAGTGCCAATCTAAAGCCGGCTCTTACTACCGCTGGACACTGGTAGCCTTCCACGACAAAGGCGGCGCCTTTTCCGGTTACCGCGGCGTAGCTGTGGACGTGACTGAGCAGACCCTGAAAGAAATCACTCTGAATTGGCAGCGCGCGATCATGGAGGGCGGTCGCGATTTTGTAAGCATAGCCGACATGGAGGGTAAGGAACTGTATACTAATCCCGGCGCATACAAAATGACAGGATACGACCCGGCGTCAGGGGCTCTGCCGCCAGAACTCATTTTCACTCCGGAACATTTGGAAGCCGTTCGCGGCGAGGGATTGGAAAGCGTAATAGCAAACGGCGTTTGGACCGGCTGGGGTAACCTCGTTCAGAAGGATGGAACGCTAATCCCGATCGAGCACAGTATGTTCAGCGTCAGAAATGACCTGGACGAAACCATCCTCATAGCGACAATCATTCGAGATATAACCGTATTTCAGGAGCATGAGAGAACACTGGAGGAGGCCCGGAAAGCCGCCGAGTTAGCCAATAACGCAAAAAGTGAGTTTTTATCGCGTATGAGCCATGAAATACGAACGCCTATGAACGCCATAATCGGTATGATCAACATTGGGCTCAACACCGGTGATATAGACAGAAAGAATTATTGCTTTACGAGAGCTGATAACGCGTCCAAGCACCTCCTCGGTATAATCAACGATATTCTTGATATGTCCAAGATTGAAGCCGATAGATTTGAATTGTCCTATAGCGTATTTGATTTTGAAAAAGCATTGAGAGACATTACCAGCATGGTAAACGTCAGCGCGGTCGAAAAGCAGCAGAACCTTGTTATTGATCTCTCCTACGATGTCCCCTCCTACATACTGAGCGACGAATTGAGATTATCTCAGGTGATTACAAATCTGCTCACAAACGCGATAAAGTTCACGCCTGAAAAAGGCACCATAATATTGAGCATTCATAAGACTGAAGAAATCGACGACGAGGTTTCTCTTCTATTTGAAGTTTCAGACACAGGTATCGGAATTTCAAAAGAGCAGCAAATACGGCTCTTCACACCATTCAATCAAGCAGATTCAGATATAGCATTGAATTTTGGGGGGCTCGGGCTTGGCCTGGCAATTTCCAAACGGATTGTTGAGTTAATGGACGGAGAGATGTGGGTCGAATCAGAACTCGGTAAAGGCGCCAGATTCTTCTTTATTCTCAAGACAAAGAAAGTCGAAGGCGGATACCGGGCGGAACTGTACAAAAAAATAAATCTGGGGAAAGTTCGAATCCTGGCCGTCGATGATTCCGAGGAGACCCGGGACTATTTCAAGCATGTTATGGGGGCGTTCAATTTACAATGCGACGTGGCGCGGGATGGGCCTCAAGCCTTGCATATGGTCAAAAATCACTCGGGCAAGCCTTATAACATATTCTTTGTTGACTGGAAATTGCCTGGTATGGATGGAATAGAGCTCACACGAAGAATAAAGGAAATAAATGGCGAGAATTCAAATGTAATTATGATATCCGCAAGCGATTGGAGCTCTATTGAAAGCGAAGCCGTCACTGCGGGCGTCGATCACTTTATCGCGAAACCCTTATTTCCGTCGACCTTAATTGATACAATAAACATTTGCATGGGCGCTGAGGCTTATGAACCCATAAACGGTATAGAGCAAGAATCGCCTGTGCGCCTGTTCGATTTTAGTGAACACACGATTTTAATTGCGGAAGACGTAGAAATAAACAGGGAAATCATGTCAGCCATCCTGACAGAATCCGAAGTCTCAATAGAATACGCAGAGAACGGTAAGGAAGCTGTTTCCCTTTTCAACGCCAACCCGGATAAATACGACCTTATTCTTATGGATATAAATATGCCCGAAATGGATGGCTACGAGGCGACGAGAAGTATTCGCGCCCTAAACCACTCGCGAGCGAAAGAAATTCCTATCGTTGCTATGACCGCAAATGTCTTTAAAGAGGATATTGAAAGATGTCTTGCGTCCGGTATGAACGATCACACTGGAAAGCCGATCGATTCGGATGATTTGTTCCGTCATTTAGACAAGTATTTAAAAAATTCCGTCTCCATATAGGCGCGCCGCAATCCTTACCCTTTCTACAAATATTGTATATTATGATAATTTATATACCTACTTGGGTAATAAAGTAGAAACGTTATATGAAAGGAGATTGAAAGTGGCGGAACTGAAAGGAACTAAAACCGAAAAGAACCTGATGGAGGCATTTGCCGGTGAGAGTCAGGCGCGCAACAAGTACACATATTTTGCATCAAAGGCAAAAAAAGAAGGCTATGAGCAGATAGCAGCCCTCTTCGAGGAAACTGCCGGAAACGAAAAGGAACACGCGAAGATTTGGTTCAAGCTGCTATGCGGAGGCGAGATACCCGGAACAGCCGACAATCTTGTATCCGCAGCCGCCGGCGAACACGAAGAATGGACTGAAATGTACAAACGTATGGCGGCGGAAGCACGCGAGGAAGGCTTTAACAGCATCTCGCATCTTTTTGAAATGGTAGCGGCTATTGAAAAAACGCATGAAGAGCGTTACCTCAAGCTGCTCAAAAACATCGAAGACAGCGCCGTATTTGCTAAAAGTGAAAAATCGGTCTGGATCTGCCGTAACTGCGGCTATATTGTGGACAGCGAAAAGGCGCCGGAGAAATGCCCTGTATGTGACCATTCCAAAGCGTATTTTGAATTACGAATAATAAATTATTAGAAAAGGGTGTGATAAAATGTGCGGTAAACAAAAGTTCTTTATTTGCAAAAAATGTGGTAACTTAATTGGATTCATAAAGGATGTAAACGTTCCCTTAATGTGCTGTGGCGAGGAAATGACTGAGCTTGTCCCAAATACCGTTGAGGCAAGCGTAGAAAAGCATCTGCCCGACTTGACTGTATCAGGGGACAGTATCAAAGTTCAGGTCGGCGGCACGCCACACCCAATGGAGAAAGAACATCACATTTCTTTCGTTTATATCGAAACCGAGCGCGGCGGCCAACGCAAATGCCTGAATATTGGCGAACCCCCATCGGTCACATTCAGCTTCTCAAACGACAAACCTGTTGCCGTTTACGCTTATTGTAATCTGCACGGAATGTGGAAAACAGAGATTAAAGGGTAACCGGCCGATTAGCTAAAGTCGAAACAATACCGCCACAATCCCATGAGCTTTTGCTCAAGGGAGGGTTAATTTCGCAATCAATTGAATGGTCAGGGGGGGAATGCAGAATTTTCCTCCCCTCCTTTATAGGCTCGCTATAAACCGCAACGCCTCACGATACCCTTCAAAACCTTTACCGGCAATAGTTACAACGCAAGCTTCCGAAGTATACGAAATCCGCCTGTACGCTTCGCGCTTATTTATATCGGTAAGATGCACCTCCACCGAAGGTATCCCCACAGCCTTCAGGGAATCGGGTATAGCGATACTGGTGTGTGTATATGCGGCGGGATTGATAATTATTCCGTCAAATTTCCCATACGCTTGCTGTATTCTGTCCACGATAGCGCCTTCCGAGTTTGACTGGAAGCATTCCACATCAAGTCCGGCTTCATTTGCCGCCGTATTAATAAATAATAGCAAGTCGTCATAGCCAGCCGACCCATAAATCTCCGGCTCGCGTAAACCCAACAAATTGATATTTGGTCCGTTGATGATCAGCACCTTTTTCATAAAGCTGTCCCCCATTCTCTAAGGAGTGTGACCGGTAACTCGTAACGCCGCTCCATACCCGCTTGTGGCGCAGCGAATTCGGATTTGTCCGGATTTTTTCAATTGAATTTCCAAACTAATTCTATATGTTCTGTTTGAATACGTACGCAGTCGTTCGGAAGTTTATTCATGCCCAAAGCTGTTTGGCTTTTTATGACTACAGCTGTTTGGTTACATATGGCTACAGCCGTTTGGTCGCTTGGCCGCAGCTGTTTGGTTACATATGGCTACAGCCGTTTGGTCGCATGGTCGTAGCCGTTTGGTTGCATATGGCTACAGCCGTTTGGTTGCATATGGCTACAGCCGTTTGGTCGCATGGCCGCAGCCGTTTGGTTATATATGCTTCAGCTGTTTTGATACATGGCTACAGCCGTTTGGTTACAAATGGCTACAGCCGTTTGGTTGCATATGGCTACAGCCGTTTGGTCGATTCCGCAAACCGGAACGGTATAATCGCTCCACTGTGAATAGAGCGGCAGCCGAACTGCCGCCAATGCCGCAACGCCCGCCCGCTCTGAAAGAGGTCTGCCCACTACCTGCAAATCAGTGATATCCCTATCCAGAAAAACAACAATTCCGTTTTGTCTGATAACATTTCTATTTTCAGGTTTTGTTACTATTCCTCCGCCGGTGGCAATAATAAGGCCACTACGTTTACATAATTCCTTCAAGGCAACGCTTTCCAGATTCCGGAACATTTCTTCCCCATACTCCTTAAAAACGGCTGGTATAGGCTTTCCAACAGTTTTCTCAACCAGTTCATCCGTGTCCGCAAACTCCCGCCCCATCTTCTTTGCAAGCGCCAATCCAATACTTGTTTTGCCGCAGCCGGGCATTCCGATCAATATTATGTTCCTGGTCTGTCGGTCGATTTTTGAGACAATCTCCCCAATTCTCTCGTCGGGGATGGACGATTTTAAGAATTGCTCCGCCGACCTCTTTGCCTGAGCCACCAACATCACAAGCCCGCCCATACAAAAGACGCCTTGCCGTTCTGCCAGCAGCAGTAATTCTGTCCTCAAAGGGTTATAAACCAAATCTATAACAGCATGACAATTCCTGAAGATTTCCGGGTCGGTCAATGGTGAAACCCCGTTGTTCGGATACATGCCGACCGGAGTCGTATTCACGATCAATATCGCGTCGCGGTGTCTTATGATGTTTTCGTAATTATCGGCCCCGGTCCTGGACACAACGACAACATCAACAGCTTTTAAATCGCGTAACACTGCCTGTACCGTAAGTGAAGAACCTCCGCTTCCAAGAACGATCGTTTTTCCTGCGGTGAAGTCAACCCCTGACTTCCCAAGGAGATGAGAGAATCCAAAGTAATCGGTGTTATCGCCGTAAAGCGAACCGTCGGCAAGCCGCGTGATAGTGTTCACACTGCCGATAGCCATTGCGGTTGCAGATAACCTTGCGCAAAACGGGATCACCGCCTTCTTATAGGGAATAGTAACATTAATCCCTTCAAAGTCCCCACTCAGCAGGAATTCACTTAATTCCTCATGCGTTTTTTCATAAAGGTTGTACTCATAATCGCCAAACTCGGCGTGAATCATCGGAGAATAACTGTGGGAAAGATGTTCACCGAGCAAACCAAAGCTATGCGTCATTGCACCACCTCAATAAAGTAACTATCCATCGACGCTCCCGTCTGAATCTCTGTCGGGTTTAGAATCTGCCAAAATCCTCGCAAAACCCCAATCGGAGTTTTTTATCTGTCAATGCCTCCGTCTGAACCCCCCTCGGAGTTTATTATCTGTCAACGCCTTCCCCTGAACCTCTGTCGGAGTTTTTTATCTGTCAACGCCCCGTCTGAACCCCCCTCGGAGCTTTTATCTGTCAACGCCTTCCCCAAAATCCACTTCGGAGTTTATTATCCGCTCCTGCTCGTTGCGGCTTAACTCGAACAGAGAGGAAAAGAATGTGATGACATCGACTTTATACCTTTCATGTACTTTATAGGACAAGTCGTTAAGTTTTTGCCGTTCCCGCTCCGGATCATAGACCGGCATTTCATGTTCAATTTTATACATCGCGATTTCTGCGGACAGTTCCATACGTTGCTGAAATAACTTAATCAGTTCGTCGTCAATCTCATCAATTTTCCTACGTAATTCATGCAAATCCATTACAACTATCTCCTTTACTTACGTCAACAACGATTGCGGTTCCAATAACGCGTCATAAATCGCTATGGCGGCGGCAGCTTCGACGCATGGAACGGCGCGCGGCACAATACAGGGGTCGTGGCGGCCTTTAATGGTCATATGGACCGCCTCCCGCCGCGACAAACTGACGCTTTCCTGTTCAAACGATATTGACGGGGTCGGCTTAAAGGCAACACTGAACAGTATGGGCATTCCCGACGTAACGCCTCCCAGTATTCCCCCGTGACGGTTTGTGCGGGTTCGAACGGCTCCATCGCAAATGACAAATGCGTCATTATTTTCCGAACCGCGTAAGGCGGCGCATGAAAAACCGTTTCCAAACTCAATCCCCTTAACTGCGGGAATGCTAAATAGTATGGACGCAAGGCGGCTTTCCATACCATCAAACAACGGGTCGCCTACTCCGGCGGGCGCCCCAGTCACAGCACACTCTATGACTCCTCCAATTGAATCTCCCGCCTGTCTGGCTTCAGAAATGACCAAAAGCATTTTATTCCCCGCGTCGGCTTCTAACACGGGAAAATTCGCGGTCTTTAGAACCTCAAAGGCCTCAGCGAATTCTTCCCTTTTCTCTCCCTCTCTTTCTTTTTCTATATCTCCATGTTCTCCCTTATCTTTCCCTTTTTCTCCGTACTTCTCGCCTTCTCTTTCTTCTCCTCTATCTACCTTTTCTCCTCTATCTCTCTCTTCTCCTCTATCTCTCTCTTCTCCTCTATCTCTCTCTTCTCCTCTATCTCTCTCTTCTCCTTTTCCCCCTTTTCTTCCTTTGTTTTCCTTGCTTTTCCCCTCTCTCTCTGCCCCTATATCTCCCTCTTCCCCTCTCTCTCCCTCATCTGCGTCTTCTCCATCCTTCTCTCCTATTTCTCCTTCATTTCTCCATTTTTCTCCCGTTGTTTCTTCTTCCATGTATCTCTCTTCATCTTCCTCTCTCTCGTTCTCTTCCTCTTCCATATCCTCTGCCACGCCCTCCGCCACTCCCGCTCTCCTGCCTGCTCTCGCACCTCCGTCCTCTCCCGTTTCCGCAGTGTCAAACATGCGGTCATGTATATTCCCAATCTGCGAGATATGAGCGGCGATTTGTATCCCTTCCCGTTTCAACAATTGCAGGCAAATTCCACCTGCCAGACATATCGGCGCCGTCAACCTTCCTGAAAAATGTCCGCCACCGCGCGCGTCCCGCGCTTCGCCATATTTCACGTATGCGGTATAGTCGGCGTGAGATGGGCGCGGTACGTCTCGTAACTGGTCGTAATCAGATGGGCGTGTATCTGTGTTCCTTATAATGGCCGCCAGCGGGTCGCCACAGGTGATTCCGTTCGTCAAACCCGATAAAAACTCCGGTTCGTCAGCCTCTCGCCTCTGGGTGGTATGCATTCCTTGTCCCGGAGTGCGCCTTCTCATAAAGGCTTTCAGTTCCTCAAAATCTATCCGAAACCCTGCGGGCAACCCGTCGATATTTACCCCTATTGCCGGCGAATGGGATTGCCCAAAGACAGAGATTTTTATGTTCTTCCCGTATACTGACGACATATGATTCGCTTCCTTTCATGTCATGTTTTGTCATTAATAAAGTTAGCCATATGTTCACACATGGGATTAGCCTTCCGTTTGGCATTGGCCTCCAAGCTCAGTGCTAAAGTCCTCAAAAAAACTGGGATATGACTTCCGAACGGCTTCTGCGTCCCGAATAATAACTTCCCTGTCACACGCCACAGAAAGGATCGCCGCCGCCATAGCTATGCGATGATCCCCGAAGGACCGCGTTTCTCCTCCCTGAAGTTTCTTTTTTCCTTTTATGATCAACCCGTCTTCCTTTTCCGTAATGTCCGCTCCCAGGTTTGACAACGCCTCGGTTGTGGTGCGTAATCGGTCGCTTTCTTTCATCCTGAGACGTTCGGCATTTCTTATGATCGTTACACCTTCCGCGACTGAAGCCACCGCGGCGAGGGCAGGAACCAAATCCGGAGTATTCCCGGCGTTGATGTCTATCCCGTGCAATTCGCCTTGAGAAACAGTTATTATGTCGTCATACCCACATGTGACATAAGCTCCAAAGCGAGCCAAAATTTCGATAATAGCCTGGTCGCCCTGCAGCGAATATGGATTCAAGCAGGTACATGAAACGCCGTTTCGGCATATAGCGCCCATAGAAAGCCAGAAAGCCGCGTTTGACCAATCCCCTTCAACCACGGCGGTTTTTGGGGAGATGACTGTTTGCCCGCCCGGTATACGGAAAACCTGTCCACTCTTCTCCCCTTTATTCTCCCTTTTATTCTCCTTCTCCCCTTTGTTCTCCCCTTTGTTCTCCTTCTCCCCTTTGTTCTCCCCTTTGTTCTCCCTTTTGTTCTCCTTCTCCTTTTTATTATCCTTCTCCTCACCCTCCAGGGCTATCACTCCAAACAACCGAAGCGCAGCCAGAGTCATATCCACATAAGGGCGCGACTCCAGTTTATCTGCAACACATATTAAACTGTCCCCTGAAAGCAAGGGGAGCGCGAATAACAATCCGCTGATAAACTGAGATGAAATATTGCCAGGCAAAGTATATGCGCCGCTAATTAACTGACCCGAGCAAGTAAGCGGAGAGCTGCCAAGCTTGGACAAATCGCAGCCGTGTAAGACCATTTCGTCATAAAGCCCGTTAAGGGGGCGTTCGGACAGCCGCCCGCTCATATTAAACGAAACGCGCAACCCGAGAGCGCCACAAACCGGCAGCAGAAAGCGTAATGTCGATCCGCTTTCGCCACATTTAAGCATAAACGTTTTCGACTCCCGGTAGTCCGAGCGGCGATCAATTGGAGAAATGTGAAATCCATCCGAATTGCGCTGCACCTTGGCGCCGAGCGCCTCAACACATCCTACAGTCGCATCAATATCCTCCGAGCTTTCGCGGCATAATACAGTTGTTTCACTATCCGCAAGCGCCGCGCATATAATAAGCCGGTGCGCTTCGGATTTAGACGCAATTGCCCGGATCATTCCCCCTTTTGCCGGTCTTAATATTCTCACATTCATTTTTCGTATTCTCCGGTTATAGTTTCAACGGTTATGGTTTCTACTGTTGTGGTTTCACCGGTTGCGGTTTCTCTGGTTATAGTTTCTACAGTTACGGTTTCTCTGGTTATAGTTTCTCAGGTTGTAGTTTCTCCGGACACTATTTCTACGGTTACGGTTTCCCCGGTTATAGTTTCTCAGGTTGTAGTTTCTACGGTTACGGTTTCTCTGGTTATAGTTTCTCAGGTTGTAGTTTCTACGGTTACGGTTTCTCTGGTTATAGTTTCTACGGTTGAGTTTACTCTAAACCCAATTTTATTAGGGCTTCCAACTCACTAATCGGAATATCTTCCAGAGAACATTTACCTGTTTTTATCGGGAATACCATCGTAAGGACATCCCCATCCCTCTTTTTATCAGACAGACACGCGTAAGCGAGCTTATCCGCCGCGAAGGGCGTTCCTTCAGGCAAACCGTAAAGCCGCAGTAAACGCAAAATATCACGCAGACAGCTACTTTCGCACAAACCCATACGCACAGCCGCCCTGGTGATAATCGCCATTCCTGCTGCCACGGCATAGCCATGCGATATAATGTATCCGCTTAACAGCTCTATCGCATGCCCTATGGTATGTCCAAAGTTTAGCAGCTTCCGCTTGCCATTCTCAAACTCGTCCACTGCAACAATATCACGCTTTATTTCAACACATCGGGCAATTATACCTTCTAAACGCTCATAGTGAGCATGAATTAGCGCGTCTGATTGCCCATGAACAGGAACGCTTGATCGCGCGAAAACAGGTTCATCTAAATTTCGGGTAGTAAGCGTGTCTAGATGCGTATATACATGCGCGTCTGATTGGTTATTTACACGCGCGTCTGATTGTTTATTTACACGCGCGTCTGATTGTTTATTTACACGCTCGTCCAATCGTGCGTTTACAGACATGTCCAATTGTGCGTTTTCAGGCGCGTCTGGTTGCGCATTAGCAAGCGCGTCTGGTTGCGCATAAATGGGCGTATCAAGGGATTTAAGCAACACGGGGTCAGCTATTACGCCATATTTTATAACCTCTGCGCAGCCGTTGCGGAAATCCTTTGCAGTCAATGTGGAAAGCAGCGAAACGTCACATATTACTGCGTCAGGCTGATAAAACGCACCGACCAGGTTTTTACCTGAAGAGAGATTTACAGCTGTTTTCCCTCCTACCGAAGAATCTACCGCCGCCAGCAAGGTAGTGGGTATTTGTATGAATCGAATCCCCCTCATATAGCACGCCGCCGCGAATCCCGCCAAATCGCCCGCTACGCCGCCGCCCAAGGCGACCAACACGTCAGACCGGCTGATTCTCTCTGTCGCGAGAAAATTTATGATAGAAAGGAAAGCGTCAACATTCTTGGATTCTTCGCCATGGGGAAACACAAATTTTGAAACGCGATAGTCATTTTTCTCAAGCGCATCCGCTAGCCGGCGCCCGTAAAGCGCGTCCACAACGTCGTCTGTAACAACCACAGCCGCCTGTCCGCCGGACGCCTCTCGTATTATGGCGCCCGCATCGTCCAATATAGACGCTCCAATTGTAATATCATATGTTTTTGACGCATTAACGGTTATCGTTTTCATATTATTTCGTCCAGTTCTCTTTTTAACCGGCTGCCCTCCTCCAATAATTCTTTTAATCTACCCTTGTCGCGCACCGCTAGCGCGTCTCTGCAGAGCGCGACTGACCGAATAAAAATATCCAATTCCTGGACAAGGAAATCGGCGTTTTTCACGCACAGTTCAGCCCACATGTCCGCGTCAAGGCGCGCCACGCGTGTAAGATCTTCATAACTCCCCGCCGAGAAACCCTTGTGTTCGCGCGCAGTAGGACTTTTGATATAGGCGTTGGAAACCACATGCGCCATTTGCGAACTAAACGCAATCATTTCATCATGTTTTTCAGCGGTTGTAAATGTCAAATGCCCGAAACCAAACGGCTTTAATAATTCTTCAATCCTACCAAACAAAGCGGCGTCGTCATAAACGGGCGGCACAAGGATCATGGACGCACCGTGAAACAAATCTGCGCGGCTATTTTTAAAACCAGCTTTATGGCTACCGGCCATTGGATGCCCGCCTACGAATACAAAACCATATTGTCCGGCAAGCGAAAAACACCGAGAACAGACAAACCTTTTGACTCCGCAGCAGTCTATGACAATTGTATTTTTTGAAATATCCGGTGCGGCGCTTTCAAGATAAGCTACCGCTTCATTGGGATTGACAGCTATGAATAGCGCATCGCAACTGCCTATTGCGCTTTTGTTTAAAACCCCGTCTATCGCGCCGGAGAGTTGTGCGAAGCCTAATATGGCGTCATCAATGTCAAACCCATACACGGTCTCACCTTCATTTTTATAAGCCTTAGCCAATGATCCGCCAATCAATCCCATTCCTACTATACCTATGCTCATTACGCACCCGCCTCATCATTGTTCATTACGCACCCGCTTCACCATTGTTCATTACGTACCCGCCTCATCATTGTTCATTTCGCACCCGCTTCACCATTGTTCATTGCACACCCCCTTCACTTTCACTCATTACATATTACTCTGGCGGCGCCTTCAGGACAATACTACCTCGCGGATCTTCCCTATTTTCTCTGCCATCTCGGAGAATTGTTCAGGCGTGAGTGACTGGGCGCCGTCGCAAAGCGCGTTTGCGGGGTCGTTGTGGACTTCGATCATAAGGCCCTGCGCGCCGGCGGCAACCGCCGCCATAGCCATTGGCTGCACCAGGCGCGCTATCCCCGACGCGTGACTGGGATCTACAATCACCGGCAAATGTGACAGTTCCCGAAGCGTCGGCACCGCTGACAGGTCGAGCGTGTTTCGGGTATATGTCTCAAACGTGCGAATACCGCGTTCACAGAGTATCACATTTCTATTGCCGCCGGCCATGATATACTCGGCGCTCATAAGAAGCTCCAGGAGCGTATTGGCAAGACCGCGTTTAAGCAGAATCGGCTTGCGTATCATTCCCAATTCCTTAAGCAGTTCGAAGTTTTGCATATTGCGCGCGCCAACTTGTATTACGTCCACATGCTCAAACATGGGAAGATGGTTTGCGTTCATAATCTCGGTAACAATCGGCATTCCGGTTTGTTTTTTTGCTTCCAGAAGTAATTCTATACCGTCAGCTCTCAGCCCCTGGAAATCATAAGGCGAGGTTCGAGGTTTGAAAGCGCCGCCGCGCAATATCGTGGCGCCGGAAGCATGGACTCTTTTTGCGATTGTCAATATCTGTTCATGGGACTCAACAGAACATGGACCCGCTATAATTTGAAAATTCGGCCCGCCAATTTTCAGCCCATCAATTTCTATAACGCTGTCTTCCGGATGGAATTTTCGGTTCGCATTTTTGAACGGTTCACTGATCCGCTTAACTGAATCAACCATCTCGAGGCTCTCCAGAAGCTCCGTATCGATCTTGCTTGTATCGCCGATCAAACCAAGTATTGTGTAGAATTCGCCTTTCGAAATGTGGACCTTGAACCCCCTGCCTTCAAGCCAGGTAGTCAGGCTCTCAATTTGCTTATCTGTCGCGCTTGGTTTTAGTACCGCTACCATAGTGTTATTCCTCCTGTGCAAATTTGATAGCAAATATGCTAGCATTAAAAAGTCCCTGAGCAAGTTAGGACTCACTCAGGGACGAGAAATAGCACATTCCCGCGGTACCACCCTGATTGCGGCTTTAATAAGCCGCCTCTCATTGGAATCAAACAATTCCTGCCCGTATAACGGCGGGCTTTCCGTACGCTCCTAAAATCAATTAGCACAGCTTGTTCAGCCAGCGCAACTAGTGCAGCTTATCCAGTTCGTTCACCCAGCGCAACTAGTGCAGCTTATCCAGTTCGTTCACCCAGCGCAACTAGTACAGCTTATCCAGTTCGTTCACCCAGCGCAACTAGTACAGCCAGTGAAGCTAATGCAACCAGTTAAGCTAATGCAGCTAATGCAACCATTCAGGCAATACAGATAATGCAGCTAATACAACCTGTCAGAGCATCGGCTCGGGAGTGTATTTACACGTATTATCACGGGTTCCGCTCTCACCAACCGCAGAATCTCTGAGCCGCCATTAGGCGGGTTTCCGGCATTAAATACGTCTTTCTCTCCGTCACAGCTTTTAAAACATTAAAGCATATCTACTCTATGTTGTCAAGAAATTTTCCGCCTCCTTTTTTTGCTCCTTTTTTTGCTTTTTTTCGATCGCGTTTATCAACTCGTTTATCTTTTCCCATTCCCCCTTAATAATTGCAATGGGAAGATCTGTAAAAAAACGCTTGAGCGCCTTGTATCTCTCACTTTGTGGCTTTTCAAGCAGCGCATTATATTCAGTGACTAAACCGAGTATCTTACGTTGCGTGTCATGCGTGATATAGCCTTCGTCAGCCAGATCAATGATCCAGGCGTTAAAACCTGTATACCAGCCCTTCTTTCCTCCAACCGGAAATGTCGGGCATTCAAACAACTCGCCCATAATGCCCAGACGCTTTACGCTCCCCCCATATATGTTCTCAACGTCGTCAACCTCATACGTTGGGAACCAGTGAACGACTTCCTCCCTGGACATAGAAAGTACTTTCTCATCTAAGCTCGCCCCCAGCACCCGCAAAAAAATAATCCCGTGAGTATAATAGTCGTGTTTAAACTCCGCGACGCATTCAAAGTTGACCGGGCACTCCGCGACACCCGGGATATCGATCCATTTTGAAGGGCTGGGATGCAAACCGGCCACCTCCATCTCGTCGATCCCACGCAACAGCGGCAGCGCTGTATACCACGTTTCAGCCACGAGGTCCCGCCCCGGCAGCGCGATAACACAGTGCGATCCCACTTCAATATTATTGTATGTATGTGGCGAGCCTGAAATATTTACGTGCAGGCACATTGTATAGGGTTCCCAGGTCAAAGGGCCGATGGTGCCGGCTGAGACATTTACAGCGCCTGTCTCCTTGTCCCGGGTTACACAAAGGTTTGCAGGCCGCGCCGGCCTGAAATGGTAATGGATCTGAAATGGATCCGGGGCGAAGTAACGCTTGTTGGGGCGTTGAAGAATCTCATCATGTGAAAAATAAACCTTTCTCATACTACCCTCCAATTTTCATTTCTCATTTTGTAATTGTGATACGCCATTTTTAGGGCCAGACAATCCTTAATTCCGTCATGCGCATTCTGTTTGCGCAACATGTGCTACGCAACATGTGCTACACAATTGCTCTTATGACTGTTATATGTATTTATATTATACTATATCATGCGTTAGTTCCAACATAAAATGAGCCTGCAAGATGTAATGAAGCTTAGCCCCGCGGCAATACCGGTTTCGCTCGCCGATCCCGCGCTGTCTCTCGGCCCTGATGCCCCTCCAATTCACCCGCTTTCACCTGAACTGGGTTTATAACAAAGTCGGCGTTCTTTAGCGCCGCCATCCTGTCGAGAATCCTTTATAGCCTTATTAAACGTGTCAGCCGCATAAACAACACATAGTGTGCCGATTGCTCATATGTTGTAATATGCTGTTATGGCAGGAGCGAGGGTGTGTATCAGCTGTTACATAAAGGCGAGTTGTGTTGGAGGGAGAGAGACGGATGTATAGAACAAAAGGGAGAGATTTCGGGAGATAAATGGATAGATAATGATAATAAAATAGTGGAATACGAGATTTAATTGCATAATTTGCTGATAATATTAAGAATAATTAAAAATTCATGGGAGAGTAAAAGTACGCAGTTGGCGATTTGTTAAAGTTAATAACGGTAAACATTGCTATTGTAAAGTCACAAAAACAAGGTGATAACGGGAAATAAAGGGCGATGTATTCAAAACCCTGGACAAAACCTCTTTTCGCCGTTGTTTTGGCGAGCCTAAATATCGAATTGTTGCAGTATTATCACAATAGATAACTCAGGCAAGATTGGCCTTCCAGTTCTAAAAGTTTTCTGCTTGATTTGCTAATATGTTCGTGATATATTCATTGGAGTTCAGATTTTAAGTGGAGGCGATGATATGGATGCGAACTATAACAAACTGTTTAAAATTCTGATTGATAAAAAAATGCAGAAAAATGAGCTGGCAACAGCTGCAGGAATCAGCTATTCCTCCATTGCACGGTTGAAAAGGCAAGAGAACATTAATGTAAGCGTGCTTATCAAGATATGCCGAGCGCTTGATTGCTCAATGGATGATATTATGGACATTCTTCCGGCTATTAAGGAGGAGAATAAAGATGATTAACTTAAGCGAACTGAGTAAATACAAGGAGGGCAACCGGCTTGAAGCCAAAAAGGCCGCAGGTGGTTTGCCCAAGAGTTTGTGGGAAACCTACTCCGCCTTCGCTAACACAAACGGCGGAGTGATTCTGTTAGGCGTCGAGGAGTTTCCTGATAAATCGTTCTCTGTCACCGGGCTTTCTGACCCTGAGAAATTGGTGCGCGATTTTTGGAACACGTTCAACAACCGGGAGAAAATCAGCCAAAGCATATTGCTTGAAAAACACGTCCGAATTGAAAAAGTGGGCGGGGATAGCGTAATCGTTATTGAAGTTCCCCGAGCCGATCGCGGGCTTAAGCCGGTGTTCATAAACCAGAATCTTTATGCTGGAACTTTCCGTCGAAACAGCGAAGGCGACTATCATTGTTCGCCGGAAGCGGTAAGGGCAATGATTCGTGATAACGGTGAAAAAACCCAAGATATGCTGGTGTTAAGTAGTATGCTGCTGGATGTGTTCGATTATCAGAGTCTGCGACACTATCGAAATCGCATGAAAGTCACTCGTCCTGGTCATGTGTGGGAGACGCTGGAAGATGTTGAATTTCTGCAAAAACTTGGAGCAATAGGCGTCGGCGAGGATGAGAAGCTGCATCCCACAGCAGCAGTGATTTTAAAGATGTTTAACCTACTTAATGTAGGTGAGCGCACAGGTAGCGGCATACCGTTGATTTTTACGGCTTGGGAAGGCAACGGATTTAATAACCCAGCACATACTGAGAAAATTGAAATCAACAGAAGCTTTTTATCGCTTCCTCTAACAAAAACAAGCGACAAAAAGCAAGCGATAAAAGCAAGCAACAAAAAGCAAGCGATAAAAACAAGCGATAATGAGCATGTGGTAAAAACAAGCGATAATGAGCATGTGGTAAAAACAAGTAATAAAAAGCGTGGGACAACCGTAAGTATCAAAGCCAAGATTAAAAAAAGCGATGAAAGAAAGCGCGATATTCTTGATTATTTGACTTCCCACGCCGCATCTACATCAAAGGAAGTCGCCGAACATCTCGGCATCGGCTCTGACCGCGCGCGGGTTTATTTGCTGGGGTTATCAAGCGCCGGGGTTGTAATCGCAGAGGGCGAAAACCGAAACCGCACTTATCGGCTGAAGCCAAAAGGATGACGATTTTAACCCGCCGGAAAAAGCCGGCGCCGCCCCCTTAATAAGAATAACAGCATTCTTCCGGTCAGATGCATTTGACAGTTTGACATGTCTGATAACTTTTGTAAAGGAAAGGAGTTGTTCAAATTGAGTTTTAATGAGATTTTAAAAAACAAAGCTACGGAATGCGAAAATTTTTTATCAAAATATTTTATAGATTTAAACGATGATAGAACTACTCTATATGAAGCGATGAAATACAGTATAAATACGGGTGGTAAAAGGCTTAGAATGATAATTTTACTTGAATGTGCGCGTCTTTTTTCAAGTAACATCGAAGAATGTATTCCTTTTGCTTGTGCAGTAGAAATGATTCATACGTATTCTTTAATTCACGATGACCTTCCCTCAATCGATAATGCAGAATATAGGAGGGGAAAGCTTTGTAACCATATATTGTTTGGCGAAAGCATGGCAATACTCGCCGGCGACGGATTGGTACATTATGCTTTTGAAGTAATGATTGCCGCATCACTAAAACAGGATAAAAGAAAATCGCATTTGTTTTTACAAGCTATGAATGAAATCGCTTCTTATTCAGGGGCGGGCGGAATGGTTTTGGGCCAGTCTATCGATACTCAAACTAATATACCTATTGATGTTGATTTATTAAAATTTATTTATGCAAAAAAAACAGCCTCAATGTTTATCGGCCCTATGAAAGCAGGCGCAATAATTTCCGGGGCTAACTATGCTGAAATAAATATTATATCGAATTTTGCTTATAATTTAGGTATGGCTTTTCAAATCGCAGACGACATTCTTGATGAAACGGGAAATTTTGAAGAACTCGGGAAAAATATAGGTACTGATAAAAGTAATAATAAGATTACAATATCTTCTATTTTGGGCATTGATAAAGCCTACAGTTTATCAAAAGAATATACGTCAGAAGCCAAAAAGGCAATTTCTTCTTTTGAAATGTGCGACTTTTTTATTAGTCTTTGTGATTATATAATTAATAGGAAGTCGTAATACATCCGTTTCATGAAGGGCGAGTTTATATAGAGGCAGGGGGATGCGGATGTGAAGATCAAAAAGGAGAGATGTAAGGAGATAAAAGGATAGAAAAAGAAAATAAAGGAGTGAAAAGTGTAGTTTAATTGCAGAAATTATTGTTAATGCCAGAAAAGTTGAGAGGCCATGGGATATTAAAGGTTATAAATTGGCGAGATTTAAAAGGTAATAAAGGCATATACTGCGATTGCAAAGCCGAAAAACAAGGTTAAAACGGGAAATAAATGGCGATGAAAGGGTGGAAAGAACTTAATGGTTCCGGAGATAGACGTTCTCAGATGCGATGGGTGTCGCATAAATATATAGAGGGAGTTCCTGGCGTTTCTTATGATCTCATGTCAACACATTCTATGGGAGTTTTGGGCAGGGCAATCGCATAAAGAATTTCTATACCACATATTGCATGCTCATTTAATTTGAATCCCCAATATGCTGTATGTATAACTACAAATGCATGGTTTTATGCGATT
>JGI24702J35022_10000377_pt1 | contig 26483 bp, 17 predicted proteins | sample TergutTh196P4_FD_35022 | JGI IMG/M metagenome (IMG submission 35022)
TTTAAGATATAATCGGGCGCAACCATTTTGATATACTGTTCGTTCAGTGCAATCGTTTTTCTATGGCTCTCACTAACGTTTTCCCAGGCGCGGCGTAAGCGTACCGGCGTTTCATCGACGACGGCTCGTCGTTTGGCCATCAGCGCGGATACGGCGCGGGAAACGCGCGGCAGAAACGCCTGCACTGTTTCGAAGCGATGACGTATCCATTGCGGCAATGCNGATAAATAAGCGGTCATGGCATGTAAACGGGCGCGATTGCGCTCTATATGTCCGGTAACCGTCACCGGAAATTTCGTCATCAGAAACTGCAGCGCTTTTTTTTCCTGCGTGATAAGTGAAGTCACACCGGCGCTTATCGCATATTCCATCTCCCCTATCCTATCGGCCTGGCGGGTCATACATTCAATCAGGAACACGGCGACAGCCGTCGGCGTTTTCATGCGCGAATGGGCTACCATGTCTAAGATCGTATCATCGCGTTCATGTCCGAGGCCAGTGACGACAGGCAACGGAAACTGCGCGCAATTAGCGGCTAACGGATATGAATCGAAACTGCTCAATTCGGAAGTAGACCCTCCGCCGCGAATGATCACTACGACGTCAAAATGCGAAACGCTTGAATAAATGCGGTCTAAGGCCGCAATCACGCTTTCTTCCGTCTTTTCGCCCTGCATCACGGCCGGAAACAGTTTGATGTAAAAGCAGAATCCACCGCTGTTACGCATCAGTTGGTCGGCAAAATCCTCAAATCCGGCTGCCGTCGGCGAGGAGATGACCGCGATACGTTGCGGCAGTAGCGGGAACGGCAGTTCTTTGTTCAGTCCGAAAATACCTTCTTTTTGCAGCTTTTCAATGATTTCTTTTCGTTTTTTGACTAAATCGCCTAACGTATATGACGGGTCTATATCTATAATATTCAGGCTATAGCCGTATAATTCATGAAATTCAATTGAAACGCGCACCAATACTTTGAGACCCGATTTAAACAATTGTCCCGTTTCCTTTTCAAAATACGGTTTGACGGTACGGAACGTGCGCGCCCAAATCGTACAGCGCGTTTTGGCAACAATTTGGCCGGATGTTTCGTCTTTATCTATCAATTCCAAATAGCAGTGGCCCGACGCCGCATTGACGCGCACATCGCTCGTTTCAGCCCGCACCCAGTAGGTTTCGGGCAGTGATTTGTCAATCACTTCCCTCACTAACAGATTCAATTCCAAAAGCGACATTGCTTTTGCGGCAGGGCTGTTTTCTTTCGGTTCAGTTGTTACGTATGGCATTATCATCGGCTTGTTTATAGGCTTTAAACATATCGGGGATACCGTAACCTACCTGTGTATCAGGCTGTCTACTCTGCGTAGAGGCATCTTTTATGAGCTGTATGATGTCTTCGTTTTTCAGAAGCGGAAAGGCTTGCCACAAACAGGCTGCCATTCCGGCAATGATCGGCGTAGAAAAGGATGTACCGTCCGTTTCTTGCGTCTGACCGCCTGAGCCAATCACGCAAACCCTCGAACCAAGCGCTACCACATCCGGTTTGATGCGATAATCGGCTGTCAAACCGGTCGAACTGAAGAAACTTCTTTCTTTTTCCGCATTGACGCTTCCCACTGTCAGAACACCTTCTACATCGCTTGGGAACGTAATCTTTTCCCAATCATTCACCCCTTCATTACCCGCGCTGCTGACTACCAACAGACCCTTTTTGACGGCTATGTCGGCAGCGCGACTGATAAAGGCCGTGCGCCCGTCCAAGTTGTCGCGCGTATAATAATCGTCGATGCTATCATAACGATTATATCCTAATGATGAGGAGATCACGTCTACTCCCACGCTATCTGCATATTCTATGGCCGCTACCCAGTAATCTTCTTCTATCGGCGTTTCACGGCGCGAATCCTCGCTTTTTATCAACAAATACGAAGCCTCAGGCGCCGTACCGATCATGAATCCCGGCAGGTTGGCCGCCAGACACGACAGCACTTTTGTACCGTGCGTATCGTCGTTAAACACATCCTCGTCGGGGAAAGTAATGTTTTTAGTCCCAATCAGATGCATGGATGCAAAGGCTTCAATGCGGTTCACATTCATAAATCCGGCATCAATAACCGCAATGCGCACCCCTTTTCCACGATAACCGGCCTGATGCAAATTCACGCCGTTGAGCATCTCTATCTGGTTTTCCGCATACCCGTATGGATTTTCAAGCGGTTCATCCGAAGAGGTATAATAGGTGGTATCATCCTCGTATGGAAAGGGATCCAAACGATTCTCATTGTTCCATACGCAAGTCAGCGAATCGACAAACGGAATCAGTTTGAGCGCTTCTACGACGGCGCTGTCGGCGCTTTCTACAACAACGGTTTTCAGCCATTTACTTTGCACGACCGGCGTGACGCCGAGGGCGATGAGTTCATCTATATAAGTCTGTGAAACGGGAAAATCCGTCTCATCGACAAAAATTTCCCACATCATGCGTCTTTCGACGGCCTCCTCCGAAAGAAATTCTTCCGGGAAAGCGAGTTTAAACGAATTTTCACCCTTATCTTTCAGATACAGCCGAAAACAGTAGCTTTTATCGGCGAGCAAATGACCGGCTACAAACAAAAGACAAAGGACAACGGCGCTAAACCGCATCCTGTCCGACGTAAAATTGGATTCACTTTTTATTCTCACTACATTAAAACTAATCAAATACGGCTTAAAAGATTATAGAGGCGAATTTCTGTTTAAAAAAACAGATTAATCCGCCTCTATAAGATATAAATCCGGAAACCGGATTATTTTAACAAATCAGTAAATGCCGAATTAGTAATGAATTTAGAAAATTCTAAATCTTCCGCTGCTTCTTTCGCTAACGTCCGGTCTTTAGCGATAGCGGCTTTCATATTGCTCACAACGCCATTTGAATCATTCGTCCGAGCGGATACAACAGCTTTCAGATAATCGGTAATAGCATTCGGCTTGGCTACAGCGTTCAATGTTTGAGCGGCGGTACTGTAATCCTTCGTCAGGATTTGAGCCAAAGCTGCATTATTACTCTTCGTTCCGGCAAACGAGCTAACAGCCTTCGCATAATCGCCCTGTTGCAGATAGAGCAGACCGAGCGCCTGTCCGAGTTCGGGAACGTCGGAAGCGTTGCCAAACAATTGTTGGGCTTTACTCTTATCGCCTTTCAAAAGAGCAAGCAGACCTAAATTCACATTGGCTTCGCTGTTACTCTTGACGGAATTGGATTTGTTGAACATTTCTTCCGCCTTTTCAAAATCGCCGGCGATGAAACGTTGCATACCTACGTTGTTCCACGTACGATAGTCGTTGGCATAAAGATTTGTGGCTTTCGTGTAGATGGTTTCTTTCTCCGCATCGTTAGTAGTCAGCGTGGCGGCATACAGTAACTCTTCTACGTTCAGTCGGCCTGCATCGCTTTTGGCCAAAGTCGTGATTTCATCATCGCTCTTGCCGATAATTTCGATATTTGCCGTCAGACGCGAACGACGCAACTGCGGAAGAATTTCATCGGCCAATGTTTTGAATACGGTAGAGATGTTTTTAATCTCACGCTCTCTCTGTTCAGGGTCGTTATACATAGATAACACACTGAGAACCAAGTCTTTATCCTGAAGATTCGATTTTGAAACCAATTCGCGGAAGCCTTCCCAGTCCTGCGCCGTATAACGGGCGTCGAGCGGCACGTCAATTTTTCTTTTCGCCAGTTCTCTCGACAGATACTGGTTCGTATTCGTTTCACGGCGCTCTGCTAAGGCGTCGTTCAATTTCACGCCGCCATCGGGCGAAGCATAAGCTGAAATTTCAACGGATACGTTCTGATTAGGCGCCTGATTGGCATTTTCAACTAAATTCTGCCATTCTTTCACTTCGGTTTTGTTCAATTCCTGCGAGCGCAATTCGGCTTGTTGAATCAAGAACATGATATCGGCGTCGTATGCTTCTTTGATAATTCGCTGGAATTTATCTGCTCCGACAGCCGGATTAGCGGTAGCAGCATCAGCCAGCGCCGATGTAGCAATAACGCCGTCAGCAATCTTAATAGGCGGTAAAGTCACGGTTTTGTTTTTAATTTTCGCCTCGAATGTCAAATACAGTTCCGACTTTTTCATTGAGGGATTATACTCAAATGTGGTCTTCATCGTAGCATTTCCTCCTGCGGCAAAAGGCACGACCTTATCATTTGCTTTTACTTTCTCTCCCTGGAAAGTGTAGGACGTTCCCCATGTTTCTCCAATAGCATAACGGAGTAAAGGCGTAACCTTCACGACGGCGTTCTTATTGAACCATTTTGCCGGGAATGTTGCATTAATGGTGACGGGGATTTCACCGCCAATGACTTCAAGAGGCTGAGGTTCAGCCTTAACATACTGCTCCGATAATGGAGTTAATTTTCCCGAACAAGCCGAGAAAGCCAAGATTGCTGCCAGCGCTAAGCAAGGCAATAAAAAATTTTTGTTCATAACAGTTAATTTAAAAAGTATATAATCTAATTCTCATTTTCATTCTATTTTTTCGCTGCCATTTTTACGGGCGTGCAAAAATAAAAAAAAACTTTGATAGAAATACAATAATAGCGAAAAAAAATTTCAAAAAAGTTGTACTTTTGCAGTCAATTTTCAAAAATGCAATGATTTATCATCTGAAAGCCCCAAAAAGCATATATGCGAACATCCTGTTACCTGCCTCTAAAAGTATCAGTAACAGGGTACTTATCCTCAATGCGTTGTGTCGACAGCCCGATAGTATCCTGAATTTAGCCGCATGTGATGATACCGGGGCAATGATCAAGGCGTTAGAGCTTCGCAGTAACGTCATGGATATCGGCGCAGCCGGTACTGCCATGCGTTTTCTTACAGCTTATCTTGCTATTACAGAGGGACTTTGGATACTGACTGGAACAGAAAGGATGAAAAACCGTCCGATACGCATTTTGGTTGATGCGCTGCGCTTTGTCGGCGCAGAAATAGAATACATGGAAAAAGAAGGCTTCCCGCCTTTACAGATTAGGGGAAAAACGCTACGGGGAGGCGAACTTTATTTAGATGCAGGCGTCAGTTCGCAATATATTTCGGCGCTTTTGATGATAGCCCCGCTGATGACTGACGGGTTACGCCTTCACTTGGAAGGCGCCGTGATTTCCCGCCCTTACATCGAATTGACGCGCATGCTCATGCATGTTTTCGGCGTCACGGTCTATGAAGAAGGGCAGACTTATACCGTAACGCCCCAACACTATGCGCCGACAACGCTTTTCACAGTCGAATCCGACTGGAGCGCTGCCTCGTATTGGTATGCGATCATGGCGTTGTCGGACGATGCGCAGGCTTGTATAACGCTCAAGGGATTACGTGCCGACAGTATGCAGGGCGATGTCGGCATTGCCGGACTTTTTGACCGGTTAGGCGTAAAAACGACCTTCACCGCATCAGGCGTTACCTTGACCAAAAAACAAAAAGAGACGGGCGACGACGTCTTTTTATTCGATTTTATCGACATGCCCGATATGGTGCAAACCCTCGTTACGACCTGCGTCATGCTCGATATTCCCTTTATTTTCAAAGGCGTACAAAGCCTGAAAATAAAAGAGACCGACCGTTTAGCCGCCCTTCAAACCGAATTGGCTAAATTAGGCTTTCCCATTGCCGTCTTAAACGGCGATACGCTAAGGTGGGACGGCTCACGATGCGCCCCCCTGTCGGAGCCTGTGATTTCAACCTACAACGACCACCGGATGGCTATGGCCTTTGCGCCGTTAGCCTTACGCCTTCCGGAAGGGATTGCGATTGCAGAGCCTGACGTCGTTTCCAAAAGCTATCCCACCTATTGGGACGATTTGAAGAATGTGGGATTTTCAATTGATTAGATCAACGGATTATGGAAATATTAAATTATACTTTTTTTCAACATGCCATTTATGCCGCTTTTCTGCTGGCCATTTCATGCGGCATAGTAGGCGCTTACGTCGTTTCGCGCCGGATTGTATTTATCAGCGGCGGGATAACGCACGCTTCTTTCGGCGGGTTAGGCATCGGCTTTTTTTTCGGCGTCAATCCCCTCTTGGCGGCCTTCGTTTTTTCGGTTTTGTCGGCTTTCGGCATCGAATATATCAGTCGTTCCTCCGGTTATAAACGGATTCGCGAAGATTCGGTCATCGCCGCCGTCTGGTCGTTAGGGATGGCTATCGGCGTCATTTTTATGTTTCTCACCCCCGGTTATACGCCGAACCTCTCCGGCTATCTGTTCGGTAATATTCTGACCGTCACAAAGATGAATTTATTGTGGATCGCCCTGCTTACCGGCATTTTGCTTATCGTCTATATATTTGGAAAAAGGGTTATCATCTATACGGCTTTCGACCGCGATTTTGCCTTCACACAAGGTTTGCCTGTCCGGTTTATCGAATATGCCATGATGTTTTTTATTTCGGCTACGATTGTGCTATCCATTCGTCTGATAGGGATCATGCTGCTGATGAGCCTGATCACGATCCCGCAAATGACGGCCAATCTCTTCACTTCCGATTATCATAAAATAACGATAATAAGCTGTATATTAGGCTTTTTAGGATGTGTTTCGGGTTTATTCCTGTCTTATTTTTTCAATGTCCCCTCCGGCGCTTTTATCATCCTGACGCTTATCATCCTCTTCTTAGCCGCCAAAATCTTTCATTATATAATGCAATAATAAGGCGTTTTTTTTGTTAGATTATAGATAATGTGAACATTTCAGATGAGTTCGGAAGTAGAAAGAAGGCTTTATATCCTCGCAACAATGATTGTTATGATTGTTGCTTTAGGTTCGTGCGGCGCCAGAAAAAACACCGCGCCCAGCCGTTTTTACCATTCGGTGAACTCCCGCTACAACACCTATTTCAACGGGAAAACAACGTTTGATGATGCTCTGAAAGCCATGAACGACGGCTATCAGGAGAATTATACCGAGCGGATTGTCATGTTCCCCGTGAACGGCGTCTATAAGGAGGAAAAGACGTCGACAGGCGGCCCTTTCAACCGCGCTATCGAGAAGGGAAACAAAGCCATCCGGCTGCACTCCATCAAAGAAAAACCGCCGCGTAAGCCGGGCTGGCAAAGCGATCCCAAACAGATACGGTTACAGTTGCAGGAAGAATTTAATCCGTTTATGAAATACTGCTGGCTGATGATTGCCGAAAGTCATTATTATAACGGCGATTTCCTGACGGCAGCCGTCACCTATTCTTATATTGCCCGCCATTATATAACCGACCCCGAATTAGTAGCCGAAGCCCGTATATGGCAGGCGCGCTGTTATTCCGCAATGGACTGGTTCTATGAGACAAACAATATCATCAAAAAATTGGATGAAGCAGGTATTCCTGAAAAACATCAGAAAAGCTATGACCGGATGATAGCCGATTATCTGATTCGCAGCGAACAAACCGAAAAAGCCATCCCTTACCTGCAAAACNCGGTCACAGCGCAAAAAAACAAGCGCCAACGCTCCCGCTGGCAATATCTCTTAGGCCAATTATACCAGGAAAACGAACAAAATGAATCCGCCTTTCTGGCTTTCAGAAAAGTGGCCTCTTCCAATCCGCCTTATGAATTGGAATTTGCCGCCCGTATCCGTCAAACGGAGGTTTTGCCTGAAGGTAACGACCAAAAAGTGTTGAAGATGCTGCGCCGTATGGCTAAAAGCGACAAAAATAAGGATTTTCTTGACCAGGTATATTATGCGATGGGAAACGTCTATATGACCCTTTCGGATACGGCCAAAGCCATTGACAGCTATGCGCAGGGTATTGAAAAAAGTACGCAAAACGGCATGGATAAAGCGATTTGTCAAATCCGTCTGGGTGATATTTATTTCACCCAAAAAGACTATCTGAACGCACAACCCTGCTTCAGCGGCGCGCTCGCTGGTCTGCCAAAGGAATACAAGGACTACAACCGTGTATCCCGTCTTTCGGAAACGCTCGATGAATTAGTCGTTTACTACGAAGCCGTTCATCTGCAGGACAGTCTGCAAACGCTTGCCCGCATGCCCGAAGCAGAGCGGTTAGCCGTCATTGATAAAATCATCGAGGATATTATCGCCGAAGAGAAAAAAGCCGAAAAAGAAGCCCAGCAGGCAGAATATTTAGCCACACAGGAAGCCATGGGCTCGAACATGCGAAGAGGACAGGATTTCTCCATGCCAACCGTCGCAAGGGGCGATAACTCTTTTTATTTCTATAATGCGCAAACCGTAGCGCAAGGCAAAACCCAATTTCAGAACAAATGGGGACGGCGAACATTAGAAGACAACTGGCGTCGGAGAGATAAAAAAATTGCCCTCCTGCCCACCGAAGAAGATATGGCTCAGAATGTGACCAACGATTCCGACCTTCTTTCGGATGATATGCTTACGCCCGCCGATTCGCTGGCGGCTTTGCAGGATTCGCTTGCCTCCGACCCGAAATCCCGCGAATATTATCTGCAACAGATACCTCTGACCGAAGACGACCTCCTTTCGTCCGACCTCATCATTCAGGACGGCCTGTATAATATGGGGATGATCTACAAGGATAAATTGGAAGATATGCCGTTATCGGTCGAAACATTCGAAGAATTGGAACGCCGCTTCCCCGATAATCCCTACCATTTGGATTATTATTATCAGGTGTACCTCATGGCCTTGCGCTATAAAGACGAGGCATTGGCTGAAAAATATAAAGCTAAATTAATTGCCGAATTTCCCGAAAGCGACTATGCCATCGCTATCTCCGACCCTGATTATGAATATAATATGCGTATGATGGACATCGTGCAGGATTCGATTTATGAACAGACTTACCTGGCGTATCTGGCAGAAGATACGACAACCGTCCGCCGTAACTATCGGGAAGTCAGCTCCAAATATCCGCTCGCCATTCTGATGCCTAAATTCATGTTTCTCAACGCATTGACATACGTGCAGGCAGGCGATGCAGAAGGTTTTAAGGAAGCTTTGACGCTACTGACGGAAAAATTTCCGACCGCCGACGTTTCGGAGCTTGCCAATGAAATGTTGAAAGGTCTATTACGCGGACGCCAACTCATGCAAGGCAGCATCTCTTCGCTGACATGGAACCTGCGTTTCGGCATAGGCGATGACGGCGAGCTGTCAGCGACCGATTCTGCCCGTACATTCTCCGCCGGGCAGGCAGAGCCGCACCGGATGCTACTCATTTATGCCACAGGCATCATCGACCGCAACCAATTGCTTTATGCTGTGGCGTTATATAACTTCGCTAATTTCCGCGTCAGAGGTTTCGACCTTCGTTTCGAAGACGTCAGCCCTTTAACCCTGTTTCATATCAGCGGATTCGGTCATTTCAATGAAATCATCGATTATTACAAGTTAATCTACAGCGCCGAGGGCTATGCTTCGGCAATAGACGACGTCGTTTCGTTCTTCCCGATATCCGACCAAAACTACGACGTATTGATGCACGGTAAGACGCTTGAAGAATATATGGCGTTCTTTATTGAAAATTACAGCGAGGCGGCGCCCGAACTCGTTAGTCGCTGGCGCGTCAGGGTAGAATCGGATAGGAAGGAAGAAGAGGCGGCCCAAGAAAAAGCGAAAGCCGAACAAGCCGCTAAAGAACAAGCCGAGCGGGAAGCGGCGGAAGCGGCAGCTGCCGAAAATAGAGCGAAAGCCGAACAAGCCGCTGAAGAAAAAGCAAAGGTAGAAGCGCAAGTAGAGCCTGTTTTAAGTGAAGAGTTAGAGAAACAACCCGTTGAGCCAAAAGAAGAAACACCACAAACGGAATTGGAGAAAATGGTGGAAGCGTTGATGAAACAATCGGCAGAGGAAGAAGAACATCCGGCTGCTAAACGGGATAATATCTTCCGTAAACTCTTCCGTCGCGTCAAGGAATCGAAAGAAGTCCAATCTATCCGGCAAAGTTTTGAAAACGCTAAGGAACTCACGGGAAATATTGATTTGTCGGTCGACACGCTTCAGCGCGAAGGATTGCAGGATTCGTTGAATTTACAGAATCAGGACGACAAACCTTTGGAAAGGGTAGACGGCGAGCTAACATACCAGCAGATTCAGGAAATACGTAAACGCGAAGCGGAAGAAAAAGCGCTCTTGGAATCCGAACAGGCCTTATCGAAAGAAGAAGAAAAGAAAGCAAATGAGGCGTTGAAAAAACAGCAGGCCAAAGAAAAGGAGCAATTGCTAAAAGCGAAGGAAAAAGCGGACAAAGAACGCCAACTTCAATTAAAAAAGGAACGTAAGGAAAAAGATAAACTTGCCAAGCAGAAGCTCAAAGACAGGAATAAAGAAATCAAAGCGAAAGAAAAGGCGAGGAAAGATGCGCAAAAGGCAAAAGCCGCACAAGCAAAAGCCGCTAAAAAGGCTGCTGACCAAAACAAAAAACAACAAACAAAAAAATAAGTAACCATGTATGAACAACTATTTGAATTAGACCCTATTAAAATCAATTTTTCCAACTCAGGGAACATTGCGCTGAACTTAGTCTTAGCCCTTATTATGTTTGGCGTTGCCTTAGGCATTAGGTTCGACCAGTTCAATGCCTTACGTAAATCGCCTAAACCGATTGTCATCGGGTTTTCGCTCCAATTTCTTGTGCTCCCGATCATTACGTTTATCTTAGTCATTCTCTTGAATCAATTCATCACTCCGACGGTTGCAATGGGTATGATTTTAGTGGCAGCATGTCCGGGAGGTAATATCTCAAATTTTATGACGTCGCTCTCGAAGGGTAACGTCGCATTATCCGTTTCCCTGACAACGATATCCACTATATTTGCTATTTTTATGACCCCCTTCAATTTCAAGCTGTGGGGAAGTTTATACGTTAATTTTATCAACCGCATGGCCGGCAGCATGCTCAAACCTTTAGAAATAGAGTATTCGCAAATGTTTGAAACCGTTATTATCATCATCGGCATACCGGTCGTAGCAGGCATCCTGTTTGCAAAATTTTTCCCGGTTATTGCCGTCAAAATAAAAAAGATATTTCAAATCATCTCCATCATCTTTTTTGCCGCGTTAGTCATTATCATGTTTTCGAGCAATTGGGAATTGTTCCTCTCCCATATCAAATACATTTTTCTTATTGTATTCATTCATAATTTATGCTCCTTATTAGTCGGTTATTACGGCGCTTACGCTTTCAAGCAGCCCGAACGTAACCGACGAACAATGACCATCGAAACGGGCATTCAAAACTCCGGTTTAGGACTTGTCCTCCTGCTCAATCCAGCGATCTTCCCCTCCGATATGGCTATCGGAGGGATGATGTTCGTCACTGCCTGGTGGGGTATATGGCACATCATTTCAGGCCTTGCCATCTCCTTCTATTGGGCGTCAAAACCGGAGCCTGCAGCATAGTTTACGGCGCGGGCGACATGATGACTTCAATCAGATTTCCCTGGTCTAAAAGCGCTTTGGCAAATTCCCGGATGTCGTCGACGGTAATGGTTTTCAAGATATTCTCATATTCGGTATGCGTGTCGAAATTGCGGTAATAATAAGTTGCAATCACATCCAACCAATACTCATTATCTTGCATCCGTTCCGAGCGTCCCCTTAAAATGTTCGCAACGCTTATTTCTAAATAATCCTTATCAAGCCCTTCGCGTATGATGCTTTCCATCTCCGATTTGACAAGATCGACCATTTTTTCTTCTTTTTCGGGGTCTGTATCAAAAAATATCTGAATGGATGTACGCCCCTCCGGGAAGTCATGCAGGCTGACCGGCGCATTTATCCAATAGGTAGCGCTTTCCTGTGTCCTTACTTTTTCGTACAAGTAAAGTTTGAGCGCTAAATCCAAGACATGAGCAACAACAAACTGCTTGATGTTATAAGCCGTTTTTCCGGAATATATCAGCGCAATGGACGATTTAGGCGTTTCCATCGGCCGCGTAAAACGATTGGTAAGTTTCCCCGTTTGAAAGGGGGTTATCTGCGTTTCATCTCCTTTTTCTTGCCGGTTTAAAGAAGGCAGCGAGGCTAAATATTGCTCCATCAAAGGCTGTATGGAATCTTTATCCACATTCCCTACAAATGTGAAGATAAAATCGGACGCATCGGCAAACCGTTCCTTGTACATCTTAATCATCCGGTGGTAATCAACTTTCTCGAAATCGCTCGAACGAAAACGGGTGTCGCGCGGATTACGATTATATATCGTATTGACTAAAGAATCGGAAAAAACAACGCCCGGATCTAAGGCTTCGTTATCTAATTGGATTTTCACACGTTCTTCAAACGACGCAAAAGCCTCATCATCCGTTCTTATCGCCGTAAATTGCAGGTATATCAGTTCAAAGAGGGTCTTCAGGTCGGAAGGAGAAGCCGAGCCGTTCATGCTTTCAAAGTCATCCATCAGCCCAACGCCGGTATTGACCCTTTTCCCGGCTAACGATTTACCTAATTGACCGGCGGTAAACTCTCCCAGCCCGCCCCGCCAGATCGCGTCGTTTATGACTTTCAGATTCCAAATATCTTTCCCGTCTTTGAACATTGTCTTGCCGCCGGGACTGACGGCCGTCATCTGTATTTCATCCTTCTTATAATCCGTATGCTTGACCACTACGCGGACGCCGTTGCTCAAAGTATACAATGTCGTGCCAAACAAAGGCTCTTCCTGAACGCTTACAATTTGGCCGGGCGTCGGCAACTCAGGCACTAACGTTTGACTAATCGCTTCATCTTCAAGGGCAAACACTTCTGCTACGCTTGCCTTCAAAAACATGCTCAGTAATTGATCTGCCGATGGATATTCCACATCGTCCTTATCAGGACCTGTCAGACTTATGACAACATTTTCGGTTCCATTTCTTTGTTCAAATAATCCGCTGATATACTGGTTGATACCCTCTAACGGGAATTCTTCCGTGAATTGTTTGACAATATCATTTTCGATCTCTATGCCCGGGATACATTCCCCGTTTGTAAAATGACGGATATACTCCTGGGCATACAGGTTATTTTGCTGTTTATCGCGATCGTTAAAGAGTGTTTCGTAATTTTTCAGAATCGTTTCTTTGGCGCGCTGATATTCTGCTTCGGTAAAACCGAATTTTTTCACCCGCTCCGTTTCCGCTACTAAAGCGCTTAAACTCCATTCCAATTCATCCGGTTTGACAATGGCCGTCGACGTCCAGGCGCCTTTCGTTTTAGAAACAAAATAATCGCCGTCGGCGGCATAAGCGGCTACAAACGGCGGGTTTGACTTTTGCAGAATTTCGGAAAAACGCTCGCTCATGATGATAGATATAACCTTTTGACAATAATCAGTCAGAAAATCGACAATGGTTCCCTTGAGTTGAACAGGCACATTTTCGTGCTTATAATAGATGCGTAATATGGTATAGGGCATCTCCTTATCTTTTGCTATCGAAACAAGGGGTAAAGGATTATTCGACACCATATATAAGGAACGTATTTCAGGATCAACCGGAGCAGGTATAGCGCCAAGCGTCTTTTTTACCTTTTCTTCCATTTTATCCACGTCAATATCCCCTACGATAATAACGGCTTGTAAATCAGGGCGATACCATTTTTTATAATATTCCTTCAATTCTTCGTCTTTGAAATTGTTGATGACTTCAAGCGTCCCGATAGGTAATCGGCTACCATATTTATTATTCGGGTACATTTTCGGTAATTGCTGTTCCCATAAGCGCATTTGGGCATCCTGATTCGTCCGCCATTCTTCGCGGATGACGCCCCGCTCTCTTTCAATGGCTTCCTTGTCTAACAAAAGGCCGGACGACCAGTCGTGAAGAATCAGCAAACAGGAATCGATCACTTCTTCCTGCGTGACAGGCACGTTCATCAACATATAAACCGTTTCGTCAAATCCCGTATAGGCGTTCAGGTTCTCCCCCATGCGCATGCCCTGTCGTTCCACATATCCCTGAATGCCATCCTTCGATGGGAAGTTCCGTGAACCGCTGAAGGCTATATGCTCTAAAAAATGAGCCAATCCCCGCTGGTTTTCTTCTTCCTGCATCGAGCCTACATTATGCGTTATGTAAAATTCTGCCCGTTCTTTCGGTAATTCGTTATGCCGGATATAATACGTCATGCCATTTTCTAAAATGCCATACCGTACTTTGGGGTCGATCACTAATTTTTCGATTTTTCCTTCGGGTTGCCCTTCCCCGTTTCGCTGATTTTGTGCCGTAACACCCGTTATAAAGCATAACAGGCATCCGATTATCCATACTTTTTGTGTTAGCATCATTCGTTTCATAATTTTTTTTTTTGATCTGAAGCGGCAAATATACTTCTTATTTTCAAAAAAAACAGGCTCTAAACCCTTTTTATGAAAAAATATCATATCTTTGCCCGCCTAAAAATCAGGTTCATCATTCTTTCATGAGAAAATCGTTTGCCACCCTTGTATGTATGCTCTGTTTCCTTTCCGGAAAAGGACAGACGCATCCCGCTATTCTGCGTTTTTTAGATGCTTCCTATATGCGCGGCGCATCCGTTTCGCTGATGGTCAAAGATATGAGCGCAGATACCGTTGTTTATCAGTACGATGCCGACAGGTTATTGATTCCTGCATCGGTTCTCAAAATAGTCACCACAGCAACCGCTCTCGAACTGTTAGGGCCGGATTTTCGGTACGAAACATCTCTTATGTATGATGGAACCGTAAGCGATAGCACGCTAAACGGTCATATTTATATATGTGGCAGCGGAGACCCTTCGCTGGGGTCGTCGGAAACAGACATTGACCGTTACAAAATGATGCGAGACTGGATAGCTGCCATCAAAAATAAAGGCATCAAAAAAATCAACGGGTCAGTCATCGCCGACGAAAGCATCTTCGATACGGAAGGCGTGTCGATGAAATGGATGCGGGAAGACCTTGGCAGTTATTACGGACAGGGTAGTTATGGATTGAATATCTTTGATAACCGTTATGCGCTTTTTTTGAATACGGGCGAACCGGACAGTAAACCCGACATTGAACGCAGCGAACCGGATATGTCGTCTCTCCTGTTTCATAATTATCTGAAGACGTCTAACACATTGAAAGACAGTTCATCTATCATCGGATTCCCTTATGCTGCAGAGCGTTATCTGTATGGCGTCGTTCCTCCCAACCGTGCGGCGTATCAAATGATTGGCGACATTCCCGACCCGCCCTTATTCGTTGCGACCTATCTCACTAACCGGCTTCAACAGGAGCAAATAACCGTTACGGGAACGCCTGCGTGTTATCGCCTCTTATCGTCGGCAGGTAGATGGACGCCGCAAAATCGGGTTGTTCTGACCGCCTCCTACTCCCCGCCTATCTATGAATTAGTTCGCATCACGAACCATGTCAGTCATAATTTATATGCCGATGCGCTCCTGAAAACAATAGGGCTAAAGGATACATCCGATGCCGTCGTTTCGTCTTTCGAGAGAGGTATCAATGTGTTACAGGGCTTCTGGAGAGCTAAGGGGTTGGATACGTCTTGTCTGTGGATGTCGGACGGCAGCGGTCTTTCACATGCAGATAAAGTATCGGCCGGGTTTTTGAGCCAACTGCTGACTTATATGGGCGCTCATTCTGCCGTATCCCAGCCTTTTATCGAATCTCTGCCCCGCGCGGGGATGGAAGGCACGGTCAAAAACATGCTGAAAGATACCCGTTTAGAGGAAAATGCCCGTTTGAAAAGCGGTAGCATGAGCCGTATCCGCAGCTATGCAGGCTATATTACCCAAGACGAAAAACAATATACGGTAGCCATCCTTGTCAATAATTTTTCCTGCTCCCAAGCCCGCATGAAGATGGACATCGAACAATTGTTATTGGCTTTGTTTTGATTAGCGCCCTTTTTATTCTAAATTTTCATTTATTAAAAAGAAAACGCTATCTTTGCACAAAAAAATCTTTGCACAAAAAAAATTGACTACTTATGAACGTTGAAATAAAAGAAGTAACTACAAAAAAAGACCTTCGCAAATTCGTCTATTTTAATATCGAATTGTATAAAGGTCATCCATATCATGTTCCGAATCTCATTGATGAAGAAATGATGACTTTATCGAAAGATAAAAATCCCGCTTTCGACCATAGCGAAGCGATCTATTATCTTGCCTATCGCAACAACCGGATTGTCGGACGGATCGCGGGAATTATTGTCCACCCATGTAACACGATTTGGAATCAAAAACACGCGCGCTTCGGATTCGTTGATTTCATTGACGACGACGAAGTAGTGGACGCATTGTTCGACGCCGTTATCGCTTGGGCTAAAGAAAAAGGGATGGACACGCTCCATGGGCCGATGGGGTTTACGGATTTAGACCATGAAGGGATGCTAATATATGGTTTCGACCAGTTAGGGACGATGGCAACCATTTACAATTACCCCTACTATCCGAAACAGTTGGAACGCATCGGTTTTGTCAAAGACCAGGATTGGTACGAACATAAAATTTATATTCCCGGCTCCATTCCCGAAAAACACCTGCGGATAGGGAAAATAGTCCAGCAAAAATACGGCCTCAAAATTTTGAAATTTAAAAAAAGGAAAGAAATACCTCCTTACGGCCACAAAATTTTTGAAACACTGAACGCCGCTTTTGCGCCCCTGTACGGTTTTTCTCCCCTGACGCCAAAACAAATAGACTACTTTTTAAACATGTACGTCCCGTTGTTGCGGTTGAATTTTGTTACCGTCATTGTGCGCGAAGCCGACGATGCCGTTGTAGGTTTCGGTATTTCTCTGCCCAGCCTGTCTCGAGCCATGCAAAAAGCGAAAGGTTCATTCCTTCCTTTCGGCATTATTCCTCTACTCAAAGCGCTCTACTCAAAGCCGAAAGTGATTGATCTGTATCTGATGGGCGTTTTGCCGGAATACCAGAATAAAGGCGTAAATGCTTTGTTATTCAATGATTTAATCCCTGAATATATCCGTTCGGGCGCCGTTTATGCCGAGAGTAATCCCGAATTGGTAACCAACAATGCAGTTCAGGCACAGTGGACTTATTTTAAAACCGAACATCATAAAACAAGAAGAGCTTATACTAAACCTATTTGATTATGGATTTTTTTTCTTCCAATAAACCCTTCGATTCCTTCACTTATGAAGATAATGAGGTTATCACCTTAGAATGGAACGAACATATCCGCCGTCGTCCGGGTATGTACATCGGTAAATTAGGCGACGGTTCATTCCCCGACGACGGTATCTATGTACTCTTAAAAGAAGTATTGGATAATTCGGTGGATGAATATATGATGGGATTCGGCAAAACTATCTCTGTAAAAATCAAAGACGGCATGGTCTCCGTACGCGATTATGGACGCGGCGTTCCGCTGACAAAAGTAATTGACGTATCCAGCAAGATGAATACGGGCGCTAAATTCGACAGTAAAACGTTTAAAAAATCGGTAGGCTTGAACGGCGTAGGCATAAAGGCTGTAAACGCCCTGAGTAGCTATTTTTTAATCGAAAGCATTCGCGACAAAGATTCTAAAAAGGTCGTTTATTCAAAAGCAGACGTCGTATCGGAATCTGATATAGAACCTTCAAAAGAAAGAAACGGCACGCTTATCTCCTTTGTGCCTGATACGGAGATTTTCTCTAATTATGAATACAAAGACGAATTTGTTGAAACGCTCATCAAAAATTATACGTTCCTCAATACAGGGCTGACGATCAACTACAACGGCAAAAGTTTTCATTCCGATAATGGATTGGTCGACCTGCTCAACGAAAATATGACGTCCGAACTGCTCTATCCTATCATCCATTTGCAGGAAGACGATATTGAAGTGGTTGTAACGCACAGTAATCAGTATGGCGAAGAATACTACTCGTTTGTCAATGGACAGCATACCACCCAGGGAGGCACGCATCTGACTGCTTTCCGCGAATCATTAGGGCGTACCGTCAAGGAATTTTATAATAAGAATTTTGAGTATACCGATATCCGTACCGGTATCACAGCCGCTATCAGCATCAAAGTCGAAGAACCCGTTTTTGAGAGCCAGACTAAAACTAAATTAGGCTCTAAAGACATGGGGCCTTCCGGCCCCTCGGTCAGTAAATTTATAAACGACTTCGTCAAAAAGGAATTGGATAACTATTTGCATAAGAATCCTGATACGGCCGACGTGCTGCAGAAAAAAATATTAGATTCAGAAAAAGAACGCAAAGCAATTGCCGGCATTACTAAATTGGCGCGCGAAAGGGCGAAAAAGGTAAATATTAACAACCGCAATCTACGCGACTGCCGAATTCATTTGAACGACTACAAAAATGACGACAAGGTCAAGTCCTGCATTTTTATTACCGAAGGCATATCTGCCAGCGGCTCCATCACTAAAAGTCGCGACCCTAACTTGCAGGCTGTATTCAGTCTGCGTGGCAAACCGCTCAATACCTACGGAAAAAAGAAACGGATCGTCTACGAAAACGAAGAATTTAACTTGCTTCAGGCGGCTTTGAACATCGAAGACGGATTGGACGGTCTGCGTTATAATAAAGTGATCCTTGCTACCGACGCCGATGTAGACGGCATGCACATCCGTTTGCTGCTCATCACCTTTTTCCTGCAGTTTTTTCCTGATTTAATCAAGAAAAATCATGTTTTCATTTTGCAAACCCCTCTATTCCGTGTACGCAACAAACAAAAAACAATCTACTGCTACTCGGAAGAAGAAAAACAGAAAGCAATCAAAGAACTGAATAAAAACCCGGAAATTACCCGTTTCAAAGGGTTGGGCGAAATATCACCCGATGAATTTCGGAATTTTATCGGCAAAAATATGCGTCTTGACCCCGTTAAGCTCAAAAAGGAAGACATCAATGAGATTCTTGATTTCTATATGGGACAAAATACGGCTGACAGGCAAAATTTTATCATAGATAACTTGGTTGTAGAAGAAGATTTAACAAATTAATCCTATGGAAACAAAAGCGCTCTTTGCAGGAACTTTCGACCCCTTTACGATAGGACATGAGGCATTGGTAAAACGTGCTCTGAAGTTCATAGATACCATTATCATTGGCATCGGCGAGAACGATGAAAAAAAAGGTATGTGTTCACCCCATTTGAGGATGAAATACATTAAGGAAATATTTGAAAACGAGCCGCGTATTAAAGTATTGACTTACAGTACAATGACTTATGATTTTGCCAAAACGATGGAAGTAGACTTTATCTTACGCGGCATACGTAACATCAGCGATTACGAATACGAGAAAAAAATGGCGGAGACCAACCGCAGATTAGGCGGTATTGAGACCATCTTCCTATTTTCGGAACCGGAATACGAATATTTAAGTTCAAGTCTTGTACGTGAACTATTTAAATATCAAAAAGATATATCACATTTAACACCATAAACAAAATGAAAAAAATTTTAGCATTTATGCTGTTTGCATTTTTATGCAATTATCAATATGCGCAGGTAGGTATGCCTTCCCAGATTGACCCTCGAAAAGAGTTAGAAAATCAAAATAAGCTGATAATGGCTTACAGGTCTATTGTAGCTTTATATGTAGATCAAACTGATAATTCTCAACTTTTGGAAGACGCTATCAAAGGCATGCTTGAAAAATTGGATCCCCATTCGACCTATACAAACGCCGAAGAAACACGTAAAATGAACGAACCGTTAGAGGCCAATTTCGACGGCATAGGCATTCAGTTCGATATGCTTGCCGATACATTATATATTATTGAAGTAATTCAGGGCGGACCTTCCGAAAAAGTCGGCCTGATGGCCGGCGACCGTATCATCATGGTAGATGATACCTTGATAGCAGGCGTCAAAATGGAAAATTCGGATATCATCAAACATATACGCGGCAAAAAAGGCACCGAAGTGCGCATCAAAGTCAAACGCGCACCCTTTCCTGATTTATTGGAATTTAGAATTATTCGCGATAGGATACCCATATTCAGTTTAAATGCATCCTATATGGCGGATAAGAATACAGGCTACATGCGTTTAAGTCGCTTTTCGGCCTCTACACTCGATGAATTTAATACAGCGCTTACTAAACTGAAAAAAGAAGGAATGAAAAATTTGATCCTCGATTTGCAGGGAAACGGCGGCGGATATTTAGAGAAAGCTATTCAGCTATCCGACGAATTTTTAGATAAAGACAAGCTAATCGTCTATACGTTAGGAAATAAACATCCCCGAAAAGATGTGATGGCTACTCAAAACGGTCAATTCGAAAAAGGCAAACTCATCATATTAGTAGACGAATCATCCGCTTCGGCCAGCGAAATAGTTTCTGGAGCCATTCAAGACTGGGATCGGGGCGTCATCATCGGACGTCGCACGTTTGGCAAAGGATTGGTACAACAGGCTATCCTTATGCCTGACAGTTCGATGATTAGGCTTACTATTGCGCGTTATTTTACGCCTTCCGGACGTTTCATACAAAAACCCTACGAATTTGGGAAGACCGAAGCCTACAGAATGGATTTGATGGACCGCTATCAAAAAGGAGAATTGATGTCTAAAGACAGCATCCACTTCCCCGATTCTTTAAAACACTTTACCCTTCTTTCGCATCGAACCGTTTACGGCGGAGGAGGCATCATGCCTGATGTGTTCATACCATTGGATTCTACTCGAAATACCGAGTATCATTTTAATCTTATCCGGTATAACATCCTCAATAAGATGTCTATGACCTATTTAGATAACAACCGGACGGAATTGAATAAAAAATATGGGAAGCTAAATACCTATAAGGAAAAATTCATCGTTACCGAAGAGATGCTGCAGGAACTGATTAAAATGGCTGATGAAGAAAAAATTGAATTTAAAGAAGAGCAATTCAACCAATCCAAAGAATTGATCTCGCTCCAGCTTAAAGCGCTCATAGCGCGCGATTTGTATGAAGCAGGCGCCTATTACTATATCATCAACGAAAGAAACGATACCTTCCAGGAAGCCCTTCGCATCATCAACGACGATACGCAGTATAATGCCATCCTTTCATCCCGCTAAAGACATCATTATAATATTATTAAATTTTTTTTATAAAAAAATGTTATATATGATATCCGGTTGAAATGGTTTATAATTTTTAGCCCTTTTTTTTGGAAAAATGGATATCACCATCAAGCGTCGAATTATCCGCACTTTATAAACAGCCGATATATTTTATAAAATAATGATATTCAATATTATAGATCATTTTAGAGACACTTTTCAACACTTGGGGGATAAATGCCGTTGCTCAATACTTTTTCTGAGAGGAAGGGTGGAAAGAGGTGGAAAAAGGTCGTAAAAAGAAATCAAAAAAAGACGGTATTTTAAGAGCTGGAGAAAAAAAGGTTCGGCAAAGCGCTAAAAACAGGACTTATCAATAATTATCAACAATCAATTTACATAGTTACCAACCGAGAGCCGTCCCTTTGTTCGCAGATCGTGATAAACGTAACGTCGTCCGGCAAAATTTCACGGATTATATCCGGCCATTCAATGAAACAGAGCGCTCCACTGTAAAGATAATCTTCTATGCCGATAGCCAGCGCTTCGCTTATTTTGTTGATGCGGTAGAAATCAAAATGATAAATGAGGAAATCGCCCGTATGATATTCGTTGACGATCGAAAAGGTAGGGCTGTTAATCGTATCTTCGACGCCAAGCTGTTCGCAGATGGCTTTTATAAACGTCGTTTTTCCGGAACCCATCGCGCCTTCGAAGGCAAAGACAGTCCTGCCGTTCATGGCGGCTATAAATTCGGAGGCAGCTTGATGGAGCGCTGTTAAATTTTTGATTTCGATTGGCTTCACTATAAGGGAATTATTTGGGTTGTAGCGTAATATACGGAATTAGCATCTCTTCTAAGGAGATACCTCCGTGTTGAAACGTGTTTTTGTAAAAGGAGACGTAATAATTATAATTATTAGGGTAGGCAAAGAAGGAATCATTGTACGAAAAAATGTATTTCGTACTCAAATTGGGAGAAGGAAGCCCAAATTTTTCTGGGTCTCTGATCTCAAAGACCTCCTTATAATTATAGTCCATGTTTTTACCTATTTTGTAGCGCAGGTTGGTATTGGTATTCTTATCGCCAATGATTTTTATGGGATTATCGACGCGTATGGTTCCATGGTCGGTAGTCAGAATGACCTTACAATTTTTCTGGGCTATCTGCTTAAAGAGTTCGAGGGTGGTAGAATGTTGAAACCAGGATTTCGTGAGACTGCGATAGGCCGCTTCGCTTTGAGCCAGCTCCCGAATCATTTTGCTTTCGGTACGGGCGTGCGAAAGCATGTCTACAAAATTCAAAACGATTACATTGAGTTGATTTTTAGATATTTCAGATATGCTATGCAATAACTTTTCGCCGTAGAGGGAATCGTAAATTTTATGGTAGGAGTAGCTATATTTCTTCCGAAACCGGTCTAATTGTGTCTTGATCAAGGGTTCTTCGTTGATGTTTTTTCCTTCTTCGCTTTCTTCATCAATCCAGAGTTCAGGGAACAGCTTTTCAATTTGCGCCGGCATCAATCCCGAAAAGATAGCGTTCCGAGCATATTGGGTAGCAGTCGGCAGAATGCTGTAGTATAGACTTTCGTTGAAGGTAAAATATTCAGTCAAAAGGCTTTTAACGGAATACCATTGGTCTAAGCGGAAATTATCAATCAGGATAAAAAAGATTTTTTCATCGTTGTCCAAGAGCGGAAAAACCATTTTTTTAAATAAATCAGGACTCATTAAAGGCCTATTATCAGCATGTTGAATCCAGTTTTCATACTGCTTTTTGACAAATTTGCCAAAAGCAAGGTTAGCCTCTTTTTTTTGCATGCGGAGCAATTCCTGCATTTCAGTCTGCCCCTCTTCTAACGATAGTTCCCAGTAGACGATTTTTTTATAAATATCGGTCCAGTCGCTTTCGGAGGCTGCGTCGTTTATCTGTAAGCTGATGCGTCCAAATTCTTGCTGGTAGTTGTTGGTGGTAGTTTCGGTTATGATGTCGGTTTTATGCACGTTCTTTTTGATGGATAGAAATAACTGATTGGGGTTGACCGGCTTAATGAGATAATCGGCAATTTTATTGCCGATGGCCTGATTCATAATACTCTCCTCTTCGCTTTTTGTGACCATCACGACGGGCACATCCGGTTCTAACTGTTTGATAAGCAATAACGTTTGAAGTCCGCTCAGACCCGGCATGTTTTCATCTAAAAAGATGATGTCAAAGGTCTGTTTCTCACAGCAATCGATAGCGTCCTGTCCGCTAATCACGGGGACGACTTCATACCCTTTTTCTTCTAAAAAAAGAATATGCGGCTTGAGTAAATCTATCTCGTCGTCAGCCCAAAGAATCCTGTCTTTTCTCATTTTATTGTTTGATTATTAAACGTTTGCGGCGCTTTTTTTATTCCCTATAAGTTTTTGAGCCGTTCAATAAGGATTTTAACGCCTTCCGAAGCGCCTTTTTTGATAAATTCGATGTCGGTTCGGCCTGTTTGGACTTCTTTCGGGTCGATCAAAAATATCGGTTTTCCTCTTTGAACATAATTGAGCAGTCCGGCTGCCGGATATACATTTAAAGAGGTGCCTATCACTACAAAGATGTCCGACAATTCCACGTAACCGACGGCCTCCTCTATTTTAGGGACGGCTTCCCCAAACCAGACTATAAAAGGACGCAACTGGCCGCCATCAGGGGCCGTGTCGCCTAAATTGATGTCCGGATTGTCGGGCGGTATCGGAAATGCTTTGTTCTTGTCTTTCACCGAACAGGCTTTCATCAACTCGCCATGAAGGTGGGTGACGTGCGAACTGCCCGCACGCTCATGCAGATTATCAACGTTTTGCGTAATAATCTGGACATAAAAATCTTTTTCTAAAGCAGCAAGGCCTTTATGTCCTTCATTCGGTTCGCATTTCAGCAGTTCGCGTCGCCGGTGATTATAAAAATCAAGGACTAATTGGGGATTAGCTGCAAACCCTTCAGGGGTGGCAACCTGCTCCACCGGATAGTTGTTCCATAGTCCGTCGGAATCGCGGAACGTCTGTATACCGCTTTCAGCGCTCATTCCTGCGCCGGTTAGAATAGCTATTTTTTTCATTTCATAGAAGTTTATATCATTTATTCCATACCCTAAATCAGGTGCGAAGATATAAAATTTCTGCAAAAAAAGAAGGAAATTAAAAAAAAAAATTTGAAAATGATGCGCATTATAAATAATAATGTTACCTTTGCAGGCTGATTTAGGTGAGATTGAATTACTAAATATTGTTTAACATAATTGTAAATTAAAATGAAAAAAATTGGTTTATTGGCTATTACAGCCTTTATAATGAGTGGAATCGCATTTACTTCGTGCGATTCAAGAAAATCTGTCAGCCTTAAATCGGATATTGACAGTGCGAGTTATCTTCTTGGAGCAAATTATGGGCAAGGTTTAAGGGAAAATGTAAAAAACAATCCGGAACCTCCTATGAATTTGGATGCTTTAATTGCTGGTTTTAATAATGCCGCTAATGGTGACACGGTTCATTTAGGAATGGATATGCAAGACCTGCAAAATTATTTACAAACATTCTTCCAAAAAGTGCAGATTGAAGCAAGCGCTAAGACAAAGGCAGAAGGAGAAATGTTCTTACTTGAGAATCAGAAAAAGACCGGTGTTGTTACAACGCCAAGCGGTCTTCAGTACAAAATTATTACGGAAGGAAAGGGTATTAAACCCATTATTGGCGACACAGTAGAAATTCATTACGTAGGAAAAATGGTTGATGGAGAGGTCTTTGAAAACTCAAGGGATAGAGGGGAAACACCGACAAGATTTCCTTTATCAGCAGGATTCATACAGGGTTGGGTTGAAGGATTACAAATCATGGAGGTAGGATCAAAGTATGTATTTTGGATGCCAACTGAATTAGCTTATGGAGAAAGACCACAACAGGGTTCTAGAATAAAACCCAACGCAGCGCTTGAGTTCGAGATTGAACTCTTTAATGTTATTCATGAAAAGAAATAAGAACATTTAGACGATTTTTTAACGCTTAGGCAATTTATAGCAACTAAGCAGCCCCACAGCGATGCATCGCACGGTAATTAGCAAGAGCAAAATCCCGTCAGCGATGCATCGCTTCTAAATGATAACTTTGCAAAAAAATTGATGATATGGTAGAAGTGAAGGGCATAACCAAAAGTTTTGGAGCATTAAAGGTATTAAAAGGCATCGACTTGAATATCAATGAAAAAGAAATAGTAGCCATCGTCGGCCCAAGTGGAGCCGGAAAAACAACCCTGTTACAAATCATGGGCACATTAGACCGAATGGATACCGGAAATCTCTATATGAACGGCGCCGAACCCTTCAAACTGCCCGAGAAGGAAAGAGCAATCTTCCGCAACCTGCAAATAGGTTTTGTATTTCAGTTCCACCAGCTCCTACCTGAATTTACAGCGTTAGAAAATGTCATGGTACCGGCCTTGATAGCCAAACGTAAATACAAAGAAGCACAAAAACAAGCAAAGGAACTATTAGATTTTATGCGGTTATCGGATCGTATGAACCATAAACCGTCAGAGCTTTCAGGCGGTGAGAACCAAAGAGTAGCAGTCGCCAGAGCGCTGATAAATAACCCTAACGTTATACTTGCCGACGAACCGTCAGGTAGTTTAGATACAAAAAATAAGGATGAGCTACACGCGCTTTTCTTTGAATTGAGAAAGGAAATGGGTCATACATTCGTGATCGTGACGCACGATACGCAATTAGCCCAATTAGCCGATCGAATTATTCATCTGAAAGATGGCGTAATAAACGTATAATCAAATTATTATGGCAAATCAAGAAGGAAATAGAGAGACTTTTGGAAGTCGTTTAGGCATCATCCTTGCTACTGTAGGCAGCGCCGTAGGTCTGGGAAATGTCTGGCGTTTCCCCTATATGTTAGGCTCCAACGGCGGCGCAGCCTTTTTATTGGTCTATGTCGCATGTATCATTTTTTTAGGATTGCCCGTAGTAATGGCCGAATTTTATATCGGACGTCATGCAAAGCAAAATGCAGTCGGCGCTTTTAAAGTTATAGCGCCAAAAACCAAATGGCATATCATCGGTTATAATGGCGTATTAGCAGCCTTTCTAATTTTAGGATTCTATTCGGTTATCGCCGGATGGACTTTGGAATATATTTTTCAGTCGCTTTCCGCCCCAATAGGAAATAAATCGCCTTCCGATTATGGCGTAGAATTTTTAAATTTTTCGTCAGGCATAATAAGACCCATATTCTGGACTGTACTCTTTATAGCGATGACACATTTTATAGTAACAAGCGGCGTAAAAAAAGGCATAGAGAGAGCTTCAAAATTTCTTATGCCCCTGTTATTTATTATTCTATTGATTTTATGCATCCGTTCCATAACGCTACCCGGAGCTATGGCNGGCATAGACTTTTTATTCAAACCCGACTTTAGTAAAATCAACTCCTCAGTATTATTGAGCGCTATGGGGCAATGCTTCTTCTCTTTAAG